>Ga0209166_10000036_pt1 | contig 183812 bp, 145 predicted proteins | sample Coa_R1_3_FD_187151 | JGI IMG/M metagenome (GOLD analysis project Ga0209166, IMG submission 187151) | Surface soil microbial communities from Centralia Pennsylvania, which are recovering from an underground coalmine fire - Coalmine... | ecosystem: Environmental > Terrestrial > Soil >... | reverse complement strand
TCGAACTGATCACGCCGGTGGCGATGGAGAAAGGGCTGCGCTTCGCCATTCGCGAAGGCGGCCACACCGTCGGAGCCGGCACGATCGCGGAGATTGTGAAGTAAAAAGGCTGTCAGCTATCAGCCTTCAGCTGTCAGTGAGCTAGTTAGTAACGGCTGCATAAGAAGTAAGCGAATAGATTTTGATTAAGAGCTGAAGGCTGATAGCTGACAGCTAAAGAGTTAGGAGCTGTTGCGATGCCCCGAGAAATAGTGACATTACAATGCGGTGACTGCAAAGAGCGGAACTATTCGACGACCAAGAACCGGAAGACGACGACCGAGCGGCTGGAATTCAAGAAGTTCTGCCGCCGTTGCCGCAAGCACACGCCGCATAAAGAAGTGAAATAATTGAGTAATTGGGAAATTTTGTAATTTGGTAATTGAAAACCTTGATTTCGGAAGCTTTTCAAATTATCCATTTACTCAATTACCAAATTACTCAATCCGAAACAGGGGCGTAAGCTCAACGGTTAAACTGTCGGTCTCCAAAACCGAACTTGGGGGTTCGAATCCCTCCGCCCCTGCCAGAGTTTTTGGAGAGAAGGGCCAGATCCAGGAGTAACGATGTCAGTCGAGACGAAGAAAATGGCAAATTCAATTGCAGCAGCCGGCGGCAGCTTCGGCGACCAGATCAGATCCTGGCCCGAGCGGATCAAGTCCTTCTACAACGACGTGCGCAACGAAATGCGCAAGGTGACCGCGCCCTCGCTGAAGGAAGTGCAAGGGACGACCACGGTGGTGGTCATCACGGTTGCTGTTTTCGCCTTCTATTTCTGGGTGATCGACTTCCTGATCCAGCACGGCGTGAGCTATCTGTTCAGTGTGTTCAAGGCGCGTGGTTGAGATGACATCCGTACGCGACGTAAAAGAAGAAACACCCCATATGCAGGACGAAGAAAAGAACGAAACCCCAACTGGCGGCGAAAGTACGCCGTCAACGCCCGTGGACGGCGCGGCTGCGCCCACCGAGGCTCCCCGCAACCCGAACATGAAGTGGTACATCATCCACTCCTATTCGGGATTTGAGCGCAAGGTGAAGGAGTCGCTCGAGTCGCGCGTCGCAGCCTTCGGACTGCAGGATAAGATCGGCAAAGTTCTCATCCCGACCGAGTCGGTCACGGAGGTGCGCGGCGGCAAGAAGTACACTTCCGAGCGCATGTTCTATCCCGGGTATGTGCTGGTTGAAATGGACATGGACGATCACGTCTGGCATGTGGTGAAGTCCACGCCGCGGGTTACGGGATTCGTGGGAACCGGGCAGCAGCCCACGCCGCTCTCGGAAGAAGAAGTTCAGCACATCGTCTACAAAGTCGCCGACAGCCGCGAGAAGCCGAAGCTCAAGGTCAAGTTCGAGAAGAACGAGTCGGTGCGCATCACCGAAGGGCCGTTCGCCAGCTTTACCGGCGTGGTCGACGAGGTAAACGAAGACCGCGAGACGCTGAAGGTGATGGTCACGATTTTCGGCCGGTCGACACCGGTGGAACTGGAATTTAATCAGGTCGAGAAAGTGGCCTGACCCCGTGCTCCTCTGTGCGCTCTGTGGTTAGAAAGAGCTTGAACCACAGAGGACACCGAGGATCACAGAGAAATAAAGGGAATATTCGATGGCAAAAAAAGTTACAGGTTACGTGAAGTTGCAGATCGCGGCAGGCAAAGCGACTCCGGCGCCCCCAGTGGGCCCAGCGCTCGGCCAGGCGCAGATCAACATCATGGAGTTTTGCAAACAGTTCAACGCCCGGACCAACCAGAAGGAAATGGAGGGATTGATCATCCCGGTCGTCGTCTCGGTATACAACGACCGCTCCTTCACCTTCATCACCAAGACGCCTCCGGCGTCGATTCTGCTGAAGCGCGCGGCCGGCATCGCCAAGGGATCAGGCACGCCGAACAAAGATAAAGTCGGCAAAGTGACGGTCAAGCAGGTCGAAGACATTGCCAAGCAGAAGATGCCCGACCTGAACGCAGCCTCAATTGAAACGGCAATCAAGAGCATCCGCGGTACAGCGCGGTCGATGGGAATCGAAGTCATAGGATAAAGATTGAGTAATTGGGAAATTTGGTAATTGAGTAATTGAAAACAGGCGCTGAAAGATCTTCAAATTACGCAATTACTAAATTTCCCAATTACCAAATTGTCAAACGCACCACGGTCGCTCGCCCATGAGCGCACGGTGGGAGACAAGGAAAAGCAGATGAATAAAAAAGAAGGAAAGAACATCGCCAAGGCGCACTCGGCTGTCGAGAAGCGTCCCTATGTTCTGCAGGATGCGGTTCCGCTTCTGCAGAAAGTGAAGTACGCAAAGTTTGACGAGACGGTCGAGGTCACACTGCGGCTGGGAGTCGACCCCAAGCATGCCGATCAGATGGTGCGGGGCACGGTCGTTCTGCCGCACGGCCTGGGCAAATCGAAGAAGGTTCTGGTCATCGCGACCGGTGACAAGATCAAGGAAGCCGAAGCTGCAGGCGCCGATTTCGCCGGCGGCGAAGAGATGGTCGAGAAGATTACCAAGGAAAATTGGACCGATTTCGACGCCCTCATCGCCACTCCTGACGTGATGAAGTCCGTCGGACGCCTGGGCAAAGTGCTCGGTCCCAAAGGTCTGATGCCGAATCCGAAGACTGGCACCGTGACCTTCGACGTGGCCAAGGCGGTGCAGGAAGTGAAGGCCGGCAAGGTGGAGTTTCGCACCGACAAGACCGCACTCGTGCATTGCCCGGTCGGCAAGATTTCGTTTTCGCCCGACAAGCTGATCGAGAACGCCACGGTGCTGATTACCAGCGTGATCAAGGCAAAGCCTTCCGTTGCGAAGGGCAAGTACATCAAGGGCTGCTACCTGAGTTCAACAATGGGACCCGGGATTGCGCTCGATGTTGCCCCCATCGAGGCTTCGGCCAAGGCATAGCGGTGCGCGCCAGGACGGACGAATGTGTCCCTCCCCACGTGAGCACATAAGATTGCGAGGATTGGAACATGGCAGTTACCAAAGCTAAGAAAAAAGAACAGGTCGAGAAGCTGAGCAAGGACCTGAGCAACGTCTCCAACGTGGTCGTCGCGACCTACACCAAGCTGACCGTGACCCAGGATTATGAGCTGCGCAAAGCTCTGCGTAGCGCTGGGGCGAAGTACCAGGTCGTGAAGAACACTCTCGCCGAGCGCGCGGCCAAGGGCACCAAGGTTGAAGGGGCTCTGAAAGATCTCGCCGGCGTGACCTCGATTGCATACACCACGGGCGATCCCGTGGCCATGGCAAAGGCGCTCGCCAAATACGCCAAGGACACTCCCGATTTCACTTTCAAGGTCGGAGTCGTCGAAGGGCGCGTGGTCTCGATCAAAGAGATCGAGTCGCTGGCCACCATGCCTTCGAAGCAAGAGCTGATGTCGAAGTTGCTGTTCCTGATCAACGCTCCGGCGCAGCGTCTGGCGACGGCGATCAATGCCGTGCCGCGCAATCTGGCAGTCGTGATCGATCAGGCCGTGCAGCAGAAAAAGTTCAAGGAAGCCTAGGCTTCAATTGAGTAAATGGGAAATTGAGAAATTGTGGAATTGAAAACACACTAGCGATCTTGCGATTTTTCAATTTCCAAATTACAAAATTACCCAATTACTCAATGAGTTGAGTTTGGTTGTCCGTAGGGCAGGGGTTGCGCGGTCCATCCAAGCGTTGTCTGGCGCGAGGAATTGGGGCCTGGTCGCACTGGAAACCTGGCTTGCGGGTAGCGAAAAAAGAAAAGACTAAATACTGGAGAATCAACATGGCGGATCTTGCACAGTTAGAAGAATCAATCGTAGGCCTGTCGCTTCTGGAAGCGGCGGAGCTGGTTAAGAAGCTGGAATCACGTCTCGGCGTATCGGCGGCAGCAGCGGCTCCCGTGATGGTGGCGGGCGGCGGCGGTGCGGCGGCGGGTGCGGCTCCCGCTGAAGAGAAGACCGAATTCACCGTCGTCCTCAAAGAGGTCGGCGCCAATAAGATCAATGTAATCAAGGCGGTACGTGAAGTCACCAGCCTCGGCTTGAAAGAAGCCAAGGAACTGGTGGATGGAGCGCCCAAGAACATCAAGGAAGGCGTTTCCAAGGAAGAGTCCGAGACGATCAAGAAGAAGTTCACCGAGGCCGGTGCCACAGTTGAAGTGAAGTAACGCCGGAGTGACGGTTTTATGTGGCGCGGGCGCCCTCGCCCGCGCCGCAACAACGGTTCTGAGTTGCGGATGGGGGCGTCCGCGCACGAGGTCCCAGGGTTGCACCGAGGGCAGTGCAAAATCGATTTTGGTACACATTCCTACTTGTGAAGCTTTGGCGGCGATGTTAGCATCTATATAACGTCGCTTCCTGGGTATACACTCGAGCGCGAGCGAGTCTCGCGCGGGAAGTTTAGGCAAGCGCTCCGCGGGCTGGCGGAGCGGAAACAGGCCGACGAACTGGCGCGAAAGAGTTCAAATCAGAAAATGGCGAAACGCCCTCAATGGCGTCTGCGGGAACCACTGTCCCTGCGGGCGCCCACTGTCTTTTAGATTCTAAGTTGTTCCGGCTCTGCACCTAGCGTGTCCCGCGGCGCGTCGACTATGACCCGCCCCACACATTCCGCTGTATGAGCGCGGCCCTCGGTCGCGCGTGAGATTGGGAGTTTCTTAACGATGAAAAATGCCTTCCGTAAACGCTTTGATTTTTCCAAAATTCCGGCCACTATCCAGATCCCGAACCTGATCGAGGTTCAGAAGCGTTCTTACGACCGCTTCCTGCAGATGGACAAACTGCCCAGCGAGCGCGAAGACGGCGGCTTGCAGGCGGTGTTCCAGTCCGTTTTCCCGATCACCGACTTTCGCAACGTATCACAACTTGAGTTTGTGGATTACGCCATTGGTAACTGGGAGTGCAAGTGCGGTCACCTCAAAGGGCTGCATCACCTCCGTACGACTTGTAAGAACTGCGGATCCACCGTCATTACCGATCCCTTTCATCCCGGGGAAGTTCTGTGCGGCAAGTGCGGAACCTACAACGCCAACACTCCGGACTTCTGCAACAAGTGCGGCGACCCGGTGGGCCTGCAGTTGAAGTATGACGTGGCGGAGTGCGAAGAGCGCGGCATGACCTACTCCGCGCCTTTGAAGGTCACGATGCGTCTGACGATTTTCGACAAGGACGCCGAGACCGGCAACCGCTCCATCCGCGACATCAAAGAGCAGGAAGTTTTCTTTGGCGACGTTCCGCTGATGACCCAGAACGGCACGTTCATCATCAACGGGACCGAGCGCGTGATCGTCAGCCAGTTGCACCGTTCGCCCGGCGTCTTCTTCGAGACCGCCAACAACCGCACCTACTTCCTGGGCAAGATCATTCCCTACCGCGGTTCGTGGGTGGAATTTGAATACGACCAGAAGAACGTGCTCTATGTCCGCATCGATCGCAAGCGCAAGTTCCTGGGCACGATTTTCCTGCGCGCGCTAGGCCTGCGTTCCGGCGAAGACATTCTGAAGACGTTCTACACCACCGACCGGATCGCGATTCGCGACAAGAAGCTCTACTGGACGCTCGATCCCGCCAGCGAGAAGCCGACGAGCCTACTCGGCATGAAGTTGGCCCGCAGCGTCAAGAACAAGTCGGGAGATGAGATCGCGCACTCCGGCCGCAAGATCAATGCGCAGGTCTTGAAAGACATTCAGAAAGCGAAGATCACCGAAATCGAAGTCGACATCACCGACCTCGAGGGCGCATGGACAGCGGGCGACGTCGTCGACACCACCACCGGCGAAGTCATGCTCGAAGCCAACTCTGAGCTGACGGCCGACAAGGTTTCGAAGATTCTCGATTCTGGCGTGGTCGAGATGAGCCTGTTCTTCCCCGAGCGGGACGACGTGGGCACGGTAATCAGCCAGACGCTGAAGCGCGATTCGATCAAGACTCCGCAAGAGGCGTTGATCGAAATCTACCGCAAGCTGCGTCCCGGTGATCCGCCGACGCTCGACACGGCCACGGCGCTGTTCCATGGCATGTTTTTTGATCCGCGCAAGTATGACTTCTCGCGCGTGGGCCGCCTGAAGTTCAATATCAAGCTGTTCGAGAACCAGGAAGCCACCTCGCTCGACAAGCGCACGCTTGATCCCGACGATTTCTACGCCACGATTTCGTACCTGCTCAAGCTGCGCAAGAACATCGGAGCAGTCGACGACATCGATCACCTCGGCAACCGTCGCGTGCGCGCGGTCGGCGAGTTGATGGAGAACCAGTTCCGCATCGGCCTGGTCCGCATGGAGCGCGCGATTAAAGAAAAAATGTCCGTGTACCAGGAAATGTCCACGGCCATGCCGCACGATCTGGTAAACGCCAAGCCGGTGATGGCTGCCATCCGCGAATTCTTCGGATCATCGCAGCTTTCGCAGTTCATGGATCAGACCAACCCGCTCTCCGAGATCACGCACAAGCGGCGTCTCTCGGCGCTTGGGCCGGGCGGTTTGTCGCGTGAGCGCGCCGGATTCGAAGTCCGCGACGTTCACCCCACGCACTACGGCCGCATCTGCCCGATTGAGACGCCGGAAGGTCCGAACATCGGACTGATCTCGTCACTGAGCTGCTACGCCCGCATCAATGACTACGGCTTCATCGAGTCGCCCTATCGCAAGATCAAGGGCGGACGCGTCATCGACTACGTCACCATCGTTAACGTCGGCGATAGCGACTTCAAAGTCGGCGACCACATCGAGAAGCACGAGATCGAAAAGATCAACGCTGAGTTGAAAGAGAAGCGCAAGAAGCCGGCGCAGATCGAGCCCTTCTCGTTCTATCTCTCGGCGTGGGAAGAAGATCGCCACACCATCGCGCAGGCCAACGTGGAGCTTGACGACAAAGGCCGCATCGTGGCCGAACTCGTCAATGCCCGCAAGGCCGGCAACTTTGTGCTGGTCAGCCGGGAGGAAGTCGATTACGTCGACGTCAGCCCGAAGCAGCTCGTATCGGTTGCAGCATCGCTGGTTCCATTCCTGGAGCACGACGACGCGAACCGCGCGCTGATGGGCGCGAACATGCAACGCCAGTCCGTACCGCTGCTACGCGCGCAAGCGCCGATTGTGGGCACCGGAATGGAAGGCGTTACGGCTCGCGATTCGGGCGCTGTGGTACTTGCCCGCCGCAACGGCATTATCGATTCGGTCGACTCCGAGCGAATCATCGTGCGCGTCGAAGGCGAGCACCATCCCACGCAGTTGTCGCGCGAGGTCGGTAGCGACATCTACCAGCTCACCAAGTTCAAGCGTTCGAACCAGAACACCTGCATCAACCAAAAGCCGGTTGTGAAAAAAGGGCAGCGCGTGCTGAAGGGCGAGATCATCGCTGACGGCCCCTGCACCGATCACGGCGAGCTGGCGTTGGGACGAAACGTCCTGGTCGCCTTCATGCCCTGGCGCGGCTACAACTTCGAAGACGCGATCCTGGTCTCCGAACGGATGGTCAAGGACGACTACTACACCTCGCTGCACATCGAGGAGTACGAGATTGAAGCGCGCGACACCAAGCTCGGTCCGGAAGAAGTCACGCGCGACATTCCCAACGTCAGCGAGTCCATGCTGCGCAATCTGGACGAAGCGGGCGTGATTCGCATCGGCGCCAGCATCAAGCAGGGCGACATTCTGGTGGGCAAGGTTACGCCGAAGGGTGAAACCCAGCTCACGCCGGAAGAAAAACTGCTGCGCGCGATCTTCGGCGAGAAAGCCGGCGACGTGCGCGATGCTTCGCTCTACTGCCCGCCGGGCATCGAGGGCGTCATCGTCGATGTCAAAATCTTCTCGCGTAAAGGCCAGGAGAAGGACGAGCGCGCCAAGGCTATCGAGGCCACGCAAATCGCGAAGTTGGAAAAGAACCTTTCGGACGAAATCCGAATTCTGACCGACGAGCGGTTGAAGCGTCTCGACAACATCCTCGGGGGCAAGGAAGTGCAGGCCGACCTGCACGACGAGCGCACCAACAAGCGTCTGCTGACCAAGGGGACGATGCTCACGCGCGAAGAGATCGAGCGCATCTCCACCCGCAACCTGAAGCGCATCAAGTATGCGGATAAGGATCCGCGGGTCAACGAGCAGATCGACGAGATCGAGGAAATGACCTCGCGCCAGATCGACGTGCTCAAAAAGATCGTCAACGAAAAGAAAGACAAGCTTACCAAGGGCGACGAACTGCCCCCCGGCGTGATCAAGCTGGTCAAGGTGTACATCGCCATGAAGCGCAAGCTGAGTGTCGGTGACAAGATGGCCGGCCGTCATGGCAACAAGGGCGTCATCGCGCGCATTCTGCCCGAAGAGGACATGCCGTACCTCGAAGACGGAACGCCGGTCGAAATCGTCCTTAACCCGCTTGGCGTGCCTTCCCGTATGAACGTGGGCCAGATCCTCGAAACCCACCTCGGATGGGCCGGCTTCGTACTGGGCGAGAAGATCACGCGCCTGCTGCAAGAGAACACGCGTACCGAGGCGATTCGCCGCGAGTTGAAAGCGCTGTTCAAGGATTCGCAACTGGCGGACATCATTTCCGACATGAGCGATGAGGAGCTGGAATCGGTGGCGCCGACGCTCACCAAGGGTGTGTTCATGGGATCGCCGGTATTCGATGGCTCGAAGGAAGGCGAAATCAAGGCGTTGCTCGAACACGCCGGACTGCCGACCTCGGGCAAGACGAATCTGCGCGACGGCATGACCGGAGAAAAGTTCGAACAGCCGGTCACGGTGGGCTACATCTACATGCTGAAGCTGTCGCACCTGGTGGACGACAAGATTCACGCTCGTTCCATCGGGCCGTACTCGCTCATCACCCAGCAGCCGCTGGGCGGCAAGGCGCAGTTCGGCGGACAGCGCTTCGGCGAAATGGAAGTCTGGGCCCTGGAAGCGTATGGCGCTGCATTCATCTTGCAGGAGCTGCTGACGGCGAAGTCCGACGACGTTTATGGCCGCACCAAGATCTACGAGGCCATCGTCAAGGGCGAAGCCGCCATGGAGCCTGGCGTACCCGAATCGTTTAACGTGCTGATCCGCGAATTGCAGTCGCTCTGCCTCGACGTCGAGTTGATCAAGGCGACCGAGAAGAAGCCGACCGCAAGCGCGGCAGCGGATTGAAATTAAGTACTCAGTACCCGGTACTCAGTACTCAGTGAAAAACTGAACTGCGACCGGGTGCTGAGAACGCCCAAAAGAGATTTTGACTTACGGCCACTGCGGCATACGAGCTCAATGCCGCATGAAGGGGCGAAAAAGTTCGACCCGGTTCTAACTGAGTACTGAGTACCGGGTACTGAGAACTTGTTTTAGAGCTCCGTCAGCGGACGCGTCAGAACCGCAGGAAGCGGAGGAACACCTTGTTTCGTTCGAGCCCATTCGAAATGGCAAATGTGGTCGCGGACTTTGACGCCATTCGCATCAGTCTAGCCTCTCCCGAAAAGATCCGGAGCTGGTCGCATGGCGAAGTCACCAAGCCCGAGACCATCAACTACCGCACCTTCAAACCGGAGCGCGATGGATTGTTCTGCGCCCGCATCTTCGGCCCGGTCACCGACTGGGAGTGCCTCTGCGGCAAGTACAAACGCATGAAGCACCGCGGCGTGATCTGCGACAAGTGCGGCGTGGAAGTCACCCTTTCCAAAGTGCGCCGTGAACGACTCGGCCACATCGAGCTGGCTTCGCCCTGCTCGCACGTGTGGTTCTTTAAAGGATTGCCCAGCCGCATCGGGCACCTGCTCGACATTTCTTTGCGCGACCTTGAGTCCGTGCTCTATTTCGAAGCCTACGTCGTGGTTGAGCCCGGCGATGCTCCGGTGAAAGATCGCGAAGTCATCAAGGACGAAGCCAAGTTCCGCGAACTCGATCAGCAATACCGTCCCGCCGGTTTCAAGGCGATGATGGGAGCTGAAGCGATCAAGGAACTGCTCAAGCGCGTCGACACCGAGGGCTTGGCCACCGAACTGCGCGAGAAGATGAAGAACGAGAGCTCGCTGCAGAAGCGGCTCAAGTACGCCAAGCGCCTGAAAGTCGTCGATGCCTTCCGCAAGAGCGGCAACAAGCCGCACTGGATGATCCTCGACGTCATTCCGGTCATTCCGCCGGAGCTTCGTCCGCTGGTTCCACTCGATGGCGGACGCTTTGCCACGTCTGATTTGAACGACCTGTACCGCCGGGTCATCAACCGCAACAACCGGTTGAAGAAGCTGATGGACCTGCACGCTCCTGAAGTCATCGTGCGCAACGAAAAGCGCATGCTGCAGGAAGCCGTAGACGCCCTGTTCGACAACGGGCGCCGTGGCCGCGTGCTGCGCGGTGCCAACAACCGTCCCCTGAAGTCTTTGTCTGACACGCTGAAAGGCAAGCAGGGACGATTCCGCCAGAACCTGCTGGGCAAGCGCGTCGACTACTCCGGACGTTCCGTCATCGTGGTCGGCCCCGAACTCAAGCTGCACCAGTGCGGCCTGCCCAAGAAAATGGCGCTCGAACTGTTCAAGCCGTTCATCTATCACCGGCTGGAGCAGACGGGCAACGTCACCACTATCAAGCAAGCCAAAGAAATGGTCGAGCAGCAGGAACCGATCGTGTGGGACATCCTCGAAGAAGTCATCAAGGATCACCCCGTACTGCTGAACCGCGCTCCTACGCTCCACCGCCTCGGCATTCAGGCGTTTGAGCCGGTGCTGGTTGAAGGCAAGGCCATCAAGATTCATCCGCTGGTCTGCACGGCGTTCAACGCAGACTTCGACGGCGACCAGATGGCGGTTCACATTCCGCTGTCTCCGGAAGCCCAGGTCGAAGCCAGCGTGCTGATGCTGGCCTCGCACAACATTCTTTCGCCCGCTTCCGGTCAGCCGATTACCGTGCCTACGCAAGACATGGTGCTCGGCCTCTACTACCTGACCAAAGCGAAGCCCGGCGCGAAGGGTGAAGGCCGCGCTTTCGCCAACATTGAAGAAGTCCTGATGGCGCTGGATGCGGGGGAAGTGGAAACCCTGACCCCGATCCGCCTGCGCTACTCGGGCGAACTCATCGACCTGACCACGGCGTACGACGATCAGGACATCATCCACACCGAACCGGTGCAGGTGGAGCGGGCTTTCGTCAACACCACCGTGGGCCGCGCCATTCTGAATGACCAGCTTCCTGAGGGCATGCCTTTCATCAACGGCCTGCTCAAGAAGAAAGGCATTGGCGCACTGGTCAACTACGGATACCTCCGCTTCGGGCTGGAAGTCACGGTCAAGATGCTCGATGAAGTCAAGCAACTCGGGTTCAAATTTGCGACCCGCGCGGGCTTGTCGATCGGCATCGATGACATGGTCATCCCCGACAGCAAGAAAGTCCTGGTCAAAGACGCCGAGAAGCAGGTGGTCAACGTCCAGCAGCAGTACCTGGACGGCGCCATCACCAACGGCGAGCGGTACAACAAGGTCATCGAAATCTGGTCGGCGATTACGGAAAAAGTTGCTGACGAAATGTTCGGTGAAATGCAGCGCCGCGACAAGGAAGGCGAACTCAATCCGATTTACGTCATGGCCGACTCCGGCGCTCGCGGATCGAAACAGCAGATCCGCCAGCTCTCCGGCATGCGTGGATTGATGGCCAAGCCGTCGGGCGAGATCATCGAGTCTCCCATCACCGCCAACTTCCGCGAAGGATTGACGGTGTTGGAATACTTCGTTTCGACCCACGGCGCCCGCAAGGGATTGGCCGATACCGCTCTCAAGACCGCGGACTCCGGCTACCTGACCCGCCGCCTGGTCGACGTCGCGCAAGACGTGATCATCAGCGAATACGACTGCGGCACCGTCGACGGCATCTACGTGCAAGGTATCGTGGAAGCCGGCGAGATCATCGAGCCGCTGCGCGACCGCATTGTTGGCCGCGTATCGCTCGAGAAGATCAAGGACTACGACGGCAACGTAATCGTCGACATCAACCAGGAAATCACTGAAGAGCTCGCGGGAGCGATCCAGGCTGCCGGTATCGAGCGCGTGAAAATCCGCTCGGTGCTGACCTGCGAATCCAAGCGCGGCGTCTGCGTGATGTGCTACGGCCGCAACCTGGCATCCGGACGCCTCGTCGAACTCGGCGAAGCTACCGGCGTCATCGCGGCGCAGTCCATCGGCGAGCCCGGAACCCAGCTCACCATGCGTACCTTCCACATCGGTGGTACCGCATCGCGAGTCTCCGAGCAGTCGCGCCTCGATGCCAAGAACAACGGCAACGTGCGCTTCATCGGATTGCAGACCGTCAAAGCCAAGTCCGGCGACCTGGTGGTGATGAACCGCCAAGGCTCGATCGCGGTGGTCGACGACAAGAACCGCGAGCGCGAGCGCTACTCGGTGGTGTACGGCGCCAAGCTGAAGGTCAACGATGGTGATCCGGTCACGCTGGGCCAGGTTTTGGTCGAGTGGGATCCTTACACCTTTGCCATCCTGACTGAAATCGGCGGCACCGTGCAGTTCAAAGACTTGCAGGAAGGGGTCACGCTCCACGAAGAAGTGGACGAAGTCACCGGCCTGTCACGTCACGTGGTCGGCGATTCTCCCGACGAGAAGCGCCAGCCCGCGATCGTCATCAAAGGCAAGAACAGCAAGCGCTACCTGATGCCGTCGCGAGCCCACCTGATGATTCAGGATGGCGATACCGTAACCCCGGGCGACGTGCTGGCCAAGATCCCGCGCGAAACCACCAAGACCAAAGACATCACCGGTGGTCTGCCGCGCGTGGTTGAGCTCTTTGAAGCCCGCAAGCCGCATGAGACCGCGGTCATCAGCGAAATTGATGGCACGGTCAAGTTTGGCGAGGTCTCCAAGGGCCAGCGCAAAATCTACGTGGTCGCCGACAACGGCACCGAAAAGGAATACTCGGTTCCGCGCGGCGTTCACATCAACGTGCAGGAAGGCGAGCGCGTCAAGGCGGGCGAACCGCTGATGGACGGTCCGCTCAACCCGCACGACATTCTCGCCGTACTCGGCGAAAAAGAGCTGCAGGCTTACCTGGTGAACGAAATCCAGGAAGTCTACCGGCTGCAGGGCGTCAACATCTCCGACAAGCACATCGAAGTGATTGTGCGGCAGATGATGCGCTGGGTGAAGGTCGAGGACGTGGGCGACACGCGGTTCCTGCTGGAAGAGCAGACCGACAAGTTCGCCTTCCGCGAAGAGAACGAGCGCGTTATTGCGCAGGGCGGCAAGCCGGCCACTGGACGGCCGCTGCTCCTCGGGATCACGAAGGCTTCGCTCTCCACCGACTCGTTCATCTCGGCGGCGTCGTTCCAGGAGACCACGCGCGTGCTCACCGAAGCCAGCATCAACGGCAAGGTGGACCACCTGCGCGGCCTGAAAGAGAACGTCATCGTTGGACGCCTCATCCCGGCCGGAACCGGCATGGAGTACTACCGCAACGTCCGCCTCTCGCCGGAAATGGAAGAGGCTGCCGCCAAGGTTCAGGCCGAAGTCTCGGCTGCGTACGAAGAAGCCGAGCGCGCTCTGGAGATGATGCGCCACGAGGGCGAGAACGAAGAACTCAGTGCGGAACTGCCCGCGGCCGAATAGCGGGAACGGAAGTAATTTTCGGGGGCGAGTTCTCGCCCCCGAACTTGCTTCTACTATCACCTGATAACAACCAATGCACGCTACCCCCCAGCGAGTGCGTATCGAGGAACCTGGCCCACTTCCTTCTTTGCAGGCGGTGCCTCCACGCCCTAAGCTAAGTCAGGGCATGTTACGTTTCCTTCGGCTCCTGCGAACAGCTTTTTGGCGGGCATTCGTGCACGACGCCTTCGCCATCGCCAAAGCGTCCGCCTACTCTTCCATCTTTACCTTCTTCCCGGTCCTGGTGCTGGTCGGATCGGTGTTGGCGAATTGGCGCAAGGGCGCGCCTTACCTTCGTGAAATCTCCTACGCCCTCGGCAGCATCCTCCCGGCTGGCAGCAACACTGCGCTGAACTATCTGAAGGGAGCGCCCAAGCATCCATTAGGATTCTTGATGACGACCTCGCTGATTACGCTGTGGACCGCCTCCGGCGTCATGATCTCCTGGATGGAAGGCTTTCGCCGCTGCTACGAACTGCCCAAAGCATGGGGCTTGGTCAAGGAACGCCTGGTCGCATTCCTGCTGGTGATTTTTGCGCTCGTCCCGATGACCTTCGCTACGATCCTTGTGGCTGTGGGCAGCAAATTTGAGACGCGCTTGCTGCCGCTTATTGATCCCGACTTTAGCCCGTACATCCTGCTCATGTGGGGCGGCGTCCGGTGGGTGATTGCCACCCTCACCAGCATCTCGGTCATCGCCCTGATTTATCACCATGCCGTCCCGCGCACTCAGCCATGGCATAGCGTGATTCCCGGAGCGATCCTCGCAACCATCTTGTGGTTCTCAGTGACGGTGGGCTTTCGCGCCTACTTGCAGCATTTCAGCGACTTCGGCACCATCTACGGGTCGCTGGGTGCAGGCATGGCCCTGCTGGTCTGGATGTACATGGTTTCTCTTGTAGTGCTGGTGGGCGCAGAGTTTAATGCCCTGCTGTTTCCGCGCGCCATGCTGGGCAAAGAACTCACCGCCATCAAGCCATAAGAGATTATCGCGTCTGAAAAGATACATTGTGGAACAGAGGCGTTGCTGAACCGCCGCCTTGGGAAGCGCCGCCGAACCGTGGCGGTGAGGAAGAGCGGCTTTCCAAAGCGTCGCCGAACCGTGTGGAAGAGCGGCGTTGTGAACTGCGGTCTTGTGGAAGAGCGGCCCTTTAGGGCCGCGTCAGCCATTGAAATGAATCGGGCTTTAGCCCCTGTGGGCCACCAACCTCGTTGAGGAATAAATTGCCAAAGAGCGATACCAATCCCGAGGACTCGTCTACCCCAACGAACCCCGCTCTGCGCCGCGCCAAAATCATCTGCACCATCGGACCCGCCTGCAATACCGAGGCCGCCATGCGCGACCTGCTTCGCCTGGGCATGGACATCGCCCGCCTCAACTTCTCCCATGGCACCCACGAGGATCACGCCCAGCACATCCATCGCCTGCGCCGCGCCGCCGAACGCGAACGCCGCACCCTCTGCATTCTCCAGGACCTGCAAGGCCCGAAAATCCGCACCGGCCAACTGGAGCGGCACGAACCTGTTCATCTGAAGACCGGCTCGGTTGTCACCATCACGCCCCAGAATGTTCTCGGCAACGCGACTCGCATTTCGACCACCTTCCCCGACTTGGCTCGCGAGCTCGCCGCCGGCGCCCGCATCCTGCTCAGCGATGGCCTGATCGAACTGCGCGTTCGCGGAGTGCGCGGCAAAGATGTCCAGTGCGATGTGCTCAATGGCGGCATGCTGGGCGAGCACAAAGGCATCAACCTGCCCGGAGTTGCGCTCTCGATTGCCGCCCTGACTGAGAAAGACCGCAAGGATCTCGAATTTGGCCTGGATCACGGCATTGACGCCGTAGCGCTCTCCTTCGTACGTACCGCTGCCGACGTCAAGATGGTCAAACAGATCATCGCCTCACGCGGCAGCGATGTTCCCGTGATTGCCAAGCTCGAAAAGCCGCAAGCAATCGATCACCTGGAAGAAATTCTCGAAGCCGCCGATGGAGTGATGGTCGCTCGCGGCGATCTCGGCGTCGAAATGGCGCCGGAAAAAGTTCCTGTCATTCAGAAGCACGTCATCCGCCGCGCCGCTGCATGGCGCAAGCCGGTGATCACCGCCACGCAGATGCTCGAGTCCATGATCGAAAACCCACGCCCTACGCGCGCCGAAGCCAGCGACGTGGCCAACGCCATTTTCGACGGCACCGATGCGGTCATGCTCTCCGCCGAAACCGCCAGCGGCCAGTATCCGCGCGAGTCGGTTTCCATCATGGCGCGCATTGTGGTCGAAGCCGAATGCAACATTGGAGATCTTGGCCAAATCCGCCGCCGCCGCGAGCGTCGAGGACTCTCGGTAGCCGAAACCATCTGCGAGGCGATCGCCCACGCCGCCGAAGACCTGCCCATGGGCGCCATCGCCATTTTCACCGAGACCGGCAACACCGCTCGCATGATTTCGAAGTATCGGCCTAAAGTCCCGATTTACGCCTTCACTCACATTGCGCCGGTCGTGAATCGCGTGAACCTTTATTGGGGAGTCCATGCCGTGGGTTGCCGCCAGGCCCACTCCGCTGAGCAGATGGTGAGCATGGCGGAGCAGACGCTGGTCCGCAGCGGGCAGATCAAGCCCGGCGATGTTTTGGGAGTCGTCGCCGGCACGCGCCAGGCTTCGGGTTCCACGAACCTGATGCGCCTGCACACCGTCACCGCCGAAGAAGCCGACCGCATCGGCCATCCGGGCACGTCTTCCAAGAAAGCGCGCTCCCCGCGCCAGCCCAAGCTATAATCCCACCGTATGCCGCAAGAGATACTCTCGGTGGCTGTGTGGGAACCCATCCCGGAGATGGAGGCCGCGTCCCTCAATACCCTTCGAGAACTGTCGGCGATCGTGGCTTCGAAAGGTTATGGACGCGATCTGCTCTATCGCGACCGCGAATCGCACTACGTTTTTCTGCGCTATTGGAAGTCGGAAGACGCCCGCCGCATCGCGCAGGAAGATCCTGACATGCTCCGCTGCTGGGCCCGCCTGGGAAATGAAATTCACATCCTGAAGGTCTACGAGACGCTCAGCGAAGTCACGGTGGACAAAGCAAAATAATCTTCTCAGTCGGCGGTCGCCCCAGACGTCGACAATCCCGCGTCGACCACGAACACGGTGCCGAAATGTTGCACTCCTGAACTGTCAACACAGGACGTTCCTACCCCATACAACTTACCGTCTATCCCCTGGATAACACCTTGTGGCATTCCACCATTCAGCGTGCAACTGAATCTGGCTATCTGGACTTGCAGTCCTGCCAGGGTCACAGCGAATACATCTCCTGGATCAGTATTGGTAGCGCCTTGATGCGTTGCCCATAGATTTCCGTCGGAAGCTTGCGTTAGCCCACTTCGGATTGGATCGAATTGTCCTGGAACAATAATCTTAAAACTGCCAGCCAGTGTGCTTTGGTAAATCTCTCCGTAAAGAGTGACGCCGTACAAGTTTCCATCGGAGGCTTGCAAGAGGGACCCCATCGGATCGGCGTCCGGCGGCGAGGAGAAGTCGTGCAAGGTAGTGAACACGCCGGACGGGGTTACCTGAAAGATCGTTCCGAGCAGACCGGTCGGCCCGATGTCGGTGGTTGCATAGAAATTTCCGTCAGTAGCCTGCGTGAGAGCGTTCGGAGAACCGCTATCACTATTTCCATTCAACGAATGAATGGTCCTGAGCACGCCCCGAGGTGTGATCCTGAAAATCGTACCGCTGTTTGCCCCACCTCCAGAGACCGTCGCTCCATATAGGTTGTGGTCGGTGCCCACGATCAGGCTGGTCGGAGATGAACCGTCGGCGCAGCCTTGCAAAGAGCAGAAGCTGTGCAACAATCGAAAAATACCACCTGTGCTGATCTTGAACACTGTACCTGCGTTATGTTTGCCGCCCAGAGCGGTTGCGCCATAAAGAAAGCCATCCGGCCCTTGCACCAGGCTTCCTAACGGAGTTTCGCCGTTTGGAAAGTTTCCACTGCTATCCGAATCGAAACTGAACAAAGTGGTCAGCACGCCCGTAGGCGTGATTTGAAAGATAGTGCCACCGGAACCGGGGGCCGTTCCGCCGCTGCTGGTTGCGCCATAGAGGTTGCCGTTCTGGGCCTGAACCAGTTTGCCTTTCGGGAAAAAACCATTCGAACACAGGTTTCCGTTACAAGTAAATTTGAACAGTGCGGTGATGGTGGGTGTTGCAATCTGCTGGGCAAAGGAGCCAATACAGAAAAAGCTGATGAAGGTAGTCAGGGTCAACTTACGCAAGGCAGCGGTGTGCCAGTGCATTGGGGGCCTCCGGGATTTGCTCATGCGAACGATTGGCTGCAGCTCTTTTACACTCTGTGAACTCGATTGTGTCAACGACGGGTAAAATAAACGTCAATTCCTTCGCTGACGTCAGTACACTCTCAGATACTAGCTTGACGGTGTGAGGACGGCCCGCCCCGATCCTGGAAGGCTCCGCTGCTGGGCCCGCCTGGGAAATGAAATTGACATCCTGAAGGTCTATGAGACGCTCAGCGAAGTCACGGTGGACAAAATGAAATAACCTGCTCAGCGGATAGCTCCTTCTACTGCCGTGACATTGCGGAGCCGCAGCGCCCGTTGCAAATTCTTTCAGCCTAGGCCGCTCGACTGGCCAGTGGTATGTTCCGCTAAAGCACGCTCCCCAAGTGAAAGGAGTTTCCAGCCTGATGAAGTCCTTGCGAATCCTCTCTCTCGCCCTCGCATGCCTGAGATTTGCATCAGTCGCTTTTTGCCAAACCGCTCAACAGCTCGCCGAACTCACTGCTTCCGACGGCCAGAACGGTGACGAACTCGCAACATCCGTGGCCATCAGCGGCAACGTTGCGGTGGTCGGCTCGCCGTGCGCCATGATCGGATCCAACCGCTGCCAGGGCGCGGCTTACATTTTTGTGAAGCCAGCCGCGGGCTGGGGTACAACTTCAACCTTTGTCGCCAAGCTGACAGCCTCGGACGGCGCCGCAGGAGACGCTTTCGGACAGGCAGTTGCCATCGGCCTGGACACTGTCGTGGTCGGCGCGCCCTTTAAGACGGTCAATGGCGAGGCTCAAGGCGAGGTCTATGTATTCACGAAACCAGCAACCGGCTGGACCAGTATGACCGAGACCGCCAGGTTGAATCCGTCTGACGCGGCCACCACTTGTTCGGCGAGCGAGTACTGCCTTTTCGGAAATTCAGTGGGTGTGAGCGGCAGCCAGGTAGTTGTCGGGGTCCCAGGCAACATCGTGAACAACCACGCGAACCAGGGAGCGGTTTATGTTTACGTGAAGCCGGCCACCGGCTGGACGAGCACCACGCAAGTCGCGAAACTCAGCGTGTCGCTCGGTAAAACAGGCGATCAGCTGGGCATCTCGGTCTCGATCTCCGGGGACATCGTTGCTGCTGGCGCGCCCAACGTGAACTCCAAAGGCGCTGCTTACGTCTTCGTGCGGCCCACAAGCGGGTGGAGAAATGCCTCCACTCCGATCACCACACTTACCGCTTCGGACGGCAATCAATACGACACTTTTGGCTGGTCGTTGGGGGTCCAGGACCACATAATTGTCGTCGGCGCTCCTCAATTCGGTAACCCTCAGATTGGCTCGCAGGCGCCCGGCAAGGCCTACCTCTACTTGGGCAGCAATCAACTTGCCGAGCTCACTCCATCGGACGGTAATGCCGGAGACAACTTCGGCTATTCAGTAGCCATCGGAGGAAACAACGTCCTCATCGGTTCAATCCTGTATCCCTTTGACGGCTCGCCCAATGGCACCGGCAAGGCGTATGTGTTCACAAAACCAGCCAGCGGCTGGACCAGTTCAACCGAAACCGGTACCTTGCTACCCTCGAACGCTATGGCAGGCGACTATGTCGGCCACTCGGTATCCCTGACCGGAACCGGGAACACAGCGCTGGTGGGTGCTCCTGGCCACACGGATAGTGGCTCCTTCCTCTACCAGGGTGCCGCTTACGTCTTTGTCCCGTAGGCTTCAATCTCCGCAACAGCCCCATCCTGCACTCTCGGCAGACGGGGCTTGCCCCGGAGATTCCTGTTGAACCGATAGGATGAGCCCGCGCCCTGGATTATGACGGGATGGGAACACTGTCGACCCCGTCGCCATATCCCTTCAAATCCCCAATCGTGACGCCGGTCACTGACGGCGGCAGAATAATCGGCTAATGTTTTCCACTAGTTACGATTGCGAGGACCACAATGAAGAACGCGACAAAAGCATTTTTGGTATTCGTTTTCGCCCTCATGACTGTGTCTGCTGCTATGTGTCAACAAGCCCCCGATTGGTCCAAGAGAACATTCGCTGCACCACCCGAGCGGGTATTTGCCGCAGCCCTTAATTCCATTGCTGCTCAGCACCACGATGTCAAAGCCAAAGACCCAGCCACTGGAGCCGTTACATTCCATGTTGGGACCACGGCTTGGTCATGGGGATACAACATGGTCCTCAAAGTAGCTCCCGCATCGGACAACCAAAGCGATGTCACGGTAGAGATAGCCCGATCGGGAGGAAAGGCGGTCTCCTGGGGCTCTGGCAAGAAGGAAGTACAAAAGATCTTCAACGGCATCCAGAATGAGTTGGACAGGAAGTCTGGCGCGTCCTAAATAGCTTCAATTTCCAGAAACCATCGTAACGAGGGATAGGAGGTGCCGGCCTTTTGGCGGTACCTAACCAGGTGAAAGCGGCTACCATGCTGTCACGATTACACTCATAACCGGCGGGTACGACTGACTTGGCAATAAGGGACGGCGGTCCTCAGCTGCCTGGGCGAGCAAAGCTCGCCGGCTGCCCGCTCGATTTAAGATCATTGCTTGCCTCTGACCTCCATCCTCGAGTTCACCGACACCACGGTCGATCCAAACATTCGTGGATTCCTGCACGTTCCTGAAACTCCCAACCAGGATGGCGTGATCTTAACGCACGGCGCCGGTGGCAACGCCCAAGCCCCGCTACTCCGCGCCCTCGCCGAGACCTTTGTCGGTGCGGGCTTCACCGTCCTCCGTATTGATTTGCCATTCCGTCAAGCGCGTCCCTTTGGGCCGCCCGGCCCCGGCGACGCCGCCCGCGACCGCACCGGCTTGAAGACCGCGATTGCAAAGATGAGAGCGATGTTGTCAGGCCGCATCTACCTCGGAGGCCACTCCTACGGCGGACGCCAAGCCAGCATGCTCTGCGCCGAGCAGCCAGATCTCGCCGCAGGCCTCCTGCTGCTCTCCTACCCGCTGCATCCGCCGCGCCGCCCCGATCAGCAGCGCACCCAGCATCTTCCCGACCTTCGCACGCCCACCCTCTTCGTCTCCGGCACACACGATCCCTTCGGCACCATCGCCGAGCTCGAACGCACCCTAAAGATGATTCCAGCCAGGACGAAGCTGCTGCCGGTAGAAGGAGCCGGTCACGATTTGGGATTTAGAGGAAAAGCCCGTAAGGACGAATTACCTGGCAGACTGTTGGAAGAGTTCCAAAACTTCGTGCGATGAGAAGAGCGGCTGTAGATTCGATTGCAGATTGTAGATTTCAGATTGAAGATTGAAAATCGCGAGGCGCCAGTCTTTCAATTCTTCAATCTGCCTTCTGAATTCTTCAATCTGCCTTCTGCAATCTGCCTTCTGAAATCTGAAATCTAAAATCTGCAATCTGACTTCTAATCTGCCTTCTGTCTTCCTAATTCACCCACCCCGACTTCCCCCCGCCGTTTCCCTTGCGCGCGTCGTCCTCGGGTGGAACGTAGTTTCCGTGCTCATCGAAGTGCACGTCACGGTCGTGCTGCCGCATGTAGACTTCAAATTTTTTCGCCGCACGCCGCCGTCTCCAGCGATAGTACGCGTTGCGGATCCCGTAATAACGCTCCGAGAAATTCACGTTCACCATGGCCGGCTTCAGCCCACGCCTCACGTACAGCCAGCCGAAGAACAGCCCTCCCAGGTGCGCCACATACGCGACGCCTCCTCCGCCCGACATGGCCATGGCAACCGTCGCCACAATCAAAATGCCAATCATGTACTTGGCCTTGATCGAGAAGGGAAACGGGATCATCAGGATTTCGCTTTCGCTGAACAGCACGCCGAAGGCGATCAAAATGGCAAACACTCCGCCCGACGCGCCCACGGTTGCATCGTTCGGATTGCCCAGCACGTGAGCGTACGACAGCACGACCGTGGTCACGGATGCGCCCAGCACCCCGATGACATACAGTTCAATGAACCGGCGGGTTCCCCAAGCCTCTTCAATGGAAGCTCCAAACATCCAGAGCGCCAGCATGTTCCAGAACAGGTGCCAGAATCCCGCGTGCAGGATGCTGTAAGTGATGAGCTGCCACACCTCTCCACGCTGCACCACCTCAAAAGGCACCAATTCGAAGTTGAAATAGATGAACCGGGCTAACTGTGGCCCCACCCTGACCAGAAGCTCCAGCAGCAGATACACTGCGGTATTAATTCCGATCAGCCACGTCACCGCCTTGGTGAAGGGCGGGAAGCTCAACATCATGGGTTCGCGCGATCTTCGCACTGAATGAAAATCCTCTGCACTATTCTACGCGTAATTGCCGAATGCCCGGCTAGCGCTCGGGTGTGGGCACCACCGGCAAGCTCCGATGCCCCGCCCCGTCCACCGCCCGTACCGCGAAGATCACGTTATCCTTCGACAGCTTCATGGTGGTGAGCGTCGCCTTGCCGACGTTCTCGGCGTGCTCCCACTCGGGGCTGCTTGTGGCCCGCCAGACCACTTCATACGACGTCGCCAGCCCGCCCGGCGAGGCTTCCCACGTCAGCGTCGAATCATTCTCCAGATCTTTGGTCAGCAGGTGTACGTTTGCCGGAGGCGCCGGAGCCTCGGCCAGCGAGGCCAGCGTCGCCGCGTTCAGCCGCGCCACGTGCGCCACGTAGTCGTAGTCCACAAACTTCGGCACATCGCCGTATTCCACGCCGTTTTCCGTGCGCACGTTTTGATGCTGATGATGAAAGTCCTCGCGAAATTCCGTTAGCCGCACCGCCGCGAATCCCTGCTGGTTGAAAGAATAATGATCCCCGCCGCGCAGGTAGCGATCCAGCCGGAACACCAGCATTGGTTTTACGCCCGCCTCGTAGGTCCGCCCTACCTCGGCGATATACCGCGCCAGTTCCCGCGATGACGAATCGCTCTCCCCGCCCAAGCCGCGGATCCGCCGGATCTCCTGATCCGTAGCCGCAGTGGGGATCCCTTCGGAAAACACGCGCACCACGGACTGATCCTGCTCTGCGCTCTTATCGCCGCCGACAATATCGTTGTTGAGGACCGCCTCCAGTTCCCATCCCTCATCCTTCGCCATCTTTGCAAAATGCCGGCTGCCGTTCAGGCCCTGCTCCTCGCCCGCAACCGTCAGAAAAATGATCGTCCCCGGAAACTTCAGCCTGCTCAGGACCCGCGCGCACTCCAGGCTGACGGCGGTCCCGCTGGCGTCGTCATTCGCTCCCGGCGCGTCGCCATTCACGTCCAGCGTGTCACTGTTGCGCGAATCGTAGTGTCCAGTCACCAGCACGATGCGTTTCGCATTCTCCGCGTCTGTGCCCTTCAGCACCGCATAAACATTGATGATTTCCGTCGGCTTGGGAATCCGCTCGACCGGCCCCTCGGTGAAGCTGTCGGTCTTGACGTCCAGGCATCCCCCGCAGTCTTTGGAATATCGCTCGAATTCCGCCTTGATCCACTCGCGTGCCGCGCCGATTCCATGCCCGGCCGCAATCGACGCCGGATCCTGCGCCGAGAGCGTGAGCCGCGTCCCGAAGCTCACCAGCTTTTCGATGTTCGCCTGAATGCGTTGCGCCGAAATCTGCTGCAACGCCGCCACAATCCGCGGATCGGCAGCCATCGGCGGCTCAGCTGTTTTCTGCGCGCCAGCCTGCAGCGCGCCTGCTGTCAGTGCCAGCAAGGCCGCGCATACCGTCTTCAAAAAGTGCCCACTCATTTCTTTCGAATCCCCATCGGGCGAATCCCGTAGTCAAAAGACTCCGCCGGTGGTCGCCGAAATCCGCATTCTCCAGCCCACCCCACTTGACCAACCGCCGCGGAGAATTAAATATTATCAGGAGGGTCCTTACAGCCTTGGGAGGCTTTATGGTGCTTTGCCCTGAATGCGAAAACAACCTTGACGTCGAAGAAGAAGAGGTCGACGAAGGTGAAGTGATTTCCTGCCCCGAATGCGGCACTGATTTCGAAGTCGTCACCACCAGCCCGCTCGAATTGAAGGCGGTGGAAGAAGGCTACGAAGAGGAAGACGAAGATGAGGAGGAAAGCGAAGACGGTGACTATTCCTAGCCTTCGCCTGCGCTCGTCCCAAGCGAAACTCGCTACAATCTGGATTCTCTCCTTTGTGCTCCTCCTGCCGGCGCTCGTCTCTCGCCCAGCTGCTTTTGCGGCTCAGAAGAATAAAGATAAGGATAAGCCCTACGCGCTGATTGCCGGAACCGTCTGGGGACCGGATAACCGCCCTGTCTACGGCGTCCGGGTCAAAATTCGCCGATCCACCGATAAGCCCAAGAAGGTGCGCTGGGAAGTGTTCTCCGATCACAGCGGCGAGTTCGCCCAGCGCGTTCCCCCGGGCGAGGCCGACTACATCCTCAGTGCTGACCTGAAGGGCATCAAAACTGCCGATGGCAAACCCCTGCACGCCCAGGACGTCACCGTTCATATCTATGGCGACGAGCGCGAAGACACCGGAGTCCACCTGACCGAGTAGGTTCCATCGTTCTGAAATCGTGAGACAATAGGCCTAAGATGAATCACTTCCGCTCGGTGATCAAGGCCACTGCCGTTGCTTGTGTTCTGTTGACATTCTTGGGTTCGCTGGCTGCCGCCTCGCCTGATAAGAAAGAAAAGACCAGCGGCCGCTTGCTGCTCGGCAAAGTGCTCGACCCGCAGGATAACCCGCTTCCCGATGCCGTCGTCTACATCACGAACACGCGCACCCGCGCCGTAAAAACCTACATCGTGGGGGCCGACGGAACCTACCGCTTCCCCGCGCTTTCCACCGCCGTCGACTACGAGATCTATGCCCAGTTCAAGGGCAAGAAAAGCGATACCAAGTCCGTCAGCCAGTTTGACGACCGCTCCCAGGTCTACCTCGATCTCAAAGTAGATACCCACTGACCTGCAACCCTGTAACGCTGGCGTGAGATAGTAGCGCCGCCGTCACGGCGGCTGTGGTGGCGGCGTCCCCGCCGCCACCCCTAGTAGAGAGCAGCATCGTGTGATTCTCTCCGGTATCGATGTCCCTCTCCGGCACCAACCCATGCAACTTTTCCCCATCCATCCGTGTTCTAGATTATGAGGATGTTTGTCTGGAGGGAATTGTGAACGGTAAACGCTCTCTTGAAATATTCAGATTCAGCGCCCTCGCGGCAGGCCTGCTGCTTTGCGCGGCTTCGGCCTTCGCGCAAGGCGGCGCCATGAGCCCGTACCAGGGCGAGCAGGACGGCGTCAGTGCGGGGGGCAAGTGGATGGAATTTCGTTCCGAAGACAAGATGACCGGCGCAAAAAAAGTGCGCTTCGAACTTCTGTCGGACAACTACTTTCGCGAAGATCCCGACTACAAGCCCAGAGTCGATCTTTTCTGTGAGGACGGCAAGCTCAAACTCGCCGACTTCAATCCCGGCGTCAGGCTGCCTCCTCCGAATCGTCCTGGCTTCTGGGGACAGCCGCAGCTCGAAGTTGAGGTCCGCATCGACGACTTCCATACCCGTCACGGATGGAACTGGGTGCGCGGCCACTTCCTCGCGATGGACAAAGGTACAACTCGCGGCCTCATCGGTGCGCAGATTTTCAAAGTAGCTCTGCGCACCCGCAGCGGCCGCCAGATCGCCGAATTTTCCCCCGCGGGCCTCAATGCGGATGAAGTCCGCCACGCCTGCGACATAACCCCCAAAAAGCCCAGCAAAGACTAGACCGAATTTCGAAAGTTTTAGATCCCCCACTTCTTGCGTGTTTTGCGAGAAGTGGGGATTTCTATTACGCCGCTCTCTGTGATCCTCTGTGCCCTCTTTGGTGATGTTTTTTCATACCGCCGGGGCTATCAGTCACTCCCCGGTAACTTGCCAAGCGCTCGCCCGTACTGGCACCTTGGAAGAGACCCGAGGTGCCGATGGGCAGCAGCCTGGTTTCCGGTCTTGCGTTTCTCCTGTTCGCAGCCGGAGTCTTCACTTACGCGATCATCCTCTACAACGGCCTCGTCCGCCTGCGCAACGAGAACGACCGCGCCTGGGCCAACATTGACGTGCTCTTGAAGCAGCGTCACGACGAAATTCCCAACCTGGTCGAGACCGTCAAGGGATACATGCAGCACGAGCAGCAGACGCTGCTCGCGGTCACTCAGGCTCGTTCCGCGTCCATCAGCGCCTCGAGTATCCCCCAGAAAGCGATCGCCGAACTGCAGGTAACGAGCGCTCTGCGCGGGCTTTTTGCCGTGGCCGAAAACTATCCTCAGCTCAAGGCCAACGATAACTTTCTCAAACTGCAGAACCGCATTACCGAGCTGGAGGAACGCATCGCCGACCGCCGCGAATTCTTCAACGACGACGTCAACACCTACAACACGCGCATCGGCCAGATCCCGGACGTGTTCGTGGCCAGCTTTATGAACCTCAAGCCGCGCGAGATGTTTAAAGTTTCCGACGAGGACCGCCGGCAAGTGGAAGTGAAATTCGCGGGCACCGGCGCCTAGAAGACAATTTCAGACTTTCGATTCAAATTGCAGATTTCATTCCGAGCCGTAGACGCAGCACGCTGAATTCGGGTTCCCTCCGCGTCCTCTGTGCCCTCTGTGGTTAAGATTTTGTTCGAAAAATCTAAACCGCGAAGAGCGCGGATTTGATTTACAACAGCTTGGCCGCATCCTTCGCGTAATAAGTCAGGATAATGCTCGCCCCTGCCCGACGGATCGACAGCAATGATTCCATCATGACGCGGTCGCGCTCGATCCATCCATTGCGCGCTGCGGCCTCGATCATGGCGAACTCGCCCGAGACCTGGTAGGCCGCGAGCGGCAGATCGAACCGCTGCCGTGCCGCCGCAATCACGTCGAGATACGGCATCGCAGGCTTCACCATGATCATGTCCGCGCCTTCTTCAATGTCGGCTTCGATCTCGCGCATGGCCTCGCGCAGGTTCGCTCCATCCATCTGATACGATCGCCGGTCGCCGAACTGAGGCGCGGAATCCGCTGCTTCGCGGAAGGGACCATAAAATCCGGAAGCAAACTTCGCCGCATAAGAAAGAATCGGAATATTGATCAGCCCCGCCTCATCCAGTGCGCTGCGAATCGCCGCCACCCGCCCATCCATCATGTCGGATGGCGCAATAATGTCGATTCCCGCCCGCGCCAGCGATACCGAAGTCCTGGCCAGCAACTCGAGCGACGCGTCATTCACGATTTCATACTCGGTAGTCGCAGCCGGCGGCGCTGCTACCGCCGCTCCCAGCGATTGCGGCGTAGCCTTCACAATCCCGCAGTGCCCATGCGACATGTACTCGCACAAGCAAACATCTCCCATCAACAGCAGCCCGGGAACCTCCCTTTTGATCGCCCGCGCCGCCTGTTGCACAATCCCGTTCTCCGCCCATGCTCCGGTAGCAACCTCATCCTTCTTATCCGGCAAGCCAAACAGAATCACCGACGGCACGCCCAGCGCATGCACTTCCCGAGCTTCCTTCACCGCCTCATCCACCGAGAGGTTGCACACGCCCGGCATGGAGCGCACTTCTTTGCGCACGCCCTCTCCCGGGCACACGAACATCGGATAGACGAACGCGTCCGGAGTCAGACGAGTTTCCGTAACCAGATTGCGCATCTCCGCCGTGCGGCGAAGGCGCCGAAGGCGCGTAACTGGGAATGCCATGGCAGATCACCAATCGACTAGCTGGATAAACGCCGTACCCCTCGATTCTAGTCCATTCGGGATTCCAACCCCAGTGACCGTGCTCCTGCCATGACCCAGGTGACCGAAGTAACCACCGTCATTCCCCCAGTTCCTCGGAATCCCAGATTGGCTCCCATAGAATGAGAGCCGGATGAGTCTGCTCCGACGCTACCCATGGTTTGCCGTGGCCGCAGGGATCACCCTGGCCTTTACGGTGGTGTGTGTAACGGCTCACCGCGGCCCGGCGCTGACCGCCTTCGCCGATCTGACTGAGCTGGCAATGCTGTTGGCCGTTGCGGGCCTGGCTGCAGCCAATGCCTGGGTATGTCCGCGGCCACAGCGCAGTTTTTGGCTACTGATGTTCCTCGGATTCCTGCTCTGGGCGGTCAATGGCGCTGCCTGGAGCGTCTTCGAGATTGTCCTGCACCGCCCAATTCCCGATCCTTTCGTTTTCGATATCGTCCTTTTCTTTCATGCCGTCCCCATGTTCGCCGCGGTGGCGTGGCGTCCCGATCTGCTGAGTCGCGACGACAAAGTCCGCATGGGCGTGCTCAATTTTCTGATGCTGCTTGGCTGGTGGATCTTTCTCTACGCCTTCCTAGTCTTCCCGCATCAGTACGTGGTGCTGAATGTCCCCACCTACAACCTCTACTACGATCATCTTTACGGGTTGGAAAACGGGCTGTTGCTGCTGGTCCTGGCCATCGCGGCTTCGACCAGTTCCAGAGAATGGCGCCGCCTCTATCTGAATTACCTGATCCCGTTGGCGCTCTATGCCGTCAATTCTCAGTTTCTGGACCGCGCCACCGCCAACAGCACTTATTATTCGGGCAGCCTTTATGACGTTCCGCTGGTTGCGACGCTCGGCTGGCTTGCGGCTGCTTCGTTGGCAGCGCGCCGCTGGGATCTGCCCAGCGCGAAATTTAATCTCGCCCCTGGGTGGAGGAAAGTCGTCCCGCGCCTGGCGATGCTGGCGATTCTGTCCTTGCCGGTGCTTGGGATTTGGGCCGCACTCTTCGACCACTCGCCCGGTCCCTCGCGTGCTTTTCGCATTTACACCGTGCTGGCGGCCATGGTGCTGCTGGGGACGTTCGTTTTTCTGCGTCAGTACTTGCAGGACCAGGCGCTCATCTCGCTTTTACGCGAATCGCGCCGAGCCTACGACAGCCAGAAGCAACTTCAAACTCAGCTCGTGCAAAAAGAAAAACTCGCCTCGCTGGGCAATCTCGTCGCTGGAGCGGCCCACGAAATCAATTACCCGCTCAACGCTGTCATGAGCTACTCCGAGGAACTCTGGACCAACGAGCGCCTCAACGAGGAACAGAACAATCTGCTCCGCAAGATGGTAAACCAAGCGTGCCGTACCCGAGACCTGGTGGCCAATCTGCTGAGTTTTGCCCAGCAGGCTCCTGGAGAGAAAACTCTCGTCGACCTCGGCGTCCTTTTAAAGCGCGCCACGCAGATGCTCGAAACGCGACGTCCGCCAGTCAAAATCGACATTCATCTTGCCGTCGAATCTGATTTTCCTCAAGTCTTTGCCAACCCCAACCAGTTATTCCAGGCGTTTGTCGAGATCATTGAAAATGCCATGGATGCGCTGGAGGAGGCGGGCGGTGGCTCTCTGAACGTCACGGCCATGCGCGACAAAGCTGATGTGGTGCTGCAGTTCTCCGATACTGGCCCGGGACTGCGCGATCCCGAGCGCGTCTTCGACCCGTTCTATACCACCAAGGCCGTGGGCAAAGGCACCGGCCTGGGGCTCAGCGCAGCCTGGGGCTTTATTCAGGACCACAACGGCCAGATCACCTGCCGGAACAAACCGGAAGGCGGCGCGCTCTTCATCGTCCGTCTGCCGGCCACTGTGCAGCCCGCGGCGCAAAGCGCGGGAGCAGCGGGCTGAATTCCGGGAATAGAAGGCCTCCCAATCCTCTGTGCCCTCTGTGTCCTCTGGGGTGAATTCTGCGCCGTCCTGTAACATAAATTGCGATGCCGGCCTTAGCTCACAGCTCAGCCCGCGTGCTGGAGTTCGAGCCCCTGCGCGAACTACTGCGCGGATACGCCTCGTCGCCCTTGGGACAAAGCCGAATCCTGGCGCTCCAGCCCTCGACCAATCGCGCCTGGATTGAAATCCAGCAGGCATTGACCAGCGAAATTCGCGAATTCCGCCGCGTCGGCGGACGCTTTGATTTCTCTGCGCTGGTAAAAATCGAACCGCTAGTCGAAAAATCGCGCATCGCTGGGGCTGCCCTGGAGACTACCGAGATCCGCGACGTGATCCTCGTGGTAGACCGCGCCGCCGAGTGGCGCCAGATCGCGCTGCAGCCGCCGGCTGCCATGCGCTCGGAGTGGATTAATGTTCGCGCGCTCTCCGCCCGCATTGCCGACTTCACCGATTTCCTGCGCTCCTTCCGCAACAAGATTCAGCCCGACGGAACGCTCGACGAGAAAGCCTCCCCCGAACTGAGCCGCATTCGCCGTGAAATCGAGAAGCAACGCCGCGCCATCCAGGATTCTCTGCGCGGATACCTGCGCCGCCTCTCCGAAGGCGGCACGGTGCAGGATGAACTGATCACAATCCGCGGCGAACGCTTCGTCATTCCGGTCAAGGTCGAGCAGAAACGCCGCGTACAGGGCGTGGTTCACGGCGCGAGCTCGAGCGGCCAAACGGTCTTCATCGAGCCGCTCGAAACGATCGAGCAGAATAACGAACTGGTCCGGCTGTTTGAAGAAGAGCTTGCCGAGATTCATCGCATCCTCATCGAGATGACGCAACGCATCGGCGCCGATGCCGACCAGATTCTTGCGGCAGTCGAGGCGCTCTCAGAACTGGAACTGCAATTTGCCAAAGCGCACTTCGCCGAAGACTACAACTGTGTAGCCGTTCACCTGAGCGGCAGCGCGGAGTCCGAGATCCGGAAACCGGAAGCCGGCGCGCGGCTGCTGTTGCAGAACGCTCGCCATCCATTGCTGGAGCGGAATCTGAAAGTGAAAGGCGGCTCTGTCGTTCCGGTCTCGGTCGAACTTGAGGGCGACCGCCGCCAACTCATCATTACCGGACCGAATACCGGAGGCAAAACCGTCACGCTGAAAACCCTGGGCCTGCTGGCCCTGATGGCGCAATCCGGCGTGCCCGTGCCGGCCGATCGGGGTGAGCTTCCCGTGTTCGATGCCGTGCTGGCGGACATCGGCGACTACCAGTCCATCGAGCAGAATCTGTCCACCTTCTCGGCGTACGTGACCAATATCGATTTCATCTCGCGCACGGCCACGGCCGACTCGCTGGTCTTACTCGACGAGCTGGGCTCCGCCACGGATCCCGAAGAAGGGGCGGCGCTCGCGGTCGCCATCGCCGGATACTTTGGCCGCATCGGCTGCATGACCGTCGTCTCCACCCATCACACCTCGCTCAAAGTTTACGGCGCGAATACTCGCGGCGTGCTGAATGCTTCTGTCGGTTTCGATGAGGCGACGCTGCAGCCGACTTATGAACTCAAGATCGGCGTGCCCGGAGCGTCCGCGGGCATCAACATCGCGCAGCGTCTCGGGCTGAATCCCGCCATCATCGAGAGCGCCCGCTCGCGTCTCGGCACGCAGGCTCGCGACGTCGGCCAGTTCCTCGACAAGCTCCACGCCGACCTGCGCGCCGCCGAGCAGCAGCGCTTGCGCCTCACCGCCCGCGAGCAGGAATTGGAGCGCGAGAAGAACCGCCTGGCAGCCGAAGGGAAAAAAGATCAGCAGGCCAAAGTACGCGAGATGGAGCAGAAGCTCGAGAGCCTGCTGCGCGATTTCGAGTATCACGCGCGCGAGGCGGTCAATGCCGTGCAGGATCGCGCCGCCGCACAGAAGTTATCGAAAGACGCGGAGCGCCGCATCGCCAAGCTGCGCCGCGAATTCCGCGAGCAGTTCGATTCGACCGTCGTCGCGCACTCGACCGGTGCCGATCGGGGCGATCCGCATGCGCAGCCGCAGCTGGTGAAGCACGTCTCCGAAGGCGACATGGTGAAGCTCAAATCCACGGGGCGTCCCGCGAAAGTTGCGCGCAAGATTGACGACCATCACTTCGAAGTCGAAATGGGCGCGCTGAAGATGAAGATCGCTCGCGACGACATTGCGGAAGTGCTGGCGAGCGCCCGTCCCGTGGAGTCGCCGGTGAAGGCCGCGCGTATCCGCGGGATTTCGGTCTCGCTGACAAACGAAGGCGCCGACGTGCCCAGCGAGATCAACGTGATCGGCCAGAATGTGGACGACGCCTCGCGCGAAGTGGAAAAGTTTGTGGACCGCGCCTTTCTGGCAGGGCTGCCACGAGTCCGCGTGGTTCACGGCAGCGGCATGGGGATCCTGCGCAAAGCCCTGCGGCAGCTGCTGCTGCAGCACCCTCATGTGGCGTCGGTCACCGAACCGCCACAGAACGAGGGCGGCGGCGGGGCCACGGTCGTCGAGTTGAGAGTCTGAGACTGTGGAAAAAGTGTTCCTGCAGGAACACATCGACGTATTTCTGCGGAGCCGTTCCCAAACCTATCTCATTGAAAAATAAGAGGTAAGCTGGTTCCCCGACGCCGAATTCCGGTCGATGTCCAAGGAAGTTCAGCTGCCGGGCTGAAGGGCTTTTTACGATGCCTTCTTGACGGGATGCAGATGGCCGCGATGCTGTTCCTTCATCTGTTCTACGGAACGAACTCGGCGGCCAAGGTCAGCGAGCTGAGCGAGTTCCTGCTGGATTTCTTGTAGCCGCTCGTGCCTTTGGCCGTGAGCGACCTGAGCCTGGGTTTCATTTCGGAGTTCACGCCGATAAAGATCGTTCAACTCTTTAATCTGAGCGATCTCGGCGCGGAGGCTGCCAACTTTTTCACGAAGGACTGCGAGATGATCCATATCAACAGGATAGCATCTCGATCGATCGAGGGCAGCGCAAATCAGTTGCACGCGAATAAGGCGACCCTAAAGGCTCACTCTTCGGGGGTGGCGGCTACCAGAGGATCTTCTTCCAGTTCTCGTCATACAGCGCGTTGCGCGCGGCTTTGGCGATGGCCTGCCTGCCGCTCTCGGAGAGGTCGTCGGAAAGAATATTCTTCGCGTTCGCAGGATCGAGAACCTGCGCTGCCTCGAAGCGGTTCCCTAGATAGCGCAGCACGGTCAAAACGTTGTCGGCAAGCTGGCCAAAACGCTCATTTTCCAGCGCGCGCAGGACCGTGAGTTCGAGATATAACGAGGGAAAATCCAGCGATTGCCGAGCCCGCCAGATCTTGAGCGCGCAAATCTCCTGCTGGCGACCGGAGTTGGCAATCAGGTGGATATGCTGCGCGACGTCGGTGGAGACGGTATCGTCGAGCTTCTTGTTGAACAGTAAGTTGCTTGCCGAGCCCTGGCCGCGGCATGCGGGGATGAGGTCGATCCAGATGCCCTTGCACTGCACTTGCACCGCGACGTCGCGGGTTCGAGGCCGCAGGTTGCGGTCGCTCAAGAACTCGAACAGGCTCCAAAAGACTTTCTTCATGTCCAGGTTCGGAACGGGGCTCAGCGCGATCAGCAAGTCCGCCTGCGACGACAAGCTGATGGCGGTGTTCTTCGCGTAAGCCCCCGACAGCGTGATGCCGAGCAGATATTCCTTGCCCCATTGGCGGACCAGAGGAATGATCTCATCGGCAGCGCGGTGCGACGGCGAGCCGGTGTCGGCATCGACGTGGTACTTCTCGACGATTGAGGCGGCGTATTGCTCGACGGTAGGCACGGAGAGAGAAGCCTCCGAATGCTCTATCGGCAGCTGCCGTCAAAAGTTGAGAGTATTATGCGGATAACTGAATACCGAGAATAAATTAAGAGGAGAGCAATGCCTCAGTCGATTGACTGGCCGCGGATAGGCCAGGAGCCGCGTCGCCGCCGCCCTTTCGTTCTCATCCTGGTCGTGCTGGCCCTGATTTACTTCGGCGGTCGGACCGTTTTGTCCTATTACGTCGATGTGCTCTGGTTCGGATCACTCGGCTATGGAGACGTGTTTTGGAAAACGCTGAGCCTTCATTGGGAAGTCTTTACGGCGTTCGCAGCAGCCACATTTCTCATCTTGTACGGATCGTTTCTGTCTCTGAAGCGAGCCCATCTCCCTGACTTGCCGGACGGTCACACCATTCTTATTGGCGGACAACCTTTGAAACTGCCCGTGGAGCCGGTACTGCGAGTCATCGCGCTCGCTGTTTCACTCGCCGTTGCCGCTCTCGCTGGGGCCGCGATGATGGCGGAATGGCCAACTCTCGCGCTGTTCTGGTATGCCCCTCACAGTACGGGCAACATCGTGGACCCTATTTTTGGCAAGCCGCTCAACTTCTTTTTGTTCACCTTGCCCGCGTGGCAGGTGCTGCTCGGCTGGCTGCTGACACTCTCGGTGATCATTTGTGCGGTCGCGCTTTTCTTGCTCCTCATCACAGGAGGGGCGCGCATGCTCGCTGGACGCCTCAGCCGCCATGTCACCCTACCATGGCGAAGCTTCTCCATCACTTTTGGATTTCTGTTGCTCATCCTCGCGGCGTACGCGTATATCGGCCGCTTCGAGCGGTTGCTCGACGATCATACGATTTTCGGCGGCGTGACCTACACCGATGCTCACGTCATTCTCACTGGAATGCTCGTAGTCAGCGTCGTCCTGGTTCTCGGCGCGCTCATTGCTTTTGCGAATGCGGTGCGAGTCCCTCGTGGAAGCTGGCTGGTTGCCGCAGTGCTTCCCGCAGTCGTCTTCTACCTCGCGCTTCAGGTGGTCGCCTGGTACGTCAACAGCTTTATCGTCAAACCGAACGAACTGGTTCGAGAGAAGCCCTACATCGTGTTCAACACGGCCATGACCCGGCAGGCCTATGGATTGAACGAGGTCACACAGCGGGAGTTCCCGGCGGAGACCACGGTCGAGGCAGCCGACGCCGCTAACAACCAGGCCACGCTGCAGAACATACGGCTGTGGGACTGGCGCGCCCTGCAGGATACCCTGCGACAGATTCAGGAAATCCGCACCTATTACGACTTTCCGGACATTGATATCGATCGATACAACATCGACGGGACCACCCGTGAGGTGATGCTGGCCGCGCGCGAGTTGAACGTCGACAAGCTCCCGGAGAGCAGCCGGAACTGGATCAACGAGAAACTGATCTACACCCACGGCTACGGACTCACGATGAATCCGGTGAATGGCTTCACGCCCGAAGGATTGCCCACGCTGATCCTGAGCAACATGCCCGTGCAGAGCACGGTGAGCAGCCTGAAGGTGACGCGTCCGGAGATTTACTTCGGCGAGCTGACCAATACCGACGTCTACGTGAAGACCCGGCAGCAGGAGTTCAACTACCCTCAGGGCCAGACCAACAACCTGAACTCCTATGAAGGGAACGGAGGCATCGCGCTGGACAGCTTTCTGCGGCGCGTGATCATCGCCTTCGATCGCGACGACCTCGCCAAGTTGCCCTTCAGCGACGACGTGAACAACGGCAGCCGCCTGCTGATGCGGCGCAACATTCGCGAGCGCGTCTCAGCATTGGCGCCGTTTCTCACGTTCGATCCCGATCCATATCTCGTGCTCGGTGACGATGGCCGCCTGTCGTGGATCATGGACGGCTTTACCCTTTCCGACAGTTATCCCTACTCGACTCACTATCAGCTCGGCGGCACTTCCATTAATTACATGCGCAACAGCGTCAAGGTGGTAATCGACGCCTACGATGGCACGACCACGTTTTACGTTTTTGATTCGGAGGATCCAATCATCGCCGGGTGGCGCCGGATTTTTCCCAGCCTGTTCAAAGACGCGTCCACGATGCCGCCGGGGTTGCGAAAGCACGTGCGCTACCCTGAGATGCTGCTCACGCTGCAGGCCGAAGTGTACGGTCTTTACCACATGACGGATGCGGAAGCGTTCTACAACCGCGAGGATCTGTGGACAGTCGCCACCGAAGTCACCCTGGGCGCGGGAGGCGAGCAAACCACGCAGATCATGCAGCCGAATTTCGTGCTGATGAAACTTCCGGGGGAAGACGGCGAGGAGTTCGTGGAGATTCTGCCCTTCACTCCCGCCAACCGCAACAATCTGATTGGATGGATTGCCGGCCGCAGCGATGGCGCACATTACGGCACGTCGGTGGTGTACAACTTCCCCAAGACGAAGCTGGTCGACGGACCGCTGCAAATCGAGGCTCGCATCGATCAAAACGCACAGCTTTCCGGGCAATTGACGCTATGGAACCAGCAGGGCTCGCATGTGCGAAGGGGGGCACTGCTGGTGATTCCGACTGGGAAAGCGCTGTTGTATGCAGAACCGATTTACCTTCAGGCGGAGCGCAGTCCGATGCCGGAGTTGCGCCTGGTTGTGCTCGCGCTGCAGGATCGGCTGGCCTATGGACCGACCTTTGAGTCCGCGATGGCGTCCCTTTTTGGCGGAGCGGTTTCGTCTTTGACCGCCGCATCAACCAGCGCGGCGGGAGCGGCGCGAGGCGCCTCGGCAGCTCAGCCCGCAGCAGATCTTAATGCGCTTATCGCAGAAGCCGCCAAAGACCTGGCTGACTACCAGCGCCTGACGGCGGAAGGGAAACTGGGCGAGGCCGGACAGAAACTGGAAGAGTTGAAGAGCGTCCTCGACAAGCTGAACACCCGAAAAAGATGATCTCGCGATGGTGCTTTAGTTTTGACGATCGACCTCTATAAAAGTGAGTCCAGTAGGTCGAACTTTGATCCACTTCCGATCCTGATCATCTACTCAGGCTCCTGTTGTTTTCCCAAAGGAAATGTGGCATGCTTGTTTGGGAAACCAAAAGGACTGTCCCGATGAAGCAGAAGACCGACGTTCAACAAGGAACGCTGGCCCTGATGATCCTCAAGACCCTTGAGGTTTTGGGCCCGTTGCATGGATACGGAATCGCCCGGCGGATCGAACAAATCAGCGGAGACCTGCTCTCGGTCAACCAGGGCACGCTCTATCCCGTGCTCCTCAGGCTGGAACAGGAAGGGGCTATCGCGTCCGACTGGGGCGTGTCGGAGAACAACCGGCGGGCGCGCTACTACCGGCTCACCCGCGATGGACGCCGGCAACTTCACAGCGAGGCTCAGGACTGGCATCAGACGACCGAGATCATCGCCCGCTTCCTTTCGGCGAAGGCGGAGGATTTGTCATGAGATCTATCCGGCGCTTGTGGGCCCGCACCGTCAACTTCATAACCAGAAGCACTTCAGACCGCCGACTGCGCGAGGAGATGGAAGAGCATCTCGCACTCCAGATCGAAGAAAACATCCACGCCGGCATGAGCGCGGCTGAAGCCCGCCGGCAAGCCATTCTGAAATTCGGCCCGGCCGAGGCCGTTCGGGAGAGCTACCACGCGGAAGAAGGCTTGCCGCTGATCGAAAGCGCCTTGCAGGACTGCCGGTACGCACTCCGGATGTTATTGCGTTCGCCAGTCCTCAGCGTGGTCGCGGTTTTGACGCTGGCCTTGGGAATCGGCGCCAACACCGCGATCTTCAGCTTCCTTGATGCCGTAATGCTGCGCTCGCTTCCGGTCAGAGACCCGCAACGCCTCGTCAAGTTGGGCGTGGAAGACTGGGACGGCATCACCGACAGCTTTGCCAGCACCGAACTTTACTCCTACCCGTTTTACCGCCAGTTCCAGCGGGATAATCGCGTCTTTTCCGACACAGCCGCAGTCATGAGCATGATGAATGAGGTTCACGGCTTTGTCGACGATGGCAAGCAGTTGGAACGAATCAATGTCCAGACCGTTTCCGGCACATATTTCCAGACGCTTGGAGTCGGTCCGCAGATCGGACGTGTGATCAACGAGAGCGACGACTCCACAGAGGGCGCCCATCCCGTGCTGGTCATTAGTTACGGATTCTGGAAGCACCGTCTGGGCGGAGATCCCGCAGTCCTCGACCACAAACTGAAGCTGGGGAACACCGTGTTCAATATTGTCGGTGTGGCGCCGCCGGAGTTCTTCGGCACGAAAGTTGGCGAGGCTCCGGACGCGTGGGCGCCGCTCTCGATGATGGGGTCCATTCCCCCGGGCTGGAATGGCCGTAAGGACAATTTCTCCGAATCCCTTTACATCCTCGGCCGCTTGAAACCAGGCGTCACTCCCGAGGAAGCCACTGCGAACGTGAATGTTCTGTTTCCTCAGATCTTGCGCAGCTTTCCCGATGCGAAGCTCACCCAGGAAAACTCAGAGCGCCTGGCCCGCACGCGCGTGCCCTTGAAATCCCTGGCTCGCGGTATTTCTGACCTGCGCAACGCCTACTCCGAACCCCTGAAAGTGTTGATGGTGATCGTCGCTCTCGTGCTGCTCATCGCGTGCGCGAACATTGCGAATCTGCTTCTGGCTCGATCTACCTCCCGGGCGCGTGAACTGGCAGTTCGGCAGGCGCTGGGTGCGGCAAGGATCCGCATCATCCGTCAATTGCTCACCGAGAGCCTGGTCCTGGCCCTCGCAGGCGGAGCGCTCGGTATTGCATTCGCAGCCTTTGCGAACCGCCTTCTATTGCACATGATTTCATCTGGGCCGGAGACAATTCCTCTGGATGTCTCCCTCAACCTTCGCCTGCTCGCCTTCACCTTCGCCGTCACCGTCGGGACTGCGTTGCTGTTCGGAACCCTCCCAGCCGTACGGGCGACCCGGATCGAACTAAGCAACAGTCTCAAGATAGGGCGTGGCACGTTCACAGCGGGCGCGCGCACTCCACTCGCCAGGGCACTGGTGATTTCGCAAGTGGCGCTCTCGTTGCTGCTGACCGTGGGCGCCTTTCTGTTTCTGCGCACGCTCAACAATTTGAGTCGGGTAAACCCTGGCTTCAACCGAGAAAATGTGTTGCGCCTGGACATCGATTCTTCTGTCACCGGCTATACAGACGACGACCCGCGGCTCAAAGCGATCTTCCATGAAATTGAGGAACGGGTCAGCTCCTTGCCTGGGGTAGAGGCTGCCAGCTTTTCAGCCTTCACGTTTGCCGAGGGCAGTTGGAATACCACCATCATCGTTCCCGGCAAGCCCTTCGATAGAAGGGTGAACGTGAAGCACAACTCGATCGGCAACGACTATTTCAAAGTGATGCAGATTCCGCTGGTCGCCGGCCGCCAGTTCGGCCCGCAGGACACCGCTACCTCGCAGCCGGTCGCGATCATCAGCGAGGCGATGGCGCGCAATCTTTTCCCTGCCGGATCCCCGATTGGACGTACCTATTCCCTCGGCTCTCCCGATGGAATGGAGGCGCCGGCCGAGAAACAGGTGATCGGTGTAGTGAAAGACGTGAAGTTCAATAACGTGGCGGAGTCCCAGGAATACATCGATTACTTGCCGTATGCGCAGCGGGGTTGGGGCTTCGGAGACTTCGAGGTTAGATACACAGGGAGCTTCAGCGCGGCCGCCTCGAAGGTGCAGCAGGCGATCCACGCGATCGACCGCACCTTACCGATCACAAACGTGACCACGCTCGATAAACAAGTGGCCCGCTCCTATTCCAATCAAGCAATCATCGCGCAGCTTTCAGCTTTCTTTGGGATCGTCGCGGTGTTCCTCTCATCGATAGGGCTCTACGGCATCATGTCGTACCTGGTCAGCCGCAAAACCGGGGAGATCGGAATCCGGATGGCGCTGGGTGCCGAGCGCGCCGACGTGGGATGGCAAGTCATGCGGGAGGTCGTCCTCTGGATCGCGGCGGGGATCATCATCGCACTGCCTCTGACTATTGGAAGCGGGAGGCTGGTGCGAACGATGTTATACGGCCTGAGCGGCTCTGACCCCATCAGTCTGATTGCGGCGGTCGTGGTGCTAGCAATCGCCGGATTAGCCGCGGGGTACTTGCCGGCCCGCAGAGCGTCGCGTGTGGACCCCGTCGTTGCTTTGCGCTACGAGTAGCAGCAGAAACCAGCAGCATGCCGGCTTTCCCAAAATACCTATTTTAAAAATAGGTATTTTAAGTGTAGAATCCCTCCCATGGCAAATAACCCCGAACATCGCGACCTTTTTCCGGGCGCGCTGGAAGTGATGATTCTTCAGTCGCTGCGCTTGAAGCCCATGCATGGATATGCGCTCGTGAAGCATATCAAGCAGGTTTCCGACGACCTGCTTCAGGTGGAAGAAGGGTCTCTCTATCCCGCGCTCCAGCGCATGCTGAAGGAAGGGTGGCTCGAAGCGGAAACCGGAACCTCCGCCAAGGGGCGGCCTACGCGCATTTACCGGCTCACCGATGCGGGCATCCGACACCTTGAAAAAGAAGTCATCAGCGTCAGAAAGATGTTCGCCGGCATCACCCGCGTGCTCGCTGTTGCCAAAGTATAGGAGGCCTACGATGCGATGGTTGGCTGAGTTTTTCTCCCGGCGGCGGCGCTATCAGGACATCTCCATCTCGATCCAGGAGCACCTGGAGGAGCGAACTGAGGAATTAATGGCCGACGGCCTCTCGCGCAAGCAAGCCGAGCAGAAGGCACGGCGCGAATTTGGCAACGTGACTCTTCTCGAGGAGCGCAGCCGTGAAGTATGGCAGTGGCCGGCGATCGAATCTATTCTGGCCGATGTGAAATTCGCCTTCCGCCGGCTGGGGAAATCTCCGGGCTTTGCCGCGACCGTTCTGCTCACGCTAGCCATTGGCATCGGCGCCAACACTACGGTGTTCAGCGTGATCAACAGCGTCCTTTTGAAGCCCCTGCCTTACCCCGATTCAGAACAACTGGTCGCGTTGTGGCTCAACGCTCCCGGCGCCGGAGGCCTGGCAAATTTCTCCAGTGGCCTTCAGCTTTCGCCCTCGATGTATTTCACCTTCTCCGAGCACAACCGAACCTTCCAGTCGATGGGCATTTGGACGCCAAGCACCGCGAGTGTAACTGGCGTCGCGGAACCGGAGCTGGTGCGAACCGAGATGATCAGCGACGGCGTGCTGCAGACGCTCGACGTTCCCCCGGCGGTCGGTCGCTGGCTGGCTCAAGCCGATCAGGATCCCCATGGCGCGAAGACCGTCGTGTTGAGCTACGGCTACTGGCAGCGGCGTTTTGGCGGAGATCGCAGCGTGATTGGACGCGTCATTCAAGTGGACGCACAGAGCAGGGAAATTGTCGGCGTCATGCCGCGCGGGTTCCGGCTGGTGGACCGGGATTTCGATCTCCTCGTACCGCTGGCTCTGGATCGCACCAATCAAAAGCTGGCGCCCTTTGGCTATTCCGGCATCGCCCGTCTCAAACCAGGCGTGCAACTCGCCCAAGCGGACGCTGACATTGCGCGCCTGATCCCTGTATGGATGGATTCCTGGTCGAACGGTCCCGGCACGAACCCGCATTTTTACGAGAGGTGGCGAATTACCCCCGCCTTCCGTTCTTTGAAGCAGCTGGTCATCGGCAGCATCGAGGGTGTGCTGTGGGTGGTCATGGCGACCGTCGGGCTGGTCATGCTGATTGTGTGCACCAACGTCGCCAATCTCCTGCTGGTTCGCGCGGAGTCGCGTCATCAGGAGCTTTTCCATTCGAGCCGCCTTAGGCGCAGGCCGCATGCGCATCGCACGCGAGCTGCTGATCGAGAGCATCTCGCTCGGGATCTTGGGCGGGGTGATTGCCGTTGGAGTGGCCTTTGCCGGCTTGCGTCTTCTCGAGGCGATTGGCCCCGCCAACCTGTCGCGCCTGAGTGAAATCTCTCTCGATGCGCGCTCGCTCGGCTTCACTCTCGCCCTCTCGGTTCTCTCGGGACTGGCGTTCGGATCCTTATCGGCGTTAAGGTACGCCCGGACGCAAGCCTCCGCGACCATGGGAAGCGCAACCCGGACGGCCAGCGCAGGCCGTGCGCGGCAGCGTTCTCGCAATGTGCTGGTCACGGCGCAAGTATCGATGGCGCTCGTTCTGCTGGTGAGCGCCGTGCTGATGATTCGCACCTTCGCCGCGCTGCGCAGCGTCGAGCCCGGCTTTGCCGATCCCCAACACGTGCAGACGATGCATATCTGGATTCCTGATTTGCTGATCCCCGATCCGCAAACCGTCACGCACATTCAGAACGACATCGTCGACAAACTTGCGGCGATTCCGGGAGTCACTTCGGTTGGGTTCGCGGGCGCCGCGCCCATGGAGAACAACGATCCCAACTGGGACGAAATTCGCGTAGAAGGAAAAAGTTACGCAGGCGGGGAGCCGCCCCTCAGGCTCTTCAACTTCGTTTCACCAGCGTATTTCCACGCGATGGGCACTCGTCTGGTTGCAGGCCGTGACTTTACATGGAGTGACATTTACGACCTCCGGCCCAGGGTAATCGTGTCGGAGAATTTTGCGCGGGAGTCGTGGGGTTCGGCTTCGGCCGCCCTCGGCAAGCGTCTTCGCCAGTTCTCGAGCATGCCCTGGCAAGAGGTCATCGGTGTCGTCGAAGACGTGCGTGTACATGGCGTCGACGGAAAAGCGCCAGCCATCGTCTATTGGCCGGCGATGATCAACGATCCCTACACGGCGAAACCGACCATTGATGCCCCGCGCTTTGTCACCTTCGCAATTCACAGCAACCGTGCCGGAACGGAGAGCTTCCTCAAGCAGGTGCAACAAGCTGTCTGGTCAGTGAACGCAAACCTGCCCATCGCCTCGGTGAGCACCATGCAGGAGATCTACAGCCAGTCGCTCGCCCGCACCTCATTTACGCTGGTCATGCTGGCGATTGCCGGCGCAATGGCGCTTGCCCTAAGTCTGATTGGTATCTATGGAGTCATCTCCTACGCGGTTTCGCAGCGCACGCGCGAAATCGGAATCCGCCTTGCGCTCGGGGCACAGAAGGGTGAGTTGCGATGGCTGTTCGTTCGTTCCGCGCTGGTGTTGACGGGAGTTGGCGTCGTCATTGGCCTGGGGGCGGCAGCCGCACTCGTGAGACTGATGAAAACCCTGCTCTTCGGCATCAGCCCACTGGATCCCTTGACGTTTCTGGCGGTGCCGCTCATCCTGGCCACCGCGGCTGCGCTGGCCAGCTATCTGCCGGCCCGCCGCGCTGCTGGAGTCGATCCAGTGGAAGCGCTGAGAGCGGAATAGCTGAGGCGCTGCCCCAAGAAAGCTTGGCTTGCGGCGGCGTGCTTTCAATCGGGAGCAAGGGCCGAGCCGCGAATGATAAATATCTTGACCTTGATTCCGGGCTAAGCCCTCGTTTTGCACACCGTTCCACATCCCTCCGCTATTCTCTTGCGCATCCTCCTTTGTTACCCTCAATCTGCCCTCCAATGGCGAACCCTGGCGATTTCGCGTACACGCTGAAGCAGCAGGCGGACATCGTCCGAATTATCGGCGATTACGTCAAGCTGAAGAAGGCTGGAGCGCAGAACTATGCCGGACTGTGCCCGTTCCACGGCGAGAAGACACCATCGTTCTCGGTCCATGCCACCCGGCAGTTCTATCACTGCTTTGGCTGCGGCGTTTCCGGGGACGTGTTCAGCTTCATTCAGAAGATTGAGAACATCACCTTTCCTGAATCCGTCCGATTCGTGGCGCAGAAGCTTGGCATCCCTCTTCCTAAAGCCAGCTATGCGACCGAGGGCGAGGCCAAGGATGCGCGCCTGCGCGGCCAGTTGCTCGAGGTTCACGAGCGCGCCGTCGCCTTCTTTCAGGAATGCCTGCGGCGGCCGGAAGGGGCGAGGGCGCGCGAATACCTTGCGGGGCGCGGCCTCGATCAGGAAATGATCGCGAAGTTCCGCATCGGCTATGCGCCGGATTCGGGATTCCTGCTGCGCGACCGGCTGAAGGGAGAATTCAGCGAAGAGGTGTTGCGCGAGAGCGGACTGTTTTCCTGGAAGCAAGACGACGGACCTCGGACCTCAGACCTTGGACCTCAGACCTCGGCCCTCGGATCTCAGCCAAAGTCTCCTGCTCCGGTAGCTAATGACAATGGGGTCGGACCCACTCATAACGGTGCCGAGCAGAGTTCGCCGAAGTCTGAGGTCCGAGGTCCATCGCCTGCTTACGTCCGAGATCCGGCGGCCGCTTCCATGTATTCCAAGTTCCGCAACCGGGTCATGTTCCCCATCGCCAGCGACTCGGGAAGAGTCATTGCCTTCACCGGGCGCACCCTCACCACCGACGAAAAATCCGGACCCAAATATCTGAATTCGCCCGAGACGCCCATCTATTCGAAAGGCAAGGTGCTGTTCAATCTCGATCTCGCCAAAGAATGGGTGAAGAAGTTTGACTATGCGATCCTGGTCGAAGGGCAGATGGACTGCATTTCCGTCTTCGCCGCCGGATTCCAAAACGTCATTGCCAGTTCCGGCACGGCCTTCACCGAGCTGCAGGCGAAGCTGCTTGGGCGCTTCAGCAAGAACGTGGTCGTGAATTTCGACCCCGATACCGCCGGTGCCAAGGCCACCGAGCGCACCTTGGGCTTGCTGGTGGAGGAAGAATTCCAAATCAAGGTGCTGACGCTCGAGCAGGGATTCGATCCCGATCTCTACATCCGGCGCAAAGGAAAAGACGCCTACGGCGAAGCGCTGCGGCACTCCCAGAAATATTTCGACTACCTGATCGAGCGAGCGCGCGCGACATTCCCGGTGCGCGGCGCCGAGGGCAAGCATAAGGCCGTCAACTACCTGCTGCCCCACGTTCAACGCATTCCCAGCCGCATTGTGCGCGACGAACTGGCCCATGAGATCGCGCAAAAACTAGGGATCGATTCGGCTGTCCTTCGGCAGGAGCTGCGCCACGCCGCCGCGACGCGGTCCACTTCGGCGATCAAGGCTCCCATCGAGGCCCAGGTCACGGACGCCGAAAAAGTCCTGATCCGGGCGCTTGCCTCCGCCCGCGAGATCCAGACCGCCGAGGATCATCTCTCCGCCCGCGACGGCGCCGAAGAAGAGTTCGATCCCGCCCGGCAGGCGCAGTATGTCCTGCAAAGCGAAGGCCTGCACCGGGGCTTGGCAACCGAATCTCTGGCCGAGTCCCTGCTGAATGCAGGGGTTGAAATTGCCAACGTGCTTGACATCCCCGCCAGCGAAAGCGACCGCCAGATGCTGGCTTCTATCCTGCTGAAAGAAGACGAGGAACTCACCGCCGACATCGTGGAAGCATCCGTCCGCGCCCTGCGCCGCATTCACCTGAAACGCGAACAGGAACAAGTCCAGCGGCAGCTCAAGAACCCTGCCGTAACCGCCGATAAAGAGCGGTTGCGGGAATTGCTGCTGGAACTGGAGCGGATCAGCCGGGCGCTAAGGGATCCAGCCCTCGCCGAAGATGGTCTGAAAGCCGCAAAAAACCAGAAAAGTGCTTGAAACAAAACACCTTGTGGCACCATCTAATGGGATAAGGACAACTGCGTAGCGGCGGGTTGCCGAAATAAGGCGGACAACGAATAGAGAGGAAGGCACAATTGTGCTAAACTCTATAAGTTTGTGCTAGCTGCACAATCCCGCTAGAACCCAGATTCCCACCTTTGAAGCAACTTTATCACACGCTCCAGTGGAGCGGAGTTGACAATTTAAGGACACCTCTTGGCTCTTGATGACAAGTACGACGACATAAAAAAGCTGATCGACACAGGAAAAGAAAAGGGATATCTCACGTATGACCAGGTCAATGACCTCATACCGCATGACGTGCACAGTCCCGAAGACCTTGACGATCTGCTGACGACGATTGGAACGCAGGGCATCGACGTCCTGGAAGGCCCGAAACTGCCTTCCGCCGGACTCGACAAAAAATTCGAAGAAGGCGAAGAGGGGGAGGACGTTGAACTCGACCTTACCCCGGGCGCGCTGGAAAAGACCAACGATCCCGTCCGCATGTATCTGCGCGAGATGGGAACAGTGCCGCTGCTGACGCGCGAAGGCGAAGTGGAAATCGCCAAGCGCATCGAGCGGGGGCAGATCCGTGTGCTCAAGGCGCTCTCGCGTTCGCCGATCGTGATTCGCGAGCTGCTGACCCTGGGCGAAGACCTCAAGAAGAACGTCCGCTCGATCAAGGAAGTGGTCACCTTCGATGAAGAAGAGATCACCGACGAGATCCTGCAGAACCGCTTGAACGAGTTCACGGGCAAGATCGATGACATGGCCAAGCTGTACAAAAAGGCCCAGGTCCTCGAAGAGAAATACAAAGAAGTTTCGAAAACGAAGAAGCCGAAGGACCACCGTCGTGCCCGCCGTAAGCTGGCGCGCGCGATTGTGGCCACCTCGATTGCGCTCCGCAAGCTGGGATTCACCAACGCCGAGCGCAAGCGGCTGATCGAGCGGCTCAACAAAACCGTCGACGGCATGCGCTCGCTCGACCGCCAGGCGACCAACCTGGAGCGCAAGGCTGAAGCCACCCGCAGCGAAGAGCAGAAGAAAGAATACCGGCGGCAGTCGCGGGCGATTCGCGGAGAAGTCGAAAAACTCGAACTCGAAACCGGCGTCATGTTCCAGGAGCTCAAGCGCACGCAGCGCGAGATCATCCAGGGCGACATGGACGCGGAGCAGGCCAAGCGGGAGCTGATCGAGGCCAACCTCCGCCTGGTAGTTTCGATTGCGAAGAAGTACACCAACCGCGGGCTGCAGTTCCTCGACCTGATTCAGGAAGGCAACATCGGCCTGATGAAGGCCGTGGACAAATTCGAATACCGCCGGGGCTACAAATTTTCGACGTATGCCACGTGGTGGATTCGGCAGGCCATTACCCGCGCCATTGCCGATCAGGCGCGCACGATCCGTATCCCGGTACACATGATCGAAACGATCAACAAGCTAATCCGCACCTCGCGGCAGCTGGTGCAGGAACTGGGACGCGAGCCTACGTCGGAAGAGATCGCCAAGCGCATGGATATTCCTGTGGCAAAAGTGCGCAAGGTGCTCAAGATCGCGCAGGAGCCGATCTCGCTCGAAACGCCGATTGGTGAAGAGGAAGATTCGCATCTGGGCGACTTCATCGAAGACCGGGCGGTAGTTTCTCCGGCCGAGGCGGTGATCAACGTGAACCTGAAGGATCAGACCGGACAGGTCCTGCGCACGCTGACTCCGCGCGAGGAGAAAGTGATCAAGATGCGCTTCGGGCTGGAAGATGGCTCGGAGCATACGCTGGAAGAAGTCGGGCAGAGCTTCGCAGTCACGCGCGAACGCATCCGCCAGATCGAAGCCAAAGCGCTACGAAAACTGCGGCATCCCTCGCGCTCGCGGAAGTTGCGGGCGTTTATGGATGGGGTTAGGGACTAGGTCAGAGGTCAGAATGCCGAAGTCAGAAGTCAGAATCGGGCGCGAGCGATCGCGCCCTTCTTTTTACACGGAGGCACCGAGTCGCAGAGGAAGCAACCTTAATAGCCGAGGATTCACGACGATCAGTGCGGATCCTTTTAAGGCACGATTTGAGCCGTGCCTTTGTTAGGAGTGACTTCACCTACGGCCCGATCTCATAGACCAGGCCGGAGTCATTTCCTCCATTCGACGTGGTGCCGTACAAGCGTCCTCCCTGCAAGGTAACGGGTGCCTCGGGATAAAAGCCATCATTCCCGTCGAAGCTGTGGAGAACATATTCCACCCAGGTCCCGTCGCTGGCTTTTGAGAGGCGGAAGACTGTGCCGTAATAATTGAATGCTCCGCCATACCACGTCGTGCCGTAGAAATTGCCCTTCGAGTCTACAGTCAATCCAGTTTGGGGTGAGTTTCCGTCGCCGCTGTACGTGGGACCGAAACTATAGATCACGTTGGTGGTTAGGCCCGTCGTTTTGGAATAAGTTGTCTGATAGACCGTGCCGAAGTGATTCGCTCCACCTCCATCGGTAGTGCCGTAGAGTGCGCCTTTGTAAATCAAAACTCCAGCCATAGGAAAGCTGCCGTCGGTGGCGCCGCCGAGGAATTGGTGCAGGATGGTCTCAACCCATGCGTTTTGAGACGACGAATACTTCAGTTGAAAAAGAAGGCCGCTTCCAGCAGCGCCCCCATTTTGAGTCGTACCGTACAATGCGCCGTTGCTGTCCAGTGCAACTCCGCCAACCGGAAACTCTCCGTCAATGCCATCAGCTTGGAACGCATGGATGACTTTTTCATTCCAAAGTCCTCCCCCAAGAGGGGACAATTCGAAGACGGTTCCGCAACCGTTGAAGCATCTAGAGTCGCCGCCACCTTCGTTTGTGGTGCCGTACAGATTGCCTGCCTTGTCAAATACGAGCGCGGAGTTTGCAGCAAACCCGTCGCCACTTTGAGGGTATGCCCCGAAGTTGTAAATGACCCGGTAGTTCCAAGTGCCATTTTGAGGAGTTAGTTCGTAAACTACTCCAGTGCCATTCGTTCCTCCAGAGCCAGTTGCTCCGTACAGATTACCCCCGGCATCGAAAGTCAGACCGCCAATGGGACCACCTCCATCAGTCCCTGAGAATTCATGGACGACGGTTTCCACCCACTGGCCATTAATTCCGGGAGAGAGTTCGAAAACCATGCCGCTGCCATAGGTGCCACCGCTCATGGTGGTTCCGTATAAGTTGCCGGCGGCATCGAAGACGACTTTGCTCCAGGGATACATGCCATCTTTGCTGCCAGGGGCTCCGAAAGCGTAGACGGTCTGCTCGGTGACTCCATGAGCCAGGCAAGTAAGGAACAACGCAATGACAGGAAGGTAGCGGGCTGGCACTCTGTAGGGCATCATTCTGGGCACATCCTCGACTAAGATCGCCTGCGGGGAGCTGATTATAACTCGTTCTCAGCGGATATTGACTGCCTAGAAGTTGGTTTGCGTCCTCTTCCGGCGTTTCCAGCTAAGTACTTTCCGAGATCAAATATGTGCCACAGTCCAGTTGGGGATGGGATGAACCCCGGCTCAGATGGACGCCTTTGACCTGGGTGGCTAAAGCCGCTCTGTCGACAGAGGAATGTCATGCGAGTGAAGTCGCCGGAGTGCCGACGTTTTTTCGGCGCCCTTTGTGAAAAAAGGTAGCTCCGCGGCATTGCATCTTTTGATCGTTTGGAAATTTGGCAATCCCGGGATTATGTGGCAGAAAACAAGCACCGGGCCAAAGCCCACAGCGTTCAATGGCGCTGAAGCGCTCTTTCACGGTGCTGTGGATGACGACGAGTGGGTGGTTCTCTTGGCAGGGTCATCCGGAAAAAATGGCGTACAACAGCCATGCCGTGCGCGCGCAGGCGACTCACGTTATTACGGTGCTCAGTCCCGCTGGAGCCGGTGCACGCGTCCACAAAAAAAGGGCGGGCTTGGGGCCCGCCCATGTTCCCAGCAGGTTAGAAGTCGATCCGTCCTCCGATGCTCAGGAAGCGCGGCGTATTGTACTGGGTGCTCGTCTGCCCGAAGGTGGTCGTGTTGCTGAGGTCTGGAGTTGGATCCGAGAACTCCATGTGGTTGAACACATTCACCGCTTGCAGAGTGAGCCCGAACGAAACCCGCTCGGTGATTCTGGTGGTCTTGGTCAGCGCCGAGTCGACGTTCCAGCGGCCGAAGCCAACGATTGGAGTTCCGCCCATCCGCGTGTCCGAGAACAACGGAGCCCGGAACGCGGCCGATACCGCTGCAGGGTTTGCGTACACATTGATCGAGCCATCGGGCATGTGATGGACGGCGAAGTGAGCAGATGCTGCCGAACTGGTTGGAATCCAGGCCGCGCACTGCGTCAGATAACCGTCGCCGAGTTCGGCGCACGAGTTGAAGTTGTATACCTTCTGGGGCAAGCCGCTGCTGGCGGTAATCGCCGACGAGATCTGCCAGCCGCCAATGATTTTGTCGAGGAAATTGCCGGTACGGAAGCGGCCCTTTCCCCCGAAAGGCAGGTCGTACACGAAGAAGCCGGTTACGACGCTCCGGCGGTCGAAGTACGAGTTGGTATAATCCCGCCGGAAGTTGAAGCCGTCGGTGGGGTTGAAGAACACGTACTCCTGCGCCAACCCTGAGTCATCCAGGGAATGGGACCAGGTGTAGTTCATCTGGAACATCAATCCATTCTTCATCTGCTCGCGGACCGATGCGTAACCGGCATTGTAGAAGGAATTTCCGTTAGAGGTGGTGATGTCGGCCCCAAGGAACTGCTGGTCGAATGGCATCAGGTTGAGGGGGGTAGACGTAGCATAGTTCAGATAGTCAAATGTATCCGTCGCATCGCCAATTGCTGTGAACCCGGCAGTGTTGAAAGCAATATTGGCAGTGCCTCCGGGGCCGAGAACTGTAGGGTCTTCAAAGAAGGGTTGTGGCGTGATCCCCGGGCATGTAGCCGGCGTTCCACCCGTACACACGTTAGGATTCTGGATAATGGCCTGCTGCGAAGGCTGCATCAGTGCATCGTATGCACTCGCAAATTGCTGGCCGCTCTTGGTGAACATGTACGGAATCTGATTTACATCGTTACCGCTGTATAGGTGCCGTCCCACTCGGCCGACATACCCAAGTTCAACCATCAAGCCGTTATTGACCCGATGTTGCATGTTGAGCGTCCACGTATCCTCCACACCGACTTTGCGCTTTGGATCAATGCGAAAGTCATAGCTTTGGTACGGCGTAGCAGCGCTCAAGCCCGGAATGATCGGAGCTGTGGTAGTCGCCAGCGGAGGAATAGGAACGCTGTTGCTGTCAATCCCAATGCGCAAGGCGTCGGTTGGATCCGTCTTGGCGCCATTGCAGGCACTTGCTATGGTGGGCGAGTTGCAAGTCACACCATTGCCGAAACCGATGCCCAGCGCAGGAGTCATCACAATACCGACGCCATTGATGCGGTCAAAGTACCGACCGTAGCCGAGCCGGAACACGTTGGCACCACCTTTGGGGTTCCATGCCAGCGAGAGCCGCGGAGCAAAGTTGTGATAGTCAGGATCGTAGGGATACTTCCGGCCTGCTTGGCGCACCGGCATGAAACCGATAGTCGGCACATAGGGTATGCCCTGCAACGCGTTGGAGATTATGTTCTTCGACCAAGTAGAGAAAGGAAGGATCGCATTGGTGGCCGCGTCGACCATTACGGTTTGTTGGCCTTTGGTTTCGTAAGGCGGTGTCTGGTATCCCCAATCCAAGCCGTAAGCCAACGTGAAGGTAGGCTTGAAACGCCAGGTATCCACGAAATGGATATCGTAATCGTCTACCAACGAATTGGCCGTGTTCGGTGTGCCCGGCGGGTTCGGCGTCAGATCCGAGGAGCGCGTAAGCAACTGGGCGGAGTGATCGATTAAGCCCATCACTGCGGCATAAGCCTTGTCCCAGTTATGTTCGTCGCCGGATACAAGTGTGGACGGCCGGTAGCCACTTAGGTCGAGGTGCTTGCTGGTCCACTCCGCAAAGTAAACCGGTTCTGCCAAGCCGCCTACGACTTTGTCGTCCCTGACGTGATAAAAGTGCTGGTGGCGGAATGCCCCACCGAACTGGAACAGATGGGTTCCCTTCAGCCAGCTCAGTTCTTCATTCAGTGTGTAATCCTTGCCGTTCCAGATACGGCTGCGAGCATTCTGCGTGTCGATGTTCATGGGCACAAGGCCGCTTACATTACTCTCCGCGTAAATTTGCAGAGCAGCTCCTAGTCCCGAGACTTGTGGAAATGGCGCAGTCCGGTGCCATTGCCAGAAGTGCCGCAGGAAATCAACGTGAGTGTCGGTCGTGATACTGCTGCCGATATGCCCGGTCAAGCCCAGGACGTAGTATCTGGGTTGTAAGGGCTCAAGGTCGGTGGATTTCGGCACTCCTAATGTATCGCTGGGGAGTAATCCGCCTATATCGATCTGGGAGGCGCCATTAATGTCCACCACCGCATAACGCCCCACCGCATTGATCGTCCAGTTCTTGCTCAGGTTGTAATCGAAGCGCGCAATGCCGTCGTTTTCGTGAGAAATGACCGGCACAGTGCTGTCGAAACCGATGAAATTCAGTCCGTCTCCTTCGGAAGGGTTGTTCCCCATCGGTTCATAGGTGTTCCAGATCTGCGACACGATCGGGTTCATGCCTAATCCGCGAGGATCGCAAGGACCACCGGCGCACTGGGCCGTGGGAGCGCCGGCCGCAAAATTGAACTGGTCAATTGCCCCTGTGTTCGCGTCCTGGAACTGCAGAATTCCCTGTCTCATCAGCGCGCTGGGCACGTTGCGGGTGAAAGTTTCGCCCTTCTTGAACCTGCGTCCTTCGTACATCAGGAAGAAGAAGGCTTTGTCTTTGATGATGGGGCCGCCAATGCGTCCACCGAAGCGGTTGTCCTGCCAGACGGGCCGTGGTTCCTGGGCGTTGTTGAGCTGCCAGAAATTGGCGTTGTAGTCGGTGTTCTGGTTGTATTCCCAGCCCGCGCCATGCCACTGGTTGGTGCCATGCCGTGTGATCAGCTGCACCTGGGCGCCGGAAGAGCGCGCGAAAGTGTTGGAGTTGTTGGTGGTGACGCGCACTTCCTCGATGCTTTCCACCGGAGTGGGGACGACCGCCTGTGGAGTTCCAATTCCGCTGTTATAGTTCGCGTCGCCTTCGGTGTTGCTGGTAGCGTCACCGCCATCCAGATTGAATGTGTTCTGGTCGTTGAGCGCGCCGGCGACTCCGCCCGATGTCGTATTGCCTTCACCACCGCTTGCGCCGGGTCCGGCGTTATAAGAAGGCGAGGCCATCGGCTGCAATTGCAGCAAGGCCGTCGCATCGCGGCTCAAGCTCGGCAAGCTTTGCAGCGTATTGCGGTCCAGCACATTGCCAACGCTGGCATCGGTGGTCTGCAACTCCTGTCCGGTAGCCTGCACTTCGACGATTTCATTCGCGCCGCCGACCTCGAGTTTGAAATTCTGCGACACGTTAACCCCGATGCTGATGTTCAGCGTCGCAGTGGTCTGGCGGAATCTTTCTTTCTTCACCGTCATCTTGTAATCACCAGGCGGCACGGATGGGAACACGTAATGTCCCGCCTGGTTGGTCGTGGTCGTTTGCGTAATGTTTGTGCTGGTGTCGGTGAGGTCGACTGCAGCCCCCGGCACGACGGCGCCGCTGGCGTCAGTAATGTCGCCGCTAAGGGTGGACGTGGACGAGCTTTGAGCGAAGAGCATGCACGAGGAAAAAATCAAGCTCAACAGGATGGAGAACAAACGGTAGCGACGCATTGCACAAACCTCCTGAGAAAGAAGACTTGCTCCCGCGATCATGCGGGGCTCGATGCATCGACTTCTTTGAAAACGGGAGGGACTCCGGGAGCGGCGTTCGTAAACCTACCCAATAAATCCCAGAACCCCTGACAGGCCGGACACACTACCACTCCTCACTGCACAAAAACAAGTCGGAATTTCTCTGATCTGTATTTTTTGTAGCTGCATGATGGCTCGAAGATATAACTTATGTGTTATCAATTACATACATTTTCGTCCCTCACTTGTAGGCGTGCCGTTTCGCAGGGAGCTGTGCTTGTTATGTGCTTTGCGCGGCCTTTGGAATTGCTTGAAATTGCAGAAATCTTTGACCTTGTGTTCACTCGCGAACTCCAGTAGTTTGCTCGTTTACCTCATTCGTGACGCCTGAGAATGCTCACGGCGAACACATCCACCCAGAGGCGAAAGCTAAATTATGCGAATTGCGGCAGACGTTACCGAGCTCATCGGCCACACGCCGCTGGTGCGGCTCAATAAAGTTACGGAGGGCTGCGCCGCTGAAGTCGTGGCGAAACTGGAGAGCCAGAATCCTTTGTCGAGCGTGAAAGATCGCATCGGCGTGAGCATGATCGTGGAAGCGGAACGCGCGGGCAAAATTCATCCGGGCAAGACGGTGCTGATCGAGCCTACCAGCGGAAATACGGGTATCGGGCTCGCCTTTGTCGCGGCAGTCAAAGGTTACAAATTGATTTTGATCATGCCCGATACGATGAGCCTGGAGCGCCGCGTTTTATTGCTGGCGTTCGGAGCCGAGATCGTCCTCACCCCCGGGCCGCGCGGAATGACGGGCGCGATCATGAAGGCGAAGGAAATTCTCGCCAGCGTGCCCGACGGGTACATGTTGCAGCAGTTCGATAATCCGGCCAATCCGAAGATTCACTTTGAAACCACGGGTCCCGAAATCTGGAACGATACCGATGGGCGCGTCGACATTCTGATCTCGGGCGTGGGCACGGGCGGAACGATCACCGGCATCTGCGAATACATCAAGCCGAAGAAGCCTTCCTTCAAAGCTGTCGCAGTGGAGCCGGTAGACAGCGCCGTTCTTTCAGGGGGCAAACCGTCTCCGCACAAAATCCAGGGCATCGGCGCAGGATTCGTGCCCAGCATCCTGCGGCGCGACTACATCGACGAAGTCATTACGGTCACGAATGACGATGCGATTGCGATGGCTCGCAGGCTGCCGCGCGAAGAAGGATTATTCGTCGGCATCTCTTCGGGAGCTGCGGTGGTCGCTGCGTTGCAAGTCGCGCGCCGGGCGGAAAACAAAGGGAAAATGATTGTCGTCATCCTGCCATCTTTTGGCGAGCGCTATCTCAGCAGTATTCTGTTTCAGGAGTTGCGGGACAAGGCGCTGCAGATTCCGACGGCGGCGCTTCCCGCCTGATCATGCCGCATCTGCTGTCTCTCATTCGCGAAGATGTTGCCACGGTGCTCGATCGCGATCCCGCCGCAAAATCGCGGCTGGAAATCTATCTGTGTTATTCCGGTCTGCATGCGGTGTGGTTCTACCGTATGAATCACTGGCTGTGGAATCATGGCGTGTTCTTACTGGCGCGATGGCTTTCCCAAGTGGCGCGCCTGCTCACCGGGATTGAAATTCATCCCGGAGCGAAGATTGGACGCCGATTCTTCATCGATCACGGAATGGCCGTGGTGATCGGCGAGACCACCATCGTAGGCGATGACGTGACGTTGTATCAGGGCGTGACGCTCGGGGGCACCGGCAAAGAACACGGTAAGCGGCATCCGACCATCGAAGATAATGTGGTGATTGGCGGCGGCGCGAAGATTCTGGGCAACATTGTGGTTGGCAAAAACTGCCGGATCGGAGCGGGTTCTGTGGTGTTGCGCACTGTCCCCGAAAACTCCACGGTGGTGGGCGTTCCCGGGCACATTATCTTCCGCGAAGGCAAGCGCGTCGTGATCACCGATCCCAAGCAGATCAACGATCCGCTCTCTGAAGCTCTGGCGGCCGTAGCCACCGAGGTCAGCAAACTGCGCGAGCGCGTGCAGCAACTGGAAGGCTCGCAGGGCGAACCGCTCTCCGCGTCGCTCCAGCGGATCATAGAAGATGTCGATTACCAGATTTAGGGAACCCCGGACTTCAGACTTCAGACTTCGGACCTCGGACCTCGGACTTTGGACTCAGGCCTCGGACCTTTGCATCTGCCGGTCGAACCTCACTCCTCGGCCACGAACTTGAAATTGCTGAGGTCCGCGGTCTGAGGTCCGTCCACCAGTGGATCATCCCTGTTTAGCGCGAGTATGATGGGGCGTCCCAGAACTCAGCTAGACCTCTGATTCAGACGTGAGATGTCAGCTAGGGCAGGCCTTAGTCTCTGTCATCCAAAGTTGAATTTGCTGATCAGGGTCTGCGGTCTGACGTCCGTCCTTACCGGAGGTTCGCCCATGAAGTGGATCATTCGTGCTCTTCTTCTTTTCCTGTTTATCCCTCTCTGCCTGGCAGCAGACAAGAAAGACGAGAAGCCCAAGCCGGCGCAATCCGTGGACGAACTGCGCCAACAACTGGAGAAGATTCTCAAGGATACCCATGTCCCCGGGGTGTCGATTGCGATCGTTCACAAGAATGGGCCGGAATGGGTGACAGGACTGGGCAAGGCCGATGTGGCCACTGGGCGCGATGTCACAGCCGACACGCTTTTCCGCATCGGTTCCACGTCGAAGGCGTTTGCGTCGCTCTCGATCCTCATGCTGGCGGATCAAGGCAAGGTGTCGTTGAATGATCCGGTCCGCGCATTAGCCCCAGAAGTTTGGTTCTCGAATCCGTGGGAGGCCACGGATCCGGTTCGTGTCGTAAACGTGCTGGAGCACACTACGGGTTGGGACGACTTACACTTGCGCGAGTATGCGAAGCAAGCGCCTGACTCGATGACGCTACGCGAAGGCCTGGATTACGATCACTCCTCGCGCACATCGCGCTGGCCTCCCGGCACCCGGATGGCGTACTGCAATTCGGGGCCTCCGGTGGCAGCCTTCATTGTTGAGAAAATCTCCGGGCAACGATTCGAAGACTTCGTGCAGCAGAATTTGTTCACTCCAATCGGCATGAAGAGCGCAACGTATTTCGAGACCGCGCCGGGCACCGCCACTACGCTGTACCACGAAGACGGCAAGACTCCTTATTCTTACTGGCACATACTGCTTCGTCCCGCGGGATCGATCAACGCCTCGGCCAACGATATGGCGGCGTATGTCCAGTTCTATTTGAATCGTGGAGCGGTGGGCGGCAAGCAAATTGTGGCAGCTTCCGACATCGACCGCATGGAGGTTCCGCAGACAACCTGGGCGGCCAAAGATGGAATGAAGACCGGCTACGGCCTCAGCAACTACTGGACCATTGACGACGGGTTTGTATATCACGGCCATGACGGGGGCGTGGAAGGCGGGTTGACCGAAATGGCTTACATGCCCAACTTCGACGTGGGATATTTTTTCAGCATCAACAGCGGGAATGGTGCCGCATTCGAGAAAATCGCCAAGTCGATGCGAGCTTATGTCACCAACAAATTGCAGAAGCCGGAGGTTCCGGCTGCCGCGTCTTTACCGGCGAATGCCGCGGACTATGCGGGATGGTATGAGCCCGACTCTCCACGAGTAGAGCTGACGCATTTTCTGGAGCGGCTGCTCGGACTTACGCGGGTTCATTTCGAAGACGGCAAATTGGTGCGCAGAGGGCTGGGATCGTGGAACGACACCTACATTCCCGTCGTGGGCACCCAATTCCGGCACGTTTCAAAGAAAGATCCGCCGGATCCGGTGCCCAGCCTCGAATTGCTGACGCCGAATGTGGAAGGGCGCTTCATCGAAGCAGGCGTGACCATGAAGCAGATTCCTGCGGCGCTCGCGATGACAGAAATCCTGGTGACGGCGTTTGTGGTGCTGTCGATCGTGGCAATCCTAGCGTACGCGCCATTCTGGATTCTTGGCGGACTGAGCAAGCGCCGCCGACGCCCGGCCGAACGCGGGATGCGGCTGTGGCCTCTGGTAGCAGTGCTCAGCTTGGTTGCCTTCGTAGGTATATTCATGGCCAGCAGCGGCGATCTCATCGGCCGGTTAGGGAATCGCACGATCTGGTCGGAAAGTTTGTTTCTCACCACCATCGTCTTTGCAGTGGCAGTGTTGGTGAGCCTGATCAGCTGGTTGCGAGCGCCGCAGCAGAACGTGCGCCCGGCTGTGCGTGAATTTTCCCGGGTCGTGATTCTGGCGCTGCTGATTGCCGCGCTGTATCTTGCCTACTGGAACATTCTAGGGCTGCGTACCTGGGCGTGAAAACAAACCGGGACTAAGAAAGCGGTTCGCGGGACATCTGTCCATCGATCATTCGCCAGATACCCAGCGGATTCGCGTTCTTCAGTTCGTCGGGCAATGCGCTGTCAGGAAATCCTTGATAGCACACGGGCCGCGCGAAGCGGAAGATCGCCTGGCTCCCGACGGAGGTGGAGCGGCCATCCGACGTAGAAGGATACGGGCCACCGTGCACCATCGCGTGCGTGACCTCCACTCCGGTTGGGAAACCGTTGAAGATCAGCCTGCCGACTTTGTTTTCAAGAATTGCGACGAGGTCTGCGAAGTCGCGAAGGTCCTGCTCGGTGCCGTGGATGGTGGCGGTGAGATGTCCCTCAAGCGACCGGGCGATGGCGAGAAGCTGTTCGCGGCTGGCGTGATTCACAAGCAAGGTAGTTGGTCCGAAAATTTCATCGGCAAGATTTGAGTTAAGGAAAGATTCGGCATCGGTTTGAAATAGGGCAGCCTGCACCTCGAACCCAGAGCCCTGTTTTTTTCGGGCTCCCCCGCCTGCGAGTGTGATCGCTCGATTCGTCGCACGCTGGTGGATCGCCGAATCATAAGAAGAGCAGATTCCCTTCGTCAGAAGGTGAAAGGAAGCGGGCTCGCTCATCAGCTGCTTCAGCTTGCGTTCGAAAATTTCCGATTCGGCCCCTTGGGGCAAGAAAACCATTCCCGGCTTGGTGCAGAACTGCCCGGCTCCCATGGTGAATGATGAATGCAGTCCAGCGGCGATGTTCTCGCTTCTCTCGCGCAGAGCCCCGGTCAGGATGAAAAGCGGGTTGGTGCTGCTCATCTCGGCGAAGAACGGGATCGGTTCGGGACGGGCTGCGGCCAAATCCATCAGAATGCGTCCCGCGGCGCGGGAGCCGGTGAATCCCCCCGCCTTTACAAGCGGATGCTTCAGCAGCTCGGTTCCTACGCGCGTGCCCGCATCGAATAATAGCGAGAAGAGTCCTGCGGGAAGGCCGCTCTCGCGCACGCTCTCCTGAATCGCACGGCCCACCATTTCGCCGGTTCCAGGATGCGCGGGATGCGCTTTCACGATGACCGGATTTCCCGCCGCGAGAGCGGATGCCGTATCCCCTCCGGCGACCGAAAATGCCAGCGGGAAGTTGCTGGCTCCAAAAACTACGACCGGCCCCAACGGGCGCAACATCGAACGGATGTCCGGCTTGGCTAGCGGCTTTCGTTCCGGTTGCGCGCGGTCCATGCGCGCCTGCACCCACGATCCTTCTTCCACGAGTTGGGCAAACATGCGCAACTGGCCGCAGGTACGCGCCATTTCTGACTGTAATCGGGCCTGCGGCAGGGCCGTTTCGCGCTGCGCACGCTCGATAACATCGGCCGCGATTGCCTCCAGGTTCGCTGCGATCTTGCGCAGCAACCGGCCTCGATCGTGTCCTGAAATGCGCCTGTAAGGTTCGAACGCTTCCGCGGCAAGCCGCGCGGCCTGATCCACCTCCGCCGGGCTCGCCGAGAAAAAGGCGGGTTGAAGAGTTTGTCCTGTTGCGGGATCACTCGCAAAAAAAGTTTCGCCGGCGGTAGGCCCTTCGCGCAAGCCGATCAGCGATCGTCCCTGCAGATTTGTGTTCAATGCCTGCATTTATTTTCCATTTGGTAATGCATAGCTGACGACCGACTGCGGCCGCGATTGCAATGCGTCTCGGATCATCTTCCGATTCCGTTCCAGCTCTTCGCCGGCCAACTCCAGGCGAGGTGGACGCACCCGGGCGTTGCCAATCCCCACCTCCGCCTGAACGAGCTTGATGAGCTGCACGAAATTCGGAACCGTGTCCATGCGCAGCAACGGCAGAAACCAGCGGTACAGCTCAAAGGCCTTGTCGCTCTCTCCGTGCAGACCGCAAACGAACAGCTCTACGGACTCCCGGGGCAGCGCATTGGCCAGCCCGGCGATCCATCCAGTGGCTCCCGCGGCAATGGCTTCGAGAACGGCATCGTCCACACCGACGCATATCTCCAGCCGGCGATCGAGCAGCGCTCGAATGGCGGAGACGCGCCGCACGTCGGCGCTCGATTCCTTGACCGCCTCCAGATTGCGATGTTCCCCGGCCAGTTCCTGAATCTGCTCGGGAAGAAAATCTGTGCCGTACGCGATGGGATTGTTGTAGAGCATGCAACTGAGCGGCGTTGCGCGAAAAACTGCCGCGACATGCGCCTTCATCTCGCGCCAATTGCCTTGATAGACGTAGGGCGGCAACACCATGAGACCGTCGCAGCCTGCATCCGCGGCAATTTTCGCGAGCGCCACGGCCTCTGAAGTGGATAGCGCAGAGATGGCCCCTACCACCGGTCCGCGCGTGCCCGCCGCCTTTACGCAGATGCCCAGAATCTGGCGCTTCTCATCCAATGTCAACGTGGCGCCTTCGCCTAGCGAGCCCAGCGCGACGATCCCGGTGCAGCCATTATCCAGCAGCCAGCGGCAATGCTCGGCCATGAACCCGTGATCGACGCTGAGATCCTGGTTGAAGCATGTTGTGATCGCGGGCATCACGCCCTTCCAGTTCATGGCAAACCTCCCGGGGAGTGGACAGTGGTCGGTGATGAGTGGCCAGAGATACTTCCAAAGAACTCCTACTACAGAATGGCATGAAATATCGGCAGCTTGCCACTGAGACTTCCTTAGTCAGCAGGCGCAACTCCAGCTAAACTCTCCACGGTCGCGGGAAATATTGGCGGCCGCACCGAATCAGGCTTCCAGCCGAAAAGAAATTCCACCGCAGACCCGCACACTCTGCCCTGACACGGACCCATGCCGCAGCGGGTATGCAACTTCGCCTCCCGCCACGACGTGTGCCGTTGCAGCCGAGAGTGGGTCACATCCTCGCAGCGGCAGACCAGCGTTTCGGCGTTGCACAGATTTTTAAACTCGGGACGCAAGCGGAAGGTCTGTTCCAATAATCGCGCGAAGCGTTGTCCTTTCCCCCGCTGTCGAAAAAGTCGTTTTGCCTCACGCTCGTTGCCGACGGATGCCAAGCCGGCAATCTCGCCTTCGACGAGCGCGGACTCGACTCCACCGATGGCGGTTGGCTCCCCCGCACAGAAGATTCCCGGCACGGTCGTTCGTTGGAAATCGTCCACCTGCACGAAGTCTCCGCTCATCGCGCATCCGAGGAATAATGGCAGCTCAACATTGGGAATCAGATGGAATCCGCAGGCAAGGTAGTCACAGGCAACGGTTTCGAGTTTGCCGGCGCGCGATATCGTGACCGACTCGAGTTGCTTTTTGCCCTCAGCAGCAATGGGCCAACTACCGGCCGCGAAGGGAATGCCCGCAAGCTTTTTCTTCAACTGCAGCGCCTGTGTAATCTTTTCTGGAAATCGCGCCAGCGCCGCGCCGAAGGCAGCCAAGCTGCTCCACGGGACTTGTTCACAAATCATTAGAACGTCGGCCCCCTGCTCTCGTAGATGCGCCGCAACCGCCAGCAACAGCGGCCCGGACCCGGCCACAACCACGCGCTTGCCGGAAATGGGTAAGCCAGCCTTCACCATTGCCTGCAGTCCGCCGGCTCCCATCACATTCGGCAGCGTCCATCCCGGAAACGGCAGGAAGCGCTCACGTGCTCCAGTCGCCAGGACCAAATGCTTGTAGCGCAGTTCGGAGATCTCATCATTCGCCTGGGCCAACAACACTCCGGCTTCCGGCTGATCCACGACTCTCATCCCGCACACGAGGGCAACTCCAGCTCGCTTTAGACGGTCACGCCAGGAGGCCGCCATCCGATCGTGGTGCTCCGCTCCCCGCCAGATTTGCCCGCCCAGTGCCACGTTGTCATCTACGATCGCGACCTGCGCTCCGCCCTCTGACGCGCGTACGGCCGCAGCCATGCCCGCGGGCCCGCCGCCGATTACCAGCACATCGAAGTGCTGCTGTGAATGGCTACTCATCGGTTCTGATATCCATTCCAGGCTCGCACAAAATTTGGCAGCTGCGGCAATGTGATTTCCCGTTGATAACTGCGCGGCATTCGAAGCAAATCCCCATGCCGCACAGCGGACCGCGGGGTTCGCCGGTGACTGACGTGCGGCACGCGTCCCGGGCGATCATCATGGCAACCGCGACGGTTGTTCCGGGTTTAACGGAGACCGCAATTCCATTCACGTGTAATGTGATGTCGTCAGGCATCATTAGTCACATCAGATTGCAGATTGTAGATTTCAGATTTCGGAACGAAGTGAGCGCACTACTAGGTTGAATTTTCAATCTGCAATCTGACTTCTGACTTCTGCAATCTCTAATCTGCAATTCTCCCGATTACTTCTTTCTTCATTCGCGCCGGCAAGTACGGTTCTATGGGAATCGGCGGTCTCATGCCCATGATCTGGTCCACGAGAATTTTCGCGGTGGCGAGCGATGTTGTAATGCCTAACCCCTCGTGTCCGGTTGCCAGAAACAAAGCATCGTCTCCCGGCCAGGGGCCAATCAGGGGGAGCTTGTCGGGAGTCGCGGCGCGGAACCCCGTCCACGTTCGCAGCGCCGACAGCGTTGCCAAGCTCGGCATGTAATCCTGCGCACGCTGCAGCATTCTTCGCAGAATCTCGTGATCCACCTCCTTGTGTTCAGCGCCATACTGGCGTGACGAACCGATCAGAATTTGCCCTGTCCGCCGAGGCTGCACGTTGAATGCGACCGAATCGCTGGTCACGGAATGCGCGCTCTTCAAATAGCCCAATTCCACAAGTTGATGTCGAAGAAAACGCGGATAGCGGTCGGTGATTACCAGATGCCCTTTGCGCTTCTTGATCTCCAGCCCCGGCATGAGATCTGCGGCCCAAGCACCGGCTGCATTCACGACTTTACCGCCCCGCAACTCGCGCCCACCGGTGAGCCGCACGTGTCCGCGCCCGATTTGTTCGACAGAGCCTCCAAGGTGAACCACAGCTCCGTGTTGCTGCGCGCGCTCGATCAAGAAGCGGGCCGCGCAAGGGGGATATAACACGCCATCCTCGGGGACGAGCAAGCCACCGGCCATGCCCTTGCGCAAGTTCGGCTCGAGCGCCTGGACAGCGGCGAAATCAAGCACCTCGGCCGGCACACCCCGCCTCGAGTAATAGTCGTGCTTCCGCCGCACCTCGGCCATTTCTTCCTCATCCACCGCCACCCAGATGGTTCCGCACTGTTCGTACTCGACATCATCGGGCAATTCCGGACGCAAGGCTTGCCAAAGTTGCTGCGAATACCGAGTCAGCGCGAACTGCGCCTCGGAATCGTCCATCACGACGATGTGTCCCATCCCTGCCGCCGTTGCTCCGCTGCCAACGACATCGCCGTCAACGACGGCAACTCGCATTCCGCGCCGCGCGAACTCGTCGGCGCAAGCGGCGCCCACGATGCCCGCCCCAACGATCACGACGTCGTAAAGCTTCTCGCTCATCCCAGGTTTGGTTCCCCCGCTTCCCTCGTGTACCTTGGTTTACTGGTCGCAAGCTTCGCCAGTTCGAGCTTAAGTGTAGACAATATCTACGACGGGAGATACGCATGCCTGATCTCACATCCTGGTCCCGCAGGCACTTCCTATCCGCAAGCGCCACCGTAGCAGCATCCACGTTCTTGCCGAGACTGGCAAAAGCCGCGCCATTGCAAGATCCCGTCGTGAATACGATCGACAGAAATGGCAAGTCCGTCACGCGCGAGAAAGTTTCGTGGAAGGCGCTCCCGTTTCCGATGAGGCAGGTTCGCCTGGGAGAAGGGCCGTGCAAGGCCGCCATGGAAGCCGATCGCCAGTTCCTGCGCTCTCTGCCTCCCGATCGCCTGCTGCATACCTTCCGCCTTAATGCCGGACTTGTGTCCTCGGCGGAACCTCTGGGCGGCTGGGAAAAGCCCGACTGCGAACTCCGCGGCCACTATGCCGGCGGGCATTATCTCTCCGCGTGCGCGCTTATGTACGCGTCTTGCGGTGATGAAGATCTGAAGAAGAACACCAACCTTGTGGTCGCCGAGCTCGGCAAATGCCAGGCGGCGATGAAGAGCGGCTATCTCAGCGCATTCCCCGTGGAATTTTTCGATCGCCTCCGCGAGCGCCAGCAAGTCTGGGCTCCGTTTTATACATTGCACAAAATCATGGCCGGGCTGCTCGACATGTACACCTACTGCGGCAATGAACACGCTCTCGATATGGTTCAGAAAATGGCTGCGTGGGTTGATCTTTATACCTACCCGCTGGGCTACGAGCACATGCAGCGCGTGCTGGGCACCGAGTTCGGAGGCATGGGCGAAGTCCTCTCCAATCTTTACGCCGTCACCGGAAAGGAAGATTATCTCGAGATTGCGCAGCGCTTCGACAAGAAGGTGTTCTTCGATCCCTTAGCCGCGCATCGAGACGAACTCAAGGGCCTCCACGTCAACACGCACATTCCCCAGGTCATCGCCGCTGCCCGCTATTACGAACTCACCGGGCAGCCACGATACCGCGATATCGCGCAATATTTTTGGGATGAAGTGGTCAGCGAGCGCTCCTATTGCACGGGAGGCACCAGCAACAACGAATCGTGGAACACCGATCCCGGCAAGCTCTCCACCGAACTCGGCCCCAGCACAACGGAGTGCTGCTGCGCTTACAACATGATGAAGCTCACGCGCCACTTGTTCGGCTGGTCCCCCGAGGCGCGTTATATGGACTACTACGAGCGCGCGCTATTCAATCACCGCCTCGGCACGATTAATCCTGAAGATGGCACCATGATGTACTACCTCCCGCTCGCCTCGGGCTACTGGAAGACTTTTGGCAAGCCGATGGACTCCTTCTGGTGCTGCACCGGTACGGGCTCGGAGGAGTACGCGAAGCTCGCCGATACGATTTATTTCCACGACGAGGATTCGCTGTATGTGAACCTCTACATCGATTCGCAACTGGACTGGCCGGAGAAAGGCTTGCGCCTGCAACAAGCGACTCGTTTTCCTGAGGAGCAAGGAACCACGATCACGATTGCGACCAACACTCCCACCCAATTAGCGGTGAAACTTCGCGTTCCCTACTGGGCAGAAACTGGCAGCATAAAAATCAATGGCGCGGCTCTTCCGGTATTTTCGAGCCCAGGCAGCTATCTGACTCTGAATCGGATATGGAGGAACAGGGACAAGATTGAACTCACTCTTCCGATGAAGCTCCACACCGCGCCCATGCCCGATGACGAAAGCATGCAGGCGGCCATGTATGGACCGCTGGTTCTGGCGGGCCGGTTCGAACCGGTGACCCAGGAGATGAGCTTCAGCGGCATGGGCCCCAAATCAGGAACACAAAGCAAAGTTCCAGACATCGTCGCCAATCCCGCCCATCCCACGGCCTGGATTGAGCCCGGCTCAAAAGAGCCGCTCACTTTCCAGACAGCCGGACAATCCGAACCGATCACCCTCGTGCCTCTCAATAAGGTCATCCACGAACGGTACGCGGTCTACTGGAAAGTGAAGCCTGCTTGACCGGTTCGTTGAGCCACTGTGCCCTCCGGGGGTGAATTTTCTTGGCGCGTCAGCAGCTTTGACAAGGCGAATAAATCCGTTTAATGTTCTCCCTTGCGTAAACGTTTACGGAAGGCGTTTGTAGGGGCGCGAACGTCAGAACCCTGTCATTTCCCATGCTGCTGAAAACGCTGCGCGAAGAGGTGCTGGAGGCTAACCTGGAACTGGTTCGCCGAGGGCTGGTTCTTTATACCTTCGGCAACGTCAGCGCCATCGACCGGGACGAAGGACTGGTCGCCATCAAGCCCAGTGGGGTTCCCTACGAGCAGCTGACTCCCACGCACATGGTTCTTACGGATATGGAGGGCGCCACGGTCGACACCAAGCTTCGCCCGTCTTCCGATCTCGCGACGCACTTAGAGTTGTACAAACAGTTTTCCAATATCGGGGGCGTCGCCCACACGCATTCGGAATTCGCCACGGCTTGGGCACAGGCGGAGAAGCCCATCCCATGCTTCGGGACCACCCACGCCGACTATTTTCACGGACCGATCCCGGTGACGGAGTGCCTGAGCGCAGCCCAGATTTCGGGCGAGTACGAGTTAGAAACCGGCAAGGCCATTTGCCGAACATTCTCCAAACTCGATCCGGACGCGGTTCCCGCAGTTCTTGTGGCGGGGCATGCTCCATTTTGCTGGGGAGCAAGCGCCAGCGCCGCCGCGCATAATGCGGTCATCGTGGAATACGTGGCCAAGATGGCTTATCACACGCTCGTAATCAACGCTGAATCTACGCCGCTAGCCCGCGAACTGCACGACAAGCATTTCCTTCGGAAACACGGTCGCAACGCCTATTACGGACAGGTGAAGACGCAATGAATCCTGCTCTCCTGCTGTTCAGTTCTGCCAAGCTGGTGCATCTTTCCCCGGTGGATCTGGTGATCATTGTCTTCTACTTTGCGCTGGTGCTGGCGATCGGCTTGTACCTGAAAGGACAAGCGAATACCGGCGAAGACTTCTTCATGGCCGGACGCGAGATGACGGCGTGGGTCGCGGGCCTGGCTTTTCTGTCCGCCAACCTCGGGTCGCTTGAACTAATGGGCTGGGCCGGCAATTCCTACAAGTACGGAATCCTGGCGGCGCACTGGTATTGGATCGGCGCCATTCCGGCCATGTTGTTTCTGGCCCTGGTGATGATGCCCTTCTATCACATCTGCAAAACGCATTCCGTCCCGGGATATCTGAAGCTGCGTTACGGGCAGGGCGCGCAGGCTCTGTCTTCGATTTCGTTCGCCTTCATGACGGTGTTGATGAGCGGCATCAACATGTATGCCATGGCCGTCGTAATGCGCGTGGTTCTGGGCTGGGACATTCACTTCAGCATCTGGGTCTCGTCGATCACGGTGGCAATCTATGTGGCCCTCGGCGGATTGCGGTCTGCAATTTTCAATGAGGTTCTTCAGTTCTTCTTGATCTGGGCGGGAGCTCTGCTGATTCCGATTCTCGGCCTGATCGAGGCCGGAGGCTGGAGCGGATTGCAGGCAAAGATCCTGTCTAATCTCACCGAGCAAGGAGTTCCCAATCCTGGATCGTACACACATTTGTGGTCGACCTTGGGAACCTTCAGCGCCAACCCTATGGGCATCAATTGGGTTGGCATCGTGTTTGGTCTTGGAGCAGTAATTTCGATGGGCTACTGGACCACGGATTTCCTGGTCGTGCAGCGAGTGCTGTCGGCCAAGGATTTGCGCTCCGCAGAACTCGCTCCTATTATCGGCGCCGCCTTCAAGATGATGGTTCCGTTCATCGTCATTCTTCCCGGCCTGCTCGGGCTGGCGCTGCTGCGCGATCCGCAAGGGCACCTTCTGCGCCTCGTGCCCGCAGACCTGGCTTGGTCCAAAGCTGGACAGGCACAGGGATTGCACGGATATGACGAAGTCTTGCCCCTCATGCTGGCGCGCTACTGCGGACCGGGCTTGCTGGGCCTGGGCATCACGGCCTTGATCGCGGGGTTCATGTCGGGTATGGCGGGCAATGTCAGCGCCTTCACCACGGTGTGGACCTATGACATCTATGGCGCTCTGATCAACAAGAATGCCTCAGACGAGTCGAAAGTGACGATGGGCCGTTGGACCACGATCGTAGGAGTCATCGTCAGCATCGTGACCGCTTACTTCGCCATGTACGCTCAAAGCATCATGGACTACGTCCAGGCACTCTTCAGCTTCTTTATTGCTCCTCTATTCGGCACGGTAATTCTTGGCATGTTATGGAAGCGCGCCACCCCGGCGGCTGGATTCTGGGGACTGTTCGCTGGAACCCTGTCCTCGATCGGTATGTATGTCTGGGTGAAGATCGATCCTAACGCGGTGAGGTATGTCGCTCTTTCCATGCAAGCCCAGGATCAGGCGCAGAACATGTTTCGCGCGCTTTGGTGCTGCCTGATTTGCGTCATCGTTACGGTCGTCGTCAGTATGATGACCAAGCCGAAACCGGATGCTGAACTGGCTGACCTGGTCTATGGCCTGACGCCGATTCCAAAAACCGAACACGTGACCATAATCAAGAGCCCGCTGTTCTGGGGAGCGGTGGTGGCGGCTGTATTCATTATTCTGCAGATCATTTTCTGGTAGGGAGGAACGATGAAATCTGGCGGCTCGCTCTCGATCTGGTTTTTCATCGGCGTATCGTTGGCGGTCAACGGAGCCGTGATCTGCGCGACGGGTGTGTACGAGTTGGTGCATCCGCCCGTGAACCAGGTTGTGCTTTACAACCTGCATGCCAACGTGTGGTGGGGTGGGATTTTGTTCATTCTCGGCGTGTTCTTCAGTGTGCGCTTTTCACCCGCGCGCGAACGCGCTCGGATGGCAGGTAATTCTTAACGTAGGAATCATTCAGAAGGACTCATATGGCAAATAAAAAAATGACGATGGGCGTCATCATCGGGAACCGAGGATTCTTTCCCGACCAGTTGGCGAAAGCAGGACGCGAAGAGATGATCCAGGCGCTGGCCAATGCCGGTATGGATTGCGTTGTCTTAGGGCCGGAAGAGAGCAAGCACGGCGCGGTGGAAACTCACGAAGAAGCAAAGCGCTGCGCAGCATTGTTTCAGAAGAACCGTGACCGGATTGATGGAGTCATCGTTTCGCTGCCCAATTTCGGTGACGAACGCGCCATCGCCGACACACTCCGCCTCGCGCGCCTCGATGTGCCCGTGCTGGTGCAGGCCACTCCCGATGATGCAACGAAGATGACCATCCTGCACCGTCGCGACAGCTTCTGCGGAAAGATGTCGGCCTGCAACAACCTCAGGCAGTATGGCATTCCCTATTCGTTGACGCGCCTGCACACGGTCAGTCCTGACTCGGACGATTTCCGCCAGGATCTTGCCTGGTTTGCGGCGGTGTGTCGGGTGGTCAACGGTTTCCGCAACCTGCGCATTGGGAGCATCGGGGCGCGACCCACGGCTTTCAATACTGTGCGCTATAGCGAAAAATTACTTGAAGGGAGTGGGATCTCGACAGAAACGCTGGATCTGTCGGAGGTCTTCGGGCGCATCGGCAAGTTGAAGGACGATCATTCAGGCGTGCAAGGGAAGCTGGCGGAAATTCGCAAGTATGTCACCACGAGCGGAGTTCCGGACGCTGCCCTGATCAAGATGGCGAAGCTGGGTTACGTCATCGACGATTGGATGAAGCAGGCCGATTTGCGGATCAGCGCGGTACAGTGCTGGACCTCGATGGAGGAATACTTCGGCGTCGTGCCCTGCACCATCATGAGCATGATGAGCAACAACTTGTTTCCCGCGGCATGCGAAGTGGACGTTTGCGGCACACTCAGCATGCACGCGCTCGCGCTCGCATCGGAGACGCCCAGCGCGCTGCTCGACTGGAACAACAATTACGGCGACGATCCCAACAAGGCTGTCTGCTTTCACTGCAGCAACTTGCCCAAACATTTCTTCCAGGACGTCCGCATGGACTTCCAGGAGATCATCGCGGGCACGGTGGGGAAAGAAAATACGTTCGGCACGGTCGTCGGCCGCGTGAAGCCGGGCGCGATGAGCTTTGCCCGCTTCTCCACCGACGACACTGCAGGCGTGATGCGAGGCTACGTTGGAGAAGGCGCATTCACCAGCGACTCCCTGAACACGTTCGGCGGCGTCGGCGTGGTGCAGATTACAGCGTTGCAGAAGCTTCTGCACTATATCTGTGAAAACGGATTCGAGCATCATGTGGCGGCCAATTTCTCGTCCACTGCCGGTGCGGTGCACGAGGCTGCCGTCCGGTATCTCGGCTGGCAGATGTACTGGCACGGCCAGCAAGCGCAATGCTAAGTACGATCGCGAAGGTCGCGACGGCCAACGACTAGCGAATAACGAAGAATGACCTATTACTGAATCATGGCCATCGTAGCGGGAGTAGATTTTGGGACGCTCAGCGCTCGCGTCTCCATTGTGGATAGCGAGCGCGGCCTGCTTGCCTCCGCGGTCGCCGAGTATCCCCTGCATCGCAAGCGCGAAGATCCTGACTTCGCCACGCAATCCCACGACGACCACATGCGTGCCCTCGCCGAGGCCACTCGGCTGGCGGTGAAGTCGGCGGGAATCTCAGGCGATCAGGTGGAAGCGATTGGGCTTGATACGACCGGCTCGAGCGTCATTCCTGTGGGCGAGGGCATGGTTCCGCTTGACGACTACTACTTGTGGTGCGATCACCGGGCCAAGCAGGAAGCGGCTCAGATCACGGAGCTGGCGCGCCTGGAGAAGGTGGAAGCGATCGAATGGTGCGGCGGAGTCTACTCGTCGGAATGGGGATGGGCAAAGCTGCTGCACTGGCTGCGACACAATCCAGACAAGCGCGCGAAATTCGTGAGCGCATTCGAGCACTGCGACATGGTGGCAGCCACCCTGTGCGGCATCACCGACGCAAGCCGCGTGAAGCGCAGCGTGTGCGCGATGGGACACAAGTGGATGTGGAATCCATCGCTGGGCGGGCTGCCGCCGGAGAGCTTTTTGGCGAAAGTGGATCCGCTGCTGGCAGGCGTGCGCGCAAAAATGGATGGCGAGTACGCAACCTCCGACCAAATTGCCGGGATGCTAGCGCCGCAATGGGCTGAGAAACTCGGTTTGCGAGCAGGCATTCCAATTCCAGTGGGCGCTTTCGACGCGCACTGGGATGCGATCGGCGCCGGCGCTCGCGAGGGCGACGTGGTAAACGTGGTCGGCACCTCAACGTGCATTATCGCGTACGCGCCCAAAGCGCAACTGATTCCGGGCGTGTGCGGAGTGGTGCCCGGCAGCGTGCATCCGCAGTTCACCGGCATTGAAGCCGGACTCTCGGCGACGGGCGACATCTTTGGCGCGATTGCACGGCGGGCCAATACCACCGTCGAAGAACTGAGCAAAGATCTCAGCAGCTATCGAGCGGGACAAACCGGCCTGCTGCGCATGACCTGGGATAATGGCGACCGCACGGTGCTTGTCAATCCGAATCTGGGCGGCATGACGATTGGATGGAACCTGCTGCACACCGCGCAAGACGAATTGTTTGCCGCGATCGAAGGCACCGCGTTTCACACCCGCGTGATCCTCGATCGCATGAACGAATACGGCGCACCCACGCAGCGCGTGATCAATGGCGGAGGTATTCCGCAGAACAATCCGGTCCTTAATCAGGTGTATGCGAACGTGCTGGGCCGTCCGGTGCTGGTTCCGAGCGGAAAGGTGACCGGCGTGGGATCAGCTATCTTCGCTTTCCTTGCCGCGGGAACGTTCAAGACTATTGGTGAGGCGCAGGACCAGATTTGTCCTGCACACCTGGTGTACGAACCGCAAGCGGAGACGCAGCGCGTATATGGCGAACTCTACGACCTGTACCGCAAACTCTATTTCGAATTTGGGCAGGCGACCCCGACGTCATCGTTCGGGCACGTGCTGCCTAAACTGATTCAGATTGCACGCGGCTGAGATCGCGAGATGTGTCGACCTAACCAATCACGTCCAGTTGACGTTAAACACGTTGGTTTGCAGTGTCCCAATGTTGATCCAACCCTAATTCGGAAATCCACTTTTCCAGGTAATCTCGGTCGAGTGCTTCGCGTTGTACGCGTAGTATTGCAGCCACATCTTCTACTTTGTGACTCGGATAGTCTTGCCCATTCTAGCTTTGCGATGACGACATCTTCCGCGGTTGCAATATAAAGCTCGACTCCTTCGAGGCTCGTTCGTTGGCGGCGGCGGAATTCCTCTTGGCTGAAGGGACGTGACTTTCGGAAGATCAGATCGATCTTCCATCCTGTGGTCAGATCGACTAGGTTGAACAAAGACTCACGTTTATGAGCTTCGAGCGCCGCTCCCAGATCCGCATAGTAGTGGTCACCATCCAAACGTTCTATGAGTTGTCGCAACTGTGCTGGAGTTGCGGCGATTACAAAATCAATGTCTTGAGTCGATCGCGGGCTGCCATAGTGCGCGCTGGCAAAGGATCCGGTCAGCATGTAAGGAATGCCAGCCTCATCAAATTTTGCTGTGATCCCGCGAAACAGGTCGGGAATGGTCATCGCATGCGTTCTGGCAGGGGGTGCGGCAGAAATGCGATTCGCAGAAGCTCGCGTGCCACTTGCGCCTCATCCCAATCGGGATGCTCTGTGCGAACGCGCGCGCGGCACAGGTCGCGAGCGAACATGCTCATCTCGTAGGCGAGAAGCATGCGGTCCACGCCTGACATCGACCGTTGAATCCTAAGTTGAAGCTCTCGCGCTTCGGGGGTGGTATCGCTGATGGGCACGGCAGAAATGTTATCACGCAGCCATGGGCATCCTTCGTAATCCCTAGCCTCCAGCGATTGCGCCGATCACGAGAAATGGCTCTTTGCCGGAGACTACCGCTTCCGGCAAGGGAGCGTCGGGCGGCTGGTGCGTAAGATCCTCCTGGCAGGCAAAGAACCGCAAGAAGGCGCGCCGTTCTTTTGTGACGTGATCGCGAATCGCTCCTTTCAGCATGGGATAGCGAGCCTCGAGCGCATCAAGCACGGAGCGCTGGGTTACTGGGCCCTCGACCTCAATGGGCACCTCGTGGCCAACGTGCGCCAGAGTCCGCAGATGCTGGGGCAGTTCAACTCGGATCGTTACCGGCATCTCAACCGCACCTTCACTTTACGTAGGTTTCCTGCAGGTAGGAATCTTTCCATTCAGTGCCCTGACGAATCCAGACCTCGGCAAACACGCTTTTGGCTTTGCTGGTCTGGCCGCCGGACTTGCCTTCGTACTGCGCCATGTATGTAACCAGCGCCGCATTGGGACCGAGCGATTTCACGGTAAAGTCACTCAGCGTATAGCTGACGAGTTCGAAATCATCTACCGCGTTGACTTCGGCGTTCTTGTCGCCAAAGGTGCTGAGGCCCTCTTCAAACATGCGAAATCCGTTGTCGAGCATCGCCGCCAGGCTCTTCTTGTCTTTGTTCTTGAAATTCTCCCAGAGCTTGCGAACCTTCGCCTCAAGCGGAGATGCCATACGATGCGGGTTAGCTGCCTGCGGCTTTTGCTGCGCTGCCGCTGTGGCGGCGAATGACAACAGTACGGCGACGGCGATGAACGCCTTTCTCATATTATGTTGTTCTCCTCGGGCAAATCGAAACAGACGCTAACATTCAGGCTGCTGGAAGTCAAAAGCCGGTTCGGCTTCGTTTGTCGACGCCCCAATTTTTAGCCGGGACCCGGGCACGCCGATACTGCAACCTCTCTATTTCAGCGTTTGCACCTCGACTGACAGTACTGCCGGCAGATCCCGCACAATCGGAGACCACGAGTCTCCCGCATCGGGAGAGACATAGACCTGGCCGCCCGTAGTTCCGAAATAAATGCCGCACTTATCGAGCGAGTCGACGGCCATGGCATCGCGCAGAATGTTTACGTAGCAATCTTTTTGCGGCAGGCCATTGGTCAGGGCCTCCCATTCGTTGCCGCCTGTTTTGCTGCGGTACACGCGCAACTTGCCTTCGTGCACATAGTGCTCGCCATCGCTCTTGATGGGAATGACATAGATCGTTTCGGGTTCGTGCGCGTGCACGTCGATGACGAATCCGAAATCCGTGGGCAAATTACCGCTGATCTTGTTCCACTGATCTCCGGCGTTGTCGGAGCGCATGACGTCCCAGTGCTTCTGCATGAAGAGCACTCCCGGCCGCTTGGGATTCATCGCGATGTGGTGCACGCAGTGTCCGACTTCGGCGGTAGGGTTGGGAATGTATTTCGAATAGAGACCTTTGTTGATGGGCTTCCAGGTTTTGCCGCCGTCGTCGGTGCGGAAGGCCCCCGCGGCGGAGATCGCGATGTAAATCCGATTCGGATCTTTGGGATCGAGAAGGATCGAATGCAGGCACATGCCGCCCGCGCCCGGCTGCCACTTCGGGCCAGTGCCGTGGCCGCGCAGGCCCGGAAGTTCCTTCCAGTTCTTGCCGCCGTCGGTCGAGCGGAAGAGGGCAGCGTCTTCGACTCCGGCGTAGACGGTATCAGGTTCCGTAAGTGATGGCTCGAGATGCCAAACGCGCTTGAACTGCCAAGGATGCTGCGTGCCGTCGTACCACTGATGCGTCGTTAGGGGCGCACCCGTCTCGGGCGAATCGTCGTAGACAAACTTGTTGCTCTCGCCTTTGGGCATGCCTCCTGGGCCGGTGGTTTCACCGGGAGGCGTTCCGGGCTGGAACCACGTCTTGCCCCCGTCGTCCGAACGCTGAATGACCTGCCCAAACCATCCGCTGGTCTGCGAAGCATAGATGCGGTTGGGATCGGCAGGCGAACCCTTCAGGTGATAAAGCTCCCACCCCGCGAACAGGGGTCCGTTCACCTCCCATTTGTCGCGCTTGCCATCTGCGGTGAGAATGAATGCTCCTTTGCGTGTGCCGACCAGAACTCGAACCTTGCTCATACCTGACTCCTTGCTGTTTTAGACTGGGGGTGAATACATCGGGAAAACAGGCACCGATTTTATCTGAGGAAGGGATGTGAGTGCCAACTCACCCGCTTCACAAAATCTCTCTACAAGACGAGCAACCGACGTTAGTGTTGCGCGGAATTCGATGTCGGCTGCTCACGCGGTCCGGTGTATACCCGAACGTAATCCACGAGCATAGTTTGCGGATAGGTGGAGGTAGCATCGGGATCGCCGGGCCAGCTGCCTCCGACGGCCACATTCAGCAATAAAAAGAATGGATGGTTGTAGACCCACTTCGTTCCTTTGGGTAATTCCGCCGGAGTGCGGGTGGCGTAGAGGTGGTCGTCCACATAGAAGCGGATGGCCTCAGGTTCCCACTCAACGGCGTAGATGTGGAAGTCGTCGGCAAAGCGCTGGCCGGTGGGCAAGCTGAAGGGATCTCCGATGCCCTTGTCGCCGGAGTAGCCGGGACCGTGAATCGTGCCATGAACGGTGGACGGCTCTTTGCCGATATTTTCCATGATGTCGATCTCGCCGCAGTCGGGCCAGCCGATCTTGTCGATGTCTTCGCCGAGCATCCAGAACGCCGGCCAGATTCCCTGCCCGCGAGGAATTTTGATGCGGGCTTCGAAACGTCCATAGGCTTGTGCGAATTTGCCCTGCGTCTTGAGGCGGGCAGAGGTGTAGTCGCGCGTAACGCCATCCGCACCTGTGTACTTCTCCTTCAGAGTGGTGATCACGAGGTTCCCATCGCGTTGCACCGCATTCTGCGGGCGCGCGGTGTAGTACTCGAGCTCCTGATTGCCCCAGCCTCCTCCTCCCGTTTCCAGAACCCATTTGGAAGGATCCGGTGCGGAACCGTTGGGAGCGTTGAATTCATCGCTCCAGGCAAGAGTCCATTTTGAGGAGGTAGCGCTGGTTTGCGCGTTCGAGGTGAGGCATATGAACAGGAAGATTGCGCTGAAAAAGATCGGGCGCCAATGAGGTTTCATTGCGGTCCTCGTGTAATTGGCCATATTCGCACTATACTCACGAGTTCCATTGGAGACTAGGAGAACTGTATGTCCAGCGAACAGACAAGACGGACTTTTCTGAAGTTATCCGCAGTCGGGGTTGCTGCTACAGCCGCTGCCGATTTGGCGGCTGCAGCCCCCGCCTCTATCCCCCCTTCTCCGGAAGGAGAGATTACGGTTCGCGTTACCGGTGGCAGCCAGCGCTATGCCGCAGCCAAGCCGCTGAATTGGCGAGCCACCACTGCCGCGGTGGAGAACGCGATTACCCTGGATCCGACGACCAAGTATCAGGAGATGCTGGGGTTCGGGGCGGCATTCACTGACGCGGCCTGCTTCACGTTCAATCGCCTATCGGCACCTGCCCGGGAAGAACTGTTCCACGATCTGTTTCATCCTTCTGAAATGGGGCTAAACGTCTGCCGGACCTGCATTGGCGCAAGCGACTATTCGACCGAAGTCTTCAGCTACGACGAAGGCGCCCCTGATCCGGAGATGAAGCGCTTCTCGCTGGCGCACGATCAGGCTTATGTGCTGCCGATGATGAGGGAAGCCCGGAAGGTGAACCCGGACCTTTTCCTGTTTTCATCGCCGTGGAGCCCTCCGGGTTGGGTGAAATCCAGCGGCACAATGCTGGGCGGATCAATATGGCAGCACTTTTTTCCCGCCTACGCCCAATACTTCGTGAAGTTTCTGCAGGGCTATGCGGCAGAAGGCGTGCCGATCCAGGCTGTCACGGTGCAGAACGAAGTGGATACCGATCAGGATGGCCGCATGCCTGCCTGTTCCTGGCCGCAGGAATATGAGATCGGATTCGTAAAGAATCATCTAGGCCCGGCGCTCCAGCAGAGCGGGCTTGGGACGAAGATCTGGATTCTCGACCACAATTACAACTTGTGGGGACGCGCGATCTGCGAACTGGACGATCCGGATCTTCGCAAGTACTGCAATGCGCTCGCCTGGCATGGCTATGTAGGTACGCCCGACATGATGAGCAAAGTGCACGCAGCACATCCGGACGTGCAAATGTACTGGACCGAAGGTGGTCCGGACTATACCCAGCCGGATTACGCGACCGATTGGGCCAAGTGGGCCCAGACGTTCACGCAGGCCATTCGCAACTGGAGCCAGTGTGCGACGGGGTGGAATCTGGCTCTCGACGAAAAGGGGCGTCCGAACATTGGTCCATTCTCGTGCGGCGGGATGGTGACGATTCATTCACAGACGAAGGAAATCACGCGCAGCGGGCAGTATTGGGGGTGCGCGCATTTTTCGCGGAGCGTGAAGCGAGGTGCGAGGCGCTTCGAATCCGCCTCCACAACGGCGGGAGTGGATCAGGTTGCGTTCGAGAATCCTGATGGGCAGAAAATACTCGTCATCACGAACTCTGGGGCGGGGAAGACGATTTTCCTGAAACAAGCGAACCAAGTGGCGGAAGTCGCGCTGGGCGCGGATTCGGTCGCCACTCTATCGTGGAGATAGGTCGAACCCTCTGCTCTCGGTCTTTTTCCACAAGCAAGCAGGGAAGAAATTACATTCGGGCGTTGTGAAAAGCTCGCCAGAGCTATGAAAAGCAACGGCTTGCGTTTGGCAAGCTCGGTGCAACCTTTTACCTGATTCCGTCCTCAGAAAGTAGCTGGCAAAGCGACTCAGGCGTAGGCTTGGGTCTGATCGAGTTTCCGGCGGCGGAAGTGCCACCTAACGCCACTCGTCTTGTGATAGTGGGATCGCGCGCAAAATGACGTCCACAGATAAGTTGTCCCGTTCAGTAATTGGATCTCACGGAACTGTCGCTTACTCCCAGCGTGGTTGGTTTCTCGCGAAGTAGCAGGATTCGAGGACGCGTAGATGCGATTACTCAGCGTGCGACTTATCGTTTCGCTCATCATCGGCGTTACGCTGGTATCGCTGTGCTCCTCGTATTACCAGGTATTTGTTCTAAACCGGCAGATGCAAAAGGATCTGGAGCGCCGGGCTGAGTTGCTGGGCGAGAGCCTCGCCGGAAATGTGGAGCGCGACCTGGAACGCGCGGATTCCCGGACCCTGCAGCGGACAGTTCAGCAGTTTGCCAATCGCGAGCACCTGGCGGGATTGGCGGTCTACGATCCGCAAGGCCAACCGCTCGCGGTGACGACGAATCTGCAGTCGCTAATGGCGAGTGCGCCGCCGGTGGTTCTGCAGGCGCTCAAGGAAGAACACGACACCAGCGCCTTTGTGAAGATCGGCCACGCGCACACGCACATCTATGCCCTGCCATTGCATCATGGCGAAGACCTGATTGGCAGCCTCGCAATCATCCACGACTCCGGATATATTCGCAGCGAAAGCCTGAGAATCTGGTGGGGGACATTTCTAAGCGCCCTCGCCCATGTCTTCCTCATTGCGCTGATCACATTGCTTATCGTGCGCTGGAGCGTGGCGGGACCGATTGCTCGGACCGCGGTTTGGATGAGATCACTCCGAACCGGACGCATGTCGTCGCGGGTAAAGCTTCCCGACCTGGAGCTGTTCCGGCCGCTGGCTCGCGAGGTGGCGACCTTCGCGGAGAGCCTGAATAACGCGCGGTTCGCGGCAGAGTTGGAAGCGCGCCTACGGGCTACCGGGGAGTCATTGTGGACGGCCGATCGCCTGGCAATACACGTCCGCGAGCGCCTGGAAGACGGGCGCTTGTTCGTGGTCTCGAATCGTGAACCCTATATTCACTTGCGGCGAGGTAAGTCGGTGGAACTGAGCCAGCCAGCCAGCGGCTTGGTGACTGCCCTGGAGCCGGTGCTGCGCGCGTGTGGGGGAACATGGGTGGCTCATGGCTCAGGTGATGCGGACATGGAAGCGGTAGACGCGCACGATCGATTACTGGTGCCGCCGGACGATCCCCATTACACGCTGCGGCGGGTATGGCTGTCGAAAGAAGAGGAAGAAGGGTACTACTACGGATTTGCCAACGAGGGTTTGTGGCCACTGTGTCACATCGCGCACACCCGGCCGCTCTTCCGGGCGAGCGACTGGAAACATTACCGCGACGTAAACCAGAAGTTCGCCGGGGCGTTGCTGGAGGAAATGGAGAACGTCAGCAATCCGGTGGTGCTGGTGCAGGATTATCACTTTGCGCTGCTGCCGAGAATGATCAAGCAGCGCCGGCCGGATGCGCGGCTGGCGATCTTCTGGCATATTCCGTGGCCGAATCCGGAGGCGTTCGGGATTTGCCCATGGCAGCGGGAACTGGTGGATGGCCTGCTGGGTGCCGATCTGATTGGCTTTCACATCCAGTCGCATTGCACCAACTTCCTGCAGACCGTAGACCGGACGGTGGAGTCGCGCATCGATTGGGATCACTCGACGGTGCAGCGTCTGGATCATCGCACGGTGTTGCGGCCATTTCCTATCAGCGTGGAAGGTTTGGAGAATAGCGGGCAAATTCGGCAGGAATCTGCCTATGAGGAACGCGGCTCATTACTGAAGGCGCTTGGAGTTGAGGCGGCTTTGATGGGGGTTGGAGTCGACCGCATCGACTATACGAAAGGCATTCTGGAACGCTTTCTGGCCATTGAACGTTTTCTGGAAAAATATCCGCGCTACGAGGGAGTGTTCACGTTTGTCCAGATCGGCGCGCCCAGCCGCACGCACATCAAGCGATATCACGATCTGCAGGCGGAACTGGAAGCGGAAGCCGACCGCATTAACTGGAGGTTCCAGGCAGATCAGTGGAAGCCCATCCTGTTCTTGAACCGGCAGCATAGCCACAAAGAGGTGGAAGCGTACTACCGGGCTGCCGATCTGTGCCTGGTGACTTCGTTGCACGACGGAATGAACCTGGTGGCAAAAGAATTCGTGGCGGCCCGGCACGATGAACGGGGAGTGCTGATTCTCAGTTGCTTCACAGGGGCGGCGAGGGAGTTGCGGGATGCGCTGCAAGTGAATCCCTACGACATTGACCAGACGGCTGAAGCCATCCGAACCGCGCTGGAGATGCGCTCAGAAGAAAAAGAATTGCGCATGCAGCGAATGAGAAAGGTGGTGCGCGAACACAACGTGTATCGCTGGGCGGGAAGTTTGATAGGCGACCTCTGCGAGTTGCGCCTGGATGCCAATAACAACGATGTATCCGGCATGCATGCGTTGCCTGCACTTGTAACGGAGAACGGGGAAACTGATGTCATATCGAAAAGGGATGCAACACCACCAGAATATTGATGAATTTTTGGAGGCAGTCGCCAAAGCTCCGCGCTCAGCTTTGTTACTCGACTATGACGGGACGCTCGCGCCATTCGCGGTGGACCGGCAACGGGCTTTCCCGTACGCGGGATTGACACATCGATTGCAGCAGATCATCGAGACCGGACGCACGCGGCTCGTCATCGTGACCGGCCGAGATGCGCGGGAAATCGATCCCTTCTTGCGGTTGAAGCCGCAGCCTGAGGTTTGGGGCTCGCATGGATTGCAGCGCCTGCGGCCGGACGGGACCTGTGAGATGCCGGAGATTCCGGAGGACGTGGCCGAAGTGCTGGATGACGCCCGGCGCTGGCTGGATTACCAGGGCCTGCACCATCTGGCAGAAGTCAAGCCGGGGAGTATCGCAGTGCACTGGCGCGCTCTGGAACCGGCGGATGCGGAAGAGCTGCGTGGCAAGATTCTGGTCGGGTGGTTTCCCATCGCGGACCGCGCCTGCCTGAAGCTGCTCGAGTTTGATGGCGGCGTGGAGATGCGCATGCCCGATCTGGACAAGGGAGATGCGATACGGACTGTCCTTTCAGAAATGGGGCCTAATGCTCCGGTGGCGTATCTGGGTGACGATCTGACGGACGAGCGGGCGTTTCGAGCGTTAGGGGAGAGAGGTTTAAGTATCCTGGTCAGGACGAAGCCGCGCAAGAGTGCGGCCCAAGTGTGGCTGAAGCCGCCGGCAGAACTCCTGGATTTCTTATCGCGATGGCTCGCCGCCACGGAGACAACCCAACTGGCACGGAGTGCTACCTACTAGCCTGCGATGCCTGACACAGCGAAGTCTCCGGTTCGTAAACCGGACAAGCCGTTCTATTTCAACACGTCGGAAAACCTCCTGCGCATTGGTCGGCAGAGGGCTGGAAATCTCTGCGAGCTGCTGAGTGCGATCGAACGCTGCCCTGACGATTCCATTTTTCAGCACACGTTTCGGACGTTGCAGGAACATCATTTCATCCGGCAAGGATTCTCAAATGACTTCGCGCACTGGAGTTTGTCGGCATGCCACGAACCGGCATTGGCCGAACAACTGGCCAGTCTTGACGTGCGGGAATTTACGGCGATCGAGGGCCTGCGGCGCCGCATGGTGGAGATCATTGACTCGTTTCTGCAAAGTCATCCCAACTCGGGGAACCGTCCGGCTAACGAGCCCTTCTATTTTTGCGCCTCGGATCTGGTTGTGCTGCCGACGAAGTACGCGCCAGATACTCTTGCCGGCTTTCTAGACGCCATCAATCAGGTGAGCGTGCATTCGATTCACCACCATTTCATAGAAGCGCGCCTGCGCCTGCGGCGGATGTCCAACGATTTTTCCAACTGGCTCGAGCAGGAGGTCGGCCTCGAACAGGCGGCGGATGCGATCGAGCGCCTTGACATCTACACCAACACACTGGAAGGCGTGCGGCTGAAGATTGCGCGCATCGTTTCCCAAACGATGAATAACTAGGACGGGAAGTAATGAATTCAAAAGATCGGCTCGCCACTTTGTCCGGTACTGGTTCCCAAGGGATCACCGAAGCAACGGAAACAAGAGCGCAGTCGATCCCTGTGCCGGACCGGCGTTCCGCTGATCGCAGAAATGGCACCAGAAAGTTGCCTGCCAGCGTCTTGACGCCGCCGACGCCCCCGCCTCCTCCCCATTTAGACGATTACCGCCCGATTGTGGGCCAAGGCCAGATTGACACATTGCGTTATCTGGCAAAGGAACTCAAGGGTAAGACGATCAAGATGGTGAATTCCACGGCGGTTGGCGGCGGCGTTGCGGAGATGCTGAACCGCCTGGTGCCGTTACTGTCGGAACTCCAGGTGCCGGCCCGTTGGGATGTGATCACCGGCGGCAACGATTTCTTTGAAATTACCAAGGCGTTCCACAATGCCTTGCACGGCACTCCATACGAATTGACGAAGGCCGCGCAAGACATCTTCCTGATGTACAACGAGCAGAACCGGGAGCGCATGCATTTTGACGAGGACATGGTCGTGATTCACGATCCGCAGCCCGTGGCCCTGATTCGGTCGCGCTCGAAGACGCCTGCAAGTTGGGTATGGCGCTGCCATATTGATCTGTCAAATCCTGATCCGAAGGTTTGGGAGTTTTTGCGTCCGTTTGTCGAGCAATACGATGCGGCGATCTTTTCGGCCCAGTCGTTTGCGCGGCAATTGCCCATTCCGCAGTACCTGTTCTATCCATGCATTGATCCCTTGTCGGAAAAGAACAAAGAATTGACCCACGAGCAGATTCAGCAAGTCTGCGATGATTTCGGGATTGACCGCTCCCGTCCGATCGTGACGCAGGTTTCCCGCTTTGACCGCCTGAAAGATCCCACCGGGGTAGTGCAGGCCTTCAAACTCGCAAAGAAATATGTGGACTGCCAGTTAGTGCTTGCGGGCGGAGGAGCAAGCGACGATCCCGAGGGTGCCGTCGTTCTCCAGGAAGTGAAAGATGCCGCGGGCAATGATCCCGACATCATCATTCTGGACCTGCCGCCGTGGTGCGCTTTTCAGATTAATGCGATCCAGCGCGCCTCGACGATCATTGTGCAGAAATCATTGAAGGAAGGCTTCGGCCTGACCGTCACCGAGGCCTTGTGGAAAGGAAAGCCGACCATTGCCGGCGCGGTTGGCGGCATTCCCAACCAGATCATTCACAAACTTACGGGAGTGCTGGTGCACTCGGTCGAGGGATGCGCGTTTCAGATCCGGTATCTGCTGACTCACCCGGAATTTGCGCGCAGCATCGGGGTGAACGGACGCGAACACGTAAAAGAGAACTTCCTGATGACGACCAACGTGAAGCGCTGGCTGCTGCTGTTTCGCATTCTGGAACAAGCGAAAGCTCGCCGCGAAAAAGCTGCTTAAGGCGCGGGATTGGGCTTGTGTGCGCTGATTGCAGGTAGACTCCCAAAAATGTGACCCTGTCCGCCACCGAGCGTCAGAGGTATGCTTGAAGGGTGTCGTTCCGTTTTCCTTCCTCCGCAGACAAGAAGCTGGTTCAGATTGTTGATGCCGCACTAGCCGAGTCGGCGCGCAAGAGCGGGGAATGGCTTGCTTGCCGTCCGGGATGTACGCAGTGCTGCATCGGCGTGTTTGCCATCAATCCCCTGGACGCGATGCGATTACGCCGCGGATTGGCGGAACTGGAAACGCGAGCTCCTGAACGTGCGGCGGCCATTCGAGAACGCGCTCGCGTTGCGGTGAATCGTCTGAGAAAAGATTTTCCCGGAAATCCACGAACCGGGATACTGGGCGAAAGTGAAGAAGCTCGCGGGCGCTTTGAGGACTTCGCCAATGACGAGCCCTGTCCCGTGCTTGATCCGCAAACGGGACTTTGTGAGCTCTACGAAAGCCGCCCCATGACTTGCCGCGTCTTCGGCCCGCCTGTGCGCTCGGAGGGTGGCCTGGGGGTTTGCGAACTCTGCTACAAGGGCGCCTCCGAGACAGATATTGCCGCCTGCGAACTGATTCCCGATCCCGATGGCTTGGAAGATCAAATCCTGAAAACAGTCGAAAAGCGCACGGGCCGCGGGGGCGATACAATCATCGCTTTCTGCTTAGCATCGTGATGCGCGCGACCTCATTCACCTCCTCCTTTTTCCGTCCTGTCTTGATGGCGATTTGCGCCCTCTTATTCTCACTGCCCGCGCATTCCGAGACGGGAGCCGAGGCATGGCTCCGCTACGCGCCATTGAGTCCGGCAGCGAGGAAGACCTACGAGCGCTTGCCATCCAGAGTCGTGGTCCTGGGCGACTCACCGGTGCTGAAGACGGCCGGCGAGGAATTGATCCGCGGACTCACGCCGATGTTAGGGCGCACATTTTCGGCGAGTCACAAGTTTGCGGGTGCGAGTGCCATCATCCTTGGGCAAATTGATCAACTTCATGGGCTCGCCCCGAATGAGAATCCTCCCGAGCGCTTGGGACCTGACGCCTATTGGTTGAAGAGTTCACGCGTGAAGGGAAGCGAATGCCTGATTATCACGGCGTCGGCAGATCGCGGAGTGCTCTACGGGGTCTTTCATCTCCTGAGCAAGATCGCGCGCGAGGAGAGCGTCTCGAATTTCGATGAAGTGCAGCAACCCTATGCGCCCATTCGCTGGGTGAATCAGTGGGACAATCTCGACGGTCGCATCGAGCGCGGCTACGGCGGCCCCTCGATCTTTTTCGACGCAGGCAAGGTACGTGGCGATCTGGCCCGCGCCGGCCAGTACGCGCGGCTGCTGGCTTCGGTAGGCATCAACGGCTGTACGGTGAACAACGTCAATGCCGCGCCCGCTGTTCTCGAAGACGCCTTCATCGCGGAAGTCCGCCGCATCGCCGATGTGTTTCGTCCGTGGGGCGTTCAACTCTCACTGTCCGTCGACCTGAGCAGCCCGAAGTTGATCGGCGGCTTGAACACATTCGATCCGCTCGACCCGCGGGTCGCCGGCTGGTGGCGCAAGAAGGCTGACGAGATCTATCGCCAGATCCCCGACTTTGGCGGTTTCGTCATTAAGGCAGACTCCGAAGGCCGGAGCGGGCCCTCCACCTACGGACGGACTCATGCCGATGCGGCGAACGTGATCGCCCGTGCGCTCAAGCCCCACGGCGGTGTCGTCTTTTACCGCGCGTTCGTCTACAACCACCATCTCGACTGGCGTAACCCGAAGAACGACCGCGCCAAAGCCGCTTACGATAATTTCCATCCGCTCGACGGCGACTTTGAGGACAATGCGATTGTTCAAATCAAGAATGGTCCCATTGACTTCCAGGTGCGCGAGCCGGTGTCGCCCTTGTTTGCGGGCCTGCGCCGCACCAACGAAGCCATCGAACTGCAAATTACCCAGGAGTACACGGGGCAGCAGAAGCAACTCTGCTTTCTCGTGCCGATGTGGAAAGAAGCGCTTGATTTCGACATGCGCAGCGATGGGAATGCAACGCCGGTAAGAGATATTGTTTCTGGCCGCGTCTTTCACCGTCCGGTCGGCGGGTTCGTCGGCGTGGCCAATGTTGGAATGGATGCGAACTGGCTGGGCAGCCCGCTGGCCATGGCAAACCTTTACGGCTTCGGACGACTGGCGTGGAATCCCAACCTCAGTTCAGCAGATATCGTGGAGGAGTGGACCCGCCTGACGTTCGGCAACGATCCGGTAGTGGTGCAAGCAATCAGCCGCCTGCAATTCGACTCCTGGCAGGTTTACGAGAACTACACGGGGCCATTGGGCGCGGGAACGCTTACCAATATTGTTGGCAATCATTACGATCCCGGACCGGAGTCGTCGGAAGAGAATGGCTGGGGACAATGGCATCGCGCCGATCACCATGGCATTGGCATGGATCGCACCATCGCGACCGGAACCGGCTTCATCGGACAATACCCGCCGGCGGTGCAGAAGCTATACGAATCCTTGCAGGATTGCCCCGATAATCTATTGCTCTTCTTCCATCACGTGCCGTACACGTATGTCCTGCATTCCGGAAAGACGGTGATCCAGCACGTCTACGACTCGCACTACGAAGGCGCGGAGCAGGCGGAGGGTTTCGTGCCGCGTTGGAAAACACTGGCCGGACACATCGACGACGAGCGCTACCGGGACATTCTCGCGCGGTTCGAATTCCAGGCGGGAGAAGCCATGAAATGGCGCGACACGATCTGCCGCTGGATTTATGGCCTCTCCGGTATCCCCGATCAGAAAGGTCGCGTTGGCCGATCCTAGCGGCGGCATCCCGCCGGGCCGTCGTGAGCCCAATCATTTTTTTCAAATTTTGCTTGCGTGCTGTACATTGTGTGGCCTACGACTATGAAACCTTTTTCCCGCTCGCGCCGCCGTTTTCTAACGCAGGCTTCTGGGGCAGCGATCACTGCCTCTGCCGGCATGACTCTCAATGCGAGAGGACTATCCGCTGTCGTGCAAACGAAAGCGGCTGCCGACTCCGCCAAGGCCACGCACATCTACATCGACACGCGAAGAACCATCGCCCCTCTCGATCGTAATTTGTTCGGATCGTTTCTCGAGCATCTGGGACGCGCGATCTATGAAGGCGTCTATGAGCCGGGCTCCAAACTATCCGACAGCAATGGATTCCGCAAAGATGTCTTGAATGAAATTCGGCAGCTCGGAGTGCCCATCGTTCGTTATCCGGGAGGCAATTTCGTTTCCGGATACAACTGGCTCGACGGAGTCGGACCGAAGCAGAGCCGGCCCCGCGTTCTCGATAAAGCGTGGAATTCAATGGAATCGAATCAATTCGGCACCAACGAATTCATGGCGTGGTGTAAGGCGGCGGGAACACTGCCGCTGATGGGTTTAAACCTGGGTACGGGTACGCCGGAGGAAGCAGCCGCGCTGGTTGAGTATTGCAATGTCGAAAAGGGGACGAAGTGGAGCGAACTGCGGCGTCAGCATGGCGTTGCCGACCCGCACAAAGTGCAGCACTGGTGTCTGGGCAATGAGATGGATGGTCCTTGGCAGATCGGGCACATGCCGGCTGCGGAATACGGTTACAAGGCCGCCGACTCTGCGCGGCAGATGCGCGCGGTGGATCCGTCGCTGACACTGGTGGCTTGCGGATCAAGCGGCCCCTTTATGCCCACGTATCTGGAATGGGACCGCGAGGTGTTGGAGCAATGCTACGACTATGTGGACGGCCTCTCGCTGCACCGCTATTTTGGCGACGATCAGCGGCAGACGGGAGGAGATTCCGCAAGGTATGTTGCGCTCAACCTGAGCATGGAACGGCAGATTGAAGAAACGCTGGCGGTCTGCGATATGGTGCGTGGCCATAAGCGTTCGCCGAAAAAACTTTGGCTGTCCTTTGATGAGTGGAACGTCTGGTACCGGGAGAACTCAGGGGATGCCGTCGATGGTCATCGCACCGAGGCTCCGCATTTGCTGGAAGAAATTTACAACCTTGAAGATGCGCTGCTGGTGGGAGGGCTGATTAATACCTTGCTGCGCCACGCCGACCGCGTGAAGATCGCTTGCCTGGCGCAGTTGGTGAATGTGATTGCTCCCATTATGACCAACACGGACGGTCTCTTTCGTCAGACAATTTACTATCCATACAGCTTGGCTCTACAGTTTGCCAAAGGCGCGGTGCTCGATCTTTTGCTGCAGGGCCCGGGGTATGACGTTCCTGGATTCGACAACACTCCCTATGTCGACGCGGCGATAACGTTTGACCAAAATGCAGGTACCGTAACCCTGTTCGCGCTGAACCGCGATTTGTCAAAGTCTCAGCGCATCGAACTGCATTGGCAAGATACGTCTCCGGCGAAGGTCGCGGCGGCATGGCTGCTGACCGGAGACGATGTGAAAGCATCGAACAGTTTCGCAGCGCCGGGGAGGGTTGCTCCGCAAAAATTCAATCCGCCGGCAGGCAGTGCCTCGCGCACAGAATTCGAATTGCCGGCGCGTTCCTACACGGCAGTTCAGTGGTCCCTAAGCTGAGAGAAGTGTTTTGTTTCAAGGCGTTAGATCACGGGGAGCCTTGAAAAATATGACATCTCTTTCCGCCAACTTGCGTATTTAACGGACTTCCGTTAACGTTTACGCTTCGGGCGTGATTTGCTGCCGCTTGCCCGATTGACGTGCTGGCTGTACACGGGCGGCCTCGACGCGGGCCTTGATGATGGGTAAGCCTCCCACGACACTCCGTGACATTGCTAAGGCGCTGGGCACGTCCATTGGAACCGTGCATCGGGCATTGCACGATAATCCGGGAGTAAGCCCGGAAACGAAGACGAGAGTGCTTGAGGCCGCCAGGTCTCTCGACTATCGTCCAAACCTCGCGGCCCGGTATCTGTCTTCGAAAAAGACGCTTCGAATCTCGGTCAACACGCTGCAGGGAACGACTTCATTCTGGGACGAAGTGCGCACCGGCATTCGCGAAGAGGCCGCGTCAATCCTTCTTGAAAATCTGGAGATGGAGTTCAGAACGTGTCCGCGTCTCGGAGAAGGCGAGGAGGAGGCACTCGAAGCCGCTATTGCCGAAAAGGTGGATGGCATCATCATCTTCCCCAGCCGCCCCCAATCTCTGCGCGGCGCGATCCGGCGCGCGGCGCGAGCGCAGATTCCCGTAGTATGCGTTGCCACCGATGCTCCCAACAGCGGGCGGCTGGGAATCATTGCGGTGGACACTCTGGCCAGCGGCGCCATCGCCGCGGATCTGATGGGCAGGTTTGTGGGGCCGAAGCCGGGCGAGATCGCGATCACAGTGTTTGATACGGCCATCACCGAGCACGCCGAAAAGTATTCGGCTTTCCAGTCGACCCTACGTTCTTTCTATCCCAACCTGCGCCTGCTCGAGCCCATTGAAGATCACGACGTTGAGAAAGAAGCGTATGGGAAGTGCCGGACGCTGTTCGACGAGCACCCTGAGCTGGCCGGAATCTACGTGACGACGGAAGCCTCGATACCGGTGCTGAAGGCAGCGGCCGATGCGAATCTTCTCGACCGGCTCACTATCATCACCACAGATTTATTTCCCGACTTGGTCCCGTATATTCGCTCGGGAGCAGTCACTGCCACGATATATCAGCGTCCGCGAGCACAGGGGCAAATGGCGTTGCGGATGCTGTATGAGTTCTTGGTTGAGGGAGGCCGGCGCTCGAATCAGGTCGCGTTGGCGCCGCACCTGGTGATGCGCGGCAACCTGGATTTCTTCCTCCGGCGGCAGTCCCAGGAGTCGGTGGCGCAGACGATCAGGGAAAGTTCCCGCGAACTGGCCGAGGACTTCGTTGGATGATTTCTCGCTCCCCAGTTCTTGATTGAAGCCGTTTGCCAAAGTGAAATCTGCATGAATTTTCTAGGCATTGATGTCGGCACCGGCGGCACGCGGGCGCTCGTCATGGACGAGCGCGGAAGCGTGGTTGGATCCGCGTCCTGCGAGCACGAAAACTTTGCCAGCCCGCGCCCGGGCTGGGCGGAGCAGGAGCCGACAGATTGGTGGCGCGCGACTGGGAGCGCCGTGCGCCAGGCATTGCAGGCCTCCGGGCTGAAGCCCGACGATGTTGCTTGCGTTGGCTTTTCCGGACAGATGCATGGTGCGGTCTTGCTCGACTCGAAGGATAAAGTTGTCCGCCCGGCGATTATCTGGTGCGATCAACGGAGCAAGGCGCAGTCCCGCGAACTGGATGACATGTTCGGGCGCGACACGCTGATTCGATTGACGTGTAACCCTCCGCTGACGAATTTCACTCTCACCAAGCTTCTGTGGGTGCGCGAGAACGAGCCGAACCATTGGTCCCGAGTCGCCCATGTGATGCTGCCTAAGGATTACGTTCGCTTTCGCCTGACCGGAGAACGCGCCATCGACATGGCGGATGCATCCGGGACGCTGCTACTCGATGTCGCGAACCGGCGCTGGTCCACAGACGTTCTGGCCAAGACGGAGATTCCGCAAAGTCTGTTGCCGGCACTGTTCGAATCTCCGCAAGTGTGCGGCAAAGTTTCCGTAACGGGCGCTGAGGCTACGGGATTACGGGTGGGAACTCCGGTGGTGGCAGGCGCCGGAGATCAGGCTGCAGGCGCTGTGGGGATGGGCATTGCGCGCGCGGGCGCGGTCAGCGCGACGATTGGAACTTCGGGCGTCGTGTTTGCGTCGACCGATCGTCCGGCCATGGACCCGAAAGGAAGGCTGCACACGTTCTGCCACGCCATTCCAGGGCGCTGGCACGTTATGGGGGTCACACAAGCAGCCGGGTTATCGCTGCGCTGGTATCGCGATCACTTTGGCGAGGGGTCGCCCGGCGTTCGAAAAAAGGACGGGCGCGATCCTTACGATGTATTCGCGGAAGAAGCGAGCGCCGCGCCCGCAGGTTCGGAAGGCGCGTTCTGGGCGCCGTATCTCATGGGCGAGCGCACGCCGCATCTCGATCCGAATGCGCGCGCGGCACTGCTGGGGCTGACCGCGTCGCACACTCGCGCGCACGTGATTCGCGCCATTATGGAAGGCGTGGCCTTCAGCCTGAAAGATACATTCACAATCTTCGAGGAAATGAAAATTCCGGTGACCTCGATTCGTTTAGGCGGAGGAGGCGCGCGTTCCCCTTTATGGCGGCAGATTCAAGCCGACGTCTACGGCCGGGAAGTAGAAATTGTGGCGGCGGAAGAAGGCGCCGCGTATGGGGCGGCAATTCTGGCGGGCGTGGGGGCTGGAGCTTGGGAGACCGTGGAGCAGGCCTGCGACGCGGTAGTGCGAGTGGCCAAATCCATTGCGCCGGACCCGCAGGATTCAACGACGATGCAGAAAGCGTATACCAAGTATCGCCAGATCTATCCCGCCCTCAATCAAATCGGCGCGCTGTGATCGTGTCGCCGGCATCCTGCAGTCTGTCTTGAGGGGTGTCGGTCCCACATGTCGCCTCGACGTTACTTGGTTCCTTCTTTCACGACTATTACGCGGTCCGCGGACACATCCTTCAACTGCTGAACAATGCCCGACGGCCAGCGAATCTCTACGAGATCGGCCGACGGGTTCGTGCCCAGACCGAAATGGACCGGGCCCGCGCTTGATGACGCATAACCGCAGCTTGTGGTCATGTGGTTGTATTGTGCCCCGGATTTGGTCACGACCTTAATGCGTGCGCCGATTCCGTCGCGATTGCTCTTCGTGCCCTGCAGCTTGAACTCAAGCCAATGATGGTCGCCCGGGCTTTGGTTCATCCAGATCTCGGCTGGCGCGCTCAGCGCACTGACGATAACGTCGAGCTTCCCGTCTCCATTCAAATCTCCGAAAGCTGATCCGCGATGCCGCGATGGAGCTTGCGCAGTCAAACCAGCTTCGGCGGTCAGAGCCGAGAATTTCATCCCGCCCAGGTTGCGGAAAACGGTGTTTGGTTGTGCTATTGAAAGATTCGACGTCGACGCCATCGACTGCACGTGGCCGCGCGAAACAAAAATGTCTTTCCACCCGTCATTGTCGAAATCCGCAATCGTGGGGGAATATCCCGCCATAGGCAGGCTTAACCGCGTCATCCCGCTCTCCCGTGTCACTTCGACAAAACTCCCCTTGCCTGTGTTCCGGAACAGCGGAAATGTTTCCCCATCGAGCGCAACCAGGAAAATATCGGGATATCCGTCGTTATCGAGATCGCGGAAATCCACGCCCATCCCCGAAATATAAGTCCCGTCTTCGCGTAACGCGACGTTTTCGTCGAAGGCGACTTCCTCAAATTTCCCGCCACCCCTATTTTTAAAAAACTGGTTCATCAGCTTGTCGTTGGGAACCATCAGATCCATCCTGCCAGTCAGATCCGAGTCCGCCATCGCGATGCCCATTCCCTTCCCTGGATGCTCGCGAAACCCTGCCTCAACAGAAGCATCGCGAAATGTGCCATCGCCGTTATTGATGAACAGCTTGTCCGGCGTAGGTTTGTACATTTTGGGATGGCAATAGTCGCGATGGCCGTACCCTTCGCACACCGGCTCGTGATTGACGTCCCATTTCAAATAATCGATGACAATGAGATCGAGCAGCCCATCGTTGTTGACGTCCATCCATGCCGCTGCGACAGCCCAAAGGGGTCCGTATTCGGCATCCGGCTTATTCAGGCCTGCCTTGGCCGTCACATCGGTAAACGTTCCGTCCCCATTGTTGTGATAGAGGGTGTTCCGATGGACGCCTGCGAGGAAGATGTCTTCGTAGCCGTCGTTGTCGTAATCGCCGATCGCGACCCCGGTATCGTAGCCAGTGCCGGCGAGGCCAGCTTTCTCGGTGACATCGGTGAAGTGTCCCTTGCCATCATTCTCGAAGAGACGGTTCGAGTACTTGGGAGAATCTTTTTTCAGGGATTGAATGTCGGCGCCATTCGTGAAAAAAATGTCCAGTTTGCCGTCATTGTTGTAATCGAAAATCGCAACGCCGCCCGCCATGGTTTCAGGCGCGTGAAATTCCTTGGTCTCGTCGCTCTCGAGTTTGAAATCAATGGGCTGAAACGCGAACTTGATGGGACTGTCGCCGCCAGAAGTAGCCGATGCCTCAGCGGGTTTCGATGCAGTGTTTGCCTGCGGGCGTGCAGTGGTCAGCGCGCCCGCAACCAGCAGGACTATGAATGCGATCACACAGGAGCGAGCGTTACTACGTATCATGTCGGAATCGGCGGCCAGGCGCCTCTTCTCATCTTACTCCGGCAATTTCTCCTCGCCCTGAATCGCCAGATGGATATCCGCATGCGCCGCCGACGTTCCCGGCTGGCCTCCGCCGACCGTGATGAGATAATCTCCCGCCCTCACCAGCCGATCCCCGGCCTCGTTCACGTAACTTAAATCGCGCGATCCAAGCGAGAGCTTCACGTGCTTCTGCTCGCCCGCCGCAAGGTGCACGCGACTGAAGCCGCGCAGCGCTCGCAGCGGAGCGCCCGCCACTTTCGGGAAGCTGATGTAAAGCTGCACCACTTCATCACCCTCGCGTTTGGAAGTGTTCTTCACGTCGACTTCCACATCGAGCGGATTACCGGCCTGCAGTTCCGGACTAGACAGCTTCAATCCGCTGTACTCGAAAGCGGAATAACTCAGTCCATATCCGAACCCATACAGCGGATCTTTGCTGAAATAGCGGTAGGTGCGTTCCTTCATCGCGTAATCGTCGAAGTCGGGCAGTTGCTCGGTGCCCTTGTAGAACGTCACGGGCAGGCGTCCGGCAGGATTGTTCTCTCCAGCCAGCGTCTGTGCAATGGCCGTTCCCCCTTCTTCCCCCGAGTACCAGGCATCGAGAATCGCGTTGGCATGATCGTTGGCCCAGTTGACGGCCAGCGCGCTCCCATTCATTAGAACGATGACGAGAGGCTTGCCGCTCGCCCGTAGTGCTCCGAGCAGAGCCCCTTCTTCTTCCGGCAGATTCAGGCTGGTGCGATCGCCGCCGCGAAATCCGGGAAGGTCCACTTTCATTTCCTCGCCCTCAAGCTTCGAGGTGATGCCCACCACAGCAATTACCACGTCGTTATCTCTAGCTGCGGACGCCGCTTCCACGATGGGATCGGCACCGAGAGCCAGCCATACCAGCTTCGTTCCGAACCCACCGCGCATCGCTTCGATCTTCACCGCATAACGATGGCCTTTGGTGAGGGAGATGGTCGCCAGTTGTGGATTCGGATCGTGCAACACCGGGTCGTCGACGATGAGCTTGTCATCCAGCCACATGCGATTCATCGAACCGACTAGGCCGATTTGATACCGGCCCGATTCTGCCGGAGTGAGGAATCCACTCCAACGCGCCGAAAATTCCTTCATGTTTTCTGGAAGCCGGATGGCTTGAGGACCGGGATGGAACAGTTGCAGATCCACATACGGATCCACACGAACGACCTGCGGAGTGCCCGTCAGTTCGCCGGCAAAGTACTCACCGGTCAGCCCCGGTTTTCCATCGGCCGTTGAAAGGACAGAGGTCGGAATGACTTGCTGTTCGCGCAGGAAGTTCGTGCCCGGCAAAAACGTCACTTTTGCTGCCGAGAACTGTTTGCGAATTCCCTCCAGTGCCGTAACTGCGTGCGAGGCCGTCCCGCTGTAGTTTCCATGCAGTACGCTGACCGATTCCGCCAAAGGTCCCACCACCAGAATCTTCTTGGGATTCGCAAGCGGAAGCACGCCATCATTCTTGAGCAGAACCATCGATTCGCGCGCGGTCTTGAGTGCAAGTTGGCGGTGCTCTGGGCTGTCGATCTCCGAATCGGGAGTCTTCGCGTATGGCACCATCTCCGGAGGATCAAACATTCCCAGCCGCATCCGCGCCGTGAACAAACGCTGCAACGTCCGGTTGAGATCGGCTTCCGTCAGCAGTCCCTGCTTCACTGCATCGATGAAGGGCTGATAGTCATGCATGTCTTTTGTGATGGTGAAGAAGTCGGCGCATTCGTTGTCCATGCCGGACTTAATCGCGACCGCCGCCGCTTCCGCCTGGCTCTTGGTGAAGTGATGTCCTTGGTAGATGTCCACAATCGCATCGCAGTCCGACACCACATAACCGTTAAACTTCCATGCGCCGCGCAACGTGTCCTGCAGCAGAAATGTATTGGCGCATGCCGGCTGCCCATTGACGCGGTTATAGGCGCACATCACCGATTCCGCTTTGCCCTCCGTCACTGCCGCGCGAAACGCCGGCAGATACGTATCCTCCATGTCGTGCTTCGATACCTGAACATCAATACTGTGCCGAGTCGGCTCGGGCCCGCTGTGTACCGCATAATGCTTGGGCGTGGAAATCACGCGAAAATATTTGGGATCGTCTCCCTGCAATCCGGTCACAAATGCGACGCCCATGCGTCCGGTTAGGAATGGATCTTCCCCATATGTTTCTTGGCCGCGCCCCCAGCGCGGATCGCGGAAGATGTTGATGTTCGGCGACCAGAAATCGAGCCCCTCCATGATGTTGCTGTGTCCTGCGCGGACCGCCTGATTGTGTTTGGCGCGAGCTTCCGTTCCAATCACGATCGCCATCTGATGGATGAGCGGGTCATCGAAAGTGGCGGCGAGCCCGATTGGCTCAGGAAATACGGTGGCTGTACCCGCATTGGCCACGCCATGTAGCGCCTCGCTCCACCAGTCGTATGCAGGAATTTGCAGCCTCGGAATGGCCCTTGCCTGGTTTACCAACTGCGAGGCTTTTTCTTCCAGGGTCATCCTGCCAATAAGGTCGTCCACCCGGGCCTCGATAGGCTTTGAGGGGTCCAGGTAGGCGGGGTTGGCATCGGTCTGTGCCATCGAATTGACGGTTACGAATGCAAGTAGGAGCAGGATTATTAAATCGATTCTGTTGTGGCTTTCCATTAGATTTCTCCTCCGCCGTGAACTCGAGTCGCGGGTTGGGATGGGTTCCGTAAACGATTACGGCCGACCGTCGCTTGTAGCACAGGGGCGGGTCGAAATCAAGGAAGCGGCTCACGCGGAGAAGGCCAAAATGCTCCCTTTGGCCCGTTAAAAACCCAATACGATATCGATTTTGTGCTTGACAACAAACGTGCAGTGGATGTATTCCCGTAAACGTTCACGGACGCTCGGGTTCTCGTCCGTTTCGGTTTTCCCCGACAACACACATTTTTTTGGAGGCGGGACCATGAAATCTCTCTCGACCACGAATGCCGGGAGTATCGGCCTTTACTTAAGACGCGGTGACGTTCGGCTGGGGTTACTGCTGGCCGTCGTCATGCTTCTCTTCGCCGCGCAGGGCTTGGCCCAAGAAGCGACCTTCGTCGGAACCGTCATGGATCCTTCCGGCGCTGCTGTCGCCAATGCCAAGGTGACACTCACAAACCTGGACACGAATGCTACGAAAGTATTAAACACGAATGATTCTGGCCAGTTCACCGCAGTGGACATTCATATTGGCCACTACAACATTCAAGTTGAAATGAACGGCTTCAAGACCGCGGAGAAAAAAGGCCTGGTCTTGCAGGTCGGCGACCGCATGCGCGTTGACTTCCAGCTGCAGGTCGGAGGTTCAGCGGAAACGGTCAGCGTGGAAGCGAACGCGCTCACTGTCCAGTCCGATACTGGCGAAGTCAGTAACGTCATCGACGGCTCGCAGATTGAGGGACTCTCGGTCAATGGCCGCGGCATTTATCAATTGGCCGCTCTGGCCCCGGGAGCGTCCAGCCAGATCGATGTCACTGCTCCCAACACCCCGGTCGGCGGCAGTGCCGGCGTCGAATTCAACGGCCTTCGTCAGAATCACAATATCTACTTGTTGGATGGCGGCGAAAACGATGACCGCGGTGGCGCCGGCGGCATGAGCATTGCCCCCTCGTTGGATTCGATCGCCGAATTCCGCCAGCTCACTTCCAACTACAGCGCCGACTACGGTCTCTCCTCTGCGGGCACCATGACGCTGGTACTGAAGTCCGGAACCAAGGACTTCCACGCTGCAGCCTGGGAATTTAATCGGAATGACGCGTTCGATGCCCGTACGTACAACAACCGGCCTCCGAACCCCGTGGCCGAACTCCGCCAGAACACCTTCGGGTTTAACGTGGGTGGTCCGGTCACGTTCGGCAAGCTCTACAACCCGGAGAAGAACAAGACTTTCTTCTTCTACAACATGGAGTGGCGGAAGTACATCAATGGGCAGACGCTGCAGCAGACGGTCCCGTTGACCTCGTGGTATGGGGGAGCGTTCGGTTCATCCTTCAACAATACAACTCTGCACACGCCATGCACGACGCAGCTCGGAGTCGGGACGGCTACCCCCAACACGGCGCTCATCAATGCGTTTGCGGCGGCTGGCCAGACGCTGAGCACCCCGAATTCGGCCGATGGCAGCTGCACAGCGGATAGTACCCTGCCAACGCCGGGTTCGAACTTGGTAGCATTTACCAACAACACGATTCCAACCTCACTGTTAAGTCCGAACGCCCAGGCATTGCTGACTGCCGGCGGCGCATATGGCGGCATCTTCCCGGCGCCCAACAGCGGCAACAACTTTATCGGCGGCGCCAATTCTCCCACGAACCTGCGGGAAGAGATCGTCCGCATCGATCACAACTTCACTAGCAAGTTTTCGGTGTTCGGACACTTCGTCGACGAATCGGTGCAGCAGACGTTTGGTACAAGCTTGTGGAATTGGTCCAATACTCCAGTACAGGGTACGTCGTTCGGCAACCCGTCATACAGTGGCGTCATTCACACCACCTATGCGATTAAGCCAACCTTGCTGAATGAAGTTGCCTTCAATTACAACGGGAACCGGATTAACATCATTCCCACCGGGCTGATTTCCGCTCCATCGGGTTTCAACTTTAGCCGCATCTTCACAGGCCCCAACAGCGACAATCGGATTCCGAATATCCATCTGGCGGGTTCGACGGGCACACAGTTCGGTAACAACAGCTGGCCGTGGACCAACAAGGCTGATGATTACCAGATTCGCGACGACTTGTCCTGGACCCGGGGCGCCCATCAGTTCAAGTTCGGCGGCAGTTGGGCGATCTACAAGAAATACCAGCAACTGTTCGGCAACACGCAGGGAGACTTCACCTTCAACGGCGCCTACACCGGGCTTGACTTCGCCGATTATCTTCTCGGCCTATCCAATGCCTACGGTGAATTGGGTGTTCAGGACTATGGCCGCTGGAACAACGTCTCCTGGGCAATGTATTTCCAAGACAACTGGCGCGTGAACAAGCGGCTGACCTTGAATCTTGGCTTGCGCTGGGACGGCGTGCCGCACACCTACGAAGCCAGTAATCGGATGGGTAACTTTTATCCGAACCTCTACGATCCGGCGAAGGCTGCGCTGTTAGATTCGAACGGCAACATCTGCAGCGGGCCTGCCAATGCAGTGGCTGGTACTAACCCGGGGTGCTCGGCCGCAAGTCCAGGTCTGGGTGGCAGCCCGAATCCGATCCTTAAGGCCGCCGGCACTCAGTTCTATCTGAATGGTATCGGCATTCCGGGCACGACTCCGGGCGTTCCCAAAGGGTTAGTCAACACGAACTGGGCAGCATTCGGTCCGCGACTTGGATTTGCCTATGACCTCACCGGGTCAGGCAAAACCATTGTCCGCGGCGGCTTCGGCGCCATGTATGAGCGCATCCAGGGCAATGACATGTATAACGCGGGTCCGAACATTCCGTTCAGCACCAACGTTACTTTCAACAACGTGTCATTGGACAAAGCGGAGACGTTCACGAATACGGGTCTAACAGCTGTCGCGCCCATTACAGTCGCAAGCATCACCGGTCTAGCGGTGAACCATTACAAGCTGCCTGTGGCTTATCAATACAGCGTGGGCGTGCAGCATGCGCTCGCCAACCGGACGATCCTGGCGGTAATGTATGTGGGCAACCAGAGCCGCCAGCAGAACTACTACCAAAACATCAACCTGCCAGATCCGTCTACTCTTCCGGGTTTGATCGGGGGGACGCTCCAATACAACAACGTGGTTCCGTACAAGGGCTTCAATGCGCTCAGCATGTCCACTGATGGAGCCAATGCTCACTACAACGGCCTCCAAGTTGACCTCAATTCCCAGATTAAGAGGGACCTGAGCTTGCGAGTGTTTTACACCCTTTCCCGTTCGATCGATCCGTCCAACCAAACCAACGGCGGCGGCGGAGGAGGAGACCTAGTAGCGATCTCGAATCCTTACGCCGGCTGGCAGTACGATGTGGGACGGTCGGGTTATGATCGCCTGCACAATTTTTCCGCCAACTTCATTTATTCGTTGCCGTTCCTGCGAAACTCCACCAACGGCTTCCTTAGAAGCGTTGTTGGCGGCTGGGAGTTTTCGGGGATCGTCACGATTGAATCCGGTCTGCCACTCAACGTGACGATTTCGGGACCTCAGGGCGGTAACGGCTTGCCGAGTGCAACGAATCGGCCTGACAAAGTGGGCGCTCTTGTCGCGCCGCACACAAAAGATCAGTGGATGACCGATTCGGCGTTCGCTTTGCCAGCTGTCGGCGCATGGGGCAACCTGGGCTACGACGCCATTGACGGCCCTGGCCGTGACAACTGGAATCTGTCGCTCTTTAAGAGCTTCCTCTTCAATGAAGCTCGGGGCAGCCAGTTCGAACTGCGTCTGGAAACGTTCAATACGTTTAACCATCCGCAGATCCAGTCCGTGCCCACGGGCTTTGGAAGCTCGAACTTCGGTCAGCCAAACGGATTCTTCCCCGGGCGCATCGTGCAGCTCGGTGGAAAGATCTCTTTCTAGCCCTTCTTAACCGAAGGCTCACTTACGCCCCGTTCGCAAGTTCTGCGAGCGGGGCGTTTTCTTGACGCTCCTGCCAAACCAGTAATACGCTGGAGCCAAGATACGGCGGAGTTCTTATGCGTTTCGCCAAGCTTCACAGAAGCCCGCGAACTGGCCTTTCTCTCCCGCTCCTGCTCGCCGGTTTGCTCTTGTCTATTCCATCCTCACTCGCCCAAGACAGCGGCAGCGACGGCACGACTCTGCGTGCCGACCGGCCGGCGCTTTCTGTCACTGTGCACGATAACGGTGGCGCACCGATCTCGTCTGCGGGCACTGTGAAGCTCTATCGCGAAACCACGCTTTTTGACGAGACCGGACTCTCGCATGGTCGTGCTTTCTTCGCTTCGCTTCCTTTCGGAAGCTACACTCTCGTAGTCGAGGCCACAGGCTACAAGTCCGCACAGAGAGACCTGAACGTTTCGGTCGCTATGCGTTACGAAATTGAGGCCAATTTGCAGCGGGAGGGAGCTTCAAATGCAGCCGAGGGACCGGCAAAGCCAATGCTGGCTCCCAAGGCGAAGGAAGCCCTGGATAAGGGGCTCAAGGCGCTGAGCAAAAACAAACTCTCCGAAGCCGAGAAATATGTCTCGGAAGCTGCCGGCCTGGCTCCCGGCCACCCGGACGTTCTCTATTTGCAGGGGATTCTGTTCTTGAAGCAGCAAAACTGGGTTCAGGCCGAGAGCGCGCTCGAAAAAGCCTCCCAGATGGATCCTGCTAATGGGCGCGCACTTTCCGCTTTGGGGATGGCCTTCGTGGACCAAGGCAATTATGACGCCGCCATCGCCCCCTTGGAGAAATCCGTTCAGTTGAATTCCGGAACCTGGGAAACGGAGTGGGCTCTCGGCAAGGCTTATTACCAGCGCCAGCAGTACGATCAAGCGCTGAAAGCCTCGCAGCAAGCCTGGAGGGATTCCAAAGGCCAAGCTCCGGAAATCGAGCTGCTCCTGGCCAAGTCGCTCACGGCCGTGGGAAATTATGAGGATTCCGCTCAGGCCCTTCGCGATTTTCTGAAGAGGTATGGCGACCGTCCCGAAGCGCCCACCGCTCGCCGCTATCTCAACCGGCTTGCCAGCGATGGAAAGATCCATTCAAATTAAAACTCCGAACGTCCGAAACTTTGGGGCTGGGATCTGATGCCCGCCACCGTTGGTTACTGAGGCTGACGCTGAAAGAGGCTCGGCAAAGATATCCACAGCCATGAGATGTCACATGTGACATCTGCCCTTGCGCTTAAACGGAAAAGAGCGGAACATAGCCAAGGCGAAAGCAATGAATGAGGAAATGGGAAACGAAGCGTAACTCCTTGAGGCTCAAGATTTTGCCCCTAAGCTCTTGTGTCCCAAGATTTTATTTTCGATTTCCCGCTAACTCGATGATTCAAATAGACCAGGGGGGAGGGGGGTATACCCAACCAGTCAACAGGTTTCCCGAAAAAAAACTCTCCTGTCGATCATCCACCCGGTGTTTTTCTCGAATTTTTTTCCTGAATCCTCTCTTCCAGCGACCCTTGTTCGCCTGTCCGCTCAGGTGCCTTCGAATCCTTATCATGGCAGTTCCCTTTCTGCCGACGCTCGCCCTTGCGCAAACAGCTACGCCTGCTGATGCCATGGCTTTCGAGCAGCAACAGAAGTGGAGCGAGGCCGTTGGAGCGTGGAAGGCCGTTACCGCTCAGAATCCGAATGATGCGGCAGCATTCGCCGCGATGGGCGTCGATCTCGCTCGCTTGCAGAAGTATGGCGAAGCCTCGTTGGCCTATCGAAAGGCATTGCGCCTGAACCCCAAGCTTCCTGGAATCCAACTCAATCTTGGGCTGGCCGAGTACAAACAGCAGCGTTGGACAGCCGCGGCAATGGCATTTCGCGCCGTCTTGGCCGCTGATCCCAGGAACGCACAAGCTCAAACGCTGCTTGGAATGAGCTACTACGCGACAAAGAACTTCGAGCAGGCAGCTCAGTATCTTGAGCCGGCCAGCAAAGCCGATCCGGGCAATGCCGAGCTTCATCAGATGCTGGCTGAAAGTTGCTTGTGGGCGAAGAAAGCGGAATGTGCAATGGAACAATTCCGGCTACTTCTCCAGCAGAGTCCCGATTCGGCCCCTACGCACGTTCTCATGGGTCAAGCCCTTGATGCGCTCGGGAAACACGAAGAAGCGATTGCTGAATTCGAAGCAGCTGAACGCATCGCGCCAAACGAGCCCAACGTCCATTACGCGTTGGGTCAGATGCACTGGAAGGCGCAACAATACGAGGACGCCAAGAAAGAATTCGAACAGGAACTGGCCCTCAATCCGAACCACGAGCAAGCGCTGACCTTGCTGGGCGATATTGAATGGAACAATAACAATCCTGAGGCAGCTCTGTCGCTGCTTCACAAGGCTGTCAAGGCGAACAAGGATTACCGTTTCGCCCACGTCGAGTTGGGCGCCATTTATCTTGCGCAGAAGAACTACAAGGAAGCTGAACCCGAGCTGCTGCGGGCTGTCAAACTGGACCCCACTGAGCCGGACGCCCACTATCAACTCGGACGCCTTTATCAGGCTCTAGGCAGGAAAGTGGAGGCGGAAAGAGAACTGCGAAAGACCAAGGAATTGCAGGAAAAGGCCGATCAGCGTGTTGCCAGCCATATGCCCGTCCATGCACCTGACGGGAAGCCTGTTGAGAACAAGTAAGGGGAAGTTTCAATGTTTCAAAGTCAGAAGCAAAAGCGAGCGACATTGAAACTTGGGATTGTTACGCTCTGCCCTTCTTTGCCGCGATCGCGGCCGGTTTGCCGGCAACTTCCCAAGGGCGCTTGGGACGCTCCAACGCTGCCTTGTCCCGGTTCTCCACGCGATCGTACTGATATGCCTCGCTCACCGTTCCGAGCGACTCGTTATAAAGGCTGGGCAGTCCCAAGGCCTCTTTCAATTCCTGCGAGAACTTTTGCAGCGCGTTCAAATGTTCAGCGGTCGCCGGAACTTCTTGCTTCGAGGTCTTCAGGAACTGCTGGTATCCGCGATTAACGAGCTTGGAAATCTCGCTGCCGATCAAATATCCAGGGTAGGCGAAAATCTTCACGCTGTCTTCCGGAGTCTTTTGGATGGCCGCCGAAACGTTATATTTCCGCAGGAATACGCGGCCGTTCGTTCCGGGTGCATCGGTCACGTCGAACCCGTGCTCGCGCAGCCAGGCTAGCGCTTCTTCGTAGGTTCGTGTTTCAATTGTCTTAGCCATTGAGTTTTGAATACCCTTTCTTTCCCGGCTTAATGCTCGCTGATTAGATGCACGCTTTATAAGGACCGTACGTAACTTTACAGGGGCTGCATCGCCGGGCGAATCTCGTTCATCAAACAAGTTACTACATATCCTGTTTCGGACTACATAGCACATTACGTTGGTCATGGCGATCTGGTTCAACTATGGCACAGGGCTCTACCAAAACGGCTGCAGTCTCATCCTTGGAACAGTACTCCAAAGCTCGGGAAACTACCTCAGGACTAGGGGAAACATTAGGCCACAGCCTGATTGAGCGCATCGGAAACACTCCGCTGCTGAGGTTGGACGCGATTACGCGCGATCTGCCGGGCATAGCACTTCTGGGCAAAGCGGAGTGGTGCAATCCCGGAGGATCGGTCAAAGACCGCGCCGCTGCGAGTATTGTTTCGGAAGCTCGCCGCCTCGGCCACTTACGCCCGGGAAAGATACTTCTGGATGCTACCAGCGGCAATACCGGCATCGCTTACGCGATGCTGGGAGCAGCCGAAGGATTTCCGGTCACGCTCTGCATGCCCGAAAATGTCTCGCGCGAACGCAAGCAGATCCTGCAAGGATACGGCGCAAACATTATTTATACCGATCCCGGGGATGGGTCTGACGGCGCCATCCGCATAGCCCGTTCTCTCGCCGAGAAACATCCCGATACATATTTCTACGCCGACCAGTATTCGAACGATGCGAACTGGAAAGCTCATTACTCCATGACGGCGAATGAGATCTGGCAGCAGACGCAAGGGCGCGTCACGCACTTCGTTTCGATGCTCGGCACCAGCGGCACGTTCGTGGGCACCACGCGCCGGCTGAAAGAACTCAACCCTGCGGTGAAATGTATTTCGCTTCAGCCCGATTCTTCTTTCCACGGGATCGAAGGGGCCAAGCACATGGCGAGCGCGATCGTTCCTAAGATCTACGACCCAGCGCTGGCGGACCAGAATCTTGAAATCGCAACCGAAGACGCGTATGCCATGTGCCGCCAGCTCTCGCGTGGGGCCGGGCTGCTGGTAGGAATCTCGGCCGCGGCCGCAATCGTGGGCTGCCTGAAGATCGCGCGTGATCTTCCGCTGCGGCGAGGGCAAGAAGCTATCATGGTTACGATTCTCTGCGATTCGGGCGAGAAGTATTTGAGCGAACGCTTCTGGACGGAAGCATAGACTCACCACGGAGACACGAAGGCACAGAGAACTTCGAAGAAGATGGCTCAACCGATCTCCATGAAGGCTATCCGATCTCCACAGCTACTATTTTGAATTGGTTTCTCCGTGCCTCTGTGACTTCGTGGTGAATCCCGTTTCTATGCTAAAGATCAATACCAAAGACTACGATTCTATCCGCCGCCATGGAGAAGACACCTACCCGCATGAATGCTGCGGCGTGCTTCTGGGCCGATTCGACGACGACGGCACCCGCGTCGTGACCTCGACTGCTCGCTGCGGCAACACCCGAACCGATTCCGCCCACAACCGGTACAACATCGATCCCAAGGAACTGGTGCGAATCCAACGCGAAGGCCGTGGCCGCAGCGAGGATATTGTCGGCTTCTACCATTCGCATCCAGACCACCCCGCCCAGTGGTCGCAGACGGACTTCGCTGAGGCCCACTGGATCGGCTGTTCTTACGTGATTACGAGTGTAGAAAAGGGCAAGGCTGCCGCTACCAACTCGTTCGAACTCGCCGGCACAGACGAGAACGACAAGCGCCTTCTCGACGAAAAAATAGAAATCGCGTAGGGAGTCATTCCTCTTAAAAACCGTGCCAGACGCGGGAAGTGCTGGATTTTCACAGAGCCGAAATATAGCGTCACGCTCGGCTCTGGATTGCTTCCAGACGATGAGTACGGCGAAAATCCGCGTCCAGAGCGGGTTTTGCGAGACATGCTTTTGCGGCCTGCACAAAATTGGGGCAGGCGCTTGTGGACGGGCTGCACTCGATTGAAAACACGTGTACTTACAACGCGCGGTTTTTCATTGACTGGAAAAATAGAAGGAGTACAACAAGATCGTTCTTTGACAGCTTCTTAAGTTTTTCCGGTTGGTGCGGCGTCCGGGGCTCGAGCGAAGTCACCGGCCTGATCGAAAGATTAGGTTGGAGGGCCAGCAAGGGTCTATAGCAAAGCGCTGGTCGAGGAGAACGGAGAAGAAATGTTGAAGGCAGGATAGAGTTCCGAGGCGTAGGGTAGATTTATCCGGTTGGCGGTGAGCCCGGAGCCCAAGCTTACGATCGCGCGTTGCGCCCCGCAAGGGAGGCGACGAGAGCAGGTCGAGCGAGGGTCAAACGCGAGCTACTGGCCGAGACGAATGGATCCTACACCACCTCGGAACTCTCTTATTTTGGGCGCGAATTCTTTTGCAAGAGCGGCCTGCTAAAGCAGGCGCTTCACACCGTTCTTCCGTCCTCTCCAGTCAAAGCTCTAATCGCGCCGCTGCCCCTATTCACCGCCAATACGAAAACGCATGCCTGCGCGGAAATTAATCGGCAGTGCGGGATAGCCGACGACCTCGTTGTAATGGCGGTCCAGGGCATTCTCGATATTCAGATAAGCTGTGATCCGCGGATGAATCGCGTACCATCCCCCGAGATCCGCCCTGACGTATCCGGCTGCGTGAGTGATTCCGAATCCAAGGAAATCAGAGTCGGAGCGGGGCCCAACAAAACTTCCGGCCACGTCTGCTCCCCATCGCGTGCCGAGATAAGAGAGCAGCAGCGTCGCGGAGTGCTTGGGACGGCGCAGCAGAGGCTGGCCGGGATCGAAGATCGGATCGAATGGCGAAGGATTGTCCAGGTACTGCGAGGAAGTGTACGTATAAGCCGCATTCAAGAGAAGGCTGGAGCGCAGCTTAGCCCGCAGCACGGTTTCCGCTCCCTGGGCAAAGGCGCGATTCACGTTGACGTATTGCCCGATGAAATTTACGGGATCTACGGTCACGTAGTTAATCTGGTCTTGAAACTGATTATTGAAGTATGTTGCGGTGAGCTCATACTTGTCACCCAGGAATCTCTGGGCGAAGCCGGCTTCGAAGGCGCGCAAGTGTTCGGGCTTGAGCGCGGTATTCGGCCGGCTATAGGGAGGACCGGCGAAAGTTTCTTCCAGCCGTGGTTCTTTGAACCCGGTCGCATAGGAAAATCGCAGCCGCGTGCCGGAAAAAAAAGTGCCTCCACGGAGAGCCTGCCATGTGAGCGCCACGCGGGGGACTCCGGTATTTCCAAAGGCGCTGTTGTGAATGAACCGGCCTCCGGCGATTACGTCGAGGCGTCCGATCGTCAGCTGCTGCTGTAGATAGAAATCATTGTTCAAGCGCTGGCCGTGCGTCTGCGCCCCGAACACAACATCACCGACAAATCCATTTTCGTTCTCAACCCGGTAGCCGAACGTGGTATGCGCCCAGGTTCGCTCCGAGTAATCTCCCTGGTATTCGAAACCTGCGCGGTTGATGTGGTCGACTTCGTGGGATGGAAAATCAAATTGCCCGAAAATTGGGCTAACGCGGTTGGGGTCGCCGTTCACGTTCAATTCGTTGTAACGATAAAGATAATCAAAACCCGTGAACCGGTGCTGCCAGCCATTGGGCGAGGCCAGCGCGAGTTCCGCGCTTCCGAGCATATTGTTGAGCTGGGACCAGTCGCTCGGATCAGGTTGCAATAGAACAAGAGGACCGGTGCCTCCCGCGGGAACAAGCGGATCGTATCCATTGAAGCTCCACTCACCCGGAATGCCGGTGTGAGTGTTGGAATGGCGATACCGTAGGCGAAGAGACGCTATGTTCGTCAGTTGAGCGCCGACGTTCGCTCCTTCCAATGAGTTGGAGTAGGCATCGTTCACGCCGGACCCGCTGGTGTTGAACTGGTCGCCGAAGAGGTTGTAGTCGAAGCGTCCGCGAGCGCCCGCTAACGAGAGGTAACCGCTGGCTGTGCTGAAATTGCCTGCATCGGCGCCAAAACGGAGCTCAGGCGCGAGCGTGCTGCCTGTGCGCGTCCACACCTGCACGAGGCTGGTCATTGCGTCGGAGCCATAGAGGGTGCTTTGCGCGCCGCGCACGAATTCCATGCGCTCGCCCTGGTCCAGCGAAAGAGTGCCGAAATCGAAGGTGCCTCCGGGCTCGTTAACGGTGACCCCATCCACGATCACCTTGTTGTAGTTGGATTCGCCGCCGCGTACGAAGAGCGACGATAACCCTCCGCGCTGGCCGGCAGTATTGATGACGGCTCCGGGTAAGAAGCGGATCGCATCGTTGGCCGAGACAGGATTCAGGGTCGTGAGCTGAGTGTTATTGAGCGTATCCGTATCGGCTCCAGCCACTTCTCCCGGAACTGGAGTACGGGTCGCGCTGACCACGACGGTTTCCCACGCTGTAGCGAGATGAAGATGGACGGTGAGTTCCGATTGCGCAACATCCATGGTCTCGGCTGCGAAACCGGGCGCCAGAATTCTCAGTCGAAAAGGGCCAGATTCTGCCCGATGGAAGGTTGCGACACCGTCGGCTGATGTCGTCTGCGTCGCAAGCACCTTGGCATCGTTCGAGCGCAGCAGCGAGATCTGCGCTCCAGCAACAGCAGCGGATTGCGGATCGAGAACCTTGACGACGAGGTCGGCGGCGGAAGCCGCGACAGAAAGAACCAGGGCTGCGAACAAGCCGGCGAAAACGCGCATTTTTTCTCCTTTGCACGCGAAAGAAGTTCGAGTAGACGGATCGCGCCGGTCTCCTGACTTCGCGAGTAAGGATGAGATCCGAACCAGCCGGCGGCCTTCCCGGATTTCCCAGTGGCCGAGGGCATTTTCCTCGCTTACAGTTGCGCGGCAGCGCGGGATTTACACCCGCTTCCCTGTCTTCGCCGAGCGGCAAAGACGCGCGTTCCGAAACACATTTCAAAGAGCGCCAAAGACGTGCAAGAAATCTAACGGGAGTGCGTTGGCGAAGTCAACTTCGAAAATGGCGCTCGAAGTCACCTTCTCCACCGGTTGATGACATAGAGGAGAAGAGACAAGACAATACTCAGCAAGATTGAGGTCGCGAGAGGGAAATAGAACGTGGTGTTCTTTCCGCGATAGACAATGTCGCCGGGCAAATGCCCCAATGGCAGATGGGTGCCCCCCAGCAGGAGCAAAATGATTCCGGCTACTGCAATTACTATCCCAAGTACGATCAGCAACTTGCCTATTTCGGTCATCGGAATAAGTTCCGGCAACAGCCTATGCGAGAGAATCCGAAAACTAAGGACTCTGGAGGCGCGAACCCGAAACGGGATATTCTATTGGCCCCAGCTGTAATCTCCCCGCCGGGTCCAGGAGGTCGGTTTATGCGGTTCACCCAATCCCCAACGCTCAGAATGATGTCGGCAGTGTTCCTGCTCGCGTCGGCCGCCTACGCACAGGACGTGCTTACCTACCACAACAACAACGCCCGGACCGGCTTCGATAACAAAGAATCCACGCTCACGCTTACCAACGTGAACTCGACCACTTTCGGCAAGCTGTTCGTTGTCCCGGCTGACGGGCTGGTTGACGGCGAGCCGCTCTACATCTCGAACGTAACAATTTCCGGCGTGGTACACAACCTGCTCATTGTCGCTACCGAGAACGATACTGTGTATGCCTATGATGCGGACAACGGCGCAAATCTCTGGCAGATCACAACTCTGAAGCCGGGCGAGACAGCATCGGACAAACGTTTCTGTTCACAGGTGGAGCCCACGATCGGGATCACTTCAACCCCCGTGATATCGCGGCCTAAAACTGGCAACCCGATCATCTATGTCGCTGCCATGTCGAAGGACAGCTCAGGCAATTATTATCAGCGGCTGCACGCGCTTGATGCGACCAATGGCGCCGAACTCCTGAATGGCCCGGTCGACATCTCGGCACAATATCCGGGCACGGGCGACAACAGCTCAAATGGATACGTGATCTTCGATCCCGCGCAATACAAAGAGCGGGCAGGTTTGCTGCTCGTGGGTGGAACGGTCTACCTCGCGTTTGCTTCGCACTGCGATTTCCGCCCATATACCGGATGGATCATGGGCTACAACGCGCACACGCTGGCGCAGACCACAGTCCTGAACGTAACTCCGAATGGCAATGAAGGCGCGATCTGGGGCTCTGGCGCCGCGATGGCCGCGGACAATAGCGGCAACATTTTCCTGCTCGACGCCAACGGTGTTTTCGACAGCACACTCAATTCATCAGGCTTCCCTGAAATGGGCGATTATGGCAACGCTTTCCTCCGTTTGACGACCACAGGCGGGCTCGCTGTCGCAGATTATTTCGAGATGTACAACGAGCAGGGCGAGAACAGTACCGACACCGACCTGGGATCGGGCGGCGCGATTCTGGTGAGCGAAAAGGACTCGAGCGGGAAAATGTGGCAACTGGCGGTGGGTGCGGGCAAAGACGGGAACATCTATGTGGTGGACCGCACGAATATGGGCAAATTCAATTCCACCACCAACAATATTTACCAGGAACTCAAGGGAGCTCTTTCAGCCGTGTACTCGACGCCGGCGGCCATGAACACCAGCCTCTATTACGGAGCGAAGAATTCTGCGATCGCCGAATATCAGTTCCGCAACGCGAAGCTCAGTGCCACTCCGATTGCAAAGACCACCACCACCTTTGCTTACCCGGGGGCGACGCCAAGCATCTCGGCGAATGCGGGGCAGAACGCAATCCTGTGGGCGACGGAGAACACGAATCCGGCTGTGCTGCACGCTTACAACGCGCGGACCCTGGTCGAACTCTACAATAGCAATCAGGCGGCCAACGGTCGCGATCACTTCGGGGCGGGGAACAAATTCATCACGCCGATGATTGCCAATGGCAAGGTGTATGTGGGAACCACGTCCGGAGTGGGCGTATTCGGACTGTTGGCTGGCAGCAGGTAAGTGGGGGAAATATCTCCTCTCGGGGAATGGACCGGCGGTAGTCTTTGCAATGCAAAGTACTTGACAATAGCGCAAGGATTCACTATCCTGTATCCATGTTCGAGCGGCAGCAGCATCGAATTCGGAGGTTTCACCGCTCCAGCCGGCCTCCAGCAATTCCCGACTCGTTTGCAACCAGCCTGAACCCAGCCGATGACCTGCGCTTCATCCGCGACACCATGGAGCGCTCAGCCGCGTTCACAGCGGTTTCCGGGTGGGGTCACGTGGTGCTCGGCTTTACCGCGCTAGGGGCGGCAGCTCTGGCAGCGCATCAGGCTTCTGCATTTGGATGGCTGCGAGTCTGGCTTGGGGAAGGACTGCTCGCCGTAGCGATCGGATTACTGGCTTGCAGTTGGAAGGCGAACCATCGGGGATTGCCGCTGTTCTCCGGGCCTGCACGCAAAGTTGCGCTCGGGCTCGCCCCGCCGCTGGTGGCAGGAGGATGCCTGACATTCTTATTGTTCCGCTCCGGGCTGGAGTCGGCATTGCCTGCAACATGGCTCCTGCTGTATGGCGCGGGGATCATGACTGGAGGCGCATTCTCAGTTTCGATTGTCCCCGTCATGGGATTGTGCTTCATGCTGCTGGGAGGGCTGACCGTGCTCGGCCCGGCGTCGTGGGGAAACTGGTTTCTGGGTGCGGGATTTGGCGGACTGCACATTATTTTTGGGTGGCTCATCGCAAGGAGGCATGGTGGCTAGGTCCTTATCTGTTCAGAAACACGCGAAGCCGGAAGCGCACCGTGAAGCTCGGCGAGAGCAAACCCGGCAGCACATCACGCCCCATGCGCCCGAACTTCCCGAACTCGACCGGCTGATTCACGAACGCATTCGGCTGGGGATCGTCAGCGCCCTGGCAACCAACGATTCTTTAAGCTTCAACGATCTAAAGCGCGTGCTCAAGACGACGGATGGCAACCTGAGCGTGCATGCGCGCAAGCTGGAAGAGGCGGAGTATATTTCATGCGTCAAATTCTTTGAAGGTCGAGTGCCTCGGACGGAGTACCGCCTTACCGCCGCTGGGCGCAGGGCGCTGGCCGAGTATCTGGATCAGATGGAGGAATGGATTCGGGTGACGCGGGAGCAGTAGTTCTCTTTTTTATTGCTTTCTACTTTGCGATGGCGAGTACATCGCACAACAGAGTGAGGTCATTTCATGGATTCGAACCAACCAGCGAGCGTGAACGTTCAAGGTAGTTTCCGCGGGGCGCATCAGTTCTGGGAGCCTCAGAGGATCTGGTACAACGCGATTCTCGTTGCGGTGGCTTTGTTGTGGGTAGTGTTCACGTGGCCGCATTTCCGTCCCGCGCTGAACCTGGTCGCGCTAGGCAAGATGCTGGTTCTTGCCCTGCTCGCGAATGTTTGTTACTGCGCCGCCTACGTGGGGGACTTCCTCATGCAGGGGGCGCTCCCAGCTTCGTACTGGCGGCGCATTCGTTGGAGGCTCTGGGTGACGGGAATGTTGATGGCCCTTGTGCTGGAAAACTACTGGATTGCGGACGAGATTTATCCTGACGTGACGCAAAATGCAGTTGTACTCGGAGGAGGAACGAGCGTTATGGGCAGCGCAGGGATGGCGAGCAACATGAACTTTCCCGCTCCATTGGCGGTGCTGGGATTTTTGGCTGCCTGCGGTGGCCTGTTTCTAGCTTTAGGGTCAGCACTGGTTTTCTGGTTTGCCCGAAAAACAAAATTTGCGCGCACCGCGCTGATTGCGATTGCGGTCGGAGGCGTAGTTTACCTGGGGCTTCTGGTGGGATTCTCAGCCGCAAGTCACGAAAAAGATCTGACGCGTGGGCAGGAGAAATATTTCTGCGAGATTGACTGCCACCTCGCGTATTCGATCGCGGATGTCAAAGCGCAGGCAGACGCCTCCTCAAGCAATTATTTCGTCACCCTGCGCACACGGTTCGACGAAACAACGATCTCGCCCAACCGGCCCAAAGATGCCGCGCTCACGCCCTCACCGCGGGAAGTCCGCTTGCTGGATAACGACGGACACGAATATGCGCCGATTGCTTCCGTGGGCACTCCGCTAATGACGCCGCTCAGGCCGGCGGACTCCTATACCACGCAATTTGAGTTTCGTGTTCCAAAAGGTGTGAAGGGACTACGGCTTCTGCTCAACACCGCTCCGGCATGGCCTGATCATCTTGTCATTGGAGACGAGAACAGCTGGCTGCATAAGAAGACGTACTTCGCACTCTAGGAGAGTTTTGGTTCTTGTGCGCCGAGAGCTTTCTGGATTTCGTGGGCAATCGATGCGGTCACAGATTGCATCTTCGCTTCGGATTCGGCCTCGACCATGACCCTCGCCAAGGCCTCGGTTCCGGAGTAGCGGACTACAACCCGGCCGTTTCCATCCAGTTCACGTTCGGCGGCTGCGATGGCAGACTGGATCGTAGGTACCTGGGCGAAGGGAATTTTCTCTCGAACCCGGATGTTTTGGATTTTCTGCGGAAAGACCTTCAGATCAGAGACCAGCTCTGAAAGCGGCTTACCAGCCCGGACGATAATGTCGATGAGCCTGAGTGCCGTGAGCAGGCCGTCGCCTGTGGTGGACTCTCCATCGAGAAAGATGATGTGACCCGATTGCTCGCCGCCGAGCATAGCGCCGGTCTTCAGCATTTCCTCGAGGACATACTTGTCTCCCACATTGGCGCGCAGCATGCGGATCCCGGATTTCTTCAGCGCGATTTCCAGGCCCATATTCGACATCGTGGTGGCCACCACCGTGTCCGCCTTGAGCTTTCCCTGATTGTGCAGGTCGCGCGCCGCCACCAGAAGAACGGCATCGCCATTAACGACGCGTCCGTTTGCATCGCAGAACAGGGCGCGATCGGCATCGCCGTCGAACGTCACCCCAAGGTCGAATTTGTCTCGCGATTCGGCCACCTTCTTGCCCAATACTTCGGGATGCAGCGCGCCACAACCCTCATTGATATTCTTGCCGTCGGGAGAGATATGGATGAAGGTCGCTCGGATTCCGAGAGCACGAAATAGTTCTGGTGCTTCGGCAGTGGCTGCACCGTTCGCACAGTCCACGAGGACGCGCAATTTGCTGAGGTCCGACGAGACATTCGCGGTGAGCCATTGGATATACGCCTGCCGCAGAGGTGCTTCTCCTGGAAGTGACGGCCGCGGAACTTTGAGCGCCGTATCATCGGTCAGGGCAGGATTTTGCAGCAACGTAAATATTTCTTTTTCGATGGCGAACTCACGGGCGTCGGTCAGTTTAAAGCCGTTCCCGGAGAAGACCTTGATACCGTTGTCGGTCCAAGGATTGTGTGAGGCGGAAATCACTACCCCGGCGGCCATTCCACGGGAACGCGCCAGGTAAGCTACACCGGGAGTCGTGATAATCCCTGCGCTGTGGACATCTACGCCGACTGCGGCCATTCCTTCAGCAACCCGATCGGCAATCCAGCGACTGGATTCGCGGGTGTCTTGTCCGATCACCGCCTTGGCTTTCTCCGCATTGCGAACCAGATCGTGCCCCAGTGCCCGGCCGATCACATACGTGCTTTGCTTGGTGAGTGGGAATTCACCCGCGATGCCGCGGATGCCGTCAGTTCCAAAAAGCTGTCGCTGCTCACTCATAAGGGAATCGCGCGATGCGAAGAGAGATGATAAATGAAATCTTCTCGAAGCTTAACTCTGGACCGACAACTTCGAGGCACACCGCTAATGGGAGGTGGCACTTCCGACTTGTTCTACGACAACCGTCACACGAATCGAGGTATTTTGCTGCACTTGGACGAGAGGGTCCGGCACGTAGACGTTGGTAGTGAAAATCGCGCTGCCACGAGTGCCTGTGGCGTCGATCGGGTCCGTCGTAGCGGCATCGATCTTCTCCACATGATGGCGGGGGCCGGTGATGGTTACCCGGGCGGGATCGGCATCTACTCTCACGATCTGCTCGCCATTGGCGAAGTTGCCTGTCACGCGAGGGTGTACTTCGACTTCGCGTGTCATGCGAGTGTCGAAAGCGAGATGTAGCTGGCTAGGCACGATCTGCACGACACTCAATTCGCGTGGGTGATGGACTTGTTGCGCCGTAAGATCGAAGGTGCGTTCCTGCGGCTTGACATCGGCGAGGTCAATCTCGGCCTGAACCTCATTGGAGCGAAGTTGCCGGATCACCCGCTCCGGCCCGCGAACGCGGATTTCCGCTTCGGGCGCCGATTCCGAGCTGATTTCGAGATCGGCGGGAACATGTTGGAAGACGATGGGCGCCCGTACCGCTACCTCGGCCGGTTGCTCGTCACGCGAGATGATGAGCCACAATGCGGTCGCCAGCAGCAGCGACATCACTTTCAAAGCGAAGTTATGGAAGACGTAGCGCTTGAAAAAGGTCATCATGCCCGTGGCTCCCGGGCGGGGCCCTGGTCCGACTTGCTCTGCGGAGCGGGCTCGATCAAGGGCTGATCGATGGCCGTGTCGTTTTCATCCGCAATATTTTGGGCAATTGGAGTGGGCAGGGTTACGGGCGTCATGTGACGGCGGAGCTCCGAGCCCAGACGTTCGCGGAGCTGTTCTACCGTCAGGTCACGCTCGATCCGGCCACCCACCGCAAAGCTGATTGCTCCAGTCTCCTCAGAACAGATGACCGCAATGGCATCGGTTTCTTCGGTAATGCCGATGCCTGCGCGGTGGCGCGTGCCCAGTTGGGTGGAGAGAAGCGGATTCATGGAGAGAGGCAGAAAACATGCCGCAGCGGCAATGCGGTCTTTTTGCACGATCACAGCGCCATCGTGCAGAGGCGCACTGGGACGGAAAATGGTGGCGAGCAAGTCGTACGAGAGACGGGCATCCAGAGGAACGCCGCTTTCGATGTGCGTGCGCAGGCCGATTTCGCGCTCGATCACAATTAAGGCTCCCGTCTGATGCTGGGAAAAAAGATTCGCGGCCAGCACGATGTCGTCGTAAGAATCGCCCTCCGCCGAAGAACCGCGCAGAAAGGTCAAGCGGCGGCCCAGATCAGCCAGAATGTGGCGAATCTCCGATTGAAAAACTACGATCAGCGCGAAAACGATGTACGGCAAAACCCGGCTGACTACCCAGTTGAGGGTGGTAAGTTCGCCGATGCGGGCGAAATAAAAGAGCACCGCGAGTACGGTTAGGCCGACCAGCATCGGCACGGCACGCGTGCCGCGAATCATGATAAGGACCTGATAGATCAGCAGCGACACAAGGAGAATGTCGAGTGCGACCCATGCGCCTTGCGTCCAGGATGTGATAACCGGCGGCAATCGCGAATAGCTCCTGGCGAATCTTGGGATTTCCATTGTAATGCAGGGAAATCCCGATGTTCGATCAGACCTCTTTCTTTGTGACTTCGGCCTGAAGTTGCCCATGGGCAACACGGGCCGATATCCGATCGCCGACATGAACCGTGCGGGTGTCCTTAATGAGCTTGCCTTCGGCGTCAAAAATCAGAGAGTACCCACGGTCGAGGATGGCGAGCGGCGAAAGGGACTGCAGGGCAGTATCGAGGCGCTCGGTGCGCACACGGTGTTGCAGGAGGACGTTCCTGGTCACCGCGACCAGGGCAGTCGTCTTGCTGTCGAGTTCCTTTCGCATTCCGGAAAGGACCAGGCGCAGGTCGTAGTGACGGATGGAGGAGGAGATCGCCTCCCAGCGGCGGCGCATTTGCTCCAGCAGTTGGCGCTCGGACACTTCCATGCGGTGGGTGAGATCGTCGAGCTTCTGCTGACGCTGGCGGATGAGTCCCATCATGCGGGCAAACGCGCCATGCTGTGCAAGTTCGGTCAGGGCCTGGCGGCCCATGAGCAACCGGTAGCGCATCGCGCGGCTAAGGCGTTCGCGCAGAGCGGCTGCGTTCTCTTCAATTTCCTGGCGCGACCGGATCACCAACTCGGCGGCGGCCGAAGGGGTGGGTGCGCGCAGGTCGGCAACGAAATCTACGATGGTGAAATCGGTTTCGTGTCCGACGGCGGAGATCACCGGGATTTCAGAGGCGGCGACGCTGCGGGCCAGGCCCTCGTTGTTAAAAGACGCGAGATCTTCTGCGGAGCCTCCGCCGCGGGCAATAATAATTACGTCCACGTTATCGTGCTGGTTGAAGTAGCGTACGCCGGCGGCGACGTCAGACGCTGCGGCATCGCCCTGGACTTGAGCGGGGAAGATCAGCACGTTCACCGTGCGATGACGGCGTTGCAAAATGTTCAGAACGTCCCGCAGGGCGGCGCCTTGGGCGGAGGTGACGATGCCGATTCGAGCGGGAAGCGACGGGATAGGCTTCTTGCGTTCGCCGGCGAACAAGCCTTCCGCTTCGAGCTTGGCTTTGAGTTGCTCGAAGGCCAACTGCAGCGATCCTGCTCCTTTGGGTTCGATGTACTCGGCAGAGATCTGCAGTTCGCCGCGGTCTTCGTAGATCGTGATCCGTCCCCGCACAACCACCTGCAGGCCATCCGCAGGTCGAAAGCGCAGTAGCCGCGCGGACGAGCGAAACATTACCACGCGGATCTGAGCGTTGCCATCCTTGAGAGTGAAATAAAGGTGTCCGGACTCGGGGGCGCGGAAGTTGGAAATTTCGCCCTCTACCCAGGCGTCCGAGTATTCGCGCTCAATATGCGTGCGGACAGCGGCCACGAGATCGCGGACCTTCCACACCCGCCGCTCGGGAGCGCGAAAGTTGAAGCCCATCTGATCGGCCAGCGAGGACATTGAGGGCAGTGTATCGCAGGGAAAGGGCTGCTCACCACGAAGGCATGGTTTACCGAGGATTCTTTTGTTGGACTTGGTTGAGAGTCGGAAGCGAGCCGAAATTAAGAATCCCCACCCTCTCGCGAAAAGGGCGAGAAGAGTGGGGTCATCTAATCCGTGTCTTTAGAACGTGGCGTCAAAGTGGAACACATCCGCCACCTGGAAGCTGACCCGGTTCACTAACACCAGATTGCCTCCTATGAAAACATGGGCGTAATTTGGCGGCGGAGGCGGAAGCATGACTTCCAACTCGCGTGGGCACGGCTGCATTTTCCTACGCAGGCCCGGGGGCAAGGTGCCGTTTACAACCAACTGGCGCTCCAGCCCGGGAGGCAGACGATCCCGCTTGGCCAGTCCTGGCGGGAGATTCGAGTAATGGGAGCGATACCAGTCGTGGATCTCGCGGTCGTGTTCGTGATAGCGGGCGTGGCCATTGCCATGTCCGTGGCCCTCGCTATGGCCATGTCCGTGGCCGTGACCTTCGTCCCGGTCGTTATCGTAGCTGCGGTCGTCGTCGCGATCATGCTTATCGTGGCCATGCCCATTTCCCTGAGCGACCGCGATGGTGGTGGAGAGCGCCAGCGAGACAACGGCGACAGCGCCAGCCCGGAACCAGAGCTTCAAAGACATTACACGCCTCCTAGGAATGCAGACACAGTAAGGTTATAGGCTCTGCCGTGTCCTCAACAGATTACGGGAGGCCACGGACGAGGGATGTGCTTATATGGGTGCAGTTTAGCCGCTACTGAGCTGGTCGCGCAGTGATTGGCCGCACACGTTCGCCCAAAGATATAATCCTGCCCATGAATCTCGAACAAAAGCTGGAAGAACTGAAAAAGCGGAATCAGCTCGCCGAAGATGGCGGCGGCGCGAAACGTCGCGAGCGGCAGCACAAAGAACGCAAGATGTCGGCGCGCGAGCGTATCGAGTTTCTGCTCGATGAAGGGACATTCGAGGAGACCGACAAGCTGGTCACGCATCGCTCTACCGATTTCGGGATGGCAGAGCAGAAGATTTATGGCGATGGCTTCGTGACGGGCTATGGCCGCATTGAGGGCCGTCTGGTATATGTATTTGCGCAGGACTTCACCGTCTTCGGCGGTTCACTCTCTGAGGCGAACGCAGGGAAGATCGTCAAGCTCATGGACCTTGCCGCGAAGATGGGCGCGCCAGTAATTGGGCTGAATGATTCCGGCGGAGCGCGAATTCAAGAAGGGGTGATGTCGCTGGCCGGGTATGCGGATATCTTCCTGCGCAACACTCTATACAGCGGAGTGGTGCCGCAGATCTCCGCCGTCATGGGCCCGTGTGCGGGAGGCGCCGTCTACTCGCCCGCGATTACCGACTTCGTGCTGATGGTGGATAAGACCTCATACATGTTCATCACCGGACCGGACGTGATCAAGACGGTCACACTGGAAGAAGTGACAAAAGAGCAACTGGGCGGGGCCATGACGCACAACGAGACGTCAGGCGTGGCGCACTTCCTGGCGCATGACGATGCGGAATGCCTCTCGATGGTGAGGGAGTTACTGAGCTTCATCCCATCGAACAATCTGGATGATCCGCCACGCAAGGTTTGCACCGATCCAGTCGATCGTGCCGATGCGGCGCTGGACAAGATAGTGCCCGCGCAATCCAACCAGCCTTACGACATTAAAGATGTGATCCATTCCGTGATCGATGACGGTTATTTCTTCGAAGTACAGGAGCATTATGCGAGAAATATCGTCGTCGGATTCGCGCGGCTCGATGGGCGACCGGTAGGAATTGTGGCAAACCAACCGTCGGTGCTGGCAGGGACGCTGGATATTAATGCTTCGGTGAAAGGCGCGCGCTTCGTGCGCTTCTGCGACTGCTTCAATATTCCACTGGTGACGTTTGAAGACGTGCCGGGATTTCTGCCGGGGACAGCCCAGGAGTACGGGGGGATCATCAAGCACGGAGCTAAACTGCTCTTCGCATTTGCCGAGGCGACCGTGCCGAAGCTCACCGTCATTACGCGCAAGGCGTACGGCGGCGCCTATTGCGTGATGGCGTCGAAACACATTCGCACGGATGTGAACTATGCCTGGCCCACGGCCGAGATCGCGGTCATGGGGCCCGAAGGTGCGGTGGATATCGTCTACAAGCGCGAACTGGACGCGGCCGCCAACCGCGAGCAGGTCCGGCGAGAGAAGATTGAAGAGTTCCGTGAACGGTTTGCCAATCCCTATGTCGTCGCGGAACGCGGATTCGTCGATGCCGTCATCCAGCCGCGGGACACGCGCAAGAAGCTGATCCAGGCGCTCGCCATGCTGGAAACCAAGCGGGATAAAAATCCACCGAAGAAGCACGGGAATATCCCGTTATAAATAAGGTCGAGGTGAATCGTGGATCGAACTGCGCTAACGCAGCGTGTACTGCTCGTGTACTCCGGAGTGCTTACGATTGTGTTGTCCGTCTTACTCCTCACGGGCTTTAATTCGCAGAAAAAGGCCAGGTTCGAGGAGATCGACGTCAAGAGGATCAACGTGGTTGAGCCGGACGGAACTCTGCGGTTGGTGATCTCCGACGAAACGCATTTCCCGGGATTGATCGTGAAGGGGAAAGAGTATCCTCACGACCGGCAGACGGCGGGAATGCTGTTCTTTAATGATGAGGGTACGGAGAATGGCGGCCTGATCTTTGGCGGCATGAAGAACAAGGATGGCAAGGTGCAGAGTTGGGGACACCTGAGCTTCGACCAGTATATGGGCGATCAGGTGATGGTCGTGGATGCTGGAGAGGAAGAACGAAAGCGGCATTCCGCAATCCAGGTTGTGGATGAGCCGGACATTCCTATGAACCTCATCACCGATGCACTGCAGTTGCCTCCGGATCGGCGCGAGGCCAGACTGGACGAGCTGTTCGCAGGGGAGAATAAACCGCACCAAAGAGTTTATTTGGGGCGCAAAGATGACCGGTCGTCGACTCTGGAGTTGAAAGATCCGCAAGGCAGAGACCGGCTAGTGCTGAAAGTGGCGGCGGACGGAACTCCATCGCTGCAATTCTTAGACGAGCAGGGCAAAGTGGTTGGGCAGTTCCCAAAGGAGCCACGATGAGCAACGTCTTTGCAGTGCTGCTTCTGGCCGTGGTTACAGTGCCGGCATTTTCACAGGACGCAACGAGTTGGCTTGCAACGCTTCCGCAACCGAAAGAATATGTGCAGAAGCGAGCTTCAAGTTACGACCGCAGCGGCGGAAATGCAGATTATCGAACGATTGCGCCGGGCGAGACTCTGACTTTGCTAGACGACGGCGGGCCCGGACTGATCACGCATATGTGGTTCACCATTGCCAGCGATGATCCTCATCATTTGAAAGCGCTGGTTCTGCGCATGTATTGGGATGGCGAGGCCTCGCCGAGCGTGGAGGCGCCGGTCGGGGATTTTTTCGGCTTGGGGTTGGGAGATTATCACGTCTACCAGTCGGCACCGTTATCGGTGGGGTCGGATAAGGCCCTGAACTGCTTCTTCCCGATGCCGTTTGCGAAGCATGCGCGCATCACAGTCACCAACGAAGGTTCCATCAAGACCGACGCGTTTTATTTCAATATTGATTATCGCGCCTACAGCAAGGCGCCGGCGGGAGATCAGCTTTATTTTCACGCTCAATACCGGCAGGCTGCGCCCGCACAGGGCTGGACTAACCAATGGCATTCAAATGGAGACCCGAACGTCAATGACAAGAAGAACCTCAATGGGGAAGGCAATTTTGTCTGGATGGAGGCAACGGGGCGCGGGCATTTTGTGGGCGTGACCATGTCGGTGCTGCAGAATCAGGAGGGCTGGTGGGGCGAAGGTGACGACATGTTTTTCGTAGACGGGGAAACGAAGCCTTCGATCAACGGCACCGGGTCAGAAGATTACTTTCTGGGGGCGTGGGATTTTGGCGGGCATCCCTTCTCCTACGAATTGAACGGCGCGCCCGTGGTGGGCGAGGAAGTTGCGGGGGGAAGATCGTCGCTGTACCGCTTCCACCTGGATTCGCCGATTCCGTTCACGAAATCGCTACGGGCGACGATTGAGCATGGGCACGCAAATCACCGCTCGGATAATTACTACTCCGTCGCGTACTGGTATCAGAGCGAGCCACATGCGCCATTTCCCACGCTTCCTGGTTTAGAACAGAGGATTCCACGGATTTATCCAGTAGGCGGACCCGGAAATGCGGGAAAATGATGCGCGTTTGGGAAGCGGGCTTTGATATTGGGCCGGGCTAGCTGACTTTCTGAGGTGCGCGGGGAAGGGGCATGGCTGCGGCAATCTTTGCGCCAAAATACTTGCTGCGGGCGTTCAGTAGCTTCTCAATCTCTACTTCTTTCAAGGGTTGCTGCCGCCCGAGCAGATGAGTGACCAGCGCGATCTGCGCAAAATGCTCTACCGTCTCCATCTTCATGTAGGCATGTTCGAGCGTGTCGCCGTAGGTAACCACTCCGTGATTCGACATCAGGATGGCATCGTAATCGGCCACATAGGGCTCGAGGGTTTGCGCCAATTCCGATGTTCCCGGCGTCCCGTAGCGGGCCAAGGGAATACATCCGAGGCCCATGACCACTTCGCACACCAGCGGTTCAGTTAGAGCCATTCCTGCGGCAGCGAATCCCGTTGCCGTGGGCGGATGCGCGTGTACGATTGCGTCTACGTCGGGCCGCATGCGGTAGATCAGCAGATGCATTCCGATTTCGCTAGTTACGTTACGGCGACCAGAGATCCTTTTGCCGTCTTGATCCACGATCACCATGTCGCCGGGGCGCATCGCTCCCTTGCTCACACCCGTGGGCGTCACCAGCAGACGGTCGTCCTTCAGCCGAACGGACAGATTCCCGTCCATGGCCGCAACAAAACAGCGCTCATGGAGGGCTCGCCCGTAGTGGACGATTTTTTCCCTGTATTTTCGTTCGGTTGGCATGGCACCTTGGAGAGATGACAAAAATCTGGCCGCAATTGGCACTGGCATACTACCAGCATCGTCACGCTGGAAACAATCCAAAATTTGCATTAGAAGCAGGCTGCGCAACGGCTCTAAACCCGCACAGCGAGCGGCTTCTCTCCGTATAATCGCCGGTGTGCTGGTCTCGGATTTTCATTACGATTTGCCGCCGGAGCTGATTGCGCAGCAACCCCTTCCCGATCGCGCGGCTTCGCGAATGTTGCTGCTGTCAGCCGGAAGCGGTCGATTCGAGGACCGTCAATTCCGCGAATTCCCCGACCTCCTTCGCCCTACCGACCTCGTTGTGCTTAACAATACGAGGGTGTTTCCGGCGCGCCTCTACGGGCGCCGCGGAGGTCTTAAGGCCCAACGGATCAGCCGGAGTAATCCTGCTTCTCGCGATTTTCTGCGCGGCCGCATCGAGGTTCTGCTCACCCGGCAGATACGGTCCGAGCCCAACGATTGGGAATGCCTGGTACGGCCTGGCCGGAAGCTAGCGGTTGGCGAGCGTCTGTTTTTTGGCGAGCAGGACGAGCTCCAAGCTGAAATTATTGCCCGCGGCGAGTTTGGCGAGCGGCAAATCCGGTTTGCGCCCGCGGATGACTTCTTCGCTCGCGTGGAAAAAATCGGCCACATCCCCCTGCCGCCCTACATCAGCCGCGCGGACTCTGGTACCGACCGCGAGCGCTACCAGACCGTTTATGCCCACGAACGCGGCTCGGTAGCGGCCCCGACCGCGGGCTTACATTTCACCTCGGAGATTCTTGATCGCATCCACCAGCGCGGGATAGAGACAGTGGAAATCACCCTGCACGTCGGATTGGGAACCTTCCAACCGGTTCGCACCGAGAAAGTAGAAGAGCACCAGCTGCACTCGGAGGCCTACTCGATATCCCAAGAAGCTAGCGCGCGAATCCAAAGAGCGCGCGAGGAGAATCGCCGGATTGTAGCCGTGGGAACGACCACCGTCCGCACGCTAGAGTATGCCGCACAGCAGAATTCGGGTGAAATCCGGCCGAGCCAGGGCGAAGCCAACCTATTCATCTATCCCGGTTACAGGTTTCAGGTCGTGGACGCGTTGTTGACCAATTTCCACTTGCCTCAGTCCACGCTGTTAATGCTGGTCTGTGCTTTAGGCGGAACCGAGAATGTGCTTCGCGCCTATAAACACGCTGTTGCCGAGGGCTACCGGTTCTATTCGTATGGAGACTGCATGTTCGTCGAGTAGTGCGATCGGCGCTGGAACAACTGCTTCCCCTCCAGTATTTCTGGACTGCCCACCTGTCGCAGGCCATGGGAAAAAGCTATTGGAAGAATTCGCTCATCTCTGGTGCGCTAGACGCCGCGCCGGGGAAATCTGTCAATCCCAATGCCTGCATCATCAGCCGCAGCGCACTTTCGTGCTGATAAAAAATCGTTGATCGATATCCAGGCTTGACCGAGGGGCTCACCAGCACAGCCGCCACTTGGCCGCCTCCGTGCGTAGTCTCCGTATCTTCCGCTTCGTCAAACACAATGATGAGCAGGGAATTGCTGAAACCGGGGCTGGCCAGGAGTGGAGCGATGTTGGCAGACAACCACTGATCTGCCGTTGCCAGTTTCTGTGCGTCGGTGCAAGAGCTCATCCCCGCGGGACAATCGTGGGCATCATCATTGATATTTGGAATGATGAATCCATATGCCGGCAATGCATCGGCGGAAATATCGGCGGCCAAGTTCGTAAAAGGAACGACATTGTTCGCCTGCGCCGAACTTTGCTGTACATCCGAAAAGTAGACGAACGGGTTGTGATGCTGCACATATGCTCCGTCGTCTCCTCCCAGGTACCCCTGGGACGGCAAAGACTCCGCATAAGACTTCCAGCTTTTGCCTGCAGCGGTTAGTGCGCGCACGACATTGTCTTGAGTGATAACGCCATTGTAAGAATCTCCTGCGGATCCAGTGATCGAGGTTCCGGCCCCTACGGTCAATTCGAAGTAGTTCGGCAACGATGGATGAGCGTCAGCATAGTATTGCGTGGCCAAGGCGTTTGCATTGGCAAGGCCGTTCAGATAGGGCATGTTCGCGTTGCCGATTACATCGGTGAAACTGTGATTTTCTTCCAACACAATGAAGACGTGGGCGAACAGGGGAATCGAGCCGGAGCCCCCGGAGCCGGACAAGTTAGTTAAATTAAAATCGGCTGTGCTGATAACGCCGCCGAGAGAAGCCGTTACTACATAAGAACCGGCAATCGCATTAGCGGTGAGCACGGACGCGCGGGCCACTCCGCTGGTATCGCTGCTGGAGGTGGTTGTCGTAGTTCCGTTGGCAAACGTCGCACTCGCCCCGCTCGCCGGTGCCGTGAATGTCACCATTTCACCGGCGACGGCATTCCCGGATGCATCCCTGACCGTCGCTTCGAGCGGAGTGGTAAACGATGTCGAGACCGACGCCGACTGCCCACTTCCCGCAGTAGCCAGGACGGTATCAGCAGCATTGACTGTTAGTGTTGCTGGATTGCTGGTCACCTCGCCCGCGCTGTTCGTCACCACGACTGTGAACTGCGCGCCATTGTCTGTCGCAGTGGTCGATCCGGTCGTGTAGGTGGAAGACGTGGCGCCGGGGATAGAGTTTCCGTTTTCGCTCCATTGATACGCCAGCGGAGCGGTGCCGCCGGCAACGACAGTAAACGAGGCAGTCACCCCGGCTGTAACCGTTTCGCTTTTTGGCTCAACTGTAATGGATGGCGCGAGCGCTTGCGTTTTGAGTGAGGACGAGGCGCCGTTGCCGCCACAATGGCAGGCGAAAGCAAGCGCAAGGAGAGAAACAGCCGCCTTGATCCGACCAACGGCGTTTCGTGGCGGTTGCCGAAGGGCCATTCGAATCCTTTCAGAATGAGACCCAACTACTTCGTGTTTTTACTCAATCGCGCCTTTTGATGTACTCGGGCGAGAAATTGTTGTGCTCGGACAGCACAGTTTCCACATTCTGCCCCGGGCAAAATACAGGAAAGACATTCCCTAAACCTCGCGACTACAGCAAAACCCCTATTTTTTCGGTGCATGTTCCGCCGTATGTCGTACGGTCTTCTGCACCTGCGAAACTGCTGTCCGTGACCACGAAACTAGAGCATCGCATTCAGCAACTATGCGCGAAGGTAAAGGCAACTGAAGATGACGAAGAGCTATATCAGTTGTGCGAGGAGTTGCGGCAGGCGCTGAAAGAACACGTCAGTCAACTTCGAGAACAAGTAGCGGATTATCGTCGCGCTTCCAATTCAGACTCCCGCAAGAAGGGAACCTAACGAAACGTGCTAGACGACGGCTCCAAACAACGCGTGAAGGACCTCTGCGATCTCATCGCCAAGGAACAAGACCACAAGCGGTTCTCCATGTTGATCCAGGAACTCAACCAGTTGCTTGATGGAGTCCAGCCGAGTTCCGAAGACGGCGCCCGAACGGGCATTCCTCCCACTAGCGAGAAGCGGTCCTGATCGGAATTGCGCCGCGTCTCAGCTTTCAAACCTCAACCATGAAGAACGCGGCGCGCCGACCCCGCGGTAATGCGGCGGTGTTGTTGTTCCCAAGCCTCCCATTTTGAACCCGCGATCCGTTCCTGCATCCCTATACCTTCGTGCGGTCGAGTTTCGGCTGCATTTGAGCTTTTTCTAACTAGACTGGGCTGTCCGATTAAGGACGGTTCACTATATGAGAATTCTTATTGCGGAAGATGATGAGGCTCTAGCCAAATTTGTTCGCCAGGGTCTCGAAGGCGAGCACTACACGGTCGACACGGTCGCGGACGGGGAGCAGGCCCGGGCTGCGGCGATTGAGGTCCAGTATGACCTTGTCATTCTCGACCTGAGTCTGCCCAAACTCGACGGCGTCAGCGTGCTGCGGCATCTACGGCTAAAGAAGCCCAGCTTGCCGGTGTTGATCCTAACCCAGCGCACGCGAGTGGAAGATAAGGTTCAATGCCTCGATGGAGGCGCCGATGATTATCTGGCTAAGCCCTTTGCGTTTAGCGAGCTTTCCGCCCGCATCCGCGCGCTCGTGCGCCGCAGCCATCTCCCGTCTGACTCGGTCCTAACTGTCGGCGACCTCAAGCTGGACCGGGTGCAACGCATCGTGGAGCGAGCCGGACGGCGGATTGAGCTGACCACCAAGGAACTTGCCCTGCTCGAATACCTCATGCGGAATGCGAGCCGGAGCGTCACCCGTTCCATGATTATCGAGCACGTGTGGAATCTCACCTTCGATACGACCACCAACGTGGTGGACGTCTATATCAATTACGCTTCATCCCAAGTGGATCAGCGCAAAGTGGGCAAGCTGGCTCTCGCTATCCAAGTCGCGTTTCAGGAACTCGGAGTCTTTCCGGCCTCTACCACTCAGATTCCCCTCAACGGAAATGAACCGATGCCTTTTAGCGCCGTGCAGGCCATCGAAAATGCCAAGCACACCACAGAACTGGGACGGATTACGGCCCCTCCCACCGACTCTCTGAGCGCTGCCTCTGAAGAGGCCAACCTGACTACTCTCCAAACCGAACTGCAGCAGGCACTGCAACACGAAATCAAAATGCATGCCGTCGCCCTGCACCGCGAGACCGAAGGTCTGATCATCAGCTTGCGTGAGTTCGGATTCTTCGACAGCGGCTCGGCCATGCTACGGCCATCCGCTATGCCCGCTCTCGATCGCATCGCGTCAATTCTCTCGGTTCGCGCCTGCCGTCTGCGTATTGAAGGCCACACCGACAATATTCCGATTCACACTGCACAGATGGCTTCGAATTGGGAGCTCTCGACCGCCCGCGCAACCGAACTGGTGCGCCTCCTGATCGTGCGTTACCGCTTTGCCCCGGACCGCTTATCCGCCGCAGGTTTTGCCGAATACCATCCCATCGCCAGCAACGGCAGCGCGCAAGGGCGCGCCCAGAACCGGCGCGTGGATATCGTCATCCTAAGCGAGCACATCATTCGCACCGATGTGCTGAGCGCCTCCAGTTCCGGCCCTGTGAAACCTTCGGCTGCGGTTCCCTAGTTTTGCCGGATCTAATGCCGTCTCTCTCTGCTGCTAAAGTCACCTCTTCGCACGCCGATGATTTCTGTGGAAAGCGATGCTACTCCTACATACGGGCACGCACCGGAAACTTCTCCCAGAGACTAGGTCATGACGGCCGCCGTTGCACAACCCGCGTTCGCACTCGAGGGGCCTCCCGATGCGGAACTAGTCCGGATCCGGGATCTCGTATATCAGGTTGCCGGTATATTCCACCCCGATAACAAGCTCCGCCTGCTTCTGGATCGCTGCCAGCGCGGATGAAGGAGGCCAAGGTGCAGACGCTTCATGCGTACTATGAATGTCTCACTACTCACCCCACGCGGCATGCCGAACTGGTCGCGCTGTTGAATGAAATCACGATCGGCGAGACCTGCTTTTTCCGCAATCAGCCACAGCTTGATGCGTTGCGGCAAGTGGTTCTGCCCAAAATCATAGAGGCCAAGGCAAAGGTTCCGTTCCGCCGGCTGCGTATTTGGAGTGCCGGCTGCTCCACCGGGGAAGAGCCCTATACCCTCAAGATTCTGATGCTGGAGGAGTCCCAGCGTCGGCTCAAAAATTGGAATATCGAAATCCTCGCCACCGATCTCAACGAGAACGCGCTCGAGCATGCCAAAGTCGGACTGTACAACAGCTACAGTACGAGGAATCTGACGCCATATTACCGGCAGAAATACTTTGTTCCGGTGGAAGATCAACTTCAACTTCAGCCGGCGGTTCGCAACGGCGTCACATTCAGTCGGCTGAATCTTTTCGACGACTCTCGCATGATTTTCATGAAGAGTCTCGACATTATTTTCTGCTGTAATGTGCTGATCTATTTCGACGCGGCCTCCAAGCGGCGTGTCATTCAGCACTTCTACAACAACCTCCTTCCCCACGGATATCTCTTCCTGGGTCACTCCGAGTCCCTCTACGGAGTAAACGAAGACCTTCAGCTGGTTCACCTGCCGCGGGCTACCGCCTACGTCAAAGGCGAACGTTCCGCGGCGAGAAAGCAGGAATCATGAGTTCGCCTGCATCCAACAAAAACTTGCTGCAGAAAATTGATGGACTCGAGCACATTCCCACCATCCCGGCAGTGCTGGCTCCGCTGCTCCGTTACCTCGAGAAGCCTCTCGAAGACCTGGACGTGCAGAAAGTCACGGACATGATCGCGCAGGACAAATCGCTGGCGGCCCAGTGCCTGCAGATGGCCAACAGCCCGCTATTTGGGAGATGGCAACGAATTGATTCCCTGCGTGGCGCCATTCTGGGGCTCGGGTTCCAACACGTCAGAGATATCGTTATGTCCTGCGGCGTACTCAACATGACGCCCAAAGACGCCGGAATCGACCCGGTCGTTTTCTGGGAGCATTCCCTCGGTTGTGCGCTGGTTTGCCGGCACTTCGCCCGCAAGATCTCCTACCCCGATCCGGGCAAAGCTTATCTGGCTGGGCTGCTTCATGATCTCGGGGTCATTGTGAATCTCTGGATGCTGCCCAAAGAGTTCCGCGTCGCTTACGACTTCGCACGCGCGCAAGGAATTCCTCTCTGCGAAGCCGAACAAGCAAAGCTCGGTTTTACTCACTGCGAGAGCGGCTGCTTACTGGCCGATCATTGGCAACTTTCCAGCGACCTGCGCGATGTGGTCTCGCTTCATCACTCCGCGCCGGAATCGCACCAGCACGCGGGCCTGATTGCGCTGGTTGGATTGAGTGATTTGCTGTGCCGCATGAGCGGGATTGGCTATGGATACCTGGAAAACCGTGAAATCAACTTGTTGGAGCAAGAATCGTTTGGCGTGCTTTCTAAGGAATGTCCGCAATTAGAGGATTTTGATTGGGCCCGCCTCACATTTGAACTCGATTCCTACATGGACGAGGTGCACGCGCTTGTCCATGCCATTTATCGCACATGAATGACAGCACCTTAGGCCACTCTGTTCGTGTTCTGGTTGTCGACGGCAGTGCCTTCATGCGCGCAGAACTCGCTCGCATGATCGCCTCCGAACCTGAGTTCGAGGTCGTGGCTACAGCTTCGTCTGGTACCGAGGCGCTGGAAAAAGTCGCCTCTCTTGACCCCGACGTCGTTACCTTGGAGGTCCAGATGCCCGGGCTCGATGGCCTGGGAACTCTGCGCTGCATCATGCAGCAGTTTCCGAGACCCGTAATTATGGTCAGCGCAGTCACCGAGAAAGATGCCGAAATCACCTTCAATGCCCTAAGCGCCGGAGCGTTTGATTACATTCCCAAGCAGCTGTCCAATTTGTCGCTGGATATCGCTCACATCCGCCCCGATCTTATCGCGAAAATTCGCACTGCCGCTATGACGCGCCGGTTGCGTTCCGTATCTCATTGTTTTCGCAAACCTGCCCAGTCGGTGGGCCGCAAAACGGCGGAGGCGCCCTTTCCCATTACTCCTGCAGTGATCGCAATCGGAGTTTCTACAGGCGGCCCCAAAGCTTTGCAGGAAATTCTGCCCCGCTTCCCACGGGATTTTCCCGTTCCTCTGTTGATCGTGCAGCACATGCCAGCGGGGTTTACCGCGCCATTCGCACAACGGCTTGACACTCTCTGCGCGATCAAAGTGTGCGAAGCATCCGCGCACGAACTCATTCGGCCTGCAACTGCCTACATTGCACCTGCCGGCGTGCACATGCGCGTGGAGCGCCGGCTCGGCAACGGCCGCGCGATGATCTCGCTTGACCCCGAGCCACAAAACGCTCTTCACGTCCCGTCGGTCGACACCTTGATGAACTCAGTGGCAGCCTTCTATGGGACCAGGGCCTTGGGGGTGATCATGACTGGAATGGGTTCCGACGGCGCAGAAGGAATTAAGGCGATCCATCGTGCGGGAGGGGTGACCATTGGCCAGGATGAAACGACCTGCACGGTTTACGGAATGCCCCGAGTCTGCGCCGAACTCGGCATCCTCAATCGCGTCGTGCCCTTAAATGACATTCCAACGCAGATTTTGCAGGCCATACGCTGGCGCCAGCCGGCGTGAAATGGTTGGACGCGGCGATTTTTCAATCAACCGCCGAACCTTGCCGAGCAAATCTTCACTTGCGAAAGGCTTCGCTAGGCACTCCTCGCCTGCTCCGCAATTCATCTGATCTCCATAACCAGTGGCCAGTAGAACAGGCAACAATGGGTCCGCCAGCCGCAACCTTTTCCCTAAGGCTCGCCCAGTCTCGCCCGGCAAAATCAGATCTGTGAGCAGCAGATCGACGTCGCCTTCGGCTTCGGCGTAAATCTGAGCGGCCTCTGCCGCATTCTGCGCGCTCAAAACTCGATATCCTGCAGCGCGCAAGACCTCACTCGCCACTTGCCGCACAAAAATCTCATCTTCGACCAGCAGAATTGTTCGAGGGTCATTCAATATTGCTTCTTTATTCAATCGATGCCCCTGGTTTCCCACGTACGATTCGAACTCATCGCCAGAGATTGGGCCTAGTCGGGCGCTGCTCTCGCGGTTCTCTGAGGGATTCATAACCTGCTCCTGCCAATCCAAAAGCAAATTGATGACCATGGGGCGGACTTACGACTACGGTCGGCAAACAACGCAAGTCACGCAAAATAAAGCTCGCTTTCGCAATTTGAAGTCGGAAGTCGCAACGCATACACCCGTCTGACCTCCACTTTTGGGAATTTGCCCAGCAGAAGAAACCAAATCGGAACACATGAAGTGAGTCCCACAGCCGAGAAGCGGAAGGCGGAGGCCGGCCTTATTTCGGCGCGGTCAAAACTGTCTCGTAGGGATCCAGCACAAGTTTTCGGGTACCCGCCGGAGCAGGAAGCCGAAACGGAGTCTCTTCCCCGTCGGCAAAAACTCTCCCCAATAGCACAAGTTGCTTCGCGCCGATGGTTGCGTACACTGGAACGGATGTCACCAGAGTGTCCGGAGCGTCTTTCTGCAGGATCGTGCCACTCACAATCGCTCCCGCTCCCTTTGGCGTGATCTTCACATTTCTAAGTTCCAGCTTAGGAAGAGAATTGCCATTAATCCATCCTTCGAAAAACCATTCCAGGGAATTCTTACCCTCGTATCGCAAAGATGACGGAAGCTCTTCTCCAAACACATCGAGCAGCTCACGGGTTGTGACCGCTTTCCCTTCGTACTTCTGCCGCAATCTCAGCAATGCTCGCATGAACGGCTCGTTGGGGCTGTCGTTCTGGAATTTCTGACCGTCCGCCGTGGCAGCATCTCTTAACATCGTTCGCAGCATGTGAAACAGCCACGCGCCGCGTCCGTAGCTGATCGCCTCATATCCATCCGGGAACTGTGAAGAGAGCAGCCGTGTTCCCAATGTGACCGGCCCCGCTTCCATTGGCGATACTCCATCCTTATTCTTCTGCACCAGCGCCCGCCGGTACTGGTCCATGGTTTCCCGAAATCCTGCCGGATTCTTCTGTTGCAGCACCAGCAGCGCGCAATAACTTGCCAGAGCCTCAGAAAGCCACTGGTCGCGATAACCGTTCCATGCGACCAGATCTCCCCACCATTGGTGCGCCACTTCGTGGGCGGGAAGCGTCTGCTGGAGCAGAATGCGATATGAATCAAAGTGCAGCTGCTCACGATCCTGCTGCGTGAGAAACGCATAGGACGACAGAAATATCAGTCCCGGCCACCCTTGGCTCTCGCGCCCGGGCATCTGTGTCAAAGCCAAATGGCTATAAGGAAAGGGGCCGAAGCGCTCCGCAAAAAATTGAATGGCATGCGCCGCTGATTCACCTACTGTGACTTCAGTCTGCACTGGGGATGGGCGATGCGGAACGATGACTTCCTGGTGCCGCGGAGTCGGTTCGGTTGTTTTCGGCTCGATCACCTGGATCGGCGCACTCGGAAAATCCCGCTCCACTCCAGCCGTCGCGTAGGTTTCTACGGTGACCTCCCCAGCCTTGGCTATAACTTCGCGGTATTTGCCAAGATTGAAGCCCGCCACGGGAATCGGCCGTTCCGAAACCCAGCGCGAGGTTTGATCGCCGTTCTTGGCACTTCGTTGTTCATCGATGGAAGTCGATTTTCCGGTCGCGACCAGCGTCCATCCCTGAGGATAATTAAACTGCAAATCGAAATTCGCCATTTCGAGCCCCCGGTTCGGATACCAAGTGCCACGCTGGCCTACGTAAAGAAGCCCCCCACCAGCCTCAGCGAGAACGTCCCCCCCGTATGCAAACGTCAGCGCGAGTTTCTGCCCTACCCATGTTGGTTCCGAGAGCACGACTGCGACCAGGTCGTTCCCGCGCCGCGAAAGCTGTGTTCCTTCCAGCGCGGGATTCTGAATGAACTCTGCCGCCTTGCCGTCTACCTGCACGCTTTCGATCTGCAGATATCGCGACAACTCAAAAATTAGAATTCGCGACCCTGCTTGCTTCGCCTCGCATTGCATCTCGGCTTTGGCACGAATCTGCTTTGGCGGCAGCACTTCGGTCGCAATGGTGTACCGACGAACCACAACTTGTTTCTCGTGCTCACTCTGGCCTGCCGGCCCCGTGTCCAGCCCTTTGCCTCGTGATGTCTGCGCGTTTGTGGGGGAGAAGGAAGTCCACGCGTCGTAAAACGTTTGCCCGTTCTCTGCGGTCTTACCCTGGCCCACCTGAACTTGTTCAGTTGCAGTCGAATCACAAAACACGTCGAAGACCCCGAACTTGTCGCCTTGTAAACGCGCGTGCAGAAAATGGTCTGGCGCGCCGGATTCATGCTCTGCTTGGGTTGGTAAACTCGCCGCAGCGCTGAGCGGAAGCTGCCTGCCGAAGCTGATTAGCAAGCGCATTGCATCGGAAATCGCAAGATTTTTCGCGGTCGCATCCCAGCGTGCCACGAACTGGGACGCGTCTGTCGGCGCGCGCAGATCAGGCCTCAATTCCATCGGGACGTCATCGTTGAATCGAAAGTAGGCTGTCGAAAACCTTTCCTCGAGAATCGCCATCCCGGTGAACAGGCTCATTGATCGCCGCTCAACATCGCTCGGAGGCGTAATCAGGACTTCACCATATCCCTCGAAGAATGCACCCGTAATCCGTCCCATGACGTCGTGGGTGAACGCGATCGTCCCGTCTTCCAGGGTGATTTGCACTGCCGAGCGGTTCAAGGCCGCGCCTCTCACCTGGTAGACCTGACCGGGGTCCAACCCCACTTTGCCGAGTTGCAGATAAAGTGCCTCAGCCGGTTTCTGCGGCGCTTCCTCGGCTGCAGTGCATGAGACACTCCATGCCAATAGGGTCAGGCAGACCGCGGCCATCCGCAAAACCAGGGTTATTAGTACCTTCGTCACGTGGGTTAGAGACTCCCCCATTGCTAGAATGCGCCTGAATGCGGCTGCGTGTCACCTTACTCCTGTTGTGTCTGGCGCCGGCTATGTGTGCGAGGGCCGATACCATTCATCTAAAGAATGGCCGCACCATCGTCGCTGATCATGTCCGCGAAAATGGCACCCGATACGACTATGACATCGGCGACGACTCTTATGCGATTCCCAAATCCGCTGTAGAACGCGTTGACACCGGAGGCATGCCGACTCGCGCTGCCTCCTCTGGCAAACTCGCCGAGCTCCCAGCTTTCACTCCTTCCGACAGCCTCGCGAATGAGGGCGATCTTGTCGGCAAGATCATCACGGAAGGCAAGGTGAATTCGGACGCGCTCGCTAACCTGGAAGCCAAGGGGAACCCGGAGTTGAGCGCTACCGCCGACTTCATCGCCGGCAAATTCGAACTCGAACACGGCAACATTGCGCAAGCCCGCCTCTATCTCGAAAACGCTATCCGGCTGCAGCCCTCGAGTTCCACCATCCTGACCTATTACGCCGCGATCCTTATTCGTACCGGCAACGCCAGCCAGGCGGTCACATACGCCCAGCGCGCCGTGGAGGCATCGGCCACTTCGCCGGACGCTTATGCCATGCTCGGCTTTGCCCAGTTCGCCTCCGACCACACCAAAGAAGCTGTGGTTTCATGGAAGCGCTCGCTTGAGCTCCGCCCAGATCCTGCCGTTCAACGCCTGCTGGATAAGGCTCAGCGGGAGCAAAGGGCTGAAAGCGATTTCGTCCAGAATGAGAGCAGCCACTTCGTGCTGCATTATGAAGGCGAGCAAACCTCCGGAACGCTTCGTGGGCAGATTCTCTCGGTGCTTGAATCGGATTACGAGGACCTCGTGCGCGATCTCGGCACTCCGCCTCGCGACAACATCCTGGTGACTCTTTACACCCAAACGGCCTTTTTCGATGTTACCCACGCGCCCAATTGGGCCGGCGCGATTTTCGACGGCAAACTGCGTATTCCCATCAGCGGGCTGACCTCGGTCACCCCTGAACTAGCTCGAGTTCTCAAACACGAACTTTCCCATGCCTTCATCACCAAGCTTTCCGGCGGACGCTGTCCGCCCTGGCTGAATGAAGGCATTGCCCAATTCCTGGAGCCCCGTAACCTAGGTAGCAATGGACATATGCTGGCCGTGCTCTTCAAAAGCCAGCAGCATATCCCGTTCAACGAATTGGAAGGGAGCTTCATGTCCTTCTCCGGCACCAGAGCCGCCATTGCTTACGCTGAAAGCCTGGCGGCTGTGTCCTATATCAATGATTCCTACGGCTTAAGTGACGTCCAGCGCATCCTGGAACGCCTCAGCCAAGGCAAATCCACCGAGGCCGCCCTGCGGGAGACCATTCATTCCGACTACGGCCAACTTGAGAGCGATTTAGCCCGTTACCTTGCTGACCGCTACGGCGATTAGGGAAGCTAGTTGCATTTTTTTTCACCCGTTGCCCTGAGTCGCCTCCTGTGCTAGCTTCGCGTACTGCATGCGTTCTCTGTTCCGTTCCCGTGATCGCGAACCGGCCGTCATTGTCGAGCCCGTTCCGACTGTGTTCCCGCCAATTGCAGGAGCGGACATCGCCGCAGTTTTCGCCGGCAAGCGCGTAGCCGGCGACTTCTACGACTCTGTCCGTGTTAGCCCGCAGCGCGTGCTCATCGGCCTGCTCGACGTTGCAGGACGCCGTGATGATAACCGTCATCTGCTGACGGCCGCTCAAGAGATCTTCCGCACGGCCGGCGCCGAACTGTTTTCGGCTGCCGATGTGAACGAGTCAGACGCCATGACGGAACTGAATCACCGCCTCAATCGTGGCCTGATCGATGCCTCCAGCAATGTTCGCTCCTGCCCCGCGTTCATCGCCTGCTATCACGAGGTTTTCGGCACACTCTGTTACACCAATGCCGGGCATCTCCCCGGTCTTTTGCGTGACAGCACCAGTATCACGGAACTCGACTCTACCGGATTACCTCTCGGTCTTTTCTCCCATGCCACCGCCGACGCGCGTATCGTTGGCCTCGAAAAAGGTGCCGCGCTTCTCCTGGTTTCCCGGGGCCTGATCGCCTGTGAGGGCCGAATCAACGGGTCTTCCGAGGAGTTTGGCCTCGAGGGTGTTAAACATTTTTTCCAGAATGTACCAGTCCACAGTGCCCGCGAGCTGTGCGACTCTATCCTGAACTCGGTCAACGACTTCAGTGGAAACGTCCCGCTGTGCGACGATCGCACCGCCCTCTCCCTCATTCGTCTGGCCTGACCGCTATCGGCCAACTTTTGCCCCAGCAGTGGCGTCGAAGCCTACAGGGACTCCTCACAATGGGAAGCATGGAGATGCGGAACTTGCTTCTGGAGGCCCCAACCCGAGCCCGGAGTAGTAAAATGAAGCATCGGCCAAAACCCACCTGGAAGCCCTGGAATGTGGCCCTACAACTATGAAAAAGCTTTCCCTGATCCTTGTCGCTTTGACTTGCATGCCCGTTTTCGCCAATGGGCAAGTTGTCGAAGAAATCATTGCCCGCGTCAACAACCAGATCATCACGCGCTCCGAATTAGCGCGCAGCAAAGATCAGCTTCGTGACGAAGTCAAGTCGCAGGATCCCACGAATGCCGACAAGCTTTTTGCCGAGCGAGAGAAAGACGTTCTCCGGGATTTGATCGATCAACAACTGCTCCTGCAAAAGGCCAAAGACCTCAATCTCTCCGCGGACACCGACGTGATCAAGCGCCTCGACCAGATGCGAAAAGAGATGAAGCTTGATTCGATGGAGGCCCTCCAGAAGGAAGCAGAAAAGCAGGGCGTGTCGTGGGAAGATTTCCAACAGAATATGAAGAACCAGATCCTCACCCAGAAAGTGATCGGTGAGGAAGTCGGCGGCCACCTCTCCATGACCAAGGAAGAGGAGGAGAAGTTCTACAACGAACACAAAAACGAAATGCAGCATCCGGAATTCATCCGGCTGAGCGAAATCCTGATCACTCCCAAACCTGTCACTCCCTCCATCACTGCCGTGCCTGATTCGGCAACAGCCGGCCCGGGCCCCAATGTTCCGGCGCAGGCTCCGGTGGATGAGGCAGCAAAACAGGCCGACGATGCCGCTGCTCTCAGCGCTGCCAAGGCGAAAGCCGAGGATTTGCTTAAGCAGTTAAAAGCCGGCGCCAGTTTCGATGACGTCGCCAAGAAGTATTCCGACGGACCTTCTGCCGCCGATGGCGGCGTACTCGGTACCTTTGAGCGCGGCAAACTAGCCAAAGAACTGGAAGACAAGACTTTCTCGATGAAATCCGGCGAGATCACTGACGTCATCCGGGTGAAGCAGGGTTACACCATCCTCCGAGTGGACGATCACCAGATGGCCGGCATTCCTCCCATGAAAGATGTCATGCCGAAAATTCAGGATGCGCTCTACTACGAAAAGCTCCAGCCCGCTCTCCGCACGTTTCTGACCAAGCTACGCGAGGATGCTTATATCGATATCAAGCCCGGCTACGTCGACTCCGGAGCCAGCCCCAATCAGACCAAGCCAATCGAGACCGCCGCAGCCAAAGAATCTGACGCCAAGAAGCTCAACAAGAAGAAACACAAGAAGCTGGGCATCATCTAAATTCATTGCGCCAGCAGGTCCCGCGCGCCGGCATATTGCCGGCGCGCACTTTGCTTTATACTCAGATCACCCATGAAAGAGTTCTATATCTGCGATTGCGTACGCCACGAGAACAAGGTTGTCACTTCGACCTTCGTTGTTGTGGCCAAGCAGATCAAGCCCAAAAAGAGTGGCGAGCCCTATCTCGCGCTCACCCTGGGCGACCGTAGCGGACAGCTCGAAGCCAAGATGTGGGACAACGTGGAGGAAGTCCTGGACGCGTTCGAACAGGACGATTTCCTGAAGATCAAGGGCCTGATCAACAAGTACAAGCAACGCTTTCAGCTAACGATTCACAAGCTGCGCAAGCTGGGTGATTCCGAAATCGAGTTCGACGATTACCTGCCCAAGACCACCAAAAACATCGACGAGCTCTGGCAAACGCTGACGAACTTTGTCTCTGGCTTTCAGAATCCACATCTCAAGACGCTAGTTCAGGCCTTCATGGCCGATCCCGAGATCTCTGCCGCCTATCGCAATGCTCCAGCGGCGAAGACCTTGCACCACGCCTACATCGGCGGACTGCTCGATCATGTTGTCTCCCTGTTCCGCTCCTGCGACTTGATCTGCCAGAATTATCCGCAGGTCAATCGGGATCTTCTCCTCACGGGTGCCTTTCTTCACGACATTGGAAAAATCCACGAGCTTACCTACAATCGCTCGTTCTCTTACACCACAAAAGGCCAGCTTCTCGGCCACATGATTATTGAGTTGGAAATGCTGCAGGCCAAGCTGGCCCTGCAGCCAGATTTTCCCGAAGAGCTAAAAACGCTGATCGAGCACCTCATCATCAGCCATCACGGACAATACGACTTCGGTTCCCCCAAGCTTCCCATGTTTCCCGAAGCGCTCATGCTCCATTACCTTGACGACTTGGATTCCAAGATGGAAGCCATGCGTGCCCAGTTCGAGCGTGAGTCTACCTTGGAGGGCGCCTGGACCAGCTATAACGCCTCCTTGGGCCGCCCGCTCCTGAACACCGATAAATTTCTGTCTCCTAAGAAATCCGCGCCAGCGGACGAACCCGCCGCAGCTGCGAGTGAAGCTCAGCCGAGCGCCGAGCCCATCAGCGACCATCACGAATCCCACTCCGAAACTGAAGAACAAACGGCGTTGCCCGGTCTCGAAGCTCGCCGTTAAGAACTTGCCGCCCAGATTTTGTCGGAGATCGGCGCCCTATTACTGCGTTGGCCCACGACTTCCACCCATAGGACGATGCACTCTTGATTCCGGCGGTGCCCCCTTTAAGTTGAACCTTGCCCCACATTTGATTACAGTGGACATTACACCGAACAATTTCAATGGAGGTTATATGCGCTCGCGTCTATCTCCGCTCGTCATCACTCTCTACCTGATGTTCGCCGTCCTGGGATGTACTAGCAAGCCTCCGGCCGACAACAGTGCGACCGACTCCACTTCTGCCCCGGATTCCAGCGCCCCCGATTCCACTGCCCCGGCCAAGGGAGCCAAAGAGCACAGGGAAGCGCGCAAGGAAAAGAAGAAAGAGCCTGTAATCGTACCCGCCGGAACCAGTGTCACCGTCAGCCTCGGCTCTGCTCTCGGCTCAAAAATTAGCCAGTCAGGGGATTCTTTCAAGGGCAGCGTTGCTAAAGACGTCCTCGTGGGCAATGATGTCATTATCCCCAAGGGTTCGAACGTCTCTGGAACCGTTACAGATGCTAAAGCGCTGGGCAAGTTCAAAGGTGGCGCGCTGCTGAACATCCGCCTGGATTCCATCAACCTCAACGGCTACGACATGGATGTGCAGACGGCGGCGCGGAGCTTCACGGAAAAGGGTAAAGGCAAGCGGACTGCCGTCTTAACCGGGGGCGGCGCTGCCCTGGGCGGTATTATTGGCGCGCTCGCGGGAGGTGGCAAAGGTGCTGCCATAGGCGCGGCTGCTGGCGCCGGAGCGGGCGCAGGCGGCTCCGCATTCACTGGCAACAAAGAAATCGTTCTGCCTGCTGAATCGGATGTCACTTTCGAGCTCACACAAGAACTCAAATTAGAACGCATGTAGCTTGCCGCGTTCCGACTAGTACAGATCCCCACTTCTCGATCCTGCTGCGAGAAGTGGGGATTTTGATTTTTTGTCGGGCAATTCTTCTCCAGAAACCTCTGCTAGCAACTGCTCTGGGATAATACCCACATCGCCATGTTTGATTTTTCCCGCTTCGAAATCCTGACCTTCGACTGCTACGGGACTTTGATCAACTGGGAAGCCGGCATGCTGCCCGTACTGCACCGCATTCTTGCCGCTCACGGGATAAAAATCGGCGACGCAGCATTGCTGGAACTCTATGGAGATTTTGAACTGAAGGCCGAACACGGAAATTATCGGTCCTATCGAGAGGTTCTCGCCGAGGTAGTTCGCCAATTCGGGAGGCAATTCGGGTTCACTCCCAGCGCGGAAGAACTCCACTCGCTGGCTGACTCGCTTGGCACATGGCGGCCCTGGCCCGATACTGTAGCGGCTCTTCGCCAGCTAAAAACGCGGTATCGTCTCGCGATCTTGTCGAATGTCGATGACGATCTCTTCGCTTGCACCTGCCCCAAACTCGGAGTTGACTTTGACGAGGTCGTCACCGCACAGCAGGCGCGAGCCTACAAGCCGTCCCTGAAGATTTTTGAACTGGCGTTGAGCCGCATCAATACTCCCGCGCATCGTGTCCTGCACGTCGGCCAGAGCATCTACCACGACGTAATTCCGGCGCAATCTCTGGGCTTAGCTACGGTGTGGGTGAATCGGCCATCGGCGCGCCCCGGAGTTGGCGCAGTAAAATCCGCACAAGCCAAGCCGGACATCACCGTCCACAGCCTGGAGGAATTGAGCGGCCTCGCGGTTCAAAGTTAACGCAGATTGTCGGATGAAGTCGGGCGGATTCGGATGGCTTACAGGTTCAGCGGCAGCTTGAGAACTCGCTTCCGAATCGCCCACATGACCAGCTCTGCCTTGTTGTGAATTCCCAACTTCCGCATGAGATTGAATTTATGCGCGTCGACTGTTTTCATACTCAGCCCCAGAACGCTTGCTGTAGACCTAACGGTCTTGCCTTCGGCCAGCAGTTTCAACACTTCGCGTTCGCGAGCGGTCAGAACCCGGTTGCGCGCGTATTTTTCCCCGAGCCAGTCCCCAACTCCGCGGCACACAGACCTCCGGTCCGCCGCCGTCCTCCGCACCATGTCGACCAGTTCTGATGCTGAGGTATGTCGCACGGCGTAGCGCGACACGTCCGCACTCCCGTGCTCTGGATCTTCGCCTTCATGGGTGAGAAATAGCACCTTGCTCTGCGGAGATTCACGCAGGATCATGCGCTCGGTCTGATCGGCAGCGCACTGGAAAATCTCTGCGTCGGCAATCACCACCTCGGGCCGTTCTTCGAAAATTCTGCGCAGCGCTTCCGGCGCTGTGCCGGCCTCTGCAACGACCTGCATATCCGGCTCATCTTCCAGCAACCGCCGCAATCCCTGCCGCAGCAGCACGTGATCGTGCACTAAAGCGCACCGAATGGTTTTACCGTCCTGAAATTGTGGTGCGGGGCACAAATTGGACTCCTGATTCTGGCCAGAGCAATTTTGATGTGGCGTGGACTCGGGTTGAGTCCAGTTGGAACAGAGGCGGAATCGACCGCCAAGCCGAGCAAAATGACGTTTGCTCATTGTATCTGTTTTGGCCGGTAGATCGTGTCAAAAATCAGCTTTTCTCTTGTTTTTTCGGCCTTGCAGCTCAGGTTCCGCCCCTCAACCACGCGGGGCTGCGAAGTACTTATCCTCCAAAATGCGGCGGTGGTGGAGTTCGTGGCCGGCAATGATATACGCGAGTGCGCGAACCGTGACTTCGTTTTTGCTGGCAATGCCACGGCGCGTCCAGGCGGCTTCGTCCAGGTTACGGAAAAGCGTCAAAGTCGAGCGCCGGACCGCAATGTAGTCTTCGATTAGTTCCGAAATCGGAAGCTGCGCGAAGGGGCCGTTGCGGACGTAGTCATCCTGTTCATAGCCTTCGATGGGCGTGCGATCCGCGCGCGCGATGCGCAGGGCACGGTAAGCGAAAATGCGCTCGCTATCGCACACGTGACCCAGTACCTCTTTGGCGGACCACTTATCAGGAGCATAGCGGAAGTCCCCGTCCGCCTCATCGCGGCCGGACAGCAGAAGCATCGTCTGTCGGCGCTGCGAGTCCAGGGTGCTGAGGATGTCGCTCCCAGGGACAAGCGCGATATAACGATCATAATAAGGCGAGTATTCACCCGCTTCGGGGCGGGGGATGGAGAGGGCAGGGCTGATTACGGCTGGTTCTAACATATTGGCTCCAAATTAAAGACGAAACCCAAGGCTGGATATTGTAAGCCCTCCGATTTGGACGTCTGCCGCCTGCGTTCGTTTTCGATAAATCTTCAACTTACAGGATAACTGGCGAGGCCTGCGGAAAGATACGTGGGTACAGGATTTTACGGAATCATTACATGAAACAGGGTAGAAAGGTGTAAGTACCCCCTTTGGTGACGGAGCAGAGGACCGAGCAATTTCCACTTTGCAAATATGGCACTGCTATTGAAAATAAAGGGTTTTCCACAGCGCTCAAGAGTAGCCTGAGGAGTACAATTCGCTTTGGTCACGAAAGTGCGGCCAGTGATCCCCTAATCCCAAAAAGGAAAGGAAGCTTTTACCCCATGTGGAAGCCCACGAATCAGCCTCAGACCCCTGGCCGGCCTGCCGAGCCGGAGCGCCCAACAACGTCTACCCCGAGTGCACCTGCCATGGCGGCGAGTGAACCCCCAGCCGCACCGCGTCACGTGACGACCACGACAGCGGACCAGGCCACCATTGGCAAGTCGCTCGTAATCAAGGGCGAAGTGACCGGTTCGGAGTCGCTGTACATCGATGGCCGGGTGGAAGGTTCCATCAATCTTTCCGGCAACCGCGTAACGGTAGGTCGAAATGGAGTGGTATCGGCCAATATCAACGCGAGAGAGATCGTGGTGCTGGGTAAAGTGCGCGGTAACCTGACCGCCAGCGACCGGGTGGACATTCGCAGCGACGGCTCCCTGACCGGCGACGTCATTGCGGCGCGCATCTCCATTGAAGACGGCGCTTTCTTTAAGGGCGGCATCGACATCCGCAAGGGCGGACAGCCGCAGCAGCAGTCCAAGCCGAACGGTGAAGAGAAGCCGGTCGGTGCCAGCGAGACAGTCGCAGTCGGCGCCCGCGCGTAGGTCGCAAATTCCTGGATTTTTGGCTAAGACTTGAACGGGTCGCCCGCGAGGGTGCCCGTTTCGTTTTTTGGGGCCGAATTACCTCACCGCGGGGAGGCAGAGATTCCATTCCCGTACTTTCAGTAGATCGTCCACGACGATGCTGTAGACACACTCCCCGCCAATAATTTCTGCATCGAATAATTGTGCAAACGCCGATGGAGAACCTGCCTCGGCCTTGCGCACCAATTTTTGTTCAAGAGACCTGAGACCCGCCCCCTCTTTCTCTTGGCTTTCCACTGAGTCGCAGCGGTCGGCGCGCGATAGTGGATCTCATCAGGCGAAGCAAGGGCCGAGCAAGTGGCTCGGCCTTTCCTCTTTACAGGCCATCCCTCAGAACCTCAGCGGCCAATTCCCTCCTGTTCGTCGAGCGGGGATAATTTCCAATGGACCTTTGTGCCCGGAGAACCCGTTGAGGGTTTGGAGCCAAGCCACGTTGAAGTCCCTGCTCGTGCCCGGAGGAGCGCTGCTCTTGGCTGTGGTGCTGCTGGTATTTTCCGGCTGGCTGACGCTGGCATTGCCTGCCATTAGTTTCCTGTACTACTGCGCATTGATCGGCGGGATCCTGCTGGCATGGCGATTTCATTCCAGCCGCATTTTTTTGGCCCTGGTCGTGCTGTTTCTCGCCGGACAAGCCCTTGGTTTTTTAGGTGAAAAGCATTTGGCCCTCGTAGCCGAGGCAGTTTCGCTGCTGGTGCCTCTTAACTTCGTCTTGATCGGGCTCATGCACGAGCGCGGCTTCAGCGCCGAATCGATCACTCCGGCAGCCGTTTTCCTGTTTGTGCAGTGTGTCGTGGTGATCACACTCTGCAGCGGCGCGCCGGCTGTTACGCGTCCGCATCATCCAGCAGCGACATTGTCCCTGCCCGGGTTTGCCAGTTTCATGTTTGCCGCCGCCGGGATCCTGCTGCTCGGCAGGTTCCTGCTCACCCGTAAGCCCACCGATAGCGCGCTGCTCTGGTCTCTGGCAGCTTTTTCGCTTTCACTGGTGTTCTCACCCAGCGCGCGAATTTCGACGCTCTATGCCGCGACGGCGGCATGCACTCTCGCGGTTTCGATCATTGAGAACTCATATCTTCTCGCCTATCACGATGAGCTGACGACATTACCGTCACGCCGCGCCTTCAATGAGGCGATGATGAGGCTGCAGGAGCCGTACTCCATCGCGGTAGTGGATATCGATCACTTCAAAAAGTTCAATGACACGTACGGCCATGATATCGGCGATCAAGTGTTGCGTCTCGTGGCTTCCAATCTGGGCCGCGTAACGGGAGGCGGCCAGGCTTATCGTTGCGGCGGGGAAGAGTTCAACATTCTTTTTCCGGGGAAGACCACGTCGGAAGTGGTCGAGCACCTGGAGAATTTACGAAAGATGATTGAGTCGTCCGAATTCCGTATGCGAGGCGGGGACCGGCGGCAGGCGGCGAGGGGACCGGAACGCCGGGCACGGAGCCGCGGTCGCAAAGGGGACGCCATTCGACAGCTTGTTCAGCAAAAGCCGCTACCACCGCTCTCAGTGACGGTAAGTATCGGAGTAGCCACGTCGGCAAAGCGGGATTCCGATCCTGAGGCGCTGCTCAAAGCGGCGGATAAGGCGCTATATCGGGCGAAAGAGAACGGACGCAATCGGGTCGAGACGGCGTCGCCGGTGCGGCGCGGGCGAGTGAAGGCCGCGGGGATCGCTTAGACCAACCGACAGGAAATAGTTCAGAGCATCAGGCTGGGCGGGACTTGTATGCCGATCGTCCGGCTCCGTACGTTTCGCAATTACCGCAAGCCGTGCGGTCGGCCGGCGGGTGTAGGTGAGATCGGGCGTTTCCGGCCAGTGCCCCCGCAGGCGGGACATTTACTGCGGATAAAGGCGACGCCCTCAGACTTGCCATTCAAGTCCACTGGCTTCGCGATATATCCCGTGCCGCTGCAGTTCGGACAGTCTTCCGGATCCACTCCTCTCCCCCCTCAGTGTTAACGGCATTGTCGGGCAGGCCTGGGCAAGATTCTGCAGGAAGTGTTTTGTGTTACGAAATCCGAACAGCTGCCCTTTGCTATTCCGAGCGGAGACGTAATCTTGACTTCTGGCAGCGAAGGGGTGAGGAAGGACCTATTGATAGAAGGGAACAAGGCGACACCTCTCAGCGCCGTAGTCTGTTTTAGTCAGGCTGCATGCTTCTTACTGGCGGCCTTTTGCAAAACTGCCCGCGTCTCAGGAGCTTCGCCACGTTCGAGAACGGTGAAACGAATATTGCGCGCTCGCTGGTAGTTGGTGAAAAAATCCTCGATCTGCTTGAGGATGATGGGGCTCAAATCCTGCAGTGTGTGGGTTTCCGCGTACAGAAGGGACTGCTCGGCCACCGCGATTACCCGATCGTTGCGGGTGGTCTCGCCGTTCTCCTCCTGTTCCGCCTTGATCACGCCAATCAAGCGGCAGGCCACCAGACAGCCGGGAAACAGTGCTTCGTCGGTCAGCACGAGCACGTCGAGCGGATCCCCATCTTCCGCCTTAGTCGACGGCACAAAGCCGAAGTCGTAGGGGAACATCATTCCTTCGGGAAGTACCTTGGAGAGCTTGAACTGACGAGAGGCTGGATCGAACTTAAGCTTGTTTCGGCTTCTTCGGGGCGTCTCAATGACTACCTCGACCCGGATGGGGTCGTTGTTGCGGTTGCTGCTGGCGGACGGCTTTTTATTCTTCCTGTTAGGCATTGTTTTGTTACGCAGCAAGCTTCATCGCTGCGTCCCACACCGGTTCCCCTGGATGCGGGCGCTTTGAGCGGGCTCGCTTCTTTTCGGAAATTTTCAAGTAGCGGTTGCGCAGTTGTTCCGCTTGCGCCAGCGCGGTTTCGTATCTCTTTCGAGCGTTCTGCTTGAGTTCGCGGATCAGACCGCATTGTGCACCGTGGTCGAGAGCTTTCTCCGCGATCGCGATCAGCTCTTCCCAGTCATGCCATTCTCCAATCGCGTCTTTCACATCGCCGAGGACGTCGATAAGACGCTGGTCGGGACTGTCGGCAAGTTTCAGAACGTTCCTCAGTTCCTTAACTTTAAGCCGGAAAGCGTGAAGATTAGCGCGGTTGAGGCGAGCGGGCGCCGAGAGTTCGGCGGCAATTTCAATAGCGGAAGCCGTCGGGTCAATCGCGATGGAATTGCCGCCGGCACTGTCCTTGTCCAATCGCGACTCAAGTTTGGCGAATTTCCGCTTCCCCTTTTTAAGCACCTTTCGTAGCTTTGCTCCATCCTGGCGCGAGACGGCGTCGAACTTATCGGCGTACTTCCGCCGCTGTGCTCCGAGATACTCCAACAACTCGACTGAACAGTCCTGCTCGTCATCCTGCTGGGGCATGCGCGAGACGTAGCCGGTTAGTACATCCATGTCGCGCACTTTGCCGGCGCGCTTTCGCAGCCGGGACAGAGGTTTTAGTATGCGGCGTCCTGTGCGTGCGGTGTCGAGTGCGAAGGCTTCCAGGTTGGCTTCCAGTTGACGCGAGTGCGTTCGGAAATCGTGCACGTCCTCTGGAGCCGGCCGAGCCGGCATTTTCTTCAGAAGTTTGCGGAGCTTGCGAGCAGGTTTTTGAACACGATCAAAGTCGATGGCCATGGGAGTGATCCCTGCGGTTTATTGGTGGCAGCCACCTGTTGTTGGATGCCTTGCTCCGCAGGAGGTTGTGATCGACCGCATCCCGTTTCGGAAGAATGCCTATGGTGGGCTCAGCGCTAACTTCTTGATTTTTTGCAGACATGCAGCGCATGCAAGGCATGAAGGGCGTTATTGAGCGCGCGCTGCTCTGACAAATCGGCATGGGCAGCCACCAGTTCGCGCTCGCGAAACAGGATGAGTTGCTCCGCGCTCCGAATGCGCGCTTCCAACTGCCTGGGATCGGCTTCAAACAACGCCGCCATGTAGGCTTCGTACCAAGGCTGCGATCTGTACAGAAAGCCGTTCGATTCATCCTTGGGCCGAGCTTGAGAATGAAACGTGCCTTCTAGTCCCATAACAAATTTCCTGTTTCACTGCCAATGTGCTGGAGAAGAATGCCGAGATAGATCAGCGCATTATTTAGGTCCTGCAATTCCCGCGGATTGCTCCCACCACGGTCGCGCAACTCGGCAACACGCGCATGGATTGCCTGCTGCGCCAGCTCGATCTGGGGCAAGGCCCGATCCCGTTTGCTCTCTACGACCGCGTAGAAATACGTGCCATACCACGCCGGGATGTTGGCGTCATTCGTAACCGAACTGCGCTTCGTATGCGGCATGGCAAAAGGCCGAGTGGACCTTTGCGCGACGGACTTGCTGAGTTAAGGGAAGTAAGTCCTGCCACGGAGCTTACAGTTAATGCCTGCCGGGCGGCAGCGACAATACAGAGAACCGTGTATCTGATGGGGTATAACACTAACGATATTGTGAAAAACTCCTCGTGCCAAAAAGGCGAACAAGAAGACGGGAGCGCAGTAAGAAGGAGCGTAGCTTAGGAAGCTTTCGAAGAGCGCGCCAGCGGGACCTCAGCCTGAATCGAGGTTCCCTTCTCGCCCGACTCAATAGTAAGCCGCCCGCCGAGTTGAGCCAGGCGCTCGCGCATGCCCAGCAGGCCTACTCCCAGCCTCGTACCTCCAGAGTTCGGCGAGGGCATCTTCATTCCGCGCCCGTCATCGCTGATTTTGAGCAGCAGCAGGCCATCCTGAGTGCCTACCTCCAGCGAAGCCGATCTGGCGCCGGAGTGGCGATGAATGTTGTTCAGCGCTTCCTGGATGACGCGGAACAGAGCGATCTCGAACTTGGAGGGAAGGCGCTCGAGGTCCTTGGGAAGTTTCAAGTTGACCTTGATCCCGGCGCGCTCGCTGAATCCATCCACCAGCCAGCGGCTGGCGGAGAGCAGTCCCGCCTCTTCCAGCAGCGGCGGGTGCAAGAGCTGCGCCAGAGTACGGATTTCGGAAAGGATCTCATCGACCAGCTTGGCCTGCTCTTTTTGCCCGCGCGTCAGCTTCTTGCTGTCTTCGATGCTCATCTTCAGCGCGACCAGTTTCTGGCCGGTCGAATCGTGCAGATCGCGCGCGATGCGGCGTCGTTCTTCGTCCCGGACCTGCAACAGCTCTCCCGAAAGTTTCTGTAGTTGTTCCTCATAACGTTTGCGATCGGTGATGTCGCTATTGAGCTCGAGAATCGTTTGCGTGTTGCCTTCGCGATGCAGGGACCAGCGGCTCTCGACGTAGCGTTGTTCGCCGTCTTTGCGCGTGTGGATGAGCTCGCCTTCCCAGTATCCTCGACCCAGGATCTCCTGATGTATGTTGGAAACGGGAGCGGGGAACTCGGTTTTTAGCAGTTCGATTACATTCTTGCCGATGGCCTCGCCCTTGGTCCAGCCATACAGGCGTTCCGCGCCTCGGTTCCAGAGCTGAATCATGCCGTCCATATCGCGGACCAGAACCGCGTCTCTGGCCAATTCGAGCAGGTCGGAGTGCGTCCGCAGGTCGGCTTGATGCTTGTTGTAATCGGTGACGTCTTCGATAGAAAGCAGGATGAGCTGCCGCCCCGTTGCACCCTCGAACCGGTGCGCATTGAACAGCATCGTTCTGCTGCCGAGGTGAGGGAACTCATGGTCCATCTCGAATTCGTCGATGCGGACATTCTTGCGCAAGACTTCCTGCAAGCGATCGCGCAATCCGGAGGGAATCCAGCGGCGCTGCGCCAGATCGGCCAGAGCGAATCCGTTCACCGTGTCCGCCGAAAGATGGAAAAGCTTGTAAAAAGCGGGGTTCGCCGCGCTGACGCGGAGATTGGAATCGAGAATCAGCAACGCCTCACGGGCATTCTGGATAAGGGCATCGGCAAAGTCTCGGGTTTCGTTGACCGTGCGTTTCAATTGATCGATGTCCTGGAAACTCATCACCGCGCCCTCTATCTTGTTCTCCGTGGTTTTGTAAGGGCGAACCCGCATCAAGTACCAGGCGCCATCTTTCTCGCGGACTTCCTGTTCCTGGAGGGTGTTGGTTTCAACGGTAACCTGCACGGCAGTTTCGAGATTGTCGAGGTCGAGATTGGGACGAATCTCGCGCAGGCGTCGCCCAATGTCGGCGGAAATCAGATTCAGCAGTTTCTGGGCAGGTGGAGTGAAGCGGCGAATGCGCAGGTCGTTGCCCACCATCACGACAGGAATATTGACATTGCCCAGCAGATTCAGCAGGTCGTTATTGGCCAGGCTGAGTTCCACGTTGCGATTCTGCAATTCTTCGTTCAGCGTATTGAGCTCCTCGTTGCTGGATTGCAGCTCTTCTTTGGCGGTCTCAAGTTCTTCGTTGGCGCTCTGCAACTCCTCATTCGCCGAGAGAACTTCCTCGTTGGCCGACTTGAACTCTTCCGAGGTGGTCTCGTGCTCCTCGATGAGGGCTTTGAGTTGGCCGCGCAGTTGTGCCGCTTCGCGCTTAACGCGTTCATTCTCGCGGTCGATGTAGGAACGGTTACGAGTCCCTTTCTCGGGCACCGCCGCTTGGCTGTGATCTCCAGCAGATTTGCGCGAGTCCTGAAACACGACCACGTAGAAACGGTCCGCAGGTCCCTGCCCGCGGACCGGGATGACTTCCAGGTCCACTTCCCGGCTGTGACCGTTGGATTTGACATGCACGCGCTCCACTCGCGTGGTCGTGTTGTTCTTTCTGGATTTGTTCACGGCAGCGCGCAGATCCACCAGCAACCCTTCCCGCGCCATTTTCGAAAGGCTGAAAGTGGGGTGGCCGGAAGCAGGTTCCAGATATGCTCCTGTTCGCCCGCGGAATTGCACGATCTCCATCTGGTCATTAACAACAATGCTGGCGGGAACGAAGCGATTGACCAGAACGCGCTCGACCTCCTTCTCAATATTGACGGTATTGGAGGCAGGGGCGGCGGAGCGGGCAGACGCAGAGCGGCGCGCCGAGTAATCGGTCCCTGTGAAGTAGGTAATCAAGCGGTTGGCGGTGCGCTTCTTCTGGTAAATTTTGTTCTTTTTGTCAATCAGTACGAAGTGATCGGAGAAGGCGCCCAGGCTTTCGGACCCGCCCAGCATCAGGTAGCCGTCGGGTTTCAGGGCGTAATGCAGCGTCGGAATCACCCGCTTTTGCAGTTCCGGACCGAGATAGATGAGCAGGTTGCGGCAGGTAATGAGGTCCAGGTTGGAGAAGGGAGGATCCTTGGCCACGTTCTGCCGGGCAAAGACGCACATCTCCCGGAGGGATTTACTGATCTGATAACCGCCATCCAGATGGATGAAGAAACGCGACAAGCGCTGCGGAGAAACATCCGCGACTGCCCCAGCGGTATAGAGGCCCAGCCGCGCGCGATCCAGGGCTGCTTCACTGATGTCCGTGGCAAAGATCTGAACCGCCTTTGTGCTGACGGTTCCGGGAGCGCTGGTTCTGGCTTTTTCCCAGAGAAATTCGAACAAGGTAATCGCAATTGAGTAAGCTTCTTCTCCTGTGGAGCAACCGGGAATCCAGATGCGTATGGGATTCTCTTCCAGCGAGCGGTTGTGAAACAAGGCGGGAAATACGCGTGTACTTAACGCCTTATAGGCTTCTTTGTCCCGGAAAAATCCGGTGACATGAATCAAAATGTCACGATAAAGCTCATCCAGTTCAGCAGGATTCTGGCGGACGTAACGGAGATACGCCTTGATGTTGTCCATGCGGTGGACCACGATGCGCCGACGGATCCTCCGCTGGAGAGTGGTTTGCTTGTACAAGCCGAAGTCAACGCCCGAAGCCTCACGCACCAGGCTCAGCAATTCATTCAATTCACTCCCCTCCATGGCAAGAGACGGGGGCTTTTCGGCTTTACCTTTGCGCTCGGAGAGATAGGGGTGACGGCCGATGCGCCTGAGTTCCTGTGCGATTTTCTGGGGTGGCAGAACGAAATCAACGCAGCCCGCAAGCGCAGCGCTGCGGGGCATGCTGGAAAATCGCGCGGATCCCTCATCTTGAGCGAAGGTGATTCCGCCCTCCGCCTTGATGGCGCGACAGCCCTCGGTACCATCCGACGCCGTCCCTGAAAGGATCACGCCGATGGCCTGATTGCCCCGTTCTTTGGCGAGCGACTGAAAGAACTCGTCGATCAGAAGATGTTGTCCCCGAACCAGGATGCGCGCGCCAAGATGAAGTTCGCCATCCCTCAGTTGCATAGTGGTATTGGCGGGAATGACGTGAATGCGATTCGGGATCACTTTCATCCCATCGCTGACTTCCACCACAGGAATCTTTGTGGTGCGCGACAGGATCTCCGCAAGTACGCTGGAGTGTGTGGGATCCAGGTGCTGAACGAAGACAAAGGCCATTCCCGTGTCTGCCGGCAGATGCTTCAGCATATCCGTGAACGCTTCGAAGCCGCCCGCCGATGCCCCAATGCCTACGATCGGGAACGCGCCGCCCTGGTGAGTTGACTCGGGCAAGATACGGTTTGCTTTTGGTTTTTTCGAGCCTGTCTTACGCCGCTTCGTCTTTTTCATTGCACGGGGCCTCGCCGCAAGGACAGCGCCGTTTCAGACCTGGAGCAACAAGGTGGGTGATCCTACTGCCCGGCTGAGGTCTAATCCACCTTTCCGGAACCTGCGACTACGATCTTCAACTAGGGAGCGGGAGAAATCCACCAGAGCACCCGGCCCATGATGCGCCACCCGCTTGCTTTGTTGAGAACCACAGGCTCGTGTTGCCGGTTCTCTCCCTCCAAAACGTCGAGACTGTCGTATTGACGCAGGCGAGAAACGCAAATTCCCTTTTGTTCGTTCACGGCAATCACGATCTTGCCGTATAGTTCGTGACGATCGCTCTGAAATGAATCGACCGCGAGAATATCGCCGTCGCGGATCAAAGGTTCCATGGAATGTCCCTTGACGCGAAGCAAACTGGTGTAGGAGGGATTCGGGCACCATGGCGCAGGAGCGCCGAGAATCTCGGTGGCAGGAATAGAGCGCAAACTACTGCGGCGATCGCCCTGCACGCCGTGACTTCCGATGACTGCTTTGAGCAACGGAAGTCCCACGACGTCGGGTACGTGCTCGGCTTTGGCCCCGGCGCGGGCCCTGTCCAGATGCGGAGCGTCCAACCCACGGCTTCTTCGTGACGAAGAGCCCAGAGACTCAACCATCTTCGAGGCCTGAATGCCCGCCATCTCCCAGAAGAACCAAGCCTCGCCTTTTCCTCCCAAATTCCCTAATTGGATGAAGTGTTCGGCCGAGGGCTGAAGCAAACCGCGCTCCCAACGCGAGATCGTCATCGCGGAGCATTCGAGGCGTCGAGCCAGCTCTGCCTGATTGATTTTGAGCCGCTCGCGCAGGCTGGTGATGTGTGATGCCCATTCCTGCAATGACCCGCGTTTTGATTTCCTTCTCATATATATAACTCTTCTATAGCTCTTCTAACTCTTATGATACGCCCATTCGAATGCTGTCAAGCACTCTTGCATAGCTCGGGCCCACGGACCATCATGCAGGTCCTTTAGGAGTGTAGAAGTGCAGCTCTGTAACAAAGATCCGGGAAGGCGATGGTCGGATGACCAGGGAGGCGGGAAAAGTCAAGGGATGTGCGGTCCAACAATTGACAAAGCTGGACCGCTCATCCCTCATGGTACAAAGCTTACTTGGGGTTAGTGCTGCTGCCGGTGGTGCTGCAGGTGCCGGAGACCTTCTTCACCTTGGTCACGTTGAACATCTGCGATCCGGCTGCGCTACCGGTGGTGGAACCAGTGCTGGCGCTGGAACCCGCTGACGGGCTAGTCGAACTCGCGCTGCTGGAGCCGGAAGCCGTTCCCTTGATCTCGACTTCGTTATTGACGTGCGAGCTCAGCTTCGAGGTGTCGCCTTGGAGCTGATAGGTAGTTCCAGAAGCATCGGTCAGGGTGTAGCTGCCGCCCGAGCTGTTGAGGCAACCACGGATCGTGGTCTCGCTGCCGCTGTTGCTCATGCTGCCGGACTGCGAAGCCGCCGAACCGGTCTGGCTCGCGCTGCTCTGGCTGGCGGAGCTGCCCGTGCTGCTTTGTCCAGCGCTACTGCTGGAGGTGTCAGGGGATTGCGAGGATGAAGGCGTGCTCTGCGCCACCATCCACGCGGAACAAGCTAACAGTGTAAGGCTCAGCAAAATCGTCTTTGTCATTGGTAAACACTCCTCTTGAATTCACTTTTTGTGGCGACGACGTGGATCGCTGCTTAGAAGGAAATCACCCGGCGCAGGCTTGCTACTTGCTCGACTTCGCCGGTGTGCGGCACTGTCTCCTTCTGAGTCCGCAACTGGAATGGTCCAAATTCGGTTGGACGACTTGGCACCATTTCGATGATGGGTAGGGCTGGGGGGTTGCCGTGCGGCGGAGAGTGCATCTTAACGCCGATGCTCCAATGATTAAGGGTTCGCCGGGGTAGGTAAATACCAGTATGCAAAGGAATCTTCCCCTCCAACCGCGCCCCGTCCATCCGCATCGCAAGATTGCGCGTTATGGATCGTACTTCTATGGCAGGGGACTCCGTACTCAGCACCGACCAGCAGATTGACTCCCTGTGGGCCCTAGGCGGGCTGACCTGGCGCCAATTGTTCGAGCGTGTCTGGGGTGGCATCAATCGCAATGACCTCATCAACCGCGCCTATGAACTGGCGTACAACTTTTTGCTGGCAGTATTCCCGATGTTGCTATTTATGCTCGGGCTTTTCGGGATTTTTGCATCCGAGGGCGGTAAGTTACGGACCGACCTTTTCTATTATTTCCAACTGGTGCTGCCCCCGGCTGCCTATGACTTGTTGACGAAAACCGTGCGGGAGGTCACCCCTAGCACGACCGGGGGCAAGCTGACATTCGGCCTGCTTTTTGCGCTGTACTCGGGATCCTCGGGAATGACTCAGTTGATGAGCACGCTCAACGCGGCTTATGAGGTACGCGAAAGCCGCTCGTGGCTCAGGATTCATTTAGTATCACTCGCCCTTACCCTGGCCATGTCGATTCTGGTGATTGCGGCGCTCTTCGTGGTGCTCGCCGGGGGGCAGGTGCTCGCTTCGATGGGCATGGATGCGGGGATGAGTCATCCCGCATTTGTGGCGATCAAAATTGTGCAGTGGGTCTTCGCTCTGGTCTTTGTGGTTTTCGCCTTTGCCGTCATCTACTACTTTGCTCCCAATGTCAAAGCGCAACACTGGTACTGGTTGACGCCGGGATCTGTATTTGGGGTGGTCCTGTGGGCCTTGGCATCCGGCGTACTACGAGCCTATCTGCATTTCTTCAACAGCTATAGCAAGACATATGGATCGCTGGGAGCGGTGATCATCCTGATGCTCTGGTTTTACGTCACGGGCTTGTCATTCCTGATAGGAAGCCAGATCAATGCGACCATCGAGCATGCGGCCGCTGAGCATGGCCATGTCGAAGCGAAAGCGCCAGGAGAGAAAGCATCGCCCGCAGACAAGGTCAAAGGCAAAGACAAAGCGGCATAGCAACGGGGTTATTGATCTGACGGCCTACCCAGTTCCCCAAGAGGATCGGCTCCCTTTTCAAGCTGCAGAGGAAGTTTCCAGTTGCGTGCCGAGACGTGTCCCGCATGAACCCAGGCAAAGCGAGTGATCACAGATCCTGCAATGGCAGACCACGCAGCCATACGGCGCAATGAGTTCGATCTTTTCTTCGATCCAAATAAACTGGCGAGACGAAGCACCGTGGGCAGCGGCCCGGAAAGCACGCCACCGGCTCGTGTGATCCATCCGCTCGCGCCGTGCTTCAGCGGATCGAGTTCTTCATGCGAGCGGGCCTCGATGCGCAGCCCTTCCCAGCTTTCGAAGATTGCAGCCCCAAGTCCCAGAGCTTGCAGAGCCCGGCTCTTGCGATGACCCATAAGCTCGAGAATTCCGACCGCGGCGCCGAGTCCGGAGGCTGCGAAATGCAGAGGAAGATCGCCGGCGTTGCGATTCCATACCGGAATCGTGGTGGCGCCGATCAACACGCCGGTGTAGTTCGAGAACGGAAGTCCAAACGCGAGTGAAGCTGCCGAGCCCGCATTTTCGAGAACTCTTAACGGTAACGATGGTCCATAGCGCTGGCGCAGGAATCCGGCAAAGGCCGCGGCTGCGGCGCCAGTGGAAAATCCCACGAGAGTCCATACTCCTACCGACATCGGGCTTTGAGGCTTGAATACCCGCAGCATGGCGAGGAAGCGTTCAGGGCGGCCCAGGTCGGCGATGAGCAGCGCAGGGGAAATCACCGAGCCTGCCGCCGCGACCCACCGGGCGTGCTGCACCAACTCGCGATCGGCTCCGGTGTAGTCGGCGATTGCGCCAATGACTGCCGCGGCCCCGGCGGCGCCGCCGACGAAGAAGTAGAGTGGAATCTCCCAGGTCCACGGCGGTTCCTTCAACAGCGGGATACCGTAATAGCCGTGCTCCGGGCTGGCCTGCGGGAATGGCGCTCCGGCGGGACGTGGGCCGACGACCTGCAACTGTCCGCGCTTTTCAGCCTGTCGGCGAATTTCTTCCAGGCGGCGTTCGCGCGCGAAATCCTGTTCATTCATCTTGCTCAAAGGATACTCGCTCATCATCTTCTCCCGTCGCCATCAGCGAGGAATGCGAGCAGCGTGCCTCCTAACAGCAGCCCAGCGGCGACAGCGGAGGAACGCCAGCTCTTCTTGAGATACACCGTGGGCACTTCGGGGGCGGGAGGCAGATTGTAAGTACGAGGATCGCCGCGCACAATGAACATAGCGTGCGTTCCGCCGACGCTGCTTTCGGTTGGATCATAGATCACGGCATCCTGCATGCCGCGCCGGTGCAACTCGTCCACGCGCTTCTGGGCTTCCTCGCGAAGATGGTCGATTTCTCCAAATTTGATGGACTCGGTGGGGCAGGCCTTGGCGCAGGCGGGTTGCAGGCCGACTTTCTGGCGGTCGTAACAGAAAGTGCATTTGAAGGCGCGCCCGTCTTTCTGGTTGCGCTCGACCACGCCGAAAGGACAGGCGGTCACGCAATAGCCGCAGCCGTTGCAGACATCAGGCTGAATGAAGACGCCGCCAAATTCGGTGCGCACGATCGATCCGGTCGGGCACGCCTCGAGGCAACCGGCTTCTTCACAGTGCTTGCAAACGTCGGAAGAGAAAGTCCACGAGGTGGGTTCGGCGGCATTGCCGCCAAAGCCGGGCACCGGCGGTTGCTCAACGAACTTCACATGGCGCCAGGTGGAAGCTCCGACGGCTCCGGTGTTGTCGTATGAAAACCCGCTCCAGTCGAAACCGTCCTGGTCCACGCCGTTCCATTCTTTGCAGGCGACTTCACAAGCCTTGCAGCCAATGCACAATGTTGAGTCGGTGAGAAATGCAGTCACGCTCATGCGCTCACTCCTTTCATGCATTTACTCCGGTGTGCGAGTTCATCTGCTGCAGTGCTGCTTCGCCGCGAGCACGGCGCCCCGGCACCACATTGCAGACCAGGGCTTTGGTTTCCATGATGCGGACGTTGGGCTCTTCGCTGATCACGAGCAGGTCGTTGACGACGTCCCCCGTCACCTGCCCGCGATAGCCCCAATGGTAGGGGAGTCCGACTTGATGAACGGTTCGGCCGTCAATGCGCATGGGGCGCATACGGGTGGTGACCATTACCCGGGCTTCAATGAGAGCGCGAGGAGTAGAGATGGTGGCCCAGCCGCCGTGTTCAAGCCCGATCTCCTCTGCCAACTCGGGTGAGACTTCGGTGAACAACTCCGGCTGAAGTTCGCTTAGGTGCGAGAGATGACGCGTCATGCCGCCGGCGGTGTGGTGTTCGGTGAGGCGGTAGGTGGTGAGAATGTACGGAAACCGCGCATCGTGCGGAGCCGCATAGGGATTGTCGGGGCGCTTCTTGCGATTGGCGGCAGGATTCGTTTGCTGAGCATACAGCGGATTCTCGATCAAAGATTCGAGCGCCTCGTAATGCGTCGGCAGCGGGCCGTCCTTCAGACCGCTGGGCACGTACAGCCAGCCGACTCCATCAGGATGCAGCGTGAATGGGCGTGCGCCGCCAAGCGCTTTGACTCCTTTGCCATTCTCAACATCGGCGGGAGTATCGGGAGAAACTTCTTTCTCGTAGTCAGGATGATCCAGTCCGGTCCACTGCTTTTTCTCTTCATCCCACCAGACGAGTTTCTTCCGCTCGCTCCAGGGCTTGCCATCGGGGCGCGCGGACGCCCGGTTGTAGATGATGCGGCAGTCGTTGGGCCAGGCAAATCCCCAGCCATGCCCAAGCAGATCTTTCGGATTGCGTTCATTGGCGCGGTTGTAGCCCGCTTCCGGGAACACTCCGCAATAAATCCAGGCACCACAGGCCGTTGAACCGTCTTTTTTTAGATCTTTGATGTGCTTCAGTTGTTTGCAGTCAGGAAGCGAATAGCCGTTGATTTCCTGCAGAACTTCGGGAGCGCTGGGCTCGGCATGCTTGCCTTCGGTCGAATAATCCCAGGTGAGGGCGTTGAGCCCCGCGTTGCGTGGACGCGGATCGCTCGCTGCCTTGGCCTTGAGCCTGCGCCCGAGGTGATACATGAACCACAATTCGCTGCGCGCGTCACCGGGTGGATCAACAGCCTTCTCGCGGTATTGCAGGAGACGCTGCGTATTGGTGAATGTTCCTTCTTTCTCCGCGGTTCCTGCGGCAGGAAAAAGGAAGATCTCGGTGCCGATGGTGTCGGGAGAAAGTTCGCCACGATCTACCTCCGGCGATGCGTACCAGAAGGACGCAGTTTCGGTCTCGACCATATCGCGCACGACCAGCCACTTCAGCTTGGAGAGAGCTTTGCGCTCCAGACGCCCGTTGGAGGCTCCGACCGCGGGGTTCTGGCCCATGACGAACAGGCCCTGAAGCTTGCCATCGGCCATGTCGAGCCAGTAGCCGAAGTGAGAATGATCGCCGGTCACCCGCGGCAGCCAGTTAAATCCCCAATCGTTTTCTTTCGTCGCGCCCTCGCCGTAGTAGGCCTTCATCAGGCTGATGAAATACTTGTCAAAGCTCGACCACAGCCCGGTGCGCTCGCTGTGTTTTTTGAGATATCCCTTGAGCTTGTGCGAGTCGGCCTCGAAGAACGGCATGGGCAGATAGCCGGGAAGAATATCGTAGAGCGTGGGAATATCCGTGGAACCTTGAATGGAGGCGTGACCGCGCAGCGCGAGGATTCCTCCGCCGGGGCGGCCAATGTTGCCGAGCAGCAGTTGCAGGATCGCCGCGGTGCGAATGATCTGGACGCCTTTGGAATGCTGCGTCCAGCCCACGGCGTAGCAGATTGCGGCGGTCTTGTCGGGCCCGGAGGCGGCGGAAAAGATGTCTGCCGTCTTCAAGAATACTTCGCGCGGAACGCCACAGTAGCGCTCCACCATTTCGGGCGTGTAGCGCGAGAAATGCCGCTTTAATACCTGAAACACGCAGCGCGGGTGCTCGAGGGTCGGATCGGATTCAAATTTGCCGGCATCCTCTGCTTCCCCGCCGCGATCTTTGCCGTGACCGCCGCCCGCTTCGGAGTGGCCTGCTTTTTCGTTGGTTTCCTTGCTGGGAGACCCCTGATAGAGCCAGGACTCCGGATTGTATTTTTCTTTTTCCGCATCCCATCCGGAGAAGAGGCCGTCGAGGTCTTCGGTGTCGCGGAAATCCTTGCGCAGGATGGTCGACGCGTTGGTGTAGTTCACCACGTAGTCGTGGAACTCGCGATGGTTCTCGAGGACATAATTGACGAGCGCACCCAGAAAAATGATGTCGCTGCCGGCGCGCAAGGGAACCCAAACATCGGCCATGGCCGAAGTGCGGGTGTAGCGTGGATCGACGTGAATGACCTTGGCGCCCTTCTCGCGCGCCTCGACCACCCATTGGAAGCCGACCGGATGGTTCTCAGCCATCGACGAGCCCATGATGAGAATGGCGTCGGCGTTGCTGAGATCTTGTTGCGCGGTGGTAGCGCCGCCGCGCCCGAAGGAAGTGCCCAGACCGGGCACTGTGGAGCTATGTCATATACGGGCCTGATTGCTGACGCAGACCATGCCCAGGCCGGCGGTGAATAACTTCTTGATCAGATAATTTTCTTCGTTGTCGAGCGTGGCGCCCCCGAGGTGCGCCATCGCGACGGTCTGCATCAGGGACTCGCCGTCGCGCGTCTCCTGAAAAGTTCGCTCGCGCGTTTCCCACACCCGGTCGGCCACCATATTCATGGCTTTTTCCAGGTCGATCTCGTGCCAATTGCGGGAATAGGGAGCGCGGTATTTCACTTTCGTGAGGCGCCCCGGATGGGTGTGCAATTCATACGTGTCGGCGCCCTTGGGGCAGAGATGTCCGCGTGAAATTGGAGACTCGGGGTCGCCTTCGATGGAAATCAGCTTGCCATCCTTGTGGTAGGCAAGCTGTCCGCAGCCCACACCGCAGTAGGGGCAAATGGAGCGCGCCACTTGTGCGCCATCCGTTTTCGGACGCAAGTTGTGGGTGCGCTGGCTCATGGACTCGGGACCCGTGCCATCGGCACCGGTTCGGATTTGCTGGATGAGCGGCCAGCGAGAGAGAAGATTCTTCAGCACCGTGGAGCCTCCGGGAACTCGTGCATGATAGCAGCCGGTTTGTTCGTCCAAGGATTATTTGGTGTAAGAATGCACGGAATCGGCGTGGCAGGAAGGCCTTAACTGCTCTTCCTACGACCAAAGTTGGACTGTTTCATTCTGAAATTTGCGCGCAGGGGTGGTCCATACCGTTTTTCGGGTAAGCGAGCGGCACTCAGGAGTTTTTCTGTTGGGCGGTGGTTACGACGCAACCACGACCTGAGAGACATCGTTAGCTGGTTCCGCGGGGCGCACTAAGTCCGGCGACTTTTTGTATCCGCGGGCAGAACCGTTGACGGGAGCCGTGGCCGGAGCAGCGGAAGGCGTCGCGATTACCGTTTCGTTCGCTGCTGCGACTGAAACGGCCCGCCGTTTCCGGCGCGCCTCTGTATCCGTAGCCCTCTGCTTCGCAGGCTTTGCCCTGGGAATGTTGGGTACGACTGCTTCTCGGAGTTCTTTGAAGCTCGTTTGCAGAAGGTTTTCCAGACGCCGTAGATCGGGCGCAGCCTTCACATCGCCGCTGAAGCCGAAGTACACCATGCCGTTGTAGCTGAGGATGGCGCAGTTGACCGCCATCTCGCCCCCGACCGGAACGTAAGGGTACCAATCGAGCATCTTGTGTCCGAGCAGGTAGAGCGGAACTTGCGGGCCGGGCACGTTCGTGCAGACCAGGTTGAAGGGAGTGATGGGAAGCTGGCTGGCGATGGGTCCGGCGAAGCCTTGCACGGGGAGGGGGAACATTCCGATCAATCCTCCGGCCAGGCTGACCAATTCGGCGGCGTGCATGCGTTTGAGGAACTCGGTACGCTTGTGGACGGCTTTCAGCAGCCTGCGCGGATTGCGAATGTCGAGAGGAATAGTCGCGGGAACCAGGGAGATGCGATTTCCCCACTCCTTGGCGCTGCCGCTTTCCCGCAGATTGACCGGGACCATGATCCGCAGCAGCTTGCCCTTTACCGCATCGCCATGCAGTTCGCAGTAGCGCCGCACTGTTGCGGTCACGACAGCAAGAATGACGTCATTGACGCTGGCGCCGCATTCATGGCGAATTGCCTTGACCTCCGCCAGCGGAATTTCCGTGCAAGCGAATCCCTGAGGCCCGTGACAAACTACGTTGAAGCGCAACCGTTCGGTGAATGCCGTGATTTCAGGGAAGAAGGTGGCAAACTCTTTGGCGTCGACATTGCCGCCGTTGGCGGCGACCCGCTCTGCCATGGTCAGCATGTCAGCGAGCGCGGCGAGAATCCTCTTGGCGAAATCGGAGTACGAGTCGACCAGGCCCGTACTAATCGACGTCAAAGGGTCGGTGGGCTTGGGGACTTGGAGCTTGATCTTCTTCTTGGGCGGAGGCGGCGCATCGGGGCTCGCATCCAGCAGCGCGTTCATGAGGCCCACACCCGCAATGCCATCGACCAGGCAATGATGGAGACGGATGATAAAACCGGTGCGCTTGCGTTTCAATCCGCGCACTATCGTGATGTCCCATAGCGGATGCTGCCGGTCCATGACGGTGCTGAACATCTTCCCGGCGAGTCTTTTCAGCTCGGTTCTGGTTCCCTGCTCGAGTTTGACCTCCCGGACGTGACGGCGGACATCGAAAGTGCCGTCGTACTCCCAGCTTGGAAGCCCCAGGCCGAACGGAGCCGACACGACGCGTTTGAGATAGCGAGGAAGAAGCGGAAGCTTGGACTCGATGAAATGAACGCAATCTTCAAACGAGATCTCGCCCTCAAAGGTACACACGCTGGCGACATTGAGCGGCATGTCCTCGCGTTCGAGATGCAGGAAAACGGTATCGCCCCAGGAAAGGCGATCGCTCTGGGAATGATTGCTCATGACCCCTCGCTATGCTTGGCGAATGAAAACCGGTGTGCCAGCTTGACCAGCTTCAGCGTTTTATAAAGATTGACGTTGACGCCGCGTAAGACCACTTTGACGGCCTTTGCATCAGCCGCGTTGGCAAATTGTTCGAGCGCGCGCAGGCCGCTCGCGTCGATGCGGCGGACCGTAGAGAAATCCACGACAAGTTCGCCGCTCTCGCCCTCGATCCTGCCCGTGGCCTGTTGAAGCGCAGAAGCCGCGTGCGGTTCGTCAACGCTCAGAAATACAGTTATAGTCGCCATACGCACCGCTCTTATACCGTTTGCAGTTCGGGCTTCTCAGCTGGCTTTGCGGCTCCGCGCCCTTGATAGCCCTTCCAGAACAACTCGACCATCTCGGTCATCAGGGGCATGCGCGGATTGGAGCGCCACGATGGATCGTCAAACGCGTTCTTGACCAGCTCCGGCATGGCCTTTTCAAACTCTTCTTTCGAGATGCCCAACTCGGCGATGGAGCGCGGGAAGGCCAGGTGGTCTAACAGTTGCTCGATCGCTTCGATCAGCTTCGCTACTTTTTCTTCGACAGTACGCCCGCCGAGGTTCAGCAGATCCGCAACCATCGCGTACTTCTTGTGCGCGATATAGCCCTGGCTGAAGGGCGACGGCATGAACTTGGCCGGAACGGCGGCGTTATAGGCGATGACGTGCGGGAGCAAGAGAGCATTCGCGCGGCCGTGCGCGATGCCAAAACGCGCGCCCAGCGAGTGGGCCAGCGCGTGATTCACGCCGACCGAAGCATTAGAAAAGGCCATGGCCGCAATACACGCGGCATTGTGCATCATGCAGCGCGCCTCTTCATCCTGCGGATGCTCGAACGCGATCGGCAGGTACTTGAAAGCCAGGCGAATCGCCTGCATCGCGTTGGAGTCGGTATAGGGCGAAGCGTAATTCGAAACGCCCGCTTCCAGCGCGTGCGTGAGGCAGTCGATGCCGGTGTCGGCGGTCAGGCCTTTCGGCATGGACATAACAAACTGCGGATCCACAATCGCCACGTCGGGCGTCAGGGAATAATCGGCGAGGGTCACCTTGCGTCCGCGCTGCTTGTCGGTGAGGACGGCAAAGGGAGTGACTTCGCTGCCGGTCCCGCTGGTCGTGGGAATTGCAATCAGACGCGCCAGGTTGACTTTGTCTTTGGGATATTCCACGACTCGCTTGCGCAGATCAAGAAACGGCGCAGCCAGATATTCCAGGTCGGCCTCGGGCGACTCGTATTTGAGTTTCATGATCTTCGCCGCGTCGATCACCGCCCCGCCGCCGAGAGCAATAATCTGGTCCGCCTTGTAGAACTTCAGCGTCTCGACCGCGTCGTTGATGACCTTCACTTCGGGCTCCGCGTCGGGAATGACGGTCACGTGAACATGAGTCTTCGGGCAGATATGGCGCCGGACCAGGTCGACGTGGCCAATTTGCTCGAGCACGGGATTGGTGACAATCACGGTCGTGCGCGAGGGGAACTGTCCGAGGTTCTCGACCGCGTTCATGTTGAAGTAAATCTGATTTGGAACTCGGAACCACATATGGTTTTGAGTCCTCCGAGCAAGCCGCTTGATGTTGAGGTAGTGATAAATGTTGACGTTGTCGGTGGTGCTGTTGCCGCCGCCGGTGCCGCAACCAAACGAGAAAGTGGGGACGAGATCGTTGTAGACGGCACCCAGGGCGCCGATTGCTCCAGGAGAGTTCACGATGATGCGTCCGGCGTTAATCACCTCGCCAAACTTGCGAATGATTTCATCGTTGCGCGAGAAGATGACGCCGGTGTGTCCCAGACCTCCGGCGTGATTCACGTCCATGCATACCTGGAGAGCTTCCGACGTGGATTTCGCCCGATACACTGCCAGGACCGGGAACAACTTCTCGACTGAGAGAGGATGATCGCGGCCTACGCCTTGAATCGGCGCGATAAGCAGTTTCGTGCCCGGCTTCACCTGGAGACCGACGAAGCGGGCGATGTCGATGGCTTTCTGGCCGACGGCCATTGGCTGCATGAAGCCGGTCTGCGGATCGATCACCGTGCATTCCAGCAGCTTTGTCTCCTTCTGGCTGCAGATGTGGGCGCCCAGATCGGAAAACTTCTGCAGCGCGGCGTCGTAGATCTCGTCGTCAATCGCGACCGTTTGCTCTGAGGCGCAAATCGTTCCGTTGTCGAAGGTCTTGGAGACAATGATGTCCACCACCGCCGTGTTGAGGTCGGCAGACTTCTCGAGGTACACCGGCGTATTGCCCGCGCCCACACCCAACGCGGGTTTGCCGGAACTGTAGGCTGCTTTCACCACGCCTGGGCCGCCGGTTGCGTCGATGAGGCCTATATCTTTGTGGTGCATCAGGTAGGCATTGTCCTGCAAGGTCGGAGTGTCGAGACACGCAAACACGCCTTCTGGCGCACCATGCCTGAGAGCGGTCTCGTACATGATTCGTACGGCTTCGGAGCAGCACTTCCACGCCTTGGGATGCGGGCTGAAGATCACCGCGTTGCGAGTCTTGATCGCTACGATGCACTTGAACAAGACGGTGGACGTGGGATTGGTAACCGGAGTCAGCGAGAACAAAACTCCGATCGGCTCGGCCATTTCGATCAGATTGCGCTCGGGGATCTCGCGTATCACGCCGACGGTGCGGCGGTCCTTGATGTAGTTGTAGACGAATTCGCTGGCCACCATGTTCTTGATGACCTTGTCTTCCATCACGCCAAGCCTGGTCTCTTCGACAGCAAGGCGGGCCAGATACTGCGCCTGCTCTAGGCCGGCCAGCACCATCGGCTTCACGATGCGATCGACGTCCTCCTGCGTGAATTGCGTGAAGACGGCGGCGGCGATGCGTGCCTGGCTGACCAGGCCTTCGAGATAGGCGATCCGTTCCGCGCTGAGCGTCTTTTCGGCGAGCGGAATCTGAATGCGCTCTTTGGTGGCTTCACTGGTGATCATCGCGCCTCCTTCAATCTTGGGGAACTGTTACTGGGTCGAGCGGGCCCACGCGGACGCCAGCGCGATTCGCGCAGACGCGCCAAACAACACTTCGGGAGTGTGGGCTAACTAGGCTCCAGCCGGGACCATGCGGTCAGCCTCGATGCTCCACAGTAGACGCCGACGGAGGATGGGGGCTACCACCACTGTCACTTCGAATTAGAGCCATTATAGGCGGGCGATTCATCCGACGCCGACGGAGGATGGGGGCTACCACCACTGTCACCGTAGGATGTGATGGGAGTCACAGGACGAGGAGGGCACGGGAGGGCGCAAGATGCAGATATTAAACGAGATTAGGAGGCGAAATCGCGCGGGCAAAAAAGAGTTCGCGGCCCGGCGATTCCCTGGTTTGAGAACGACGCCGAGCCGCGAACGTCCGGTGAGCAACGCACCGAATCATGCCACCGCTGCCGCTGCTTTCGCTTTTGCCATCGGTTTGCGCGGCGCACGCGTTTTTGGCGCCGGCTTTTGCCCGTTGACTGGTTTTACCATCACATTCATCAACGCCTTCTGGGCATCGACATAGCTCTTCACCGCTCCGCGGGTCAGCTCGTTCAACGGAAGGAACGGAAATGGCTTCAGTAAGTCGATGCTCTTTCCAGCGACCTTTACATTCGAGTTCATCTGCCGGCCGGCGGTGTCGACCAGTTGTTTCTGCGCTTCAACGAACGATTCCATAGCCTGTTTCACCAGAGCTGGAATCTCAGTTTTCTTCCCTCTCTTCTCTTCGCCGTGCTTGCCGCTGGTGATTTTGGCCGTTTCGTCGGCGACCACATCGAGAAACCGCTTTTGCGCTTTGACGAACGTCTCCATGCCTTCCCGGGCGAAGTCCACCATGTGTTCGGGCTCATACGGCTTTCCGGCTTTCACGGCCTGCAACCAGTTGCGGGTCTGCTTGCCGGCCATCTTCAGATACTCCTCATCCATGTGAATGAAAGTCTCGACACTGCGTTGCAGCAGATTGATCAAAGCGGCGCGCTGCGGGGTGTCTCCCAGACGCTCTTTCACAGCCTTCATCAGCAGTTCGTTTTGTTGTTTGCCGAGTTCAAGAAGAATGTGTTGTCCGTCGAGAAAATTGGCGATGCCGTCTTCGGCAACTTCGCTAAGAATCGCGGCGGGCGAGTGATGCGGATCCGACAATTGTTGCCTGACAGCATGCATTATGCTGGCATTCTGCCGCATCGCCAGGTCGAGGAGGATGTGTTGTGTGGCGAATAGAGTCTGTACCGCTTGTTGCCCCCAGCCAGAGAGAACACCGAGCAGCGGCGACTCCTTAGGAACTTCATGCTTAACTGCGGCTGCCATACTAAGAACCTCCAATTGCTGCACTGCAGCATAATTTAACTATATGATTCGTTGATGGCTCTGTCAAGTTATTGTTGTATGCTTGTGCGCAGCAGCATAGGCTGGAGAAGATGAAGCCCGGTGTGATTCTGATCAAGAAATACGGAAATCGCCGGCTGTACGACACGGCCGGCAGCCGCTACGTGAACCTCGACGACCTGGCGGCGCATATCCGCGCTGGACGCGACGTTCGCGTCGTGGACGCCAAAACCGGCCAGGATCTCACCCGCGTCGTCCTCACTCAGATCATCACCGAAGACGCCAAAGACAAGCCCACCGGACTGCCACTCGAACTCCTGCGCCAACTGATCGTCGCTTCCGATGAGGTGCGGCAAGAATTCCTAATGTGGTACCTGAAATCGGCTTTCGAAACCTACCAGAAGCTGCAAGACACGGTGCAGAACCGACTCAGCGAAGTGCAGTCAGCGATTCTCTCCCCGGTAGACCTGATGAAGCGATTCCTGGGAACGTCCGAAGCCACGGTGCCGAAAAGTGAAGAGGAATCGGAAGTCGACATGTTGCGTAAGCGGGTGGCGGAGCTCGAAGCCCGCCTGACCAGACCGGCTAAGACCAGGCGCAAGTCCCAGAAAAAGCGTTGAGTTTCTGATTTTGCTTACTTGCACCAGTTCCGGGCAGCGGGATGCCCGTTGACTCGTGAGAGAAGACGGATATAATTGTGCAGTGCAGCATAGACCCTCCGTGGCTCCTGTGCGGATGGGGGGAGCCTAGACGAACTTGCGGCCCAAGAAGAAGCCGGTAACAGCACGTCCTAAAACGGCGAGGAGACGCAAGTCTTCACGGCAACCTTATCCCAAATCGCATGTTTCTACGCTGTGGACCGAGGCTCTATTCGGGGCCGAGATCCTGATCCTGCATGCCAATCCTGTGTACTACGGCTTCGGCGTTCACAGTGGCGATGGTTCTGCGGTGGTCGTGATTCCCGGATTTCTTGGAACCGATCTTTATCTGAGCGAGCTTCACTCGTGGCTGCGGCGCATCGGCTATAAGCCGTATTTTTCCGGAATCGGCATCAATGCGGAATGTCCCAACCTGCTTATTCAGAGCCGCCTCAATCAGACGATCGACAAAGCGCGCGCCGAGACCGGCCGCAAGATCCATCTAATTGGACATAGCCTGGGAGGAGTGATTGCGCGCTCGGCCGCGGCTCAGCGCCCGAAAGACGTGGCTTCGGTCATTACGCTCGCCGCTCCCATCCGCGGCACGGTCGTGAATCGATCCATTCTGGACGTCGCCGAAGCGGTTCGGCTGCGCATTCTCGAAGAGCATGGCCGCGGCGTTCTGCCCGATTGCTATACCGGGCGCTGCACCTGCAATTTTCTTGATTTCCTGCGGCGCCGGGTCCCCAACTCGATGCTTGAAACCGCTATCTACACGCGTCAAGACGGTATCGTGGACTGGCGCTACTGCATGACCATGAACCCGGCAAATGATATCGAGGTTCCCGGAACGCATATCGGGATGGCGTTCAATCCGGCGGCCTATGCCGTGATAGCAGAACGCCTGGCGAGAGCTCAGACGCCTTAGCCGACCATCTCCAGCACAGCACCCGTGTTCGTCTCTAGCTTTAGGGCTGGCTTGCCGGGACTTTGAATCAATACTTGTGCAGAAGCGAGGCTGTTGTTCCGCACCTCGAAGCTGCCGCTGCAATTCGTCTTCACATAAGGAAGCCGATGCATCGAGGGACCCCTGCCATCAATCGCAACATCCAAACGCCATCCCGCCCGATCGGAGCAGTGAAAATTCCACTGCATGCTTTCTGAAAGATCCGTCTCGCGCAGGCTGCGGAATATGTGCTGCGATCCCTCATGCCACAGCACCGCTTTGCGAAAAACGAGCCCGAGCGGCATATCATAGACCAGGGCTTCGAATGTGCTCGCCGGACGCCCGTCACGCGGGAAATACGCATGCGTCCAGCGCCAGAAGCTGCGATGCCGGTATCCACAGTTATGCCCCTGCACACCGAAGCCGAGAGGGTCGTTCGAAAACGTGCGGTTATCAAGCCTGATCTCTCCTGAAAAGAGCGCATCGGAATGCGTGCTGCGAGAGAAGCCGATCCAGCCCTTATCGCTCAGGGTCACGCGAAATGTAGAACGGTACTGCAGGTCCCACGAGACGTTGTGCCCGTCCACGTCAAGCGCTCCTCGGCAGCGATCTTCTTCGATCCCATTGCCGTTCACCCCGAAATAAAAAGGCGACCGTCCCCTGCGGCTGAGTTCCAGGGTGTCGAGAGGGAATCCTTGAATCAAGCTGAGCGGCCTTCCGTTCAACGGAAACCACGTTGCCCAGACCTGCACTGGCATGCCGCGCGCATTGCCGGCGCAGCCCTCGCGCCCCGGATTCATCAGCAAGTAGCGGAACCACCAGGCCCCGCTGCCATCCGCGAGTCCGAGACGAAGGAACCACACCTCGTACCGGCGGCGCACCGCGAGCGTGGAAAACACTTCGTTGAGCGTGGCCACGGCAATACTGTCTCACAGAGAGTGCGATTCCTCGGTGATGGCCGTCACTGCATCAACCTGCCCGGTGGAAGATAGTGTGATCTGGTCATGCTGGATACTTCTCTCCTCCCCGCCGGCTTGGGCCAGATTTCGCCCGGCCAGTTGCGCCCCACCCTCGAGAATTTTCTTCCCGAAGGTGCTACGCCTGCGGAAAAAGTGAAAGCCATCGAAGCCGGGCTCTGCAGCCCCCTCGGCCAGTCCATGCGCGAGACGATGGCGCGTTGGATCGTGGATGAGGTCGTCCCTGTGGATCGCCTTGTTCCGGAGGCCTACCTCCACTGGCGTCCGCCAGTCCGCGACTCCATGATCTTCGTGGTCACCCGGCTGAGTCCGGAGCGCCTGGCTCCAAAGCTGCTGGAGCAAATCGAGCTGCCACCCGATACTCCCGCGGAGGTTCGGTTGCTGCGATTGATTGCGAAAGTGCCGGGACTACAGAAACTTGGCCAAGTCATCGCGCGTAATCAACATCTCCATCCTGCGCTGCGCAATGCGCTGGCAAAACTGGAAAATGGCATCCGCGATGTGAATCCTGAGCTGATTCGAAGCATCATTGAAAAAAACCTTGGCCCCCGCATTGCGACTTATCGCGTTCAGATATCTCCCCAGATTCTTAAAGAGGCCAGCGTCAGCGCGGTCGTGCGGTTTTCGTGGCGCAACCCCGAGACCGGCAAGCGCGAGCGCGGCGTCTTTAAAGTACTCAAGCCGCACATTCCCGAATACTTCGCGGAAGACATGGATTACCTGCAGGGCTTGGCGCACCACTTCGGCGACCGCCATCATAATTACGGTTTTCCTGCTCACCTGATTCCCGACACATTTCGCAAAGTTCGCCGGCTCTTGCGGCATGAGGTCAATTTCCGCCGCGAGCAGGAAACGTTAGTAGAAGCCGCCGAGCTCTACCGATCCTACTCGCGGGTGTGCGTGCCTCGCTTGATTCGACCCCTGTGCACGCGGATGATAACGGCGCTGAGCGAAGAACGAGGAATCAAGGTGACCAGCGCCGCAGCTCATGTGCCCTCCACCCAGCGACACAAGATCGCGGAGCAGCTGATCGAGGCCCTGGTCGCCGTCCCCCTTTTCTCGAAGGCGAAAGCTGCGGTATTTCACGGAGACCCGCATGCCGGAAATCTTCTCTATGACACGCGCACCGGGAAACTCGCCGTCATTGACTGGGCGCTGCGCGAGCGGCTTGGGCGCGATCTCCGCAGGCATCTCGCTCTCTTATTTGTGATGGTGAGCTTGCGCGATCCGGTGGGCGTCTTTCAGGAAATTTCCGCGCTCAGCCAGGCTCGCCTTCGAAGGGGTTCCCCGCGCGGCCGGATGATCCTCCAAGTCATTGCGGAGTTTCTCGACGAACTGCCTGCCTCGCGCCTGCCCAGCGCGGCTGACTCGATGCGTCTGCTTGAGCGGGTCGCCATCAAGGGAGTGAAATTCCCCGCTTCGTTAATTATGTTGTCGAAGGTAATGTTCACGCTGGAAGGAATTTTGCACGACATCGTGGGAGCCGACACGGGAATAGGCTTCACCATAGCGCGTCAGTTCGCGCAACACTGGATCGCTCACCGCTCGGAATTCGAGTCCCCGCTGGAAGCGCGCGACTGGCTTACGCTGCAATGCAGCGCTTTGCTTCTTCCCAGCCGCCTGGGAGTGCGTTGGCAGCAGCTCATGGTGAATCGGCTGCTGAAAACAAGAGCATCGCGTGTAGCGAGCTAAAGGCTTGCTTCGAACGTCATACCTCTGCTCGGGTCTTTTTGGTGCGGAAGGGCACCCCTGACATCGTGCCCTTCCAGTCATCTACGACGTTAAGCAGAAATCGTTACACTGCCACTGCTTTCGCCCGTTTCACCCGGCGCGGTCCAGCCGGCACTGGCTTTTTTGCGGGGGTGATCAGCGAGCCCAGCAGCGATTTCTCGGTGTCCAAGAAATTCTTCAGGCCGTCGCCGGTCAGGTTTGCCATCGGCAGCAGCCGCGAAACGTTCATCATTTCCATCGAGCGCGTCGTGATGTCGAGGTTGACATTCATCTGTTGGCCCATCACGTCGAGCAGCTTTTTCTGGGCCTCAATGAACGCGCTGCCGGCCTTGCCCGCCAGTTGCGCAAGTTCGGTCTTTTTCGTGGTCTTGGTCGTATGCTCTTTGCCCTCCACTGCTTTCATTGCCTCTTGCGAGAGCATGTCGAGGAATTTCTTCTGTGTGCGGGTAAATGTCTCTACCGCTTCATGAGCCGACTCGACCAGATGGGCAGTGCGGTCCGCCTTCCCCGTCCTTTCCGACTCCAGCCACTCCAACGTCTGCTTGCTGGTATTGGTGAGCAGCTCCTGCTGCATCGCAATCACCGTGTCCACACTGCGCCGGACTAGCTCCGTCATCGCGATTCCCGGCACGAAGCCGCCGATCTGCTCCTTCACGCCGTTTAGCAGGATGTCATTTTCTTCCTGCGCCAGATTCAGAAGAGTGCGTTGCGCTTCCACCAGGCTCGAAGTTGCCTCGACCGCCAGCTCGGTGAACAGAGCAAATGGCGAGTGCCCGTCGCGAGGCTTCCCATGAGTTTGCATAATTGCCTCCATTGCTGCACTGCAGCATAGACCCACTATAGGATTGACCGGGGCGTCAGTCAATTGTTTCCGCCGGATTGTGCGCTGCATCAATAAGGAATGTGATGGCAGTCACTCCCCGGGGTCCTCAGAGCAGGTCACGATGGTAGGAAGAACTTCACGGCTGCGATTGCTTTCGCTTTCAGCAGGAGGATCGTACGGAAAAGCTGCCAGAAGTAGAAAATGCCAGGCTATTGATGACTGAAGCGATGCGCTGGTCGGTGATGAAATGGCTGCGCGAAAAGAAGAGGGTGCGGAAAACTGCGGACGCCGCCAATGCTGCCTTGGATCGATTGGATCGTGAGACGAAAAGGCGCTGGCCGGAAGAATTCCGAGCCGCGTACCAGGCACTTGAGTCCAATGCCCCGGCGAGCAATGGGCACAAGAGAACAGCGGAGCACGCCGGGAGTGCCAAAATCCTTCTCAACGCTGGACACATGAAAGAGGCCGACGACGAAGCGTATCGCGCACGAATGACTGCCGAGAAGACGTTCGACGACGCCGAAAAACAGCTCAGCACCAGCCTGGCTCGCGAAGGCTGCCGCAAGGCCATCGAAAGCTGGGATCTGCACGAGAAGGCGATCCGCCAGTCCGAAGCTTTGATCCAGCAAGGGTGAGTGCGCCTCCAGCGCCACTCCCGAGGCCGGCTCGTCGTACAATGCAGCAGTAAAATTCCTGCAGGCCGCCAGATGACTGTGCATCTGCCGGCGTTTCGTTCATTCGCCTATGCCTTGGGCGTCCCCGATTGCGCTACCTGACGAATTCAATGCCGCGGCCTACTTCGTCGACCGGCACATGCGTGAAGGGCGCGCCGGCAAGATTGCCATCGAGTGTGGCGACACGCAGGTGACCTACGCCCAACTCTTCACCCGGGTAAACCAGTTCGGCAATGCCCTGAAAAAGCTGGAAGTGCGCATGGAAGAGCGCGTCCTGCTTCTTCTACTCGACACGCCGGACTTCGCCGTCACCTTCTTTGGCGCAATCAAGATCGGTGCCGTTCCGGTGCCGGTCAACACGCTGCTCAAGCCTGCCGACTACAAATACATGCTGAACAATTCGCGGGCGCGCGTGGCTGTGGTTAGCGGCTCACTGCTTTCGCTGCTCCAGGCGATTCCTAAGAACGAATTGCGCCACCTCGAGACCGTGATCGTATCGGGCGACGCCTCGGCAGGCACGCTCTGCTTAACCGATCTCCTGAAGAGCAACTCCGCCGAACTGGAGCCCGCTCCCACCCGCAAGGATGACGCCGCTTTCTGGCTCTACTCTTCCGGTAGCACGGGCCAGCCGAAAGGTTGCGTTCACCTGCAGCACGACATGGTGGTCAGCGTGGAACGCTATGCCAAGGCGGTTCTGAAGATTTCAGCAAGCGATCGCTTCTTCAGCGTCGCCAAGCTCTTCTTCGCCTATGGACTGGGGAACGGACTCTATTTTCCTCTGTCGGTCGGCGCAACCAGCATCTTGCTGACCGGCCCTCCAAGACCGCAAAGTGTATTCGAGATCATCGAGAAGCATCGTCCCACGCTGTTTTTTTCTGTTCCGTCGAACTACGTCAAGCTGCTGGCGTACACGGCGCCGGACCGCGAGTTTGATCTTTCGTGCGTGCGCCACGGTATCTCTGCCGGTGAAGCGCTGCCTGCCTCGGTCTTCCATCGTTTCAAACAGCGGTTTGGCGTCGAGATTCTGGACGCGATCGGCTCGACCGAAGCCCTGCACATGATGATTTCGAATGCTCCCGGCGAGGTTCGTCCAGGTTCTAGCGGGAAAGTTCTTCCTGGCTTTGAGGCCAAAATCGTCGACGACAACGATCAGCCGGTTGCTCCAGGTGAAGTGGGCAACCTGCTGGTCAGCGCCGACTCGACCTGCGCCTATTACTGGGGCGAGCACGAGAAAACCAAGAACACGATCGTCGGCCCTTGGCTCCGCACGGGCGACAAATACCATCAGGATCAGGATGGCTACTTCTGGTACGACGGCCGCTCAGACGACATGTTGAAAGTTAGCGGCGTGTGGGTGAGCCCGATCGAGATCGAGCGTGTGCTCAGTGATCATCCCGCGGTGCAGGAGGTGGCCGTTGTCTTTTGCAAGGACGCCGATGATCTTCCCAAGCTTATGGCCTGTGTCGTTCTTCGCAATGGGGCGAACGGCGGCACTCAATTAGCGCGCGAACTGCAGCAGTTCGTGGTAGCACAGTTACCGATTTACAAGCGGCCGCACTGGGTGCAATTTCTGGCAGAATTGCCGAAAACAGCGACAGGAAAGGTGCAACGGTTCAAGCTGCGCAATGCTTTCGCGGAGAGCGGTCAGCGCCGCGAGACGACTTAGAGGCCCTGCCCCTTGAATTGCTGCAAGAGACGAATCACCAGGAAGGGCAGGAAAATGGCCGCAACCAGGCCAAGATAGGTGTGAGCCAGAATTTCTTCGCCGACGCGCGCCTGCAGGTTCGGCAGGTCAAACGAGAGCAAATGATGCACGGCTCTTTGCAAAAGAACGCTCAACCCCGCTACGACGAGCAATGGTAGAGACCCTAAGCAGGCGGCGGCGACCGGACCGGGCTTCGCGGACAGCAGGTGCGCCACCCGGAAATATAGACAGCCGTCCAGCAACAGTGTGAACGCCATCATGACCGGCATCAGTTGGCCGTGCTGCCAGCCATTTACAACCAGCCGCGGAAATGAGACAGGAAACACGATGAGCAGCAGGGCAAAAATTCCGGAAAGCGCCGCTACCGCTTGGGCGGAATCCGCCAGGCGGACGACCACAATCCGGCGCTTCGATTGCACCTTGGCCAGCGCTACAGCGGGGGCGCTCACGGGTTCACGACCTTCGTGAGCCGATCCATAAGTATTTGCGCGACCGCAGCCATGCTGAATACCAGCAGCGCCATATTCCGCGAGTCGCGCCACGCGCGCCCGGGATGCCAATCGGTGCCGCTATGCTGACGGCAGTAGGTTTCGACCCAAACGTTCACGGCCATGATTCCGCCCACCGCGAGCAGAATGGCTCCCAGTGCTCTTGTATGAGGAGTAAATTGCGATTGGAGAAGATCCCAAATGACCGAACTGGTCAAAACCAAGCTTAGCAGCCCCAGTTCTCCCCGTTTCAAAAGTTCGCGGGGGCTAAACCGGGCATCAGTGTCATGGTGCTGATTCCACGAGCGCGCCATCGCCCACGGCACGAAGATCACCGGGACCACATACAGCGCGATCCAGAACAGCCATTTGAAGGTCCAACCTGCCATGATTTTCCCTGCCTGGCGGTGCTAAAACACACGCCCAAAGCAGAAATCTATCTTCCTGCCCGGCTCCGGGCAAGTTACCAGCGATTGATCTCCCTGACCCTTCCGTTCACTTCCGATGACGACGGATACTCCTTGTAGCGAACCGTCGGCTGAATTCTAGCTGGGGCATCGGACACGGTTACCGCCCTCCGCTTGGAGGAGCCGAAAATCAGCCCGCTGAAGCACAGGAAGCCGGCCAGTGTGCCCCCTCCGAACACCGACCACAGCCCGGGCGCGACCCACGAACTATAGCGTTCCAGGTGAAGGTTGGCGAGATCCCAAAACGTGAGGGGCCAGACCACGATTACGTAAATGCCCACCACCACCGTGACTGCTATAAAGCCCACGAAAAGCGCCATTATCCCCGCCGACGCGCTTTCAAACACCAGCATGGCCCAATGCTGATCGGCAGAACTCCCGGTTGCAGGACTCCCACCAATCACTGCTTGCTTGTGCTGCACTAACGGAGACAATCATCCTCCCTGCAAATTCGCCACGATCTCGTTCAAAAACTTGCGCTATCACCGGCCTGCACGTTTACTGCGGTGTGAAATTCTGGTGGTAGCTCAGATTGACCACATCCTGGAACATTGGCGTGCCCGCAGGCAGATTCGCCGGATTCAGGAACAACGTGTCGAACGAAAAGTTACGCGTTGGGGGGCTGTAGACGGTGGTACAGCACTTGAACGTTCCCGTGTCGTACTCGGAGTAATACATGCTCACCAGCGATCCGTTGTAGAACAGTTGCTGCCCGCCCCAGTTCTCCAGATAGCGCAGGAAATTGTGCAATCCGCCATCCGTGCCGAAATCTTTGGCTGCGCCCCACACGGGCTGCGGAAACGGAACGTTCTTGCCGGCCGCAACTGCCATCCGGTAATAGGTGGTTGTACCTACGCGTCCACCGACACTGGTCGGATTCGCCAGGCTGTTCGCATCATTCCAGTTATTCGAAAGCACAGTCACCGTATCGGCGATGATGGCGGCCGCCGCATGCGGAGTAGCGTTGCTGCCTCCCGTCCAATATGGATCCGACGGGCCGCTGTTGTAGTTGCCCTGCACGTATACCGGATTCTCCGACGACACCGTGAATCCGCCCTGGCCGTTGTCCGGACGTACCGGCAAATAGCTGACGCCCGCGTTCATTCCGCCGCCCACCAGCTTCAGTACGTGACGCGCGCCCGATACCGCATTGCTCAATCCCGTAGTCGTGCAGCTGGTCGTGAGATAAGGATTTGGCGGCGCCGTGTTGGTGTTCACGCCAAAGCCATAGCCGATGTTCGCTCCGCCCCAGTTATCCAGCTTTCCGTTTTGATCCGCGTCCTCGGGCGAATACGTGTAGTATGTCGCCGCCTCCAGCGCCCCATCCGGATTAGTCGAAGGCAGCGGCTGGGCGGAGTTGACCACATCTTCCAGACCTGATTCCCCGCTGATCACGCCCGCCGGAGTCTGTCCTCCATTTGACGGATTGGGATCCGGAAGCATACCGCGATGGTCCGAGAAGTAAAGGATGTAGCCATTCTGGTTCGTGAAGTTCACCAGATTGCCCACGTCGCCTGCTTGCGTGTACGGCGCCTGATGGGCCAGCCACTTCGCCAGATTGCCCACATTGATCTCGACCGCGCTCATGATGCCGTTAACCGCGCATCCGTTTGCCGCGTCGCGCATCTCCCCTTCACGCGTGTCATAGAAGTTAATCGGATAAAAAGCGTTCTGGTTGCCGATGGGCGAAGTTGCCCCGGGATTCATCTGCTGCAGAATGATGATCGCGTTGGGATTGTAAGGATCCGCGCCCGGCCCCGTCGGTGCCTGGTTGTACTGCCGCGTGAAGCTCCAGCTCAGCCAATCGCGCGTGATCCCGTGCCAGACGCCGGCGTTGTCGGCATACTCGACCCGGATCCACGCTCCCTGTCCATTATTCGGAATACCTGCGGTCGTCAGCTCGCCCAGGAGAGGATAAGACGTCCATCCTGCGTGGCCTACCGGATTCACCCAGTTATTCGTCGGGGGGGAAGTGACTGCGATCCCGTAATATTCCTGCCCGCTCACCGATGCTCCCGAGGTGTTCTTCACTCCTGCCGTCGACGGAATCGGATAGCCTGAGCCCGGCGAAAACTGTACGTCATCCGCGTCGAGCGCCCCAACCCCGCGCTCAGGATGTAAATCCGCAACCGTATCGGCCAGCAGCACGCGAATCTGAGCCTTGTTATACAGCCGCGCGCTTCCCAGCGTACTGGTAGCGGATTCTCCCGGCTGCGGCTTGCGCACAATCGCGATTGGATCGGTACACGGCGGTGGATTGCTCGTGCAGCTGTTCTGCACAAAGGGCAACTGCATGTTGGTCGCACCGGTCAGCGCATTGATCATGAATCCGTTCAGCGATCCCGAAGAAATGCTGGGGAAACTGGTATTCGCCGTTCCGGCAAGGGATGGATACCCTCCGCTCCAACTTGCGTCTCCCGGCACCGTCCCCGCTCCCGGCAGGGCTACGCAATTCGTTCCCGGAGGCGGAAACACCAGGGCACAACCCCCTGTCGCCTTCGGAACATAAACCGTCCCGCCATATCCGCCCGTAGTCAGATATCCATTCTCCAGGCGATCCATGACGATCTGCTGAAAGGCCGCGATTTTGTCATTGAAAACCAGGTCCGATCCCGCCGCCAGAAACAAATTGCCGTTCGTGTGTACGCGTCCGCCAAAGCCGAAGTTTGGTCCCGCGAAGTAACTGCAGTCGTAGCCGCAGAACACGCCAAACTGGAACACCGGGATCAGCGCCACTTCTACCTTGCGCGTCATGTTCACCGAAGCGCCCGACGGACGAGTCGCAATCACCTGCAACGACATGGGCACGATTTCAGCGTCCAGACCCTGGTTAGCCCCAGAACTGATTGTGTTCCAGCTGCTTAAAGGATTGCCGTTCGCGTCGAGCGGATAGTTGATCGTCTCCGCGTAGCTCATCCCGCTGACCATTGCCGGTGTCGGCGGAAAATTGATCAGGTTTTGAATCTGCGCATTGGTCGGGCTCATGGACTGCGTGTAGAGCGACGACAAGTCGGCCGTCAGCTTCTCCATCCCCGATTCCGCCCCGTAAAAGGCCAGGTTGGTTTCCAGATCGTTGCCCCCCATCCGGGATTCGTTCGTAACCATAAACAGAATCCCGGCCGCAACGCCCGACAGCAGCACCAGAATGATCAGTGCTGCGATCAGCGTGAAACCCCGCGATGTGATCTTCGCCTGTCCCATATTCGCTCCTGAGCCCTTACTGATAGCGGTTACGAAATGCCATATTGCGCGCGCTCACCGAGGTCGCCAGATACATGTTCTGCGACTTGTTCCCGTTGTTGAGCATGCTCTGGCCCATGACAACGATGTTGATCTTCTGAATCAAATTCGGTGATTCACCCGTCCCTAACGGGTTGGGTTGGTTCGCATCGAGCGCCGCATTCGTGGAGTTGTATGTATCAAAAGCAAATTGCAAGTTGATAATGTCGTCCGCCACTGGGACCGGATTCAGCCCGTTCACCTGGCGCATCAAACGCGGCGTCTGCCCGTTTGCCGGTACTGTCAGGTAATACGTCACCGCAAACAGACGGTACGCGGTTGTGTTCGCTCCGGTCGAAATCGACTTGATATTGTTCGACGCCGCGCCGTTCTGATTGATATTGAGCGCATCCCGGTCCGCAAACTCGATGAATCCGGCCCCCAGGTTTGTCACCTCGCCCACTGCCGTGCCCAGGCTGTTGCTGAGCATGATCAGGTCGCCGACTTGAATGCCGCCCGCCGCCGTGATGAGAGGAGGAGGCGGCACATAAGCCGTATTTGGCGTCAGAGTGATGTTGGTCCCATCGTTCGGGGTGGGAAATGTGATGTCGTACTCCCACAGCGGAAAGTTGTAGTCCGCATAGATCACGGTGATGCTGTCGTTAATAATCGGTGGCGGCGCCGCCGGTATCACCGCATTCGCTTCTACGCCGTTGTTGAAGCCCGGGATTACGCCGTACATGTAATTGTTGTTGGGATAGTTGAAGGCCGGCACGTGACAGACTCCGCCCTGATCGCACGCGAAGTTCGATGTGCTCGATCCGTTTCCCGTGGGCAACTGGATTCCGCCCGACGGCAGCCCAGCTCCTGCCATGCTGATGTCTTTCACCATCAGATCGATGGCCGCCCGCATGTTTTGCTGGGTCTCGGCGCGCTGCGTGACTAACATGACCGAGTTCAGGCCGGTCTTGAACAAACTGGCCATCGACGCCATTACCAGCAGCCCCAGTGCCATGGAGACCACTAGCTCCAACAGCGTAAAACCCTTTCCCGGATTGCGTGCTTGCATCGTCATAATTCTGTTACCGGTATTAGCGGAACGACGAGATCAGCGCGTTGACGCTATAACTCCGCGGAAGCGTGCTCATGCCGATGTAACTGACGGTCACTGTGATCTGCTTCAAATTCGGATTCACCGACCCATCCGGCTCCAGCACCTGGTTGATCTGGATCTGACGGCTGAAATTTGCCAGGCTCATCGGCACATCGTCCGGCGTCCCCAGAATTCCATCGGGGCCCGGCAAGGTGATGCATTCCGGACCAGCCGGGCAGACTCCCTTGGCCGCGAACGGAACGTCATCGGCAGTGTTCACCAGGCCGTCATTCCCTGCGTCCCAAAGCGGGGTCGAGCCGCTGCTGAAGATTCCGCCGGAGGAAATGTTCGCAATCTGCGAGAAGCTAATTTGTTGTGTATTGCGCGCCGTGAAGATGCTCTCCATAGCTTCCAGCGCTTTCTGCCGCGCGATCAGATTTTCCTGCGCATTTTGCGTCGAGCTGACTGCCGTTGCGAATGCCGCCACCACCGTTAGGATCCCGATGCTCAGAATGACAATGGCGATCATCACCTCGATCAGGGTGAAACCGCCCTCCGCATTCTGATGGCCTTCTCTCGTCTTCATTGCTGCACCCAGGCGTTCCCACCGCCCTGCTTGTAAAGACGCCATCCCCGGATTCTTCCCGTTGTGCCGAAGACGGAGACTGCTCGCGAACTGTACAGATCACCCGGCCTGGTCAGGTAGAGCACGCCGCTATCGAAATTGCCCAATGTATCCTGGGACGAACCATCGGGCATGAACATTACATAGTTCTGGCTGCCCGCTCCCATCCCTTGATCGAAGTCAATCGCATTCGAGCCCGTGCCGAAGCCGTCCGGCGCTGCCGTAGGAAATCCTGCCTGTACCGAAAATTCGATATCTGGCGGCAGGGTGTAGGTCGCCACCGTCACCGGAGGTGGAGAGACCGGGAAACCCACCCCCCAATACTGCACCGTGATCGTTCCTGGAGCTGTGAAGGTCAGAATGTAGCGCTTGCTCTGCGTGACGGCCTGACTTCGATAGGTGCGGATCACCGAAAGTGTCGTATCGTATGCCGCGTCCACATGGCTCTGCTTCAGCAGCGGCATCAGAGCGAGCACTGTGACGCACGCCATGGTTAGCCCAATTCCAAGGGCGATCATCATTTCCAGCAGCGAGAACCCGCGACCCTTATTGACTGTCATAAAATCGTTGCGGAAGAGAAGCGCGCGACTACCGGAATGCACCCCCAGCGTAGCCATGGGTCTCGGTGCCGAACGAACCCCGCCTTCGCTGCCCAATAGCTGCTGATTTTGTATGTTAGGAACGGAAGAGAGGTGGGTCAAAGGTACTACGGTGCCATTCCGGGACGGTCCTTTTTCGCCCGAAAGACACTAGCGCAGTGATTACGGACGTAACTCGCGGGACTTGCGATGATCCATTAGCCAGCCGAGTGATGCGCACGTCCACTCACTGCTCACAGCTCATCGCTCCTAGGCCGAATCGCACCCGGGGCATGAGGGATGGTAAGCGTTGCCCTTATACTCGAGCTCCTTCAAACCCTGCGCGGAGGTGTAGTAGCCGCGAATGGCTTCGCTTCGAATCGCATCCAGAAACTTGCGCGCAGGACTCCCCGACTTGTCGGACCAAACTGCACGCGCGAATTCATCTTGTTGCGCTGCGCTGAGGTTCAAAAACGAAATGCCGCGTTTCTCCACGGCTTCCTTATTCCATGCGGGAATGCCTTCACGCGCGACCTTCGCCCGATCTACCGTTTCCAGTTCGCGCACCGTGGGTTCGCCAAAATACGCGACCGCGAGCGCCCGGTGTAGTGGATCGAGATTCTGCGCCGCCTTCCTGACTCCATCCGCCGAATAAAACGACAAGTCAATCCATTGCGTCGCCTGTGCCAGCGCATCCGGGTCCACGTTGCCCAGGATAATCTCAGTTAAGCGCGTAACCAGCCGGAAGTCCTCGGTTGAGAAGAATCGAGGCTGAAACGGGGAGCCCGCCGGCTCCGCGTAATCGGTCTCGCTTCCGGCTGGGGGAGTGAACGCGTGATGCCCGCCGCTCAGCGCATGCACCAGGTCGCTGGCTGACGGACCATACAACCCCGGGGGCAGCTCAGCTTGCTCTTGCGCACTCAGCAGAACGCTTTGCGGAATCAGTCCGCTGACCCCGGCCAGAGCAACCATCTCTCCGAGGCGCAGAAGCCATTGGCGACGGCTGATTTCATTGCTCAGATCCAAAGGTTCGGGCGCCTTCACACTTCACCTCGGCGGAACGCCTCTGCAATGTGTTCGCCGGCGCGGGCAGAAATCGCCATGATGGTCAGCGTCGGCTCGTAGCAACCCTGGGTCGTAAACACCGCACCGTCGGTGACGAAAACGTTGCGCGCGTCGTGCACCTTGCAGTTGCGGTCCACCACGGTTTTCTCCGGCTTCTCGCCCATGCGCGCGGTGCCGCATTCATGAATGTTCTTGCCGAAGACGCTCAGGTCAGGCTTGGGCGGAGTCGGGTCCACCAACTTCATCTCGTCCAGAATGGCATTGACGTGGGCAGCCATCGCCTTTGCCATTGCCTTGTCGTTTTCACCGTAGCTCGCGTTGATGTGCAGCGCGGGAATGCCCCAGGCGTCCTTCTTCTCCGGATCGAGCTTGACGTAGTTCTCCTCGCGCGGCAGGCATTCGCCCTGTGCTTCAATCCCGAAATAATAAGGAATGTCCTTACGCACCCGCTCGCGCCAGCGGTCTCCAAACTCAGGCAGCAGAAACGCGTGACCATACAATTCCTGACTGCCATCCCCGTCGAAACGGTATCCTCGCACGAAGTTCGTGTTGCGGTCGCGCTTGCCCGACGTGTTCACATATTTCGGGATCAGGAATCCGCACGGACGGCCGACGGCTTCCCGCTGGGATGAACGGAACTGCGGCATAGATCCACCCGCGCCCTCGATCGTGAAGTGATCCATCAAATAATGACCAAGCACCCCATTCGAATTTCCCACGCCTTGCGGATAGGACGACGACTTCGAGTTGAGCAGGATCCGCGTGGATTCCAGTGCTCCAGCCGCAACCACCACGGATCGAGCGTAGGCTTCGCGGCCTTCCATCGTCGTGCGATCGATATAATGAACGCCCTCTGCGCGCCCGTTCTGTCCCATGATGACGTGGCTGACCACCGCATCGCTAACCAGCGTGAATTTCCCAGTGCGCGCCGCAGCCGGCAGCGTGACGGACGGGCTGTTGAAGTAAGACGCAGTAAAACATCCGCGCTGGCATTGATCGCAATAATGACAAGCGGGACGGCCGCGGTGCGGTACGGTTAAATTCGCCACGCGATCCGGAATCACCTTCCACCCGAATTTTGTCTCGATCACTTTCTTGGCTTCCAGCGCGCCACAGGAAAGTTTCATCGGAGGCAGGAACTGCCCGTCCGGCATCTGCTCCAGACCATCGCGAGATCCGCTCACCCCGATGTAGCTTTCCACCCGGTCGTAGTACGGCTCCAATTCTTTGTAGCTGATGGGCCAATCCTCGCCGTATCCGTCCCGGCTGGCCGCTTTGAATTCGTTATCGGTGTAGCGATAGCTCTCGCGCGCCCAGCAGAAGGTCTTGCCGCCCACCTGGCGGCCGCGAATCCACATAAAGGGCTTGTCGGCAGGAAACGTGTACGGATTCTCGTGATCGTTAACAAAAAACTGGTGGCTGTAATCGTCGCACGCGTAGCAGAGCCGCTGCACTGGCTGATTTTCCAGCAAGCGCTTCTGATCGCCAAAGCCTCGAAATTTCAGCTGGTAAGGCCAGATGTGCTCGGTGAAGTCGCGGGTTGGAACCCGGGGCGGACCAGCCTCGAGCATCAGAACCGTGAGCCCTCGTTCCGCAGCTTCTTTCGCAACCCAGCCTCCGCTAGCCCCGGAGCCGACGATCAGAACGTCAAATATTTTTCGTTGTGAAAGCAGCATGAAGCAGCCAGTCTAGCAAAACGATGACTTGTTGAAGGTCTCTTAGTTCATACATCGAAGCGGAAGTGTTCTGCGTCCTCTGCGAATCCTCCGCGAACTCGGCGGTTAAGCTTTTACCGCTGAGGCCGCTGAGAAACTTCGCAGAGATCGCTGAATAAGCAGTAGTCACATCGCTCATGAATCTCAGCTTCTAATTTTCCATCCCGATCTTCTCTCCCCGCTTCAGTGTCCGGTCGAAGAAGTCGGCGGTCGCGCCATAAGTCCGGATCCAACTCTTGTACATGAAAAATCCGTGGATCTCATCGGGGAGAATCAGTTCCTCAAACGGTACGTGATGCGCCCGCAACCGCTGCACCAGGTCCACGGTTTGCGTGAACGGAACGTTGCGATCGTCATCCCCATGAATCAGCAGCACCGGTGACTTCCAGCCATCTACATAGGCATCCGGGGACGAATCCCACGCGAGCTTGATTGCTGCCTCCTCATCCGGCGGTCGCAAGGCGACATTTCCGAAGTAGGGCCGCTCCGTCAGGAACACGCTCCAGTCGTGCACGCCGTGATAATCGACACCGGCCTTGAACAAGTCTGAATTCTTGGCCAGGCCCATCGCCGTCAGAAAGCCGCCGTAGGAACCACCCCACAACCCAATCTTTTCGCCATCTATCTCCGGCAGAGATTGCAGATACTTTCCTGCCGCGACAATATCCTTGTACTCGGCAGCCCCGCGCCAGACTGTGTTTGGGGCTTCGCGGAAAGCCCGGCCATACATCACGCCGAGGCGGTAGTTCACCGACAACACCGCATATCCGCGGCTCGCCAGATACTGATTCTCGGCGTACGCGTTGTGATAGTAGTCCATGTAGTGGAAGCCCAGCATCATCTGCCTGACGGGCCCGCCATGCATGAACACGAGCCCCGGTACTTTCCCGCTCGCATTGCGCGGCAGGAAGAGCTGTCCGTGAAGCGTGACCCCATCTTCGCTCCGGAAGATCATTTGTTTCGGCGTAACCAGCGCTGTGGAGGGAAAGTCGCCGGGCAGAGCCTGTTTCGCGATCATTTCGCGCCCATGGTCCGTGAGTTGGTACGGCATGGCGGGCGAAGTCGCCGTGGAGCCGAGGCACGCAATGCTCTTCCCATCGCCGGTCTCGACCGGCGTCCACTCCATGGTTTCCCCGCTCGTGAGCGCCCGTTGCGGAGTTCCTCCTGCCACGGGCACCCGCCACAGATGCCGGCGATCCACGTCATCCTGATTCGAAGAGTAAACGATTGACTTTTGATCCGCACTGAGCAAAACGTCTTCGACATCAAAGTCGCCGGGCGTCAATAGGACAGGAGAACTGCCCATTGTGATGGAATACAAATGATTGCGTCCGTCCTGCTCGGAGGCGAATACCACCCTTCCATCGGCCGCAAACTTCAGCGACCCGTCTTCCGTCAATCCGGGCAAAGAGTCGTCCATCTTGTCGCCGCTCCGCCAGAGCAGTTGCGCCTTGCCCGTCGCCGCATCCGCCACCCACAGCGACCACGGCCTCGGCCGAACTGGAATCAGCGGCAGCTTGTGCTCATCTCCAGGCTCGCGCACGAATAAGATCGACTTCCCGTCCGGCGACCACCGCGGCATGGAATCCTTGTCCACACTCGGCGCCACGTACCGGATCGATCCGCCGCCGAAATCGTAAATTGCAATCAGGCTGTGCCCCTCGCGCTCGCTGACGAATACAATGTGCTTGCCGTCAGGTGACCACTTCGCCTCAACCGAATTTCCCCGCACCACCGCGAGTTCCTTAGCCTGCTGCGTCCCATCCAGGCTGGCGAGCCACAGCTTCTTTTTTGCCGACCAGACCGCCGACTTTCCGTCCGGAGAAATTTCAATGTCCTCGCATCCTTCCTCAGCGCATCCCATGTCTCCCAGCAGCCGAGGGTTCGCGCTTTTCGCGTCAACATCCATGGCGAACACCTGCTGCTTCGCTCCTTTAACCCAGCTCATGGGATTGGCGCTTTCCTGCGCCTCATTCAATTCGCTTCCCAGAACGTAGGCCACAGTCTTGCCGTCCGGAGTGAGCCGCAAGCTGGCGATCGGTTGTCCGTCGTCCTCGCGGTAATGCGTCACCTGCCGCGCCGTGCGCGTAAAGTCGGGTCCATCCGCCACCCAAACATTGCGGACTCCCTTGGCATCAAACACCCATGCGATCCGGCTGCCATGTTCAGCGGCTGTCAAGCCGCTCGGAAAGGGCGAACTGAGGACTTGTTCTAAAGTGAACGCCGACTGCGCCCACGCCGGCGCCGACGCAAGCAGGATGACAACCAACACTAGCTGGAAACGAAGTCTCGCAATTTTCATAGGGCGCTAGGGTAAGCGATACGCCACCCAAGTGCAAAACAAAATGTCCGCGACCGAAAGCGCGGTACGAGCATTCCAATTTTGCGAAGGGACTCAAATCACCAACGAGGGCACGGTCAAAATCGGAAAGTTTCAGTGAAGAGCAGATTCCTTCAGGCGGCGGAGTTGTCCGCAACATGGTCGCTACGCCTGACCGCCGTCGCCTGCAGTGGGGTGAACAAAGTCGCCGTGGTCGAAGCCTCGCGCTGACCGCGCTAGATCGAACCGGCGCCGGATTGGATTCTGCAGCGAACAATAAAGTTGCCTGCTGCCAGACAGTGGCGCCCTGTCTCGTCTCGGCGCTCGCGCCCGCGGCACCGAAAACTATCGACGGCGGCAACCTTTGTTCCCCTTCTGGAGATCGAAATATGTCCTTGAAACATGGCGCCCGGCGCCGATTTCCATGCAGACTTTGGGCCGCATCCCCACTCCTCCTCGTGCGCTTCCCGCCGAAGCCGCCGTGCTTCCGCCGCAAGCCGAGCCGTTGAAGATTTGTCTCGTTACATGTTTTCCTCCCAGTCAGGGAGATCTCAACGAATACGGATTTCACGTTGCGTCCGCGCTGCGCAATGAACCCGCGGTCGACCTTCTCCTGCTGTCTGATCAGACATCCACCTCCCAGGAACTCGATGGTTTCAAGATCGAGCGCTGCTGGCGTTTCGATTCTTTTCTGACCCCGGTTCGCCTGCTCTCTGCGATTCGCAAAGCCAAACCCGACGTCGTCTGGTTCAACATGGGTTTTTCCACCTTTGCTCGCAACCCCGCAGCCGCTTTTCTATCGATCACTGGCCCGGCTCTTGCGCGGCTCTCCGGGTTCTACACGCACGTCACGCTGCACACGTTGTTTGAGCGTATCAATTTGATAGATGCAGGTGTTCGCCTGCCTGGCATGTATCGTCTGGCTGGACGCCTCGCCACGCGCGTGCTCCTTTGCGCCAACGATGTCAGCGTGCTGCTGCCGTCGTTCCGCTCCGAATTGCTCAGCAACTACCGCGTTAACGCCGACCGCGTGCACAGCCGCCCCCATGGAACCTTCTCCCGTTCAGTTCCCGTGCCCGCGTCGGCAATACAGGCTGACGAACGTGTGATCCTGGCCTTCGGTTATTGGGGAACGTACAAGCGTCTCGATCTCGTCCTCGAATATCTGGACCGCGTCGTTCAGGCCGTCCCCAATGCGGTTTTGATGATCGCAGGCGCCAACCATCCCAGCACGCCGGGATATTTGGAGTCCCTGCAAGCTCAGTACGCCGACCGGAAGTATGTTCGCTTTCTCGGCTACGTGCCTGAGACCGAACTTCCCGACCTATTCCGGCGCGCCAGCGTGCTTGTTCTTCCCTACACCTCCGCCGCCGGCACCAGCGGCGTTGTTCATCAGGCGTGTGAGTATGGCTTGCCCGTTGTCGCCGCGGCCATTCCCGAGATGACCGAGATTGCCCAGGAACACGGCGTCGCCATGGACTTTTACCCTCCCGGCAACGGGATCGTCCTCGCGGAACGCCTCATCCGACTTTTGAAATCGGACACACTGCGCCGCGAAATCGCGCAGCAAAATCTGTTAGCAGGAAACAATATGCAAATCTCCCAAGTGGTTGGCGGCTATCTCAACCTGTTCAAGTCCCGGGCGAGGCGCACTCATACCAAGAGTGGCCTCCACAGGCACCGCAATGGTGATGAAGCCCGATTGGCCAAGGAAGTCGGCAATTGGCTTCTTCACTCCGGCATTGAAGAGCCCACCGGCGGCGTCGCTCGCTACCATCTCAGCGACGTTCGCCGCAACAAGCCTGTGTCCACCGAGATCACGGGATACTGCGCCAGCGGGCTCGTCATTCTCAATGAGCAGACCGGCGACATGCGCTACTGGAGCGGCGCGTTGAAGAAGACTGAGTTTCTGAAAGCTGCCTGGGATCCTCATTCCCACGCCATGCCCTTCGAATGCGAAGGCGATCAGAAATATTCGTATTTCTTCGACGACGGCATCATCGTTCGCGGATTCCTCGCCGTTTGGCGCAAGAGTGGCCAACCAGCGCTGCTCTCTGCCGCGATCAAAGTGGGTGACTCCATGGCGCAGCATTTCTTCGACGGCACCGCCTTCAGCCCCATCATCACCCTCCCAGACAAAACTCCGCTGCCCTACGAACCTGCCCGCTGGTCGCGCAGTCCCGGCTGCTATCAACTCAAAGCGGCCATGGCTTGGCGCGAACTTTGGGAAGCCACTGGACAGGAACGTTTCAATAAGCTTTACCTGCAGGTTCTACACGCCAGCCTCGAATCTCATCGCTCCTTCTTGCCTGGATGCGAGGTCGAAACCAGCGTGATGGACCGCCTGCACGCCTATTCCTATTTCCTTGAAGGACTGCTGCCCGAAATTAAAGACACTGCCTGCCGTGAGGCCATGCAGCTCGGCATTCCTTTGCTCTCCGAGTACGCCAATACCATCGCTCCCAAGTTCCTGCGCTCCGATGTGATAGCGCAACTGCTGCGGGTTCGCATCTACGCCGATTGTGCGGGAGCCGTTCCCCTCGATGCGGAAGCATGCCGCCGCGAAGCCGCTCTCATCCGCGAATTCCAATCGTTCGATCCCGATCCGCGGCTGAAGGGCGGATTTTGGTTTGGGCGTAAAGACGGCGCGAACATTCTGCCCTTCATGAATCCCGTTTCCACTGTGTTCTGCTATCAGGCCCTCGAAATGTGGAATCGCTACGAGAAAGGCGAGCGTCACTTCCGCTGGCAAGACTTGATCTGAAGAGAGAAGAGGGGCTAGGTGTGGTGTATCAACAGGTTGTTCCGGTCGAGACCGGATCGGCTGATGGGTGGAGCGTGGTTCAGACTAGCATGGGGGCGATGCCAGTTGTACTGATGGAGCCAGGGGAGTAGGTGAGAACAGCGTTG
>Ga0209166_10000035_pt1 | contig 183962 bp, 152 predicted proteins | sample Coa_R1_3_FD_187151 | JGI IMG/M metagenome (GOLD analysis project Ga0209166, IMG submission 187151) | Surface soil microbial communities from Centralia Pennsylvania, which are recovering from an underground coalmine fire - Coalmine... | ecosystem: Environmental > Terrestrial > Soil >... | reverse complement strand
GGCCGTCGGTTTCCCATCCTCCCCCAGCGCCGCTTTCATATACATCGCGGAGACGGAGTGGTAGGTGTCGAATTGGATGTCGTCTTCCCGGCTCCAGACCACTTTCACTGGCTTCCCTGTTTTTTTGGAAAGCACAGCTGCTTCGACCGCAAAATCCGGAAACGATTTCCGGCCAAACGCCCCGCCCAGCAGCGTGACGTGCACCGTAACGTCTTCCTTTTTCGCTCCCACGGCCGCGGCAATCGCGTCTCTCGCGCCCACCGGGCTTTGCGTCGGCGCCCACGCCTCAACTTTTCCATCCCGGTATACGGCGAGCGCCGCAGGTGGCTCCATCGGCGCATGCGCCAGCAATGGCGCGTAATATTCCGCCTCGACGACCTTTCCTCCCTTTGCAAAGGCTCCGTCCACGTCCCCGATTTCGCGGACTACTTTTCCTGGTTTCCGGGCAGTCTCCTGTAGTTCCTTTTTATAGGGATCTGAATTGAAAACGCTATGCGAGCTGGTCTCCCATTCAATTTTCAATTTTTTCTTGCCTTGAAAGGCCGCCCAGCTGTTGTCAGCCAGCACTGCGACGCCGCCAAGGGCCTGAAAGAGAACGGGCGGCTTGAACGTGTCGATGGTTGCAGTTTGTTTTACGCCTCTGACCGCAAGCGCCCCGGAATCGTCCAGCGATTTCACCGTGCTGCCCAGCACCGGTGGGTGTTGGACGCTGGCGTAGAGCATCCCCGGCATTCGCGTGTCCTGTCCGTATTTGGCTTTGCCCGTGCACAAATCTTTTAAGTCATAACTCGCCGCGGGCTTTCCGATGTAGCGCCACTGGCTGCGCGGCTTCAGCTTCAGTTCTTCCTTCTTCGGAACATCGAGCTTCGCCGCGGCCGCAGCCAGTTCGCCGTACCCCGCCTTCTTGCCCGATGCTTTATGGATGACATGGTGGAGCTCGGTCGAACACTCCTTTGCAGGCACACCCCACTGCTGCGCTGCCGCACGCACCAACATCAGCCTGGCTGTTGCTCCCGCTTCGCGCAGCGGCACGAAAAAGCTGACGACGGAGTGCGAGCCATCTGTATCCTGGTCTCCGTATTTCTCCGCGCCGATGGCCTGCACCACTTTTACACGCCCCCAGTCTGCGTCCAGCTCATCCGCGACGATGCGCGGCAAGGACGTCCGCACGCCGTTCCCCATCTCCGAGCGGTGCGCGATGACGTAGGTCGTCCCGTCGGTGTCGATCGCCAAATAAACGCCAGGATGGAGCGGCGACTTTTCCATCGATGGGAACGGATCCCCCGCTGCGCCACCAGCCCCGGCGGCGAGAAGCTCTTCCGGCAACACGGTCACACTGAGTACAAAAGCACCCGCTCCCAGCATCCCTTTCAGGAAATCGCGCCGGCTGTTTTCCCTATCTCGACTATTCCTTGAAATATTTTCGATGTGGACCATGCCGCCCCCCGCTTTACATTCGAACTCTCAATCACCAACTCATGCGCAATATCCTACCGCCGATCCCGACACCAGGAAGCCGTATCTTTTTGCAGCGCCGGATTTGCGCATGGGAAACCATCCACGCTTCGCGGCCTTCCTCCGCCAACACCTTAGGACTCTGGCCACGCACCGAGCGCTCGGCGCAGGTCCACGAGTTGGCCGAGATGATAGGCGTTATGATCGGCAAGAAGAAGCACTTCCCGCAAAATCGTCTGTCCCTGGCCATGCGGAATTTTGGCGAACAAATCGGTGCGCGAATCCTGCACCAGGCGCACCATCGCCTGGAGATCGCGTCCAAAACTCTGCACACTTTCCGCCCAGGCCTGCTCAGTGGGAGGCGCAGGTGTCTTGGGCCAATATCCGCCGGGAAAGTCCGGGGAAACGTGTTTCGGATTTTTGCTGAAGTCCACAATATCCCACTGGGCGATGCGCGTGTGCTCCAGCAACTGCCAACCGGTGTGAGGCAGCGCATTTGCGAAGGTTCCATACTTTCCAGCTGGAAAACCTTCGAGGGCGTCCATGAAGTGGACGTGCGCGCCGCCGCCTTTCAGTAGATAGACCAATTGCTCGCGCAAATCACGATCTGTATTTCGTGACGGCTTCCGGCCGCTTTTCTTGGCTGTTTTTTTTGTCGATTTCTTCATGGTTATTCTGGCTTTTCAGATATCAGGACCTGCTGTGGCATTCCCGCAACCTCGTGCAAGGTAGTTTTACGAAAGCCCGCGTTTGCAAACATTTTTTCATATTCGGAAAGAGTATAAGCATCCCCGGCGTCGGTACCCACGAGCATGTTGAGGCTGAATGCGGCTGCCGCCGGCGGCGATACCCTGTCCTCATTCGGCACAAATTCGAGCGTGACAGCCCTGCCACCCGATTTGAGAGCGGTATATACGCGGCGCATCAATTTTCCGCACGTCGGCTGATCGAAATGATGGAAGATATTCGTCAACAAAACAAAATCATATCCGCTGCCAAGGTCGGTTTCAAAGGCGCTTCCGGGCCGCGCCGTGTAGCGGTCGGAAACTCCGGCCGCCTTCGCATTCTCCGTAGCCACGGCGAGCACAGCCGGCCAATCGACAGCGACGATTTGCGCGTTCGGATTTTTCCTGGCAATGGTGATGCCGTAGTTGCCATGTCCGGCCGCGATGTCGAGAACCCTGCACGGCTTTGCTTCCGCAGCGCCGATGGACGCGGCGATGAAGTTGGCCGCCGGAATCGTCAACGGGGCCATGGATTTTGCGAATGCCACCCAAACTTCATCCTGCGGCTTGGAATTGTCTCCCTGGACTCCGGCCGACCCGCCTTTCCGAACTGCCTGGGTCAAGGCTTCGACATTTTTCTTGTGCCAGGGGCTGGCGAGAAAACCGGTTACAGAAGCAAGACAGGCGGGCGACCGCGTGTCGAGAAATAGAGCGGACTCTTCGGTCAAAGCGTAACGTCCGTCCGTTTTTGTGAGGAGTCCCAAAATCGTCAGGAAATCGCAAAGGATGCGCAACCCTCGCTCGGAAGCCCCAGTCTTTGCGGCGAGAAGTGCGGGAGTATTTGCGCCCGCTCCAATCGCGCTGAAGACCCCCAACTCAATGCCTGTTTTCAAAGCTTCGGTGTGCTGGAACGCGTTCATCAGCGCAAAGATTCGTTCCGGTGTCGGCCTGTTTGTTGTGGATGGTGTCGCCATGTGGATTGCCTCCGTGGACTAATTTTTGCTGGTCCAAATATACACCTGCTGCAGCCCCTCAATTCCAATTCAATTCCATTGCTCCCGTCCGTGCCGGGCTGGCATACTTTCTCTCCCCGCGCGGCGTGCGGGAGGCAGAGAATGAAACGTGAATATCATCGTTGGCATTCGCCGCGGCTGGGTTTCGAGCTGGGTGTCATCGTCCACGGCCACTGGGGACAACCGATTCTCGGATTTCCGACCAGCGCGGGCGATGAAACGGAACTGGAAGGCCAAAGTATGATCGGCGCGCTGGCCGATTTCATCGACGGTGGGAAGATAAAGTTTTTCAGCATTAATTCCATCAACGGCCTCAGCTTTTATAATAAGGGCGCGCATCCCTTTCATCGGAGCTACGTCCAATCCGGGTTTGACAGCTACCTTCGCGAAGAAGTCGTTCCTTTCATCTGGGACAATTGCCAAACCCCGGGGATCGCCATTTCAACAATGGGCGCGTCCTTTGGCGCGTATCACGCCGCCAATTCGCTCTTCAAGCATCCGGATGTGATCAAGCGGTGCTTCGCCCTCTCCGGCGTGTACGACGTCCGGAATTTCATGGACGGAATGTACGACGACAATTTTTATTTCAATAATCCCGTCGATTATCTGTCGAACATGAGCGATCCGTGGTTTTACGAGCAGATTGGCACTTGCGATATTCACCTCGCGACCGGTACGGGACAGTGGGAAAACAGCGGACCAACTTACCGGTTGTCCGAGATTCTTTCGAGCAAGGGAATACGCCATTCGCTGGACAATTGGGGTCCGGAAGGCGGGCACGACTGGCCCTATTGGAAGCACCAAATGCGCGAGTATGTAGCCCGCCTGTTCTGAACCGACGTTCGAGCATCTTGCCCGGTGCTCACGTTTGCCCTGGTTGCTCTCGGCCTCGTCCGTTTTGGGACCTTCCCCGCGACGAATGCACCATTGTTCATCCTGTTTGGCAGAAAGAACAACTAGAGAGGGCGGGACCGAATTCAGCCGACCGGTTGGCTGCGACCACTGCTGGACCGCTCGGAAGTAGAGCCCGTTCGGGAAAAGTGAATGAAAAATGTTCTACAAATCGAATGAACAAAAACCTTGAGGCAGGTTTAAATATCTGATGACAAAAGGTTTAATGTGATTTTTTGCTGTCCACTTGCGAGACACGCGCCTTCACCATCTTCCGAATGAGCGCGGTCGGGAGTGGCTTGTCGGTGGGAAATTGAATAGTTCCCTTGGATGTGGAGTAGCGCTTGAGATCGCTCCTGAATTTTTCGATGACAGACGCCGTGGGGAACAAACTGCAGTGATCCGAAAACGCTGCGAACCACACCAGTACCCCTTTATATTTGAATGCCGGAATACCGTAGCTGATGGTCTCCGTAGCCTCCGGAGGCGCCGCGGAGCGAATCGCCGCGCGAATCTTGTTCAGCGTGGTACGGGCGGGCTCCGGAACACCAGCAAGGTATTCATCCATGGTTTTCGCGGCGGCCCGACTTCTAGGAGTGCCTTTGCTTCTTGAAGAGGAATTGCCTTTGGCTGTTTTCGCTCTCTTCATGCCGCGAATGCTACAAGAATTTCCATTTCAAATCCACGCTCCGCGACACCGTCCCCCTCTAGACCACAATTCGGAGGGCAAGTTCTTGCGATAACCGGGAGTTGACACTCGTGAGTTCGAGCCAGATGCTTTTATCCGCGAAACCGGCAGCGGTGGGAACGGATGTGTGATAAAAGTGCAAATTGCTATGGGGCAAGCGGTCGAGGAGGCGGCGAGTGAAATTTAGAGCGGTGGTGAGGAGTGGACGGATTGTGGCGGTGCTGGTGTGGACTGGGGCTGTTGCTACATTCTCTGCGTCTGGTGCGCAACCCGATCCGCAGCTGGCGGTGACGCACTTGCGTTGCGAATACAAAGTGGATCCGCTGGGGATCGATGTGAAGAAGCCGCGGCTCAGCTGGGAGTTGGAGAGCGCGGAGAAAGGTGTGATGCAGACGAGTTACGAAATCCGGGTTGCGGAATCCGAGGTTGGGCTTACTAAAGGAAAAGTGATCTGGGAGAGCGGAAAACAGGAGTCGGATGCCTCGATTCAAGTGGAGTACGGAGGACCGGCGCTCGAGAGCCGGAGGATTTATTACTGGCGGGTGCGCGTGGGAGACAACCACGGGCATCTATCGGAGTGGAGCCACATAGCGCGCTGGGAGATGGGGCTTCTCGACGCCGCGGACTGGAAGGCAAACTGGATTACGCCGAATCTTGTGGAGGATGCTACGAAATCGAATCCTTCGCCGATGTTGCGAAGAGAATTTGCGTTGAACTCCAAGAAAAAATTGGAGCGGGCCCGAATTTATGCGACAGCCATGGGACTGTATGAATTGTCGTTGAACGGCATGCGCGTGGGAGACCAATACTTTACACCGGGGTGGACGGCGTACGATTTTCGTTATCAATACCAGACCTACGATGTGACGAGCGAGTTGAAGAAGGGAAAGAACTGTCTGGGGGCGATGTTGGGAGACGGTTGGTTCCGCGGAAGGCTCGCCTGGAATAACAAGCGAAACAGCTACGGAAAGAAAGTGGCGCTGCTCGCGCAGCTTGTGATTACTTACGCGGACGGGACGCAGGAAATTCTGGGAACCGACGACAAATGGAAAGCGGCGACGGGAGCCGTGCTGGAGTCCGACATTTATAACGGGGAGACGTACGACGCGCGGCTCGAAAAGACAGGTTGGGACGAGGCGGGTTACAAAGACGCGGAGTGGAAAGGCGTAACGGTAGTGGATGCTCCAAAAGCGAAGCTTGTCGCATCGGCGGGGCCGCCGGTGAAAGAGATCGAAGAGATCAAGCCGGTGAAAGTGTTCAAGACGCCCGCCGGGGATACGGTGCTGGATATGGGGCAGAACATGGTGGGCTGGATGAGATTTCACTTGTCGGCCCCGGCGGGAACGACGGTTACGCTGCGGCACGCCGAAGTGCTGGATCGCGATGCGAATTTCTATACCGAGAATCTTCGTTCCGCGAAAGAAGCCATTCGCTACACGAGCAAAGGAGCGGGAACGGAGACATTCGAACCGCACTTTACCTTCCAGGGATTCCGCTATGTTGCGGTGAGCGGATGGCCGGGAGAAGTTAAGCCGGAGGAATTTACGGGAGTGGTGGTGCACTCGGCGATGGCACGGACCGGGAATTTTGAGAGCTCCAGCGCGCTGCTCAACCAACTGGAGCACAACATTATCTGGGGACAGAAAGGGAATTTCGTGGATGTGCCGACGGATTGCCCGCAGCGCGACGAGAGGCTCGGGTGGACCGGCGATGCGGAGGTTTTCGCGCCCACGGCTTCGTTCAATTTCGACACTGCGGGTTTCTATACGAAGTGGTTGAGGGACGTGGCGCTGGATCAGGAAGACGATGGAGCCGTGCCCTTTGTGATTCCGAACGTTTTGTCGCACGAAACCCGGAAGGGCGAAGCCGCATCAGCGGGCTGGGCGGACGTGGCCGTAGTGGTGCCGTGGACCATGTATCAGGCTTTCGGTGATAAGCGGATTTTGGAGGAGCAGTACCCGAGCATGAAGGGGTGGGTGGAATACATGCGACGAGCCGCCGGGGACAGTCACCTCTGGAAGAGCGGATTCAGTTTCGGAGATTGGCTGGCGTTCGCGACTACGAACGCAGACTACCCCGGAGCGACTACGGACAAGGACCTAATCCAAACGGCGTATTTCGCGAGGTCAACGGAGTTGCTGGCAAGAACGGCGCAGGTTCTGGGGAAAAAAGAGGATGCGTCAGTGTACGCGGACCTTGAGGAGAAGATCAGGAGTGCGTTCCAGAAGGAGTATGTGACGCCAAACGGGAGGCTTTCTTCAAACACGCAAACCGCTTACGCGCTTGCGCTTGCGTTTGGGCTGCTGCCGGAATCGCAGCGAGCGGAGGCCGCAGCGCGGTTGGCGGCGGACGTGAAAAAATTCGGCCACTTGACCACGGGATTTTTGGGAACGCCGGTCCTCTGCCGCGCGCTGAGCGATTATGGTTATCTGGATGAGGCGTACCTGCTCCTGAACCGGACAGAATATCCTTCGTGGCTTTATCCGCTGACGAAGGGCGCGACAACAATCTGGGAGCGATGGGACGGAATCAAGCCAGACGGCAGCTTTCAAAGCGCGTCGATGAACTCATTCAATCATTACGCGTACGGAGCGATCGGAGAGTGGATGTACCAAGTGATCGCCGGACTGGAACTTGATGAACACGCACCGGGTTACAAACACGTTTTGATAGAGCCTCATCCCGGAGGTGGATTGACGCACGCAAGCGCTTCGGTCGACAGCACGTATGGGCGCGTGGCGTCGGCCTGGGAAATCGCGGGAGGAAAGTTGAAGGTGAAGATCGAAGTGCCGGCGAACACGACTGCGTCAGTGAGATTGCCGAATGCGAGGTTGGAGGAAGTGAACGAGGACGGGAAGGCGCTAACGGGGCGCAGCGAACTCTATCACCCGCGGCAGGCGGGGGATGCGACGGTGGTAGAAGTTGGTTCGGGGAAGTATGTATTCGAGAGCGCGTATCCCGATCACCATTAATTGGCACGAGCGTGCGGCGCGAGATAAGGCTGAACGAATTAGGAAGTAACCGCGTTCTCAGACCAGGCCGAGGTGGTCCAGTTGGTAGTGGCCCTTGGAAATTACCTGATCCTCGTCGATCCAGACATCGCAATTGCGGGTAAGGACATCCACGTGAGTTTTAGACTTCCAGTCGGCATGGGTCTGGCTGCCGTAAGGATCGCCGAAGGCGATGTGGACGCCGGGAAATTTTTCGTCCTGCAGAAGGATGCCAATCATTGAAGAAAGGCCGAGGTTGGTGCCGAAGGCCAACTCGCCGACGCGGTCGCTGTTTTCGTCGGTGTGGCAATAATCCCAGAATTCCTGTTCGAGGTCCTTGCGTGCGCAATTGACGCCGGCAAGACGGGCGCCTTCAATTTTCAAGACCAGGGGCGTGGTTTGGAGATCCCCGTACTTGCCATTGAAATGGTCGCCGGCGGTGGCATCACAGACAAAAGTGCCGTCAACAGTGGCGGGCGTTGTGAAGACTTCGCCCGCGGGCAAGTTGGACCAGTAACGCGGGCTAATGAGGCCGCTGGTTTTTACCCAATCGAGGCCGCGGTCAAAATGAGCCGCGAACGAGGTGCCCGCTTCGGTCTTGACGGTAAGAGTTTCCGCGCGGAGCATGCGCTCGCGAAGTTTGTCGCTCAGGCGATCCACCTTGCGGTAATCCGTGCGCATGCCCTGCTGCATGATCTCCGGAGTTACACCCACCATATGGGCATAGCGAATCTGGCGGCGCTCGACGACGCGCACGATAGCCATGCGCGCCCCGAGTTCACCGGGCTGCGGCGTCATGCACATGACCCCTGCGTCCGCCGTTTCGAGGGCTTGCAGGATATCTGCCGGAGCTTCGATCATCGGGCGAGGACCAAAATCTTCGAGAAGCAAACCGGAATAGCGCGCGTGACGATCTTCGACAGCGGCAGCGATGCTGGCGGCGACGGAGCGGCTTGCTTCGTCGGCGATAAGAACGACATGCTCGTCCGGACGGACGCTCAGGCAGGTTTCCACAGCGTTCTTTGCGCCGGGCATTAACTCTGGCGCTGGAAGACCAAAGTACATCTCTCAATCTTACAAGAATGGGATGAAAATTGAAGAGGCTCAATCGTCTATTGCCGCTCTCAAGGAAACAGGCCGGCCACGGACAAACGGCGTGAGAGCAGAGATCAAGCGGCTCGTGGGCTGACGCGGAAGGCGGGAACCTGGCCGCCGCCGCTGGTGACATTGGCGAGGCCGGTGGCGCTCAGACGAGTCAGAAAGCCGCTGACTCTTCCGCGGAAAAGATAGGGCGCGAAATCGACTAGCATGTCGCGGTAATCGACCTTGCCGACATCCGCGATGTAGGGAAATATTTCGCGGCGGATGGGAATGCGTTCCTGGACGATCCAGGCGCCATTTTTTGCGGAAAGGGCGCGGCCGATGGCGGCATCCCAGGCGGCTTCGTCGGTTTCCCAGCCGAGAGTTACGCCCGAGCCTCCGTACTCGTCGCTGGGCTTAAGCACAAGATTTTCGCGCTCCTTGCCGATGAACGCGAGAAGTTCGACTTGCTGGCCATAGTGGGCAGTCTTTACGTCAGCCACGACGCGCGTCCATGGGATATGCGTGCGAATCAAATCCCGTTCGTCATGAGAAAAAAGGGCGCCATTTTGCTCGTCAGTGAGGACGGCGAAAAAGGTTTTGACGTGGGGGATTTTGCAGCGGAACGTGTTTGCGACGCAAACGACGTTGGCGGTGTAGGCTTTGACGAGTGCGCCGCATTCAGCAGGTTTTGCGACGATGTCGTTAATCAAAACGCGGCGGTAGACGAGATCGATTTTTCTGTCGTGTGCGACCAGTTTCTGGCCGTCGAATTCCAGCTCGCGGGGATCGGCGATGACCGTTGGGACTCCCATTTTCTCGAAGCGGGCCTGGAGAATCTCGAATTCGCTCCAGGTGGGCACATCTTCCCAATCCACAATGGCTATCTGTGGCGGACTGGCCGAGCCTCCCCAGTCCTTGTAACTCATCACCAACGCATCGAGGAGCTTTGCGCTGAGCGGATAACTGTGAACTGAATACTGCTGGGCAAACTTCCCCATCATCGGCAGCGCGCGAAAAATCTCCGCAAGCGTTTCGGCGTATCCGGCTCCTGCCGGTGATTCTCCGTTATATTCCGCGAACTTCAAGGAGTCCGGCAAGAGGAAGGCATCGAGGCGGGAAGCCGTGCTGGCACGGCGGTAGGCAGCGGGGAGTCGAGCCAGTCTCTCCTCCTCCGGCCTCAAATGGAGTTGGTCAAAAAGATGTTTGTCTCCCAGCGCAGCCGTCACAATTCGTTCGCCGAGATCGGCGATGGTCTCCGCTACATTGCGCACACGCTCTTCTTCTTCAGGAGAGAGGAAAAAAGGGCGCAAGAATGGGCAGTGGACACGGTCGCCAAAAGTGAGCTTCGCACGGCGCATCGTTTCAAGCAGGTTTTCGGGAAGCGCCGGGACACGAAGCAGCGTCGCCTTCAGAATGTCGTTCCATGCCTCGACTGGATTGTTCGGCGCTACCGATGGTGTCGCGGCGCTTGTCATTTTGTCGCTGGTCCTGTTGATGCTGAGGAAAGCCCAAGTGCGGTGGTGTGGGCAGCGCCGACAGCTCTCGGCGCTCCAATAAATCCAGCCGCCGCGCCGATGCCCAGCATTTCTTCCCACCGGGGCCAGGGATTCGAAGCGTACCCATTCAACGCACGGTCGATGACCAGCCGGGCCATCTTGTCAACGACATGCTCGAAATAGAACTCCGTGATGCGATCGCGTTCCATATCCGGCGCCGGATTGAGGAAATCTATGGCGTAGGGAATGCCATCCTTGATAGCGAACTCGATGGTGTTCATTTCGTAGCCGAGAGCCTGGTTGATAGTCTGCGCGTCCTTCACGACGCGCGCGCCGAGTTCGGGAGATAAGTAGTTGTGATCGACGAGGTACTTGCGCTCCTTCGGGTCGTAGTGAACGGGAAGGATGTCGGATTTTCCAAAAGTGAAGCAGCGAACGTATTGTGTGAAATCAATGAATTCCTGCAGGGTCATGCAGTAAGGCGAGGTCTTGTCGTAAGCGGCGAGGAGTTCCTGCTTGTTGTGGACTTTGTAGACGTGTTTCCAGCCGCCGCCGGAAAAGGGTTTGAGAATAGCGGGGCGTCCAACGTAATCGAGAAGTCCTTCCCAGTCCACGGGGTATTCGAGGTTATGCAGGGATTCCGAAGTGATGTCCACGTCGGCGGGGTAACCCTTTTGAGGCAGCAGAACCGTTTTAGGAATGGCAATCCCGAGTTTGGAGGCAAGGGCATAATTGAAGAACTTGTCGTCGGCCGTCCACCAGAAGGGGTTGTTAATGACGTAGGTGCCCTGGAGGACGGCATGTTTGAGATAGCCGCGATAATATTCGACCTCGTGCGAAATGCGATCCACAATGACCCGATAACCGGAAGGGCCGCCCATGCGCGTACCGCCGAGTTTTACGAATTCCGCCGCGACCCCGTCTTTTTTTCCAAGCTCATTGACGCGCACGATAAAGGCCGGAGGAAAACTGTATTCGCGCCCGCAGAGAAGGCCAACTTTTTTCATGATGCCGCTCCTACTTTTGGAACAGAGCCCGTGGCTTTGCTGGAGCCGTTAATTGATCGCGTGCGCTGAGGAAGCCCGTGGCTCGGTGACGCCGCGGGTCTCAGAGACCAAATGTCTCACGACGGCCTTCAAGTCGCCGGTTTGCTGATAGACGCGCAACTGGCGTTCCGCGCTGGTGCCGTCCTTCAGAATCGTGTGGATGTATTCAACAGCGCTGCGGCTGCCGAGATCGTCCAAGACGTCGTCGACAAAATCGAGCAACTCGAGCGCGAGCTCGCGCATGGGGACTTCGGCCTGTTTTCCAAAGTCGATAAGCTTTCCTTCGATGCCGTATCGGGCTGCACGCCACTTGTTTTCTTCAATCAGAGCGCGGCGATAGAGGCGATAACTCTGGTTGCGCTCGTAAAGGCGATGGAGTTTGACGATGATCGCTTGGGTGAGAGCGGCGATGGAGACTGCTTCCTCCACCTTGGTGGTGACATCGAACATGCGGAACTCGAGCGTACCGAACATGGGGTGAGGGCGGACATCCCACCAGATTTTTTTGCCGTTGTCGATGCAGTTGAGTTTCATGAGCAAGCTCACGAAATCTTCGTAGGCGCTCCAGGAATCAAACTGTTCCGGTATGCCGGTGCGCGGAAAACGGCGGAAGACGGTGGTGCGGAAGGATTTCAATCCGGTATTGCGGCCCATCCAGAAGGGCGAACTGGTCGAGAACGCCAGCAAATGAGGCAAGAAATAACGGACCATGTTCATCATGTCGATGGTGGTCTGCTTGTCCGGCATAGCCACGTGAACATGCATGCCGAAAATGAGGAGGGATCGAGCAAGCTGCTGTAGCTCCTCAACAATGTTTTCATAACGTTCGCCGGGTGAGATGACTTGGTCAATCCAGTTCGAAAAGGGATGAGTGCCCGCGGCAGCAACCTGTAATCCAGCGCGTTCCGCGGCGGCGACAAGCTCACCGCGCGTGCGGTGCATTTCGATGCGCAGCTCCCCGACGTTTTCACAAATTTTGGTGCCGGTCTCGACGATGGATTGGTGCATCTCGTTTTTTACTTGATCGACGATATCGGGGGATGCGGCGGATATGAGTTGCATAACATGAGAGCGCAAGGCACACGTGGCAGGATCAATGATTTGGAACTCTTCTTCGACACCGATGGTGAAACGGTGAGCCATGAGGCGGCCCTCCGGATGGGCATAGTCTTACTGGGGACTTCGCGGTCGGTATCATACCGCGCAAAGAAGGAAAATACACTCTCCTCCGGACGGGACAAGAATCGGGGATAAAAGAAATCGGGACAGACACAAGTGGCTGTCCCGGCGGATGTTTTGCCCGAAGCGCCTCGCACTCCGGTTTGCAATCCCTAACTCGAAGCCGCAGCCGGATTAGGCCGCGCCGAGAGCGCGCCGTTGCTGGAAGCACTCGCGGCAAAAGACCGGGCGTCCCTGCGTGGGCCGGAAGGGAACTGTGGTTTCCTTCCCGCACTGCGAGCACGTGGTCTTTGTTTCCGAGCGCATCTGCGCGGAGCCGCTACCTCCTCCGCCTTCGGCTCGTTTGGCTTTGCAGCCCTTGCATCTTTTGGGCTCGTTCTTAAATCCCTTGTCGGCGAAAAACATTTGTTCGCCGGCTGTAAAAACAAACTCAGCGCCGCACTCCGCACACTTCAGGACCCGGTCGTGGTATTCCATGAGCCGCTCTCCCCTTGACCCAAGTCAGGAAGGGGGATGGGCACAGTTCGCACTGTGGGCCAAGTGATGTGGCGAAACCTGTAGTCCGGGGGTACCGGGCTGGGGTCCCTTGGGCCTGAGTATGCGAAGCTGCAACAGAAACCCAACGTCTCTGCCTAACCGGGGCCTAAATCACGGAAGTGCGGCGCTGAGCTGCAGCGAGGCGGAAACTAGTCCGCTTCTCGCCGCTGCTTTTTGCGCAGTCGCTTCCGCGAAAGCGCTTCCTTGGCCCGGCGCTTTTCACCGGGCTTCATGTAGAAGCTGTGCTTCTTGATTTCCTTGATGATATCTTCCTGTTGCACCTTGCGCTTGAAACGGCGCAGGGCATTTTCCAGAGACTCACTCTCCTGGATAATGACTTCAGCCACGTTTACATTCACCCCCAATCCGGTTCGGATTGGTAACATGCGGTGCCACTGCTTCGTTCGGACACCGCCCCAGGATATTATCGCACGCCACACGCTATGCGGTCACGCACAGCGCGCACGGCTTCCCACTTCGAGTCCCCATGGAGCGCCTTACGGATATGCGCTTCCATCGGTCACATTCTGTCTTGCGCACCATTGGCCGTTCTGGAGTCACCCTGATGAGGTAGCTGGCATCTTCTAATCAAATGAGGGTGCTGAAGTCAAGGAATCTTTACGAGGGACGGGGAGCGGCCGGGTTTAGTATCCTTGTAGTTACCGAGTTAATTCTTAAGTATCGAAGCCGCCTGAGGAGGCAGGGGCGGTGATTGCCGGGAGAGAGACGCGGGGCGTTTGTACTTCTTTTGACCTCTGCTGTTAGAATGGGCCGCTTTTCCGAAATGTATCCGGAGGGCAGCCATGTCTGCGATGAGCGAAGCCATCGGAGTACTCCTCGCTGGAGGACAGGGGGAGAGACTTTGGCCCCTGACTCGCGACCGCGCCAAACCTGCGGTTCCCTTCGGTGCCCTGTACCGCATCATCGACATCACCCTGTCCAACTGCATCAACTCCGATTTGCGGCGCGTGTTCGTCCTCACGCAATACAAAGCTCTCAGCCTTAACCGTCATATTCGGGCCGGATGGTCGCCGCTTGCGGGGCTGGGCGATTATATTGAACTGCTTACGCCGCAAATGCGTGTCTCGAGAGAGTGGTACCAGGGAACAGCGGACGCCGTCTACCAGAACATCTATTCCATCGGCAGCGAGCGCTCCAAATACGTCTTTATCCTTTCGGGCGACCACATCTACAAAATGGATTACGCCAAGATGCTCAAGCAGCACGTGGAATCGGGAGCCGACGTGACGGTCGCCACTATCCAGATTCCCGTGGCGCAGGCCGCGCGGCAATTTGGCGTGATTGAAGTGGATAAGGACTGGCGGATCAAGGGCTTCGAGGAAAAGCCCGTGGAGCCCAAGCAGTCTCCGCATCATCCGGGGAATTGCAACGCCTCGATGGGAATCTATATTTTCAATACGCAACTGATGATCCCCATACTGCTGGCCGATTCCGAGGATCCTAAATCGAGCCACGACTTCGGCAAAGACATTCTGCCGCGCATTATTTCGAAACATCGCGTCTTCGCCTATAACTTTGTGGACGAAAATCAGAAGGATGCGCTGTACTGGCGGGACGTGGGGACGCTCGACGCCTATTACGAAGCCAACATGGACCTGGTAAGCGTTTCGCCGGTGTTCAATTTATATGACAGCCACTGGCCGCTGCGGACGTGGCAGCACCAATATCCGCCGGCGAAATTCGTTTTTGCCGATCCGGAGCGCATGGGCGTCGCGCTCGACTCGATCGTCGCTGGCGGTTCGGTCATCTCCGGCGGCCGAGTGCAGCGGTGCGTCATCGGGAACAACGTCCGTGTCAACAGCTACTGCGAAGTGACGGATTCCATTATGTACAATCACGTGAATGTCGGGCGCCACTCGCGCATTCGCCGCGCGATTATCGACCGGCACGTCAGCCTACCCGAACGGACGGAAATCGGCTACGACATGGAGGCGGACCGGCGGCGGTTCCATGTGACAGATTCGGGAATCGTAGTTGTGGTGCGTCAGGAATCACTCATCGAGGAACCGGAAACCGCGTAATCCGGCAGACCGTGCCTGAGCACGGGACACCCAGAGCGGCAGGCCGGTCCACGCAGGGCGCGGTTGATGTTCTCGCCGTCTGATACAATCTCTAATTCAATTCAACCCAGGAGACCGCTCGGAAATGTCAACGAATATTACCCGCGTCAACGCGCGCCAGATCATCGACTCGCGCGGCAATCCCACAGTCGAAGCCGACGTGTACGTTGGAACAGGCGCAAAGGGCCGCGCCGCGGTGCCTTCCGGGGCATCGACTGGGGAACACGAGGCGCTCGAGCTGCGTGATGGTGACAAGTCGCGCTATCTCGGCAAAGGAGTCCTGAAAGCCGTAGCGAACGTGAATGAAGAAATTGCCAGAGCCGTTTTGGGGCTGGATGCTGGCGATCAGCGCGCGCTCGACAAGCGCATGATTGAGTTGGACGGAACGCCCACAAAGTCGCGTCTCGGGGCGAACGCTATCCTCGCGGTTTCCATGGCCGCGGCACGCGGCGTCGCTGCCGCGACGAATCTTACACTCTACAAATGCCTGGCGCATTATTCGTCCGATTCGGCCGCCAATCTCCTGCCCGTTCCCATGATGAACATCCTGAATGGGGGCGCTCATGCCGATAGCTCCGTGGACTTCCAGGAATTCATGGTCATGCCTGTCGGGGCGCGCAGCTTTTCGGAGGCGCTCCGTTGGGGCGTGGAAGTGTTTCACTCGCTGAAAGCCGCGTTGAAGAAGCACGGGTATTCGACAGCGGTAGGTGACGAAGGAGGCTTCGCACCGAGCTGCAAGTCCAACGAGGAGGCCATTCAAATCGTGCTGGAAGCGATCTCCGCGGCAGGATACAAGCCCGGCGAGCAAGTCAGCGTCGCGCTCGATCCCGCCGCCAGCGAGTTCTACGATAAAGCCACCGGAAAATATGTATTCAAGAGGTCGGATAAATCAGCGCACTCGCCGGAAGAGATGGTCGAGTACTGGGCAAACTGGATCGATAAATATCCCATCGTCTCCCTGGAAGACGGCATGGCAGAGGACGATTGGACCGGCTGGAAAGCACTGACGCAGTCGGTTGGCATGAAGGCGTCCAAGAAAAGAATTCAGTTAGTGGGCGACGACCTGTTCGTGACCAACACAGCGCGGCTCTCGCGAGGGATCAAGGAAGGCATCGCCAACGCGATTCTCATCAAGTTGAATCAGATCGGCACGGTCACGGAAACCATCGACGCCATCGAGATGGCGAGAAAAGCCGGGTACCACTCGATTATTTCGCATCGCTCCGGGGAAACCGAAGACACTTTTATCGCCGATCTGGCTGTTGCCACCGGAGCGGGCCAGATCAAGACGGGCTCTGCTTCGCGTACGGATCGCATCGCCAAGTACAACCAGCTTCTCCGGATCGAGGAAGAGCTTGGGTCAGCGGCGCGTTTCAATGGAAAAGCTGCCCTCGGTTAAGCGAGCGGCTGCACGTGCCAGGGCGCGGCAGCGAACTACCCGTTTCGCGTTCGGGAGGTTTGCCTCATGAAATGCTCACGGCCCATTCTGGGTATGATTCTTTTTCTGGTGGCGCACGTTTCGATCTCGTCCCCGCAGACCGAAAAAACTGCGAACGCAGCTTCAACGCCACCCAAGCTGCTCTTACTGGTTCACCAGCAATTTAAATTTGGCAGCGAAGGTACGCGGCAAAAGCTCGAAGCAGCCATGGTGAGAGCCTGTGAGCGCCTGGAAGTCCCAAATTCATGGATCGATCTCCAATCGATTACAGGTCCACCGGAAGCCCTTTCTTTCGATCCCTTCGATTCCTTTGACCATATGGGAACGGCCTACGCTGGCTGGGAGCAAATATTTGCTTCCCATCCAAAACTAGCTGAATTGCAAGACCAAATCAGGGTGCTGGAGACGAAGGAACGGAGCGTCATCGCCGCGCGGCGCGATGATCTCGGCTATCGCGTGAGCCAAATCGACCTATCGAAAGCGCGCTTCATGCGCGTTCTCGAAGTGCGCGTCCGACCGGGCCATGAAAGCGATTTCGTCGAGTCCTTCAAACTTCTCGGTGCGGCGTATGAAAAAATGGGCGCTGACATGCCGTGGGTGGTCTATCAGGTGAATACGGGAATGCCGTCTCCAACTTTCCTCGCTTTCGTTCCGATGCACACGCTTTCTGAGAATGACAGCTATCTCGCTCGGGCGCCGAAGCTCCGCGAAGCGGAAGGCGATGTGAACGCGGACCGCATGCATCAAATTGCGCGCGATGCCTACGAGAGTTCGGAGAGCAATCTTTACGCCATCAGTCCCGCGACTTCCCACGTGCCCAAAGAATTTGCAGATGGCGATCCAGATTTTTGGTTGCTGAAACAGACCTCAGCGGTGAAGCCGCCCGCGAGCAGCTCAATAGCAGAAAACTCTTCGCGAAAACGCAGGGAAGCACAGCCAGGACAATAGCTCCTCGAACTTCACTGGAAGGGTTTCATGACCCATGCTCCAGAACCATCACGGCGTGGCGACGACACTTCGATCCGCATTGGGCAGCGCAGCGATGTGCCCGGGCTCGTGCGGCTAATCAACGCGGCGTTCGTGGTTGAACAAATTGCCTTTGATGGCGACCGGATTGACAAGGAAGAGACGCACGCCTTTCTGGACACCGGACAATTCCTGGTCGCTGAAGACTCATCTGGTTTCGCCGGGTGCGTCTACGTGGAAGTTCGCGAAGGCCGCGGCTATCTTGGATTGCTCGCGGTGGACCCGCCGCGTCAGGGAACAGGCTTCGGCCGGAAGTTGGTAGCCGCCGCGGAAGACTATTTTCGGGCCGCAGGTTGCGGCGTGGTGGATCTGCGCATCATCAGCCCCCGAACACCTCTTCCAGCATTTTATCGCCGGCTCGGCTACGTGGAAACTGGCACGGCTCCGTTTACTTCGGCCGTTCTCACAAAAGTGCCGGTTCACTACATCATCATGTCGAAATACCTTGGATAAATTGGCTGTGGATCGATCGAGACTTTCGCGATCAGCGTACGCTATGTTGTGGCGGCCCAAAATATCGGTAGTGCCCCGTGATCTTCCACGCAAACAACACATCTTCCAACTTCGGCCCCCGCCCGATGTTGTGAACGATCAAGAATCGACTGCTCTCCCTTGACTTCACATTCACCACGATCCCGATATGCGGCACATTGCCGCCCAAGTCCCACGTCACGATGTCTCCCGGCGAATAGTCCTCCGCGCGCAGCGTGATAGGCAAGGATTCGCCTTTGCGCGAGAGAAACACCATCAGATTCGGCACTCGTCGATGGTCGATGCTCGGGTCCGGGCGAGTTTCACCCCATTTTGTTTTTGAAGGGTAGGCAGCCCAGTTTTTCGTGATGTCTTCGTGTACTTCTTTCTGAAGATCGACGCCGACAGTCCGATACGCGCGAATGATTTCATCGGTGCAGACTCCAGTGTCTGCCGGCACGTCTCCACCGGGGTAGTCCAGGTGGACGTAGGAGGAAACGTACGCCACGGAATGATGTGTGCGCTCAATGGCTGCGGCCACCAGCTTGTCCAAGAATTCCTGACGCGGATTTCCGCTTGCTGGTTTTGACTGTGCAAGGCAGCATGCAACCAGGAAAAATGCGCCTAGTGTCGTCAAGCCTGCCTTCGTGAGCGACGAACTTTTCATATCTGCATGTTATCAGCAGTTACTTGTACGTTCCCCGACTTTCCGGAAGAGGCTCGGGAGCTTCAGCGGCTTCTTACGGCAGCGATTCCAGCAGCGCCGCTATGGGAGCATTGTCACCGAACGTTTGGCTGATGTGCGCGAATCGATCCACGTTCCCCGGCCCAAAGACGAAGCTGGCGCCAAGCTGAAACGGGTTCTCGCCCAGCTTGTGCTGCGCATGCCCGGAAGCGCGTGCTCTCTTGCGCGCGACTGCATTGTCGCTTCGCAAAAGATGAAGGAGATTAGCAGACTTCAACTCCGCAGCGCGATAGGCCTGACGGAGTTCATCAATAAAAAGCGGAAAAGAAATGCCTGTCTGATCACGAAACTCGCGGGCATAGACGCGGTCTCCCAAACCAATTGCGGCGACTGCCGCGCCTTTATCGCGAAAAGTCTCTGTGTGTTCGCGCAACTGCGCGGCATGCTCGCGGCAGAAGATTCATCCATAGTGGCGCAAAAAAACGACGACCGCTGGTTGTTTGTCCCACAAAGATCCGAGCCTGATTTCCCGTCCATCACAATCCGGGAGCGTGATGAAGGCCAGCTTACTGCTTAAAGAACTATCCATGGTGCGTTCATCATGTCCAGCGCGCTTCGAGGTGTCAAGCAGTTGCCGCGCGCAGGATGCGGCCCCGATTGCCTTCACGAATTGTGTACCGGCAGAGCCGGGCACCGCTCTCTGATTGCGCACAAAAACGGTTCTTTCGTCGGCATTGGCGCCGATTTCTGGCTTACTTGGAAGTAGCTCTCGGAGGGCAAGAACCGTGGCCTCTCAGCCGATCCTTACTTCCCTGCCTGCGCCTACGCAGGACGAGCGCACCATGGCATTTCTTGCGCACCTGCTTCAGGTATTCACGGGGTTCATCGCGCCACTCGTCATTTACTGCGTCAAACAGGACTCGCGCTTCGTGAAGTTTCATGCCTTGCAGTCTCTGATCTGGCAGCTCTGCTACATGGCGTTTTTCTTTGGCGGGATGATTGTTTTCTTTTTTTCGGTTTTTGCGACGGCTTTTGGCGCCGCCGTAGGACACACTCAAAATGGGCCACCGCCCATGTTTATTTTCATGTTTCCACTCTTCTGGCTTTTCTGGTTTCTGGGTTGGGTGGCAAACGTCATTCTCGGCATCATGTACGGAATTAAAGCCAATCGCGGGGGAGTGGGCCGCCTATCCGGTCATCGGGAAATGGTGTATGCCCAAACTTGCGTCCGGCCCAGGAGCTCCGTCTCAGCCCTAGGTGCCTTAACCCCCGCGCACCGCCTTGATTCTTGCTGCGTGTATAATCCTGCTCCGCCATGAGCGATCCAACTCCGCCTTCGCCACTTCCCTCCGGAATGGAGCGACAACAGAAGATCTACATGCTTGGGATGAAAGGCGGAGCAGCTTCAATCCCGATTTCGCTTGCGCAATTGGAGCAAAAGGCGAAAGAGATGCTTTCTCCTCCTGTCTTCGATTACGTCGCCGGAGGAGCGGGCGGCGAGGACACGATGCGCGCCAATCGCGGAGCCTTCTATCGCTGGCGGATAGTGCCGCGCATGCTGCGCGACGTCTCGCATCGCGACTTGAGCGTGGAGATCCTGGGCACGCAATTGCCCGCGCCGGTGATTCTCGGCCCGGTGGGTGTCCAAGGCATAGTGCATGCCGATGGGGAAGTTGCCTCGGCTCGCGCAGCCGCGTCACTCGGATTGCCCTTCGTGCTCAGCACAGCCGCAAGCCGAACGATCGAAGAGGTAGCGCAGGCAGGCGCAGGCGCGGGGAGCGGTGTCCGATGGTTCCAGCTCTACTGGGGGAAGAATCCAGGCTTGACCGCCAGCATGCTGCAGCGCGCTGAACGCGCTGGATACAAGGCCCTCGTAGTCACGCTCGACACCAGTATGCTTGCCTGGCGCGAACGCGACCTGCAGCACGCCTATCTGCCATTTATTCTGGGGCACGGCCTTAGTAACTATTTCAGCGACCCCGTTTTTCGCGCTCTCCTTCCGGAACCTCCGGAGCAGAATCCGGCGGGAGCCATTCAAGTCTGGAGCAGTCTATTTTCCAACACCGCGCTCACCTGGAGGGACATTCCGTTTCTGCGCAAGCACACGCGCATTCCCATTATTTTGAAGGGAATTTTGCATCCAGAAGATGCCGCCCGCGCGCTCGACGCTGGCGTGGATAGTTTAATCGTTTCGAATCACGGCGGACGGCAGGTAGACGGCGCCATCGCCACGATTGACGCTCTTCCCGCCATCGTTCACGCAGTGAATGGCCGAATTCCCGTGCTGGTGGACGGAGGGATTCGCCGCGGGGCCGACATCTTCAAAGCGCTCGCGCTTGGCGCTCGAGCGGTGCTGCTCGGGCGTCTCTATACGTGGGGACTCGCAGTGGCCGGGGAAGAGGGCGTGCGCGATGTTGTGCTCAATCTCTTGGCCGATTTCGATCTTACGCTGGCACTCAGCGGCTACACTTCCTGCCGAACCTTGGATTCCGCGGCTTTAAGCCGGTCGGATTAGTTTGTTTTTCCATCAGGGTTTCCTGGCAACCATGAGCCCGTAGACGAAATTGCCCGACACGAAACCATCTCTCATGGCCCTAAACGCTTTGAGGTGGTGAACAAATGCCATACCATTTTGTACGGCAATAGCCCAGAACGCCTTGTTCTTGATGATATCCAGGCAAAGTTCCCAGGTCTTGGGGCAATGTTTGTTGAGGATTTCGGTTTTTACGACTTTCAAGCCATTGGCTCTCATTAAAGATTCGTACTCTTCCATAGTGCGCAGCTCGACCAGCATGCCTTTTTCAATCGGCCTGAGAGATCTCCTGTGTTCGCGGGCCGTTAGGCCCTCTTTCTTGAACCAGTCCGTGATAGCCATAGTTCCACCGGATTTCAAAAGCGTCGCAGCAGCACCAAAGAACTTCTCTGGATTCGGATAGTGCGAGATGGATTCCACCGACCAGATCACATCGAAGAGTCTTTCGAAATGCATTGCTTCGGCGTCCATCAGCAGGAATCTCGCGCTTGCGCGGGCTTTTTCTGCCGCCTTATTGGCCATTTCCACTTGCACGGCGGAGATCGTGATTCCCGTCGCTTGTGCTCTGTACTTCTTGGCCAGGTAGATGCTGCTGCCTCCGAAGCCGCAGCCGACGTCAAGTATCGTGCAATCCGAATGAAGTTTCGCGACTCGGGCCAAATGCTCAATCAGCTGAAGCTGCGCCTTTTCTTTTGTTTCGTTGCCGCGAGTCCAATAACCGTGGTGCAAGTGTTCGCCCCACAATTTATGGTAGTAAGGACTGACGCGATTATAGTGGTCTCGTACTTTTACCTTCTCGTTGAAGCGTGGCATCGCAACATCATGCTTCAAACCCAAGCGGATTTATAGTCTCAAGCTCCCACAGAGACGCCTTCGGCCTCCAACCCAAGTTGCGGCTCCCTTTACCCGGTGCCATAATCCACTCTTGCGACGCAGAGTGAATGAGACCGGAGACGAATCATGTGTCCCGAATCATTCCGTGCGGTCTCTGAGGGGGTTCTATGGCGATACGCGATTACTGGCTGGAGAAGCGAGACAAGGAAGCGGCGGCAGCCAACGGCCAACGGAACGTCTCGCAGATGCACTTCGCGCGGCAGGGTATCGTCACTGAAGAGATGGAGTACGTCGCGAGGCGCGAAAAGCTCGATCCGGAGCTGATTCGCAGCGAAGTGGCCCGCGGACGGATGATCATTCCCGCAAACGTCAATCACCGGAACCTCGAACCGATGGCGATCGGCATCGCCTCAAAGTGCAAGATCAACGCGAACATCGGGAATTCCGCGACGAGTTCGAACATTGAAGAAGAGCTGAAGAAGCTGCATCACGCGGTGCACTACGGCGCGGACACGGTTATGGACCTGTCCACCGGCGGCGACATTCCTGTCATTCGGAAAGCGATCATCGAGGCGTCGCCCGTGCCTGTGGGCACTGTTCCCGTGTATGAGGCAATTTCCCGGGTGCGGCGTCCCGAGGATCTGACGATTGACCTGATGCTCGAGGTCATCGAGGAGCAGGCCGAGCAAGGCGTGGACTACATGACCATACACGCCGGCGTGCTTCGCGAACATGTGCCTTTTGTGCGAAAGCGAATCACGGGCATTGTGAGCCGCGGCGGCTCGCTGATGGCGCATTGGATGGAGCACCACAAGAAGCAGAACTTTCTGTACGAGAATCTCGAGCAGATTTGCAAGATTTTCAAAAAGCATGACGTCAGTTTTTCCTTTGGCGATGGTCTCCGCCCGGGGTGTATCGCGGACGCCAGCGACGAGGCACAATTCGCTGAGTTGAAGGTGCTGGGCGAGCTCACGAAAAGAGCGTGGGAGCACGACGTACAGGTAATGATTGAAGGGCCCGGGCACGTGCCGATGGACAAGATCAAGGAGCAGGTCGACAAGGAGATGGAATGGTGCCACGAGGCGCCGTTCTACACGCTTGGTCCGCTGGTCATTGACATTGCGCCGGGCTATGACCACATCACCAGTGCGATTGGCGCCGCGATGATCGGATGGCACGGCGCGTCCATGCTCTGCTACGTGACGCCGAAAGAGCACCTCGGGTTGCCGAATCCGGAGGACGTGAAGCAAGGTGTGATCGCCTACAAGATTGCCGCGCACGCCGCGGACGTGGCGCGTCACCGGCCGGGAGCGCGGGACCGTGACGACGCACTCAGCTACGCGCGTTTCCTGTTCGACTGGAACAAGCAGTTCGAGCTTTCTCTCGATCCGCCAACCGCGAAGGCCATGCACGACGAAAATCTACCCGACGATTTTTACAAAGAAGCAAAGTTCTGCTCGATGTGTGGGCCCAAGTTCTGCTCGATGAACATTACGCAGTTAGCGGAAGCAGAGAGCGGCCAGGACCAGTCTGAACGCAAACAGAAATTCGTCGAACTGTTGGCCAAGGTGCAAGGCGCGTAGGATGCGGCCAGCCCTAATCAAGAATGCCCTCCTGGGGCGCGCTTGACGTCATTTCTGAGCGGCGGTGTAGCGGTCGTTACGGGCGCCGGAAGCGGCATCGGGCGCTCGCTCGCGCAGCAGCTTTCCGCGGCAGGCTCGGCGCTAGCGATTGCTGATATCGACGAAAATGGGCTGAGCGAAACGTCCTCCACGCTAACCGGTAAGCAAGCTGCCGTTTCTACACACGTACTGGATGTTTCCGATGAGGCCGCCGTCAGGAGTTTTGCGGAAGACGTGGCGGCGAGACACGGCCGCGTCACGCTACTTATCAATAATGCCGGCGTAGCCCTGATCGGCACCTTTGAGGAGATTTCTCTCGACGATCTGCGCTGGCTGATAGGCATCAATTTTTGGGGCGTCGTTCACGGAGTGAAGTATTTCCTCCCTATCTTGAAGCAACAGCCGCGCGCGCACATCGTCAATCTATCCAGCGTGTTTGGGATCGTCGCTCCCGTGGGGCAGAGCGCATACTCCGCGAGCAAATTCGCAGTTCGCGGATTCACTGAGGCCATAAGACACGAGCTCGAAGGCACCTCGGTTTCCGTTTCCTGTGTTCACCCCGGCGGAATCCACACGCCAATCGCGAAGCGGGCGCGCCTCGGAGCGCATTGCCCGCAAAACAAGAAGGATGAAGCCATCGCCTTTTTTGAAAAAGTTACCCCGACTTCACCGGAAACGGCGGCAGCCCGCATCCTGAAGGGTGTCGAGAACCGCGAGCCGCGCATCCTCATCGGCTCGGATGCCCGCAAGATCGACTTTGTGCAACGTCTCCGGCCTGCAACTTATTGGAAAGTGATGGCAAAACGCGCCCAGTAAACAACCTTCCTGGCGATTTGTCTTAGCAGCCTACTTTGACGTCGAAACCCCGCCGGAATATACTGCCCGCCAGCTTTCAAAGCGAGTACCGGGTCAATTCTTGCGAAAAGGAGCCGTCATGCCATTATTGCGCGCCGCCAAGACAGCCGAGGTGCCTGCGGGTACCATCCACGAGTTTCAGATCGCGGGCAAAGCAGTGGCACTGGCCAATGTGGAAGGGAAGTTCTACGCCATCAGCGATGTATGCGTGCACCGCGGCGGCCCTCTTGGCCAAGGAGAGCTCCACGGGAAGGTAGTGACATGTCCCTGGCATGGCTGGCAGTACGACGTCACTTCCGGCAAGGTTATGCAGAACCCAACCATGGGGGTAGCCTGCTATGCCACGGAAGTGCGAGGCGATGAAGTCTTCGTTGACATCGCTTGACGTCCTTATAAGTTATTAATAATAAATAAGTTACTTCCAATTTGACACTTTTTGGTGTTCTTCGAATATTTTCCTCAGGCCGGCTGCTAGAGCTGCTAACCCTAACATTTTGTTTCGTTTTTTGGTCGTCCCCGTGTATATTGCTGCCGACTCGACTCCTCGATGGCAACACCAACTTCGCAACGACACTATTGGATCTTTAGCGCCGACCCGCACCACTATCACTGGGATACGCTGTTCGTTAAGGGTAAGGAAATGTGGCACGGTGCGGAGTCGAAACCGGACGCCGTGCGTGCCCTAAAGCAGGTGCGCAAAGGCGACCGCGTTTTGTGCTACCACTCCGCCCCAGAGAGGACACTCTATTCGATTGCGGAGGTCACTCGCGACCCTTATCCCGACCCGCACGATTACACGGAGAAGAATCTCGTCGCCGACCTGAGAGCGTTCGACCGCTTGCCCAGGCAAGTCGCGCTGGCTGAGATGCGCGCCAATCCAGCATTGAAAAAAATGAAGTTGTTGAAGAACGTGCGGGTACTGGTCTCGCAGATTACGGAAGCCGAATACCAAGAGATTCTGCGCATGGCGGGAATCGTGGCGTCACCTGGCATACCGCTTCCTTGATGCCATGTTCGAAGGAATCTTTTCCGGTAGGACGCGAGTGCTGGACCTCGCGTACGCCATAAACGACAAACTGGTCCCGTGGCCCGGGGATAACCGGTGGTTCGAGGCCAGCGTTAATGCCAGCGTCGCCAAGGACGGCTACTTCACGCGCAGTTTCTGGATGCTAGAACACTATGGAACGCACCTCGACGCGCCGATACATTTTCCGCCGGGGACTATTCCGGTAGACGAGATTCCGGTCAGACGTTTTTTTGGGATGGCCGTCGTGCTGGATGTTCGAAGGGAAGCCGCTGCGGAGGCCGATTATCAACTTCCCGCCGCGCGTATCGATCAGTGGGAGAAACGGCACGGGCAGATTCCACAGGGCGCCATTGTCTTGCTCAGGACAGGTTGGGCCTCGCGCTGGCCGGACGTTCGGCGCTACCGGAATGAGGATGCGGCGGGGCACATGCATTTTCCGGGATTTTCCGTCGATGCGGTGGAGCAGTTGATCAAACGCAATATCAGCGGCATCGGTTGTGACACAATGAGCGTGGATCAGGGCAGTTCGGCGGATTTTGCCGTGCATCGACTGGCGTTGGGTTCCGGGCTCTACCATCTGGAGAATTTGTCGGATCTGAGCGAATTGCCTGAAGCGGGTGCTCACCTCGTGGTGGCGCCCATCAAACTTGAAGGCGGTTCGGGTGGACCGGTCCGGGTGTTTGCCCTTCTACCTTGATGAAGCGTAGAAAGACGCAAACACTTCTGATACGGGTTACGTCTTAAGAAGTAAGGGCTTCAACTGAGGGTGTGTTCATGAAGGCAATCTGGTCCCGCTACACCGTAGTGCTGTGGTTGTGTGTCCTGGGAACGGCGGCATCGTCGTCCTGGGCGCAATCGCAGGAGTTTCCCGTCAGTACGCGCACTCTCAAGAATGGGATGAAAGTATTGGTGCAGCCGGACCATAGCATCCCGAACGTCGCGCTCTACATTTTCTACCGAATCGGATCCCGCAACGAGCAACCCGGCACGACCGGCCTTTCGCACTTTTTCGAACACATGATGTTCAACGGAGCGAAGAAATACGGGCCGGGTGAACTCGACAAGGTAATGGAAGCCAACGGCGGTTCGAACAACGCCTACACCACGCAAAACGTGACCGTATACCAGGACTGGTTTCCCCGCTCGGCGCTATCCCTGATTTACGACATCGAATCGGACCGCATCCGCGATTTGACTTTCGATCCCAAGAAAATTGCTTCGGAGCGCGAAGTGGTGGCTTCCGAACGGCGGCTGAGCGTCGACAACGACAATTTCGGCTTGCTCGACGAACAGCTTCGGGCCACCGCGTTCATCGCTCATCCCTATCAATGGCCGGTGGTGGGCTGGATGAGCGACATCGAGCACTGGACCATGGAGGATTTGAAGCACCATTTTGAGATGGGCTACTCGCCCAGCAACGCGACCATGGTGGTGGTCGGAGATGTTTCCCCCGACGAAATTTTTCAGCTATGCGAAAAGTTTATCGAGTCGATTCCTTCCCACGCGCCTCCTCCGCCCGTAACCACGGTCGAGCCCGAGCAGCTCGGCGAGCGGCGGCTGGTCGTTCACAAGCCTGCGGAACTCCCTCTTTTGTTGATCGGGTATCACATTCCGCAAACCAACAATCCGGACTACTATGCCCTGAACATTCTTCGAAGCGTGCTCTTTCAGGGTGAAAGCTCGCGGATGTACTTGCGGCTCGTGGACAAGGATCAAATCGCTTTGGACGTTTCTTCCTTCATCCAGCCCGCGTTCGATCCCACACTGGCAATTCTTACGGTGCAGCCACGTCAGGGCATCGACCCGCAAGCCTGCGAAAGAGCGATCTATGACGAGCTGGACAAAGTAAAGGCCGCTCAAATCAGCGACCAGGAGCTGGAGAAAGCGAAAAACGGCCGGCTTGTGGAATTTTACAGGGAGATGAGGACCATCAGCGGACGCGCAAACACGATTGGAACCTATGAAATATTCATGGGTGACTACAACAAACTGTTCGATGCGGCAAAGAACTACTCCGCAGTCACGAAAGACGACGTACAGCGCGTGGCGAAAAAATATTTCGGAGCAAACAACCGCACCGTCGCGACGCTGTTGCCCGAAAAGGAAGAGAAGGCCAGCCAATGACGCGGATAAAAAAAGCCCTGTCCCTTCTCTCAGTCGTCGGATTCTTGATACTGACTTGCCCGGCGGCTCCGGCCCAGTCTATCCACCTGCCTTCACACGAAAAATTCGTGCTCAAAAACAGCTTAACGGTTCTGCTGATGGAAAAGCGTGGAGTGCCGTTGATCAATCTGTTCGCAATCGTGAAAACGGGAACGGCGGCTGATCCGGCCGGGGAGGAAGGTCTCGCGTCGGTCACAGCCGGCCTGCTTCGCAAGGGAACGAAGACGCGCACGGCGCAACAGTTTGCCGCCGATTTCGATTACATCGGCGGCTCGTTTGATGCCGGCGCCGGCGCCGACTTTTCGAACATCAGCGCCGAATTCCTGACCAAGGATTTGGACCGTGGATTGGAACTTTTTTGCGATGCCCTCCTGCATCCCACGTTCCCCCAGAGCGAGGTCGAGAAAATCCTGGCGCAGAGCCTGGACGGCGTGAAATCGGAGAAGGACGAGCCGCAGTCCGTGCTCGGTCTGTATTACGCGGGGTATCTGTACGGCGCGCATTCCTATGGACGCCCATCGGACGGCGACGAGATCTCGCTGAAACGCATCCAGCGGGACGCTGTCGTGAAATTTTACGAAGCCAATTACGCACCCGGGAACATCATTCTCGGAATCGCGGGAGAGTTTGATGCCGCAGAAATGCGGAAAAAGCTCGAAGAGAAACTGGGCTCGTGGCCGGCGCGTACCGTGCCAGGCACTGCCATTGCTGTCACCCCGCCTGAAAAGGGGAAAGGACTTCTTCTGATTGACAAACCCGACGCGACACAAACTTATTTTGCCATCGGGAACCTCGGCACCGCCGTAAACGATCCGGATCGCGTCGCCATTCGGGTGGTCAACACGATTTTTGGGGGCAGATTCACCTCGGAGTTGAATGAAGCTCTCCGCGTCGAATCAGGCTACACCTACGGAGCGGGATCGTTTTTCGATTCACACAGAGCTCCGGGCCCCTTCGAGATTTATAGTTTCACGAAGAATGAGACCACCGTCCCCGCAATTGATCTCGCTTTGCAGGTTTTGGAAAAACTGCACAAGAACGGCGTGACACCGGACCAACTGGCCTCGGCGAAAAGCTACATCAAGGGACAATATCCCCCGACAATTGAGACCTCCAGCCAACTGGTGCGGCGGATTGTTTTCAACGAATTCTACGGCCTGGGCGATGACGAAGTAAACCAGCTCGAGGCGCGCGTCGACGCGGTAACACCGGAGATCGCACGACAAGTCATCCAAAAGCACTTTCCGCTCGAAAATCTCGTTTTTGTGCTGATTGGGAAAGCCTCGGCGATCGGACCGGCAGTCAAGAAGTACGCGGAAAAGATGGACGCGCGCCCCATCAGCGAGCCCGGCTTCTGGCCACCGCCGGCCGCAGTCCAGAAATGACGGCTGACTTGGCAATTTGACAGGTCCAAAGGTTTTGCAGATTTCTTCAGGAGGAATGATGCGCATCCGAATCTCAGCAATTGCAGGGGCCCTGTTTCTGGCGCTGCTGTTCGCGGCGAGGCAGTCTGCCGCGGCGGAAGAAGCTCCTTTGCTCGTGCAGGCCCCTACGATGAACGAAACGCAAATCGTCTTCGCGTACGGCGGTTATTTGTGGAGCGTTCCGCGCCAGGGTGGCGAGGCGCGCCAGCTTACAACCGGGGGCCACGAGCGCGGGCCAAAGTTTTCTCCTGACGGAAAGTGGATCGCATTTACGGGGCAATATGACGGCAATATCGATGCTTACGTAATGCCGGCCGAGGGCGGCGAGCCCAAGCGGCTGACTTGGCATCCCGATTCGGATGTTGTTGACGGATGGACGCCCGACGGCAAGAAAGTCCTCATCCGATCGCCGCGAGAAGCCTACGCGGACTTTGACCGTTTGTATACCGTGCCGGTGGAAGGCGGCATTCCGGAAGTTCTTCCCATGTGGCGAGGGGAGGCTGCGTCGTATTCTCCGGATGCATTGCGCATTGCCTATGTGCCGAATCTGAAATGGCAAGTTGCATGGAAGCGATATCGCGGCGGTCAAACAACGCCGATCTATCTCCTGCGCTTGAGCGACCTGCAACGTGAGAAAGTCACGCGTGAGAATTCGAACGACGACGATCCCGTGTGGGTTGGCGACACGGTCTATTTTCTGTCGGACCGCAAAGGGCCGGTGACGATCTTTGCCTACGACACCAAAACGAAGAAAGTCAGACAAGTGCTCGAGAACAACGGGCTCGACTTGAAATCGCTTTCTGCCGGTCCGGACGCGCTGGTTTATGAACAGTTCGGCGGTATCTACACGCTCGATCTGAAAACCGAGAAACCTCGCAAAGTGGAGATTCGAATTTCCGGCGATCTGCCGGCGACGCGGCCGCACTATGAAAAAGTAGCCGACAAGATTCAAAACGCAGCGCTTTCGCCGGCGGGAGTGCGTGCCGTCTTCGAAGCGCGCGGTGAGATTCTTACGGTTCCCGCAGAGAAGGGCGACATCCGGAACCTGACGCGCACGACGGCTGTTGCCGAACGCGACCCTGCGTGGTCGCCGGATGGCAAGTCCATTGCGTTCTTTTCCGACGAATCAGGAGAGTACGCACTGCACATCGTCGATCAAAGCGGTTTGGGAACGGTCAAGAAAATCAATCTCGGTAATCCCCCTTCCTTTTTCTACAGCCCGACATGGTCTCCGGATAGCAAGAAGATCGCCTACACCGATAAACGCTTGAATCTTTGGTATGTGGATGTGGAGAAGGGAACCCCGGTGAAGGTTACGTCCGACCGCTACGAAGATCCCACGTCAACGATCACCCCAGCGTGGTCTCCGGACAGCAAGTGGCTGAGCTACGCGAAGTTCTTGGAAAACCACATGCGGACTGTTTTTGTGTATTCGCTGGATTCGGCCAAAGAATCGCAGATCACCGATGGAACTAGCGACGCGCGATATCCGGTGTTCGATAAAAACGGAAAGTCGCTTTATTTCGCAGCCAGTACGGATCTTGGCCTATCGATCGGATGGTTGGATCTTTCCAGTTTTCAGCATCCAGTTCTGAGAAGTTTATATGCCGTCGTGTTGAAGAAGGGCGATCCCTCGCCAGTCGAACCTCAGAGCGACGAAGAGAAGGCTGCGAGCGACGAGAAGGCCAAAGACGCTGAGAAGGACAAAGCCAAGGAAGCCGACAAGAGCGCGGAGAAAGGCAAAGAAGGCGATAAGAAAGAAGGCGAGAAGAAGCAGGAAGTGAAAGTGACAATTGATCTGGATGGAATCGGCCAGAGAATCGTGGCCTTGCCGATTAAAGCCGGGAACTATGTCGGCCTCGATGCGGGCAAGACCGGTGTCTTGTTTTTGAGCGAGGTGCCGGACGTCCCACGACTTGAGGAGCCGACATTGATTTCGGTTTCCAAGTTTGAGCTGAGCACTCGCAAAACGGAGCCGTTCCTCGGCGGCGTGAGCGCGTTTATCGTTTCCGCGAACGGCGAGAAGGCGCTCTATCGTCAAGGGCCAGGCCCACGCGCGCCGTGGTTCATTGCGCCGACGGCCGTCGTACCCAAGCCGGGCGACGGCGCTCTGCATCTCGACGCGATGGAGGTATATACAGATCCGCGCGTGGAGTGGAACCAGATGTACCACGAAGTATGGCGGATCGAGCGCGACTTCTTCTACGATCCTAACCATCATGGTCTGAATCTGGCGGCCGCCGAAAAGAAGTACGCGCCTTACTTGAAGGGTGCGGGAGGACGCGCCGACGTCAATCATCTTCTTGAAGAGATGCTCGGTGAGCTGACCATCGGGCACATGTTCATCGCTGGAGGTGACGTGCCGCAGCCCAAGCGGGTCAAGGGCGGCCTTCTCGGCGCGGACTACAAGGTGCAAAACGGCCGTTATCGCTTTGCTCGGATATTTAACGGAGAAAACTGGAATCCAGAATTGCGCGCGCCGCTGACCCAGCCTGGAGTCGACGTGAAAGTGGGGGATTATCTGCTGGAAGTGAACGGCAGCGAAGTGCGCCCGCCTACCGACGTCTACAGTTACTTTGAAAATACCGCCGGCACCCAGATCAAAATCAAAGTAGGCCCGAACGCGGACGGCAAAGACGCGCGCGACGTGACCGTAGTACCTCTGCCAAGCGAATTCCCGCTTCGAAACCTCGCTTGGGAAGAGGACAACCGCCGCAAAGTCGATCAGCTTAGCGGCGGTAAAGTCGCCTACGTGCACGTGCCTGACACCGCGACCGGCGGGTACCTCAATTTCAACCGCTACTATTTTGCCCAAGTCGGCAAACAGGCTGCCGTCATCGATGAGCGTTACAATCACGGCGGCGAAATTGCGGATTACATCATTGACACGCTGAAACGGCCGCTGCGCAATTGCGACATCACCCGCGAAGGCGGCGAATTCTGCTCCCCGCTTGCGCAAATCTACGGCCCCAAGACCATGGTCATCAACGAAATGTCCGGCTCGGGAGGCGATGCCTTGCCGTGGATGTTCAAACAGGACAAAGTCGGGCCGCTGGTCGGGACTCGAACCTGGGGCGGGCTTGTCGGAATTTACAACTATCCGCCGCTGCTGGATGGAGGCTTTGTCACTGCGCCGCGTGTGGCGATTTTCGGCCTGCATGGCGAATGGGAAGTGGAAAATCATGGCATTGCGCCGGACATCGAAGTCGAAAATGATCCGGCATCCGTCGCCGCTGGACATGATCCACAACTCGAGAGAGCCGTGGAAGTAACGCTCGAAGCGTTGAAGGCGCATCCGGTGGTTATTCCGGAGCACCCCCCTTTTCCCAACTATCACAAGAAGTGATTTGCAAAAGTTACAAGGGATTGCGGGCCACGCAGAAGAAGTGTCGCCCGCCAGCAGCGCCGAGAGGGGATATGCTATTTTGTTAAAGCACCCCTCATGCCCGAACTCCCCGAAGTCGAGACAGTAGCGCGCGGCTTGCGGCGCACGATTGTGGGCCGCAGGATTCTGTCCGTGAGGCTCGGGAAAACAGATTTCATGGATGACCCCGCTGCTCTCGAGCAACATCTCCCGGGGAGGCGAATCGAAGCGGTTGAGCGCTACGGAAAGTTCATGCTGCTGCGTCTCTCGCAGGCAATAGGCGCTAATGAAGTGCTGGCGAATGGCGATTCGCCCTCCTCCGCGTTGCTCGTACATCTGGGAATGACGGGGCAAATCGCGCCGAACCCGGCCGCGCAGCCCTGCGAAAAACATACTCACGCTTGTTTTTTGCTCGATGACAATCGCGAACTGCGCTACACGGATGCGCGTCGGTTCGGCCGGCTCGCCTATCTTTCAGCTGCGCGGCTCGTGGAAGAGTTGCGCGTTTTCGGCGCCGATCCCCTCGAAATCAGCGCTGATGATTTTGTGATGCAAGCGCGCTCCCGGCGCGCGAGGATCAAGGCACTGTTGCTGGATCAGAGCTTTTTGCGGGGTGTCGGCAATATCTACGCGGATGAGAGCCTTTGGCGGGCGAGACTTCATCCGGGACGTCTTGGTTCCACCTTGAAGAGGGCGGAAGCGAAGAAGCTTCATCGCGTGCTTCGCGAGATCCTCGAAAAAGCGATTACTCTGCGCGGCTCGTCGATTTCCGATTTTCTTGATGTCGAGGGCCGGCCTGGCGAGTATCAACTGCATCACCGGGCTTATGGCCGGGAGGGAAAGCCTTGCTACCGTTGCGGCGCGACTATTCGGCGCGCCATCGTCGCGGGCCGTAGCAGTTATTTCTGTCCAAAATGCCAGCCCGGGCCAAGGGGATGCACTGCTCTCGCTCTGCCGCGAAGCCGGGCGAAGAGAGCGGGGAAATAAGAAGAGCGAATGCGAGCCGTAGTGCAAAGAGTGAGCCGCGCGCGCGTGACGGTTGAAGGCCGCGTAACGGGGGAAATCGGCGCCGGGCTCATGATCTTGCTCGGAGTCGGTCGCGAGGACACAGGCGCGGTAGCGACTTCCTTCGCTGAAAAAGTGGCCAACCTGCGAATTTTCGAGGACGGCCAGGGAAAAATGAATCTCTCCCTCCTGGACGCCAAGGGCAGCGCGCTTGTCGTCTCGCAATTTACGCTGTACGGAGACGCACGCGGGCAGCGCCGGCCAAGTTTTATTTCAGCCGCGCCACCGGAAAAGGCAAAGGAGCTTTACGAGGAATTTACGCGGGCCATGCAGGAGCTCGGCGTTGGTGTCGCAACGGGAATTTTTCAGGCAATGATGTCCGTGGAGCTCGTGAATGAAGGCCCGGTCACCATCCTCTTGGATTCGGATAAGCAGTTCTAGCGTGAAATGCCGCTCGAAGAACGCAGCTCTTCAAGTGAAACTGTGAAGAAAAGCAGGCTGAGAAATGTCCAAAAAAGCTGAGAACCCAGCCCTTGTGATTCGCCGGGCGCGAATCGCCGATGCTCCGCGTTTGGCGGAACTGAGCGGGCAGCTGGGGTATCCCGCGACAGCCGCGGAAATCAGAAAAAGGATGCGTAAGCTGAAGCCTGAGTCGCAAGCCGTGCTGTTGGTGGCGGAATCGCGAGTTGCGGGAGTGGTTGGCTGGGCGCACGTCAGCGTAACTCACCTTGTAGAGGTCGGAACGCGCGCGGAATTGAATGGGCTCATCGTCGCCGAAGGCCAGCGTAGTCTCGGCGCCGGCGCCCGGCTGCTCGAAGCCGCGGAAGACTGGGCGCGCAAGCACGGATGTCCAAGCATGTCCGTGCGCTCAAACGTGATCCGGGAGCGCGCGCACAAGTTTTACGAGAGGCAGGGGTACGAACACTACAAGACCCAGAAGGCCTTTCGAAAGTCCTTGTAGGCGTGTTTCAACCTTCTCGCAACCGTTACATTCAGTGAACAATTCTATCGTGCCGCGTGGCAAGGTATATCGCATTACGATATACTTAATGGATGGCACCCGAAATCACCCCCGCCGAGTACCGGGCGCTGGCCGAGCTGCGCTATCGCATTCGCCATTTTCTGCGGGAAGGGGATGCCAAGTCGCGAGACGTCGGGCTTGAGCCGCAGCAGTACCTCATGCTGCTTGCAATTCGCGGGCTGCCGGAAGGCAGCCCCTCGACGATTCAGACGCTCGCCGAAAGGCTTGCACTCAAGCACCACAGCGCTGTGGAACTCATTGACCGCCTGGAGACGCACGGATACGTGCGCAGGACTCGCAGCCGGGACGATCGGCGCCGCGTGTTCGTATCGCTATTGCCTCGTGGCGACCGATTGTTAAGACAAGTCGCCCAGAACCGCATCAGCGAACTCCGCACCAGCGGAGAAGCATTGGTCGGCGCCATTGAAGCGCTGTTCGAGCGAGGTCAGCGCAACGGCAGCAACAGAAAGAAACTAGCAAAGAGGGGAGTGCGCGAACGTCGTGCCTGACGAAAATCAAAAAACCAACCCACAAGCAAAGGCTAACAAGGCAGTCCGCGAGCACAACGAAGAGTTAGGCGACTTCACAACTACGTTGCGCGTCGTCCCGATCTCCTGCCTCGCGATGCTCATCGGAGTGCTCTGCGCGTTCGTCGCTCTCGTACTGCTGCGATTGATCGGCTTGTTCACCAACGCCTTTTATTTTGGCCGTTGGAGCACGACCATGGTTTCTCCGGCGGGCAACCACCTGGGTTTCTACAGCATATTCGTGCCGATTGGAGGGGCGCTTATCATCGGCGTCATGGCGCGTTACGGGTCCGAACGAATCCGAGGCCACGGCATTCCAGAAGCCATCGAATCGATTTTGATCAGTGGCAGCCGCGTCGAGCCGAAAGTCGCGTTTCTTAAACCGCTCTCTTCCGCAATTTCCATCGGGTCGGGTGGGCCCTTCGGCGCGGAAGGCCCCATTATCATGACCGGCGGCGCATTTGGCTCCATGATCGCGCAGCTCTTCCATTTGACGAGCGCCGAGCGAAAGACACTCCTCGTGGCCGGGGCGGCAGGCGGAATGTCCGCCACGTTTGCTTCACCGGTCGCAGCCGTGTTGCTGGCCGTCGAGCTCTTGCTCTTCGAGTGGAAACCACGCAGCCTTATTCCAGTGGCTTTGGCCAGTGCGGTCGCTGCCGTGGCTCGGCGATACCTTTTGGGCTTCGGGCCGCTCTTTCCCGTCCCCGAACACCCGCTCTTCATCGGCCCCAAAGCATTGTTGGGATGCGCGCTTGTTGGGCTTCTTGCGGGAATCTTATCGGCGCTGCTGACGGTATCCGTATACGCGGCCGAGGATGCCTTTCAGCATCTCAAAATACACTGGATGTGGTGGCCGGCGATTGGCGGCCTGGCTATCGGGCTTGGAGGTCTGGTATTTCCACAGGCCCTTGGCGTTGGCTACGACACGATCGGCGCCTTGCTTCAGGGCAGTGTAACCACGAAAGTGATCTTGGGCGTCCTTCTCGTCAAGTGGTTTATCTGGGCGGTATCGCTCGGTTCGGGCACTTCGGGGGGCGTATTGGCACCACTGCTCATGATGGGCGGGGCGCTCGGCGGCCTCGAGGCGATGTTTTTGCCCAACGAGGGCTCCGGCTTCTGGCCGCTGATTAGCATGGGTGCGATTCTCGGCGGCACGATGCGCTCTCCATTTACAAGTATCGTGTTTGCCTTTGAACTGACGCACGATGCAAATGTTTTTCTCCCGCTCCTCGTCGGCAGTGTGATCGCTCATGCCTTCACGGTCTTGACCTTGCGCAGGTCCATCCTGACCGAAAAAGTCGCCAGGCGCGGTTTTCACTTGAGCCGCGAATACGCCGTGGACCCCCTGGAAATTCTCTTTGTCCGTGAAGTGATGCGATCGAATGTCGTCGTCCTGCGGGCCGAGGTGAACGTCGGCGAAATACTGAAATCAATTCATGTGGATCGTACGCAGAGTCAGCGCTTGCTGCCGGTGGTCGATATCGAAGGCAAGCTCGTAGGGGTGCTGACACGCGCCGACATCCGCGAGCGTATGGCAAAACAAGGTGATGCCGCACTGCATCTCAAGCTGGGTGATTTGGTGCGAAAAAACACAGTGGAGACAAATCCAAACGAAATCTTGCGTATCGTAGTCTACCGCATGGCGGAAACAGGAGTTACGAGACTCCCAGTGGTGGATCACCCCACAGGGAAATTCCTGGGGCTTATCTCTCTGGACGATTTGCTGAAAGCGCGAGCCAGGCATTTGGAAGAAGAGCGCCGCCGCGAGCAAACTTTAAATTTTAGGTTCTTCTTGCCGGGCAAGCGGGTGGAAACCGAGGCGGAGACGCCTCCTGTTCCTTGAAAAAGGCCTTGCCTGTCCACAGTCGCCGGACCATTGGACATGCACAAAAGATAAGCCAAAGCTGCATGACAATCGATCTGGTCCGCATTCGGAAACTGCCAAAGAGATGACGGAAGTTTCACGACGCTTTAGTGAAGGAGCTGATTGGTTGACGAAAACTTTCCGCACGTCCAGCTTGACCGCACTCTTGCCATGACCCTCGAACGCATAGCCGCTGCTCAGCTCAGCAAGATTCCGGTCGGTTGCCGCATCCAGAAGAAAACGGATAAGTAGGGAGCGAAGTCCGCGCACCAATCTGCTCGCAGCTCTCCTTTCGTTCCAAGCCTTAGTCAATATAGTTTGGGTATTTTTGCCGCAATTCCTCAAATGCCCGAGAAGAAGTCCTACGCCGCAAATGATAGTGGAGGATCCGGCGCTCCGCTGAAGACGGCTGCGGGTTATCTTTCACAATCGATTCCACATCACTCCGATTTTGGATTCTGGCGAGCTTGAACGATGCTCGCCTGCCCGTCGGGGCGAGGCGCACGACCACGAACTCGCCTTTTTGGTAGGCCGTTCCCGGGTGCGCTGAATAGATAATCTCGTCCCCTCGATAGTTTTGGTAACGGATCCGCATCGTGTAGTCGTTCGGGTCGGCTTTGCCTTTTAGGCGCGTGAAGACTTCACCCGCGGTCTTACCAATAACCCGGCGCTGCTGGTAGGCCGCGGCATATTCCGAGTCGTATTTTTCACAGGACGGATTCGTGCATTTCACTTTCCAAAGAGATTTCCTGGCGCCCCAAGTCCCGCATTTGGGACATTTGACCGCATCATCGAACTGTCCCATCATTGGCCTCCGCAAAATCACTTTCCAAGGAAACGGCTAGGGAAACGTAGGTAAATCTTCAGATTTACCTACTTCAATAAGGCCCCTCGACAGGTGACTCCTCTCTCCCACGAGCGCCTCTTTCGAGGCTTCCTTCGTCACTGCTTCAGGGCTTGGAGAGAAAGCTGCCGTTGCCGCGATTTGCGGACGCAGCCTGGCAGCCGTCTCCCTGGAACTCTTCTGGGTCTGGTAATTTTTCCAGACAAAAAAAGGCGCGGCGATTTGGCCGTGCTGGATTTGGCGCCGCCGGTGAACCAGCGAAGGTAATCCCATCGCGCGGAGGCTGCGAAAGGGCATGCTCCGGAAACGCGACTTGCGGTGCCCCCCGTTGAACGCAAGCGAGAGCACTTCTTCGGCCAGCCAGCGATCCACCAGCCGAAGTTGCTCTTCATCGCTCACATGTTTCAGATAGTAATCGACGATGGCCACGTTCCGTACGCTTTGTTCCAGCGCCTGGCGCGCAACACCGATAGCAAACTCCGCTCGCTTCCGCGGGTCGTGAATGCGCGCCAGCTTCGCACGTTTCCGCCGGAAGGCCAAACGAAATACGTTGCAGATTTTTCGAGATTTGTCGCGCGAGAGCCGCACGCCTCCACCCGCGCAGAATTCAAGTCCCAGGTGACGAAATCGCGAAACAGCGATGAAATCAGTCGTCGAGATTCCGGTGCGCGACAGCAGAAGATTCTCCTCATGGCTGCCTTTGCTGCGCAGCTTCAACTTATATAACGCGTCCTGAAAACACAAGATCGCAGTCTCAATCGTTTCACGATCGCTGGAGAGCATGAGCAGATCATCGGCGTACCGAAAATATCGTAAACCCGGGAGACCATCGAGCCGGCGGTCGAGCGGCGTCAAGAACACATTGGCGAGAAAGCACGCCACGGGCGTCCCGAAGGCGATGCCCTGCTCGGCGCGCAGCGTTTTCCCTTCCTCTTCGTAGGGAAAGCGCACGCGCTCTTCGAGCAGGCGGAACAAGTAATCGTCCGGATCGATGAGTTCAGCCAATTGCGTGAGCAGCAGATCGTGATCAACAGATGGAAAGTAATTCGCGATATCCCGTTTTGCCGTATAAAGCGGGGCCTCCGTTGCGGCGAGCAGTCTGGAGATTTTTCTTTGGCAGCGGTCCAGGCCAAATCCTCGCAATCGATAGGCGTAGCAGTTCGGCGAGAACCACTCGTGCAGCCGCGCGCTCAAGAGGCGGTAGAGCAGAAGATCGACGAGCCGCTCCTCCCAGGGGTAGATGTAGAGCGTCCGCCGCTTTCCCCGGAAATTACGGTGCAAAGCCGCAGCCGGCCGGAAGGAAAATGACTCGCGCGCGAGCGCGCGGTGGATCGCCGCGAGATTGTGCAGCCCGCTGCGGGCGAAATCATAGAGGTCTTTCTTGTCCGTCGAGGCAAAGAGGGCTTTGCGCCAGGAAAAGAGAGGCTTCGTATACATGCGCACGGCGGCCTTGTAAAGTTCGGCCTCGCGATAGACGTCTCGCCAGCGCAACTTTGTGCGCGGAAGGTCCCTCGCAGAGCAATGCAATCCTTCTTTTTCGCTGGTGAACAAGGTGGCGGGATTCTAGTGCGCACAAAACAGTGCCGTCAATCGCCCGCCTGTGGATAATCTCGGTCCCCTCCTTTCCAGCGCGAGGAAGCTTGACGTGCCCAGCCTTTGTCCGCCGATGGTTTACCGGGCCCGAACCCAACCGGCGCGGATTATCTCTGGTCTATATTACCTGATTGATTTATGCTGCCCGCTGCGTATTCAGGCTTCCCTCAGCCATGCTCTTCAAGACGCAAAGCGCTTCTGTCTATGGCATCGACGCCTATCTCGTCGAGGTGGAAGTCGACGTCGGTTCCGCCCGCATGCAGGACTTTAACGTGGTGGGCTTGCCGGACAACGCCGTCAAGGAAAGCCGCGAACGCATCAAGTCCGCTCTGCGCAATTGCGGCTTTGAGTTTCCTCACGGGCAGGGCGTGACTATAAATTTGGCGCCTGCCGACGTCCGCAAGGAAGGGTCGGCCTTCGATCTCCCGATGGCTCTCGGCCTGGTCGGATGCATGGGTCACTTCTTCGGCAAGCAACTGAATCAGTGCATGTTTCTCGGAGAATTGTCACTCGATGGAAGCGTGCGTCCGGTGCGCGGCGCGCTTTCCGCGGCGCTCGCGGCAAAGGAATGCGGGCTGAAGTCTCTCGCTGTGCCGGAAGCGAATGCGCGCGAAGCGGCTGTGGTCGAGGGCGTCAGCGTCTACGCCTTGAAGTCGTTGCCTCAAGCCGTGGATCTGGTAAACGCTCCGGAATCCTTTCAGCCTGTCTCAGTCGATGCGAAGCAAATGCTTTCCGAAGCCGCGCAGTATTCCGTGGACCTCCGCGACGTCCACGGCCAGCAGGCCGCCAAGCGGGCCCTTGAGGTCGCTTGCGCTGGCGGCCACAACATTTTGTTTATCGGCCCGCCTGGCGCCGGAAAGACCATGCTGGCGAAACGCATCCCGACAATTTTGCCGCCCATGTCGCTCGACGAAGCCATCGAGACTACGCGAATTCACAGTGTCGCTGGCGTTCTCGAAGATAGTCGTGGACTCGTCGGCACGCGTCCGTTTCGCTCGCCTCATCACACCATCAGCGACGCCGGGTTGATAGGAGGTGGCGCCGTGCCGCGTCCGGGCGAGGTGTCGCTCGGCCACAACGGCGTTCTTTTCCTCGATGAGTTGCCGGAATTCCAGCGCAACGTTCTGGAAGTCATGCGCCAGCCCCTTGAGGACGGAGCTGTGACCATCTCTCGCGCAGCCGTTTCCGTCACTTTCCCCTCCCGATTCATGCTCGCGGCGGCCATGAATCCCTGCCCTTGCGGGTATTTCGGCGACCCCACACGCGAGTGCCATTGCACCCCTCCGATCATCCAGCGCTACGTTTCGAAGATCTCCGGCCCGCTCCTCGACCGCATTGATATTCACATCGAAGTACCTGCGGTGAAATATAAGGAACTCCGCTCTCCCTCCTCCTCGGAAGATTCGGCGGCTGTCCGGCATCGCGTCATCGCCGCGCGCGAGAAACAACTCGAGCGCTTCCGCGCCGACAAAAAGACCTATGCCAATGCCCAGATGATGCCCAAGATGATTCGCAAGAATTGCGCCATTTCCGGCGAAGGCGAAAAGCTCCTCGAGAATGCCATTACGCGGCTCGGCCTCTCCGCTCGCGCCCACGACCGCATCTTGAAGGTGGCCAGGACTATTGCCGACCTGGATGTCAGCGAGAGCATCGAACCGCGGCACCTCAGCGAAGCCATCCAGTACCGCACGCTAGACCGCTCCTACTGGGCCTAGCCGAACTGAGCCACCTGCTTCCTTCCTTCCCCAAGTGCTCCATTGACTTAGCTTTAGCCGCTGTGTTACCGATAAGTGCGCTCCCTCGGGTGTATTTTTCCCCTGGCTGCGGTCCACGGATGGACACCGACCCAAAGCATCTAGAAATCACATTGGAGACGCAGGTCGAGAGCGTCAATCTCGCCGAGGAGATGTGTCTCCGCGTAGCCGAAGCAGCCGGCTTCGGCGAGGACGATTGCTACAAGATTGGCATGAGCGTACGTGAGGGCGTCATCAACGCATTTCACTACGGCAATCAGGAGCGTCCTGAAAAGAAGATTCATCTGGCGGTGGATCTCACCGGCGACAAAATGATCATCCATGTCCTCGATGAAGGATCAGGCTTCACCCTTGCCGATGTGCCGAACCCACTGGCCGAGGAAAACCTCTTGAGCACCTCCGGGCGCGGAATCTTCCTGATGCGTGCTTTTATGGACGAGTTCGACGTGGTTTCGGGACGTACGGGTGGTGCGGAAATCGTCATGGCCAAAAAGCTGCCATTGCAAGAGAATCCGGGCGGGAATGGGCAAGGCGGCACGGGCGCCTCCCCGCAGCAAGGAGCCTAAACAAAATCATGGCATTGCGCGCAACGCATCGAGATGCTGGTCAAGCCACGGTCGTGGATCTCAGTGGGCGGATTACCCTGGGTGAAGGCAGCGCCCTGCTCCGCAAGACCGTACGGGGTCTACTTGACGATAAACGCACACGTATCGTGCTCAATCTCGGAGATGTGGATTACATTGACAGCTCCGGAATCGGCGAGCTTGTCAGCGCTTACACCACCGCCAAAGGCCGCGGCGGCGAGCTGAAGCTCCTGCACTTGACTAAAAAAGTTCACGACCTGCTTCAACTAACGAAGCTGTACACCGTCTTCGACGTTTACACCGAAGAAGACACCGCGCTGCGTAGTTTTCAGTAAAGTCCCCGCCGCGCGAGGTCAGCCGGGACTCCAACCGTATTCACCTCGCGCGCAGCCCTATTCTGCGGCACAATTCTTTCGTGGCTCTCCGCTTCTCCCACGCATGAACAATAGCTCCGAAACCTCGTGGATCATCGAGCGAGCGAACAGGCTTGGATTTGATCTCTGCGGAGTGGCACGCGCAGAAAAGTTCCCCGAACTGGAACGGATGAAGGAGTGGCTCGATCGTGGTTACGCCGGAGAGATGAACTATCTGGCTGACCAGCGCCGCACCGACCCACAGCGTGTTTTGCCCGGACTCCGCAGCGTCATCGTCTGCGCCTTGAACTACAATTCTCCGGCGGCGCGTTCAATTGATGCGCTGCAATCAGCGGCAGGCGGCGCACACGGCTGGATTTCGCGCTACGCATGGGGCCAGGACTATCATGAAGTTCTCCAGCAAAAGCTTAAAAATCTGGCGGCTAGCCTTTCGGAAAGATTCGCCCCTCCCTTTGAGGCTCGCGTCTACGCCGATACAGGGCCCTTGCATGAACGTGTGTTCGCAAGGCACGCCGGCCTCGGATGGCTCGGGAAAAACACTCTGCTTCTGAACTCGCGGCTGGGCTCGTGGTTTTTTCTCGGCGTAATTCTTACGACTCTCGATATCCCTCCGACGCTCGACGAAACAGAGATGCCTCCTCCGGATCTTTGCGGCTCGTGCACTAAGTGTCTCGACGCTTGCCCGACCGGAGCCCTCGTCGAACCTTACGTCATGGACTCGCGCCTCTGCATCTCTTACTTGACCATCGAGCTCCGCGGCAGCATTCCGGAGAACTTGCGCGAACCCATGGGCCGCCACGTCTTCGGCTGCGATATTTGTCAGGACGTTTGCCCGTGGAATCGGCGCGCCCCGGTGACGCTCGCCGAGGAGTTTCAGCACAGAACTTTTCGGAGCTCACCGCACGACCAGCAGGAGGAACCACATTCCGCCGGTGCAGAGGAGGAATCTCTATTTTTGCCTCGGCTCGAATGGTTGGCGGCCATGAACGAAGAGCAATTCCGCGCAGCTTTTCGCGGAAGCGCCCTTAAGCGAACCAAGTGGCGCGGCTTGGTGCGAAATGCCTGCATTGCCCTCGGCAATTCCTCACAGGTTCGTGGCTCGCGCGAGCACGAGAAAATCTGTGCCCTTCTCCGGCGACTTTCCGCCAGTTCCGAATCGCTCATCGCTGAATCTGCCCAATGGGCGCTTTCGCGCATCGAATAACCTTGAAGACCAATCTCGGCTCTGTCGGATTCGGCCATTGAGGCCACTCGGCGGGGAGCAGTATGATACTGTCGGCTGGTTGGCCAGCCTCCTTGCCGCAGGAGATCCCCATGCATCGCCGGAAGTTTCTGGTGGACACCGGGATTGTCCGTGCGGAATTGCGGGAGTACGCAGTGGCGCTTCCGCGGTTTTGCGCTCCGGCACCGCGTTGGAACTTGAATTAAATCTTAAACTGGAGGAAAAATCCGTGGCATTTACCGTCCCCCCCTTACCGTACTCATTCGACGCACTCGAACCCTACATTGATGCCAAAACCATGGAGATTCACCACGACAAGCACCACGGCGCTTACGTCACGAACTTGAACAAGGCGCTGGAGGGCCACTCCGAGCTCCAATCCAAGTCGCTTGAAGACCTTCTCAAGAACCTCGACTCCATCCCCGAGAATATTCGTGGCGCAGTCCGCAACAATGCCGGCGGGCATTGGAATCACTCTCTTTTTTGGACGCAAATGAAGAAGGGTGGCGGCGGCGAACCGCAAGGTGAACTCGGCGCTGCGATTAAATCAACGTTTGGGTCTTTCGCGGAATTTCAAGCCAAATTTGCTGCCGCCGGACTCGGTCGCTTTGGTTCCGGCTGGGCTTGGCTCATCGTGAAGGGTGGTTCACTGGTCGTCGATTCCACGCCGAACCAGGACACTCCGTTCCTTCTCGGAGGCAAAGCCGTTCTCGGTCTGGATGTCTGGGAACACGCCTACTATCTAAAGTATCAGAACGTCCGCGGCGACTACATCAAAGCATGGTGGAATGTCGTCAACTGGGACTCCGCCGCCCAGCTCTACGCCGCTGCGAAGAAGTAATTATTGCGGCAACGTCATCGAAGGAAACACGAAGGCCCGGTCCGAGTGATTCGAACCGGGCCTTCTCTACTTCCTCAGGCTCCCCATTTCTTCTTTTGGTCTACGCCATCATCGATCGCTTTGCCAGTGGAACCACAGCCGCGCTCCGCGTACTGCCGTTGAAACCCTGCGGCGGAGGCGCGAACGGGCGAACTTCCCGCGTTCCGACGGCCGCTGGCAACTGCCTCGGTCCAATCGTATTGATCGAGGCTTCGCGGACCAGCTCCATTCGTCCCCGGACACGGAACTTGGCCAGCAGCGACGAGACGTGGAACTTCACCGTACGCTCGGAAAGATTCAGCGTGGCGGCTATTTCCTTGTTGGCCAGGCTCCTCATAACGCCGCCGAGGACTTCTTCTTCGCGGCGCGTGAGCTTCACGGGACTGCATACAGATTGCCCTGCTTCCAGCAGTTTCTCCGCTTTCTCTCTAAGGCCCTCCAGCTGTTCAGTTTCCGCCACAACCATGACAAGGTAATCGCTTGGCGACTGGCCCCTCACCATGCAGTGCATGGCGAGCAGTCCGGCGGCTTGGTCCACGGGAAAGCCTCCATCAGGCCCTGCTTCCACGTGAAAATGGGTTACTCCCGTGTTTTTTTCATAAAAATAGTAAAGATTGCGAGGGCTTTCTGGGCGGGGACGATTCAATTGATGCTGTTCACTTCTGCGGATAAGCTTCACGCGCACCCCTCAGTGCAGCCTCGTGAGACCACCGAAGCTTATTGTTTAGATTGAAACCCCGTTCGGAGGCGAGTTGCTCAGCGTAGGCAAGCGGCCAAGTAAGAAGCCGTCACAGAGGGCATGGTCCCGATGCCTGGATCCTAAAGGCATGCATCGGGTTGCGAGAAGGAGCTCCCTGCCGGTTCGCCTGCGTCATTACACCGAACCTTCCCATTCGTGCATTTTCCCCTCCGAACACTGGCAGGCACAACTCATTCAAAAGTGGGGCACTTAGTTCCCTCTGCATCACAATCAGGTGTTCACCCTAACGTAGGAATTGCACGGTTCGCGAAATTTTTCCACCTATCGAGGATTGTGAATCCTGCAGGAATCTTCACGGACGCACCGTTTCTCGAAACGCCGCGATGCATGATTGGACACAAAACGATGGCCATCGACGTAGGCTGTGAAATCTGCTCAATCCCCTGTGGAAAAAGTCTCCCGGGAAAAGGCCTGTGGAAAACTATCCGATTTCAGGAATCTAGCTGCTTCGCGTCCTAACTTAATATGTCAGGACGCGCGTCTGATTCGGAGAGATCAACTCGTAAGTGACACCGCGCCACCGTATTTTGCGTGTGAATACAGAGACGATGAAATTCACTAAATAGAAGTACGACAGGAAGACCGGCAACACGACATAGATCCAGGCCTGGCCGGCGATTTGCGACCGGTAGAGCGCCAACACCTCGGAGACCCCCGCGGCGCGCAGAGCGCCTCGTATCATCGCCAGCAGCACGGGCAAGAACGTAAGCGTTGCCAAATGAAACGCCGGCCGCGTCGCGAGGAAGTCACCAAGACTGAGCACTATTCCGAGAACCAGAGTAACGCTGTAGAGCAGGTGGATCCCCGCGGATATCCCCCACATTTTTTGCGCGTACACCCGCGTGATCAGAATTTGTCGGTTTGTAAATTCCATCAGCCCGGTGAAATCTGTCTCGACAAACGAAGGCACCAGGCATTCCGGCAAAAAAACAATTGGCCGGTCGGCTCGCTCCAGCGCGCGTGTCATCGAATAATCATCGCTGACGGAATGGAGCCACTCTTCAGCCACGCCCGCCTGGTCGAATACGCTTCGGCGGATCGCCGTTCCTCCTCCCCAGCAGAAATTTTTTCCCTTTTCCGACAGCATTGTGGCGAGTGGTGCATTCCATGCCGCCAGCACCGCGGTGGCAAAGTTGCCCTTGTTAGGAATCAGCCATCGCATCGTGGTTGTGGCGCCGATCCGCGAATCCGTCAGCGGAGCCACCATTCGGTGCAGCCAGGTCTTTCCCGGCCGTCCGTCCGAGTCCACAAACACGAGCACCTCGAAATCCTCGGGCAACTGAAGCACTCCCAACCTCAAATTGTTCACTTTCTCGCCGCACCCATCCGGCTTGTCCGTGATGACCACTTGCGCCTTCGCCCGCGACGATGAGGCCACGCGCTTCACGATGCTGTAAGCCGGATCGCTCGCTGATGCGATCAGGAAGAAAATCTCATAATTCTGATACTCGAACTCCGTGAGTGAAACCAGATTGCGTTCCAGGGCCGGCTCAATCCCTTTGCAAGGACACAGCACCGCAACCTTCGGCGAGTAGAATCCCGGATCCGTATGCAGTCGCCGCCGCGCGTATCCCAGCCATTGAAGTCCCTGTCCGATTAGATAGAGACCTAGTAGAATCTGGGAGATCGCCAGAAAATAGAATATGATTTCCACGCTTTTCGAGAATAGCAGACGCTGCGTGCTCGCGCTTGGCCGTGTGTGCGGGTAGAATCGCACCGGTAAACGTCCGTATTATGGAGAAAAGGGATGCCTAATCGTCTGGACTCTGCGATGGTAACCACGGGAATCGAAATCCCCGGCTATCGGATCGTTCGAAACTTTGGGATCGTGCGCGGCCTCATCGTCAGGTCTCGAAGTGTCATTGGTAATCTTGGCGCCGCCTTGCAAACCATCGTCGGCGGAAACATCACCATCCTCACTAACCTCTGCGAAAAGGCTCGCGAGGACGCCTACGAATTGCTCATGCAACATGCCGCTGAACACGGGGCCAACGCCATCATCGCCATGCGCTACGATGCAACCGAGGTCATGCAAGGCGTGACCGAAGTCCTGGCGTATGGCACTGCCGTACAGGTCGAGCGCATTTCGTAGCTTTCGATTTGAGCCTTCGCGACGAATCGCGCCGGGCCGTCCCCCGGTGATAGAATCTCGCTTCCCATGTTTTGCTCCTCTTGCGGTGCAAAGGCATCTCCCACAGGACGATTCTGCTCCACTTGCGGGGGAGCGCTCGACCTGAATGCCGCGGCTACGATTGACACAAATGAGCTGACCGCCGAACAGGAGACCATCCCGCCTCCTTCAACGCCGCGCAAGACCCCTTCCGCGCACACTCCGTCGCGGTCCCCTCGCCTGCCTTCTGGCGGCAGCGGCACGAGACCAGCCAGCTCCGATCCTATTGGCGGCGGTCGGTTCACTCCAGGAGAGGTCATCGCCGGGCGCTATCGCGTAGTGGCCCTGGCTGGGCGTGGCGGGATGGGCGAAGTCTACCGCGCCGAAGACTTAACTTTGGGCCAACTGGTTGCCATCAAGTTTCTGCCTGAGAGCCTTTCGCAAGACGCGGATTCTCTGGCCCGATTTCATTCTGAGGTTCGCATCGCGCGGCAGGTTTCCCATCCCAATGTTTGCCGCGTTTTCGACATCGGTGAATCCGACGGCGCGCCCTTTCTTTCCATGGAGTATGTTGACGGCGAGGATCTCGCCTCGCTCGTTCGCCGCATCGGCAGGCTTTCTCCCGATAAAGCCACGGAAATCGCGCGCCAGATTTGCGCGGGACTTGCCGCGGCCCATGAGCGCGGCGTCGTTCATCGCGATCTTAAGCCATCCAACGTGATGCTCGATGCCTCCGGAAAAATTCGCATCACTGATTTCGGTCTGGCAGGAATCGCCGCAAGCATTCAAGGTGCGGATATACGCGCCGGGACGCCCGCCTATATGGCGCCGGAGCAGCTTGCCGGAAAAGAAGTCTCTGCCCGAAGTGATATTTACTCGCTGGGCTTGATCCTCTGTGAAGTCCTTACGGGGAAGCGCGTCTTCGAGGCTGCGACCCTGCCCGAGCTGCTGAAGCTCCGCGAACACGGCACGATAACCAACCCTTCGACGTTCGTGCCCCACCTCGATCCTCTCATCGAACGCGTCATTCTTCGTTGTCTGGAAAATGATCCCGCGAAACGGCCCGCATCAGCGTTGCAGGTCGCGGCGGCACTGCCAGGGGGCGATCCTCTGGCTGCCGCTCTCGCTGCGGGTGAAACGCCCTCGCCGGAAATGGTCGCAGCCGCGGGTGCCACCGAAGGGATCAAGCCGAGTCTCGGGCTGGCGCTGCTCGCAACGGTGCTTCTCTGCCTTGTGGCCAATTTGTTTGTGGCCGATCACTACAAATTGCAGAACTTGGCGCCGCTGGAAAAGCCCCCCGAAGTTCTTCTGGCACGCGCTCAGGAAATTACCCAACAACTCGGCTTCTCGGAGACGCCCGCTGACAGCACCTACGGATTCGCCGCCGATAGCAGCTATCTCGATTACATCCAGGATCACGACAAATCGCAATCACGGTGGCAGCGCTTATCCGCTGACCGTCCTGCGGCGATGCTGTTTTGGTATCGCCAGAGTCCGCGCGGATTGGAGTCTTTCAATTTCTTCAATTCTCTCGGTGCAGGAATCGTCACGCGCTCGGATCCTCCGTCGGACATAACCGGCATGATCACGATCGAGATGGATTCGCGGGGCCGCTTGCTCTCCTTCAAGCGCATTCCACCGCAGCACGACCCACCGGACTCAACCGCCTCCGCACCCGATTGGTCCGAGCTTTTCGCCGCCGCGGGCCTGAATCCAACGGCGTTTTCGTCCGCCGCCCCTGAATGGTTTCCTCTTTTTTATTCTGACACGCGTGCTGCATGGACACGGCAACTTCCTGCTCCCGCCAGTGTCACGGAGCGCATCGAAGCCGCTTCTTACCATGGCAAACCGGTTTTTTTCCGAGTGCTATACCCTTGGACGAGGCCGGAACGGGACCAGGCCTTCGAACTCTCCACACACCAAAAGTTCGCCAACATTATTGGCATCTTCATCTTTGCCGCCCTGATTGTCGGCAGCGCACTGGTTGTCCGGCGTAATCGTCGCCTCAAGCGCGGCGACGAAGTCGGCTCCGCGCGCTTGGGTAATTTCCTCTTTTTCCTGTTTCTGGCAATGTGGGCCTTGCGCGCGCATCACCTTGCTTCCGCCGACGAATTCGGCGTCGCCATACTTGGGCTCGCGGGGGCTTTTCTTATCTCCTCATTTGCACGGCTCCTCTATTTTGCTCTCGAGCCCTTTGTCCGTCGCCGCGATCCCCGCACTTTGATTTCCTGGGCCCGCCTTATCGGCGGCAAGATTCGCGATCCACTTGTCGGTCGCGACGTTCTCATTGGCACGGTGTACGGCGTTCTACTGGCGCTGTTCGAGTCTTCCGATAATCTTCTCCTTCCACTCTTTGGCGGGCTGCCTCCGGCACCTGGCACGCCCGCCATGGATACTCTGCTTGGCTTTCGCCCCATCCTCGGTTCCGTCTTCGCTTACACCTGGGTCTACGTGCTTTATGCCCTGGGGGTTTTCTTCATGCTTTTCTTGCTCCGCTTTCTTGTCAGAAAGGACTGGGTTGCGGCGCTGGTGATCGTTTTCCTCGGTGCCATCACCAACTCCGGAGGCGACTACTTCTGGATCACATTCCTGGCCGCGGCGGTTATTTGGCTGTCCATCTATTTGGTCTTGCGACGCTTCGGCGTGCTCGCGTTGGTGGCCGGGCTCGTTGTCCAGAATATCCTCGTTGTCTTCCCCATGAGCTCGCATCTGAGCCGCTGGTACGCTTCAGGAGGCGTCGCTGGCATGGTTACGATCATCGCCATCGCTCTGGTGGCGCTTTACTTCGCCTTGGCCGGCCAGCAATTGTTTTCTCCTGCAGCCCTCGATGAGTAGAGCCCGCAGCTTCAGGATCTAGCGCTTTCGATCTGCTGGCACGTTGCCCGGTGCATGCAATACCGAACCGCTCACCGCTCCGGCTAGGATTTCCAGATCGTTCAGTGCGCGGCTCGCGGCGATCCGCGCCATTTCCAAAAAAGACGAATCCAGCAGGAAGGCGCAGCGGTCCACAAATGGATGACTGGCGGCTTCGTACGGCTTGCGGTTCCTCCGCACGGACGTATTGCGTGCCAACAGATCTTCGTAGATTTGTAAGTCCGACTGAAAATCGAGCGCGTCTCCCGCGCTCCATTTTTGCTGCCTCGTAAGCGCCGCAAGGTACTTTCGGCGAAAGACCCCCGCGTCCTTGCGTGACATGGGCCGCGGTTTGGCCCTGCCCGCTGGGAGCGGCTCGGCGTAAGTGATTTCGAGCGCCCGCGCACTCACCGCCAGCAACGCTTCCCGCTGCAACAGTTCCAGCAGGTCGCGATAGAGCGATGCATGGGCCTGCAAGGCGTTCCGCCCGTGCTCTACGACATACGAATCCACAAATCGCGGCACAATCCGCTCGCGCTGCAGTCCTTCCGTCAGGCGTTGTGCCAGTTCAGCAGGCGCCTCGGTTCTTAATAGCTTTTCCGGAGCCATATCCGAGACCATGGTAGCAGGAGTTGCATTCTCTCCTATGCTCCACGCTAAAAGATAAAGCCCAGCAAGCATCGCTGGGCTTCTCTTTTTCGCTCTTTACCTTCGGACGCGCGTTACCGCGCGTGGGCCATTACTGACTACGAACTACCCCCTACTCACTTCCCCTTCAATGGATGGCCCGCGGGCTCGCGGGGCTCACTTGCTTCGTCTTTGGTTCAGGCTGCGGCACGATAGGAGGCACTACCGCTTCCTTGGACAGCGCGTGCTCCAGCACCTCATCGAGATTGCGTACGTAGGTGATCTTCATGTCGCCGAGAATCTCCGGCGGTAGATCCGCTACTGCGTTTGGTTCGTTGTCCGCCGGCAACAGCACTTCCTTGATCCCCGCTCGCTTTGCTCCGAGGACTTTTTCCTTCACGCCCCCGATCGGCAGCACGACTCCGGAAAGCGTCATCTCGCCGGTCATTGCGAGCCGATCGCGCACGGGCCGTCCCGTGAGCATGCTCACCAGGGCAGTTACCATCGCCGCCCCTGCCGACGGGCCATCCTTTGGTACGCCTCCGGATGGCACGTGAATGTGGATGTCCTGCTTGCGGAAGAAGTCAGGATCGATCCCGTACCTTTCCGCATTCGCTCGCGTCCAGGTTAGCGCCGCGGTCATTGATTCCTGCATGACCTCGCCCAGGTGCCCGGTCATCGTGAACTGCTTCCCGCCGCGCATGCGGCTGGCTTCGATGAACACGATATCCCCGCCGACTGGAGTCCACACTAGGCCGACTGCTACGCCGGGTTTCTTGACGCGCTCCTCGACCTCTTTTTCCGTCCGGAACTTCGGCACGCCCAGGTATTCGCGAACGATTTCCGGCGTCACTTCCATTTTTTCCAGCTTGCCTTCCGCGATGCGCCGCGCTTGTTTTCGCGTAATCGTCGCGATTTCCCGCTCGAGGTTTCGTACGCCGGCTTCCCGAGTGAAGCTGTGTATAATCTCGCGCAACGAGTCATCGGAAAAATCGATCTGCTCGCCCACTTTCAACCCGTGTTCCTGGGCCTGCTTGGGGATCAGATATTTGTGCGCGATATGCAGCTTTTCTTCCCCCGTATATCCCGGAAGTTCGATGATCTCCATGCGGTCCCGCAGCGGCTCCGGGATGGGATCCATCCAGTTAGCCGTCGCGATGAACAGCACTTTCGATAGATCGAACGGCACGTCCAGGTAATGATCGCGGAACGCGTTGTTCTGCTCCGGATCCAGCACTTCCATCAATGCCGAGGACGGGTCTCCCCTGAAATCGCGGCCCAGCTTGTCCACTTCATCGAGCATCATCACTGGATCGTTCGATTCCGCCCGCTTCAGCCCTTGTATGATCTGCCCGGGCAGCGCGCCTATATAGGTGCGCCGGTGGCCGCGGATTTCCGCTTCATCGTGCATACCGCCCAAAGCGATGCGCACGAACTTGCGGCCCAGCGATCGCGCGATGGATTTCCCAAGCGAGGTCTTGCCCACGCCCGGAGGCCCAATGAAACACAAGATCGGCCCTTTCATTCCCGGTTGCAATTTCTTCACCGCCAGGTAGTCCAGAATCCGTTCCTTCACTTTTGCCAGGTCGTAGTGATCTTCATCGAGGATCTGTTTCCCCTTCGCGATGTCGATCTCGCTCACTCCGGAAGACTTGGACCACGGCAAAGATGTCATCCATTCCAGGTACGTGCGCGAAACCATGTATTCCGCGGATGCCGGCGTCATTTTCGCCAGGCGCTTCAATTCGCGGTCACACTCTTTCTTGGCCTCGGCCGTCATTCCGGCATCTTCCATCTTCTTGCGTAGCTCGTCGATCTCCTGGGTCGAATCGTCGGATTCTCCAAGTTCCTTCTGGATGGCTTTCATCTGCTCGCGCAGCAGGTATTCGCGCTGGTTCTGGCCCACCTGTTCCTGTACCTGCTCATGGATTTTCGAGCGCAGCTCCAGCACTTCCAGCTCTTTCGAAAGCTCGCGAATCAACATGTCGAGGCGCTTGCGCACGCTCGGAGTCTCGATCAGCTCTTGCCGCAAAAGGGTCGAGAGAGACGGCAACGTCCCCGCGATGAAGTCCGCCAGCCGGCCCGGGTCCTCGATGTTCATGGCCACCGATTGCAAATCGTCTGAAAGCTGGGGCGAATGGCTTACCACGTCGCGGAAAAGATCCTGTGCGTTGCGTTGCAGCGCCTCGAGTTCCGCGTCAACATCACCGATAATTTCGGGCTGCGACTCCACACGCGCGCGCAAGAACGGCCGCAAACTTATCAGTTCCAGGACGTTGATGCGCTGCAAGCCTTCCAGGAAAATGACAACGTTCCCGTTGGGCATTTTCACGGTTTTGTGAACTTTTGCGAGTGTGCCGACTTTGTGCAGATCTGCGGCAGCCGGGTCTTCAATCCGGGGGTCGAGTTGCGCAACCACTCCCAGGACTTTTTCCTCGCCTTCCAACGAATTAACCAGCGCCAGCGAGCTCTCCCGGCCTACCGTCAGGGGCAGTACGGCTCCTGGAAACAGGACCGTATCCCGGACCGGCAGGATCGGAAGAATCTCGGGCACCAAATGCTTTTTCTCAGCCATTGTGAATGTCCCCTAAATCCCGGCGATGGGTAGCCTCTCCCGCGCCTAAAAAGCTTAGATGCAGGCCTTAACAAAAGGGTGCAGAGAGATGCGATTACCGCTAGCATGAAATCTTAGCATGCAAAGCTCATATTTTAGCATTCTTCAGTCTCTCTCGCAAACTCATATCTAACCATTTTTTTAACATATACTTAAGGATAGATCAGTGCTGTCCCCACTACCCCCACGTTGCTCGAGCGGTCAGTTTCGGCTATGCCGCCTCTGGGCTTCTACCCGCTCAAGGGGAACTTACTTCGAACGAACGCCTCGGCCTCTTCTTTGGTCGCAACTTGCCCCTCCAGTTGCGCATCTTCGACTGCCCTTAGTATTTCGCTAAATAGGGGTCCAGGGATATAGCCCATTTGGCTCAAATCGTTGCCGGTTAGGACACGCTGTGGACGCACTTGCTCGGAGGGCGTTTCCGCAAGAAAGCGCTGCACCAGCCCGTACGAATCCAGATTTCGATGGCTTGATAGACAGTCCAGCCGATGCAGTTCCATATGCTCTTCAAAATGCGGAAGCCGCACAAACCTCTTCAGAGTCGAGGTCTTCATTTCCCCTACGTCCTTGAAGCGCATGTGATTGGCCACCAATGTCAGGACTTGCTCTGTCTCCTCGTTCGAAAACCGGTATCGCCGGCAGATCGCCTCGGCCATTTTCACGCCCACATCAACGTGGTGGTCGAAGCGGATGCGGTCGCCCGTTTTCGTAGCCGGCCTGTAAGTTGGCGGCTTGCCGATGTCGTGAAGCAGCACGCCCCATGCCAGCGTTGCGGAACTTCCCGCGGGCAACTGTTCGATCATAAGCATCGTGTGGATCCACACGTCCCCTTCCGGATGAAATTGCGGCGGCTGCGGCACGCCTTTCATCGCCGCGATTTCCGGCAGTACGATCGATAGAAGCCAGGATTTCTCAAGCAGTTCGAATCCCAGGCGGGCTGCTCCTTCTGTCAGAAGCTTGGTCAGCTCCTCGCGAATCCGCTCGGCGGAAACGTCGGTCACCGCTCCCGCATGCTTTCGAATCGATGCAAACGTGTTGTGCTCGATCTCGAATCCGAATCTCGCGGCAAATCGAACCGCCCGCATCATCCGCAGCTTGTCTTCCCCAAATCTTCGATCAGGATCGCCAATCGCGCGAATCACTCCCGCCCTGAGATCTCTCTGCCCGCCGACAAAATCCAGAATCTCGCCGGTGTCATGCCGCATCAGCAATCCATTGATTGTAAAGTCGCGGCGCTGCACATCTTCTTCGGGCGAATTCGAATAGACCACGCGGTCCGGATGCCGCCCATCCGAATACCCCACATCCGAGCGAAACGTCGCCACTTCCACTTTCCACACGTCGCGCGGCACAATCACAACGCCAAATTGCGCCCCGACGGCAATCGCTTCCGGAAACATCTCCATCACGCGTTCGGGCCTGGCGTCCGTGGTCACGTCGTAGTCCGCAGGCTCCCGCCCCAGCAGCAAATCGCGCACACAGCCGCCCACCAGCAGCGCTTGGTTGCCGTTGTGCTGCAGCGTTTCGCAAATCGAATTGGCCAGCTCGCGAGCCGTCACAACGCGATTATGCGACATCTGCGGCGTCAAAAGGGAGAGATGTAAGAGAGGAATTATCCTCTGGAGGTTACTCGCAGCGAAATACCAGGCAAGTGATGTCATCCGACTGCCGCGTGAAGCCGACGAAATCGTCCACGCGCTTCATTAAAAAGTTTAGCGAGTCCTGCGCATTCGCGCCGGGCAGCGCGCGGACGGCGTCGACCCACCGTTCGCTGCCAAACTCCTGGCCTTTTTCATCGAAAGCTTCTACCACTCCGTCCGTGTAGAAAACCAGCGCATCGCCCGGATTTAAGTCCACTTCCGCTGTCTCGTACGTGGCGCCGGCATCAATTCCCAGCGGCAGCCCTCCTGTTTCCAGCTTCTGCAGCTCTCCGTTCGCGCGCCTCAGGATCGGAGGATTGTGGCCGGCGTTCACATAGACCATATGACGCGTTCCCGGCTCGTACTCCGCCAGCACTGCGGTCGTAAATCGGCGGCCATCGAGGCTATGGGCGCTGGCATAAAGATTCAGGCGCACGACCATTACTCCCAGTGGAACGCCTTCGCCGGCGATCGTGCGCAAACTTGCTTGCAGAGTCGCCATCAGCAGCGCCGCCGGGATGCTCTTGCCGGCCACATCCGCGATCACTAGCATCAATTTTCCATTTTCCGCCGCACTCGCCGTCGGATAAAACGCATCGTAATAATCTCCGGCCACAGAATTCTGCGGACGAGATGCAAACGCGATGTTCGCTCCGGTGACTTGCGGCGGCTCCGATGGCACGAGCCAGGTCTGAATCTCCCGCGCGATTTCCAGGTCGCGCTTCATCGTCACCTTGTCCGCGAGCTCCAACGCCAGCAAAAGCAGAAACAGCCCTGCTGATATCAGGCCCAAATTGAAGTCGAAAGTGACATTATTGTGGCCCTGCACATTGATGTTCGGCACGAAGAACAGCGCCACAGCGATCACCAGAATCACGCGCCGCACCGGCGTCAGCTTCATCACCAGCGACCAGAACAGCGCCTTGACGATTCGCCAGAACCTCGGCCGCCCTCGCCGGCTCACCATCTCTTCCGAATCGGCTTCTTTCATGTAGAAGCCATAGCTGGCGCGGGCGTCGGCAGTGAATTGCGACCAAAGCTCGTCTAATTCGCGGCCTTCGCTAATGCGTTGCCAAAATTCGGAAAGCCTCCCGCCGCGGGCGCGAGCGGCGGTGTCTGAAGAGGGCGTTACGGTGCGCATTCGGAAAGTATAGGGCATCCCCTGCGATTCGTCGCAGCGTGCGTCACGACTCACTCGACTTCTTGAGGTTGGCCCTGCCGAAGGTAGACAATCTCGGTTCATCGCGTTCTTCCGTCGAACCATCGGATCGAAGCGACCCGCCAAATTGCACTTTTCCAAATCCAAAGCGGTCGCGCAGCTTGTCTGTAGCCTTCGTCAATTTTTCCAGCCGTTCCCGGCGCTCGGCATCTAGAAGATCGAGTTGTCCCCCGCCGTGTGTGAGTCCTCCGAGGCTTACGCCAAGCAGCCGGATTTTTCGCTTCATATCTCGGTGCTCGGCAAAAAGCTTTTGGAACACCCGGAAAATATCCGTGTCGAGCTGCGTCGGTTCCGAAAGAGTTTTTGCCCGCGTGTGCGTGTCAAAGCCGGCATAGCGGATCGTCAACGTGAGTGTGCGCGTGGCCAGTCCCGCTTCGCGCAATCGTTTGCAGGCTTTTTGCGAGAGATGGCTGAGCAGCGCGTGCAGCGCTTCGGTGTCGTTCGTGTCTTCGCCAAAGGTGTGATTGTGCGAGATCGATTTTGGTTCGGCATCAATCACGAATTCGTAAGAATCGCCGCCGCGCGCTTTGCGATAGAGCGCTTCTCCCCACTGCCCGAAAACGTTTTCCAGTTTTTCCCGAGGGATCGCGGCTAGTTGCTCCACAGTCTCGATGCTGAGAGCGTGCAGCGCCCGCTCCGTCACCTCGCCGATCCCCGGAATCTTCCGTACCGGCAAGGGAGCCAGGAAGCGCGCTTCCTGGCCGGGCGCAACCCACACCAGCCCGCGTGGCTTGGCCTGGTCCGATGCGACTTTAGCGACGAGTCGCGTTGTGGCCAGGCCGGCGGAGCAGGGAAGCGCTGTCGTGCTCGTGATGGTGCGAAGCAGTTTGTCAGCGGCGGAAAGCGGCGGGCCGTGCAATCGCTCCGTGCCGGAAAGATCGAGATAGGCTTCATCGATCGAGACCATCTCAACGATGGGTGAAAATTTCGCGAGAATTGTCGCGATGCGATCACTCCACTCGCCGTACTTTTCGTGATGGCCATCCAGAAATACCGCGTGCGGACAAAGGCGGCCCGCGGTTCGCAGCGGCATCGCAGAATGTACGCCGTATTTGCGCGCCTCGTAACTCGCCGCCGTGACCACGCCGCGCTGGTCCGGGCGTCCCCCGACGACCACCGGCCTGCCGCGAAGTTCCGGCCGCTCCAGCAATTCCACGGACACGAAGAATGCATCCATGTCTACATGCAGGATGGATGCAACCGCAGTGGCCGCTTGCTCTTCGAGAGGTCCATGCTTGGCCCGAAATCGCGCCAGGTCCGGCATCTGGCTAGCCTACTCTTGTTTCAATCTTCGCCACAACTTCGCTATCGGCTAGGCTCGTTCAGCGGCGATGACTCGGTCAACTCCCGCAAGATCTCTGGTCACGCCGACGTTCGTCCAATATGGGGATTCGAGAAGTGGTTGCACTGCGGGCAGGCTGTTATGGCCTAGTTCGAGAACCAGGAGACCGCCTGGCTTCAAATGTTGGGCCGCCTGCGCGATCAAATCCGCGTAGATTTCGTAGCCTTCCTCGCCGCCGTACAGCGCGACCTCAGGTTCGTGGTCGCGGACTTCGCGCATCAGCGAATTTTTTTCGTTGCGGCCGACATACGGCGGATTGCTCACAATCAGATCGAACTGGGAAGGAAGCTCCCTATCGGCGGGCAAAATCTTGCCTGGTAGGGGCGCAGCATGCTGCGCCCCTGCCACCGCGGCCGCAGCATCGGAGGTCGTGGCACACGTCAGGAGATTGCACTCCACAAAAAGTATGCGCTCGGAAAAAGCGTGGCGGGCAGCGTTTCGTCTGGCGAGTGCCAAAGCCGCAGCCGAAATGTCGGTCGCAAAAAATCGCGCGGCGGGCAGCTCTTTCGCGAGCGCGATGGCGATGCAACCGGAGCCGGTGCCGATGTCGATGATTTCAAGACCTTCGCCAGTCAGCGTTTGTTTGCGTCCGCCACGCCTCTCGCGGATGGCCAAACGTTCGAGCGCAACTTCGATTACGTGCTCCGTCTCCGGGCGGGGAATCAAAACATCGGGCGTGACTTCAAACTCCAGTCCCCAGAATTCCTGCTTGCCAATCAGATGTTGCGTGGGCTCGCCTTCGGCGCGGCGCGCAATCAAAGAAACGTAACGATGCGCGTCGAGGTGAGAAACGGTCTCTTCCGGATGGGCATAGAGCCAGGCGCGATCGCGGCCAAGCACATGAAGGAGAAGCAACTCCGCGGCAAGCGTGTAGGAGGGAACCTCAGCATCGCGAAGTTCTGCGATGCCACGTTTAAGCGCCGTGCGAATATCGAGAGTTCTCTCCATTTGCATAGAGCGGGATGAACGCGCTCGCCTCGCGAGCGTCGGCAAATCTCCATTTCCGATAACCGCGAACCGATCTTTACGCGCTTGCTAATTCTTGTTCGAGGCGCTCGGCTTCGTAGTGTGAAACAAGAGCGTCAACGAGCGCGGCGAGCTTGCCTTCCATGACATCGGTCAATTGATGCAGGGTCAAGCCGATGCGGTGATCGGTCACGCGGTTCTGCGGAAAGTTGTACGTGCGGATTTTTTCGGACCGGTCGCCGGTGCCGATTTGGCCGCGGCGTTCGGCGCCGATGGCGGCCTGCTGTTTCTCGAGTTCCATTTCATATAACCGGTTTCGCAAAACGCGCATAGCTTTTGCGCGGTTCTTGATTTGCGATTTTTCGTCCTGCTGGGAAACGACGAGGCCGCTGGGAATGTGCGTGATGCGCACTGCGGAATACGTCGTGTTCACGGACTGGCCTCCCGGACCGGAAGAGCAGAACGTATCGACACGCAAATCTTTGGCTTCGATTTTGATGTCGATATCATCCGCTTCCGGGAGAACCGCGACGGTTGCCGCGGAAGTGTGAATGCGGCCCTGAGTCTCGGTAGCGGGCACGCGCTGCACGCGATGCACGCCGCTCTCGTATTTCAGCTTGGAATAGACCTTGTTTCCTTGGATGGCGGCGACGATTTCCTTGAGTCCTCCCAGATTTGACGGCGAACTTTCGAGAACCTCGACTTTCCAGCCCAGCGTTTCCGCGTAGCGCGAATACATGCGGAAAAGCTCCGCCGCAAACAGCGCGGCTTCGTCGCCGCCGGTCCCGGCGCGGATTTCAACCATGACGCTTTTCTCGTCGTTGGGATCTTTTGGAAGCAGAAGCACTTTCAAATCGCGCTCGACAATTTCCTTGCGCGCAGTGAGGTGCTTTTCTTCTTCCTGGGCGAGTTGCTTCATCTCGGCGTCTTCCGCTTCGACGAACATCTGGTGCGCGCCCGCGAGATCCTTTTCGATTTGCTTGAACTCACGATGCTTCGCGACGATTTCCTCAAGTTCGGCGTGTTGCTTGGCGATCTTCTGAAAACGGGCGGAGTCCGACGCGATTTCCGCGGTCGAAAGCTGCTGCGTGAGCTCGTCGTAGCGACTGCCGAGCTGATCCAATTTGTCTGACAACGTCATTACAGCCATGGCAAAACCTCGTAAAGAAGTAAGTTGTGGGTGCTGAATAGTGAGAGGGAACAGAAAAACCGGGCTCGCGGTTTGGGCGAGTTTGGCGGGACTAGCTAATAAAAGGCGGCGTACACGTATGGAGTATAACCCTGAATTCCCCAAGGCGCAAACGTCCTGGCGGGAGGCCCCGGCAAATGATACAATACCTACATCAGTGACATTGTCAGTGAGGCTGCCATGAAAGCGACCCGTTCCACGGTAATCAGCATGAGGCTGCCGGCAGAAAGCGGTAACCGGCTGAAGCGAATGGCGAACCGTCACGGCTGGACCACCAGCGACGCCAGCGCTCGGCTTGTGGAAGAAGGGCTCAGGCGCTCGGAATTTGCGTATGTGGATTTCCGCGATTCCGCGGCGGGCCGGCAAGCCTACATCCAAGGCAGCTCTCTTGCGGTATGGGAGGTCATGCTGCTTGTTCAACGCTATAAAGCCAATGTTGCCGCCGTCGCTGAACATCTCAGCTGGCCGGAGGCAAAGGTCCAGGCGGCCGCGAATTATGCAAGAGCTTTCCCAGAAGAGATCGAGGGAGCGCTCGCCGAGAATGACTCGATGGGTCTGGAAGCGTTGAAGCGCATGCTGCCGCAAGCGGCGGAATACGGGTCGAATAGGAAACCCAAGAGCTGAGATGCTCAAACTGCTCTTGGACGAGCATATCTCGCCGGCCGTCGCGAAAGGTCTACGGCGCCGCAACAGAATGCTGACGGTCATTTGTATGGGGGATTGGGAGAAGGGAGAGTTTCTGGCACAACCTGACTCTGTTTGTCTGCAGGAAGCTACCGTCCAAGGTCTAACGTTGGTTACGTACGATCGGAGAACGATTCCGCCACTGCTCAAGACGTGGGTGGAAGAGGGACGAAGGCACGGAGGTGTAGTTTTTGTGGACGAGAAGACGATTTCGCCCGCGGATACAGGCAGCCTTGTCCGCGCCTTAAGCGAACTCGCGAAAGCTACCGCAAAGTGGGACTGGAGCGATCGCGTTTGCTTCTTGCGTCGTTGAAAATTATTGCGCGCCGTGGATCGGCCCTGATTTGGATTAACGCGCTCGGTGTGTGCCGCGGCTGAATCACGCAAATGCAGCTTATTTACGAGATATACTGCGATGCGGGATCGAGTGGTCTTCCGTAAGCGGCGGGCCACATAGCAGCGGGAGTGAAAGCAGCGATGAGCGAAGCCGTACGGCCGATTTTGCAAACCACTTCCCAAGAGAGGGAGACTGCGCCGGACGTTGACGCGGGATTCCTCTGGGATTTCTGGTATCCGGCGCTGCGGAGCAGCGCAGTGCGCGGGAACACGCTGGCGACCGCGACGCTGCTGGAAGTGCCGCTTGTGCTGGGACGCACGGCGGAGGGGAAAGCGTTTGCGATGCGCGATTCGTGCCCGCACCGTGGGATTCCGCTGTCGTACGGGCGATTCGACGGGACGACCGTCGAGTGCAGCTATCACGGGTGGCGATTTGAAGCGTGCAGCGGTCAATGCGTCGAGATTCCCTCGCTGACGAGCCAGGACAAACTGAAAGTGGAGCGAGTTTTTGCCGGGCACTATCCTTGCGAAGAACGCGATGGCTATTTCTGGGTGTACATGAATGCAGCTGGAACGCGACAGGATGAGACCACTCCGGCGGTGCCGAAGCTGGCGGTTTTCAGCAACAAATACCGCACAACACATCTCGATTGCGAGCTGCCTTCGCATGTGGATCAGGGCATCATCGGATTGATGGATCCGGCGCACGGGCCGTTCGTACACCAATCGTGGTACTGGCGCAGCCGGCGCAGCATTCACGAAAAGGAAAAAAGGTTTGAGCCGATTCCCAACGGATTCCGGATGAGCCCGCATACGCCGAGCTCGAACAGCGCGCCTTACCGGATGCTGCGGAAATTCACCGGCGAACCAGTGACGACCACGATCGACTTTGTGTTGCCGAATATCCGCACGGAAGAAATTCGCAGCGGTAAGCTGTGGTTTTCGAGCCGGGCGACGGTCACGCCCGTCAAGCGAGATCTCTGCCGGATTGATTTCGTAGCCGCGTGGAATTTGTTCCTGCCGGTGGCGATCTTTCGTATCTTCGCGAAGAAGTTCCTGCGACAGGACCAGGAAACAATGATCCTGCAGGCCGAAGGATTGAAGCACAACCCACGTTTGATGTTGATCGACGATGCGGACCGGCCAGCCAAGTGGTATTTCGGGTTGAAGGCGAACCTGCTGGAATCCAGGCGGACTGGCGCGCCGATGGTCCACCCCATGAATGGACCTGTAACACTGCATTGGCGATCCTGATGAGTGAGTACGTGGTTCGGCGACAGGCGGAAATGCCTGTGCGGCTGAGACTCTGCGCCGGCGGTCGAGAGCAGTACGAATCCCTATAACTCGAAATCGGACGAGACTGGATGAGCCGCACACGCCCCACCCCCGGGTGTGTCGAGAACTGTGAAGTAAACGCATGAAAGAAAAAGAGTTGCGGGCGTTCGTGTGTGTTGAATGTTTACTGGCTGTGGAAAAGGAGGGAAGCGAGTAGGCGACTGGAGTTGCACCGGATACCCCACCCCCCGTGTTTTGCAAAAGAGTGCGCAAATGATTGAGATTGGGATGGTTACGGAAATATTGTTTTTTGAAGAGTGCGGAAGGGATTGAAAAGAGGGAATTTAATTTTTTGCTCTTCTGAGGAAAGAGTGAAGACAGAGTCGGAGCAGAGAGGAACGGTCGCGGACTGACACGGCTAGGGTCGAGGAGGGGACTGAGGCTTCTCTTCAACCACAGGACGCGGAGGCCACAGAGAAGAGAGCGGGGCGAGGGGGCGTGTCCTGCAGCGAACATGTAAGATTTTAGCAGAAAGATAGTACTAATGTCAAGTAAAATTATAGTTACCATTCGAATCGTTGCGGAACTGGCTGAGAAGAAGGGAGTTTAAAGAGCCAAAAAACAAGAGTGCTTGGAGTGGAAGACTAGCGGAGGCGGGAGAGGTCGATGTCGAGGGAGACGGGATCGCCCTCGGGCGGGAAGACTTGGATGGTGGTGGTGTCGGAGACGAAGGCTCTGGCGGGGTAGTCGAACTGAAGAGTGGCGCCAGAGAGGGTGCAACCGCCATAGCTGTCGCAGGAATAGATTGGGTCCCCCGAAGCGTCGAGGGGAGCGATGCTCTTGTCCTTGACGAGGAAAGTCACCTGGAAGTCTTTCCAGAAATCGTAGGGGCGCTGGACGTAGCCGACGGGAGCGCCCTTATGAGGGTCCAAAGCTTGGGGAATGAGCGCGCCGTATGTAGGCGTGAGCTGAATCTGGATGATGATGCGGACAAGTTCCGGTTGCTTGCGATGATCCTGCTCGGCTTGCTGGGCACTATAGTTCATGGTGCGCCGGCTGGAGAGCTGGGCGACGAGAGCGAAAGGGGTCAGTAAAGTGATCGAGGAAATGTCCGGCCCTGTTTCGGGCGCCGGAAGAGACGTGGTGTATTTGGCAAGTAACTCGGCGAAGTCCTGCCCGCGACGTTGGCCGAGGAAGTAGGCATCGCGGACGGCTTCGGGGGAGAGGGGAGTGTCAAAGGCGATAGCGGGAGGGATGAGTAGGAAAGAGAGGAGCAGAGCGCAGAACGAGGTCAAGCGGGAGTGCATGCGGGCGGGCCTCCTAGAGATTATTAGACGTAGAGGAATGATACCAAGGTTTCGGAAGGTGCCTGCGAGTGCGTGGTAAAATCTACCCATGTCACAGAAACAGTTGGTAGCGGCGATAGATAAACGGTTCGGCGCGCTGAATCGAAGAGAGCGAATCAGGAAGATTCGCGAATTGGCTGCTGACTCCACAAAATGATGACAGGTTTATCCGCGAGACTTTTCCTAAGCTTGATAGCGAGGCCTTTCCGACGGGGGCACGCAAGGAATAGAGGTTAGGCAACAAGCTGACGTTCGACCGTGAGCGTGTTAGGATTGCGATATGTCGCACGTGGTATACAAAGTGGAGACGGAACGCGAGGATGACGGACGCTGGATTGCCGAGGTGCTGGATCTGCCCGGCGTGATGGCTTACGGGGCCACCGAGAATGAAGCGGTCGCGTCGGCGCAAGCGCTCGCCCTTCGCGTGATTGCAGATCGAATCGAGGCTAAGAAAGAGCCCACCGAAACGGTGACAGTTTCTATCGAAGCTGCGTGACAATGAGCCGCTGGCCGAGCAGTAAGGCAGCGAAGGTCTTCCGAGTACTGCTCCGAATTGGTTACACAATCAAATCACAAAGAGGATCGCACTTTGTTCTGACGCATCCAGAACGAGGGGACTATGTATGGGCCTTTCACGACTCCGCAGAAATCGGACCGAAGATGCTGGCTCGAATTGCAAAGCATACTGGCCTTCGACCGGAGGACTTGTGATGCTGACAACTGGATGTGGAGCTTGAATGATTCAATACTCCAGATCAAGTTGACCACTGAAGTGGTTTGTTGGGCGAATCAATAGTTTCAAGCAACCGGCGAAGTTCAATGCAGCGAGCCTGCACAATATCGTTGAGGAGTGGAAAGTCAGCTTGTATCTGCGTGGCCAAGGCCTGTTCCGGTTGGTCGGCCAGCCGCTCGACGCAGCGGCAAAGCACATTGCTCACGTTGTCTACCTTGAGAACTCCTTGCAGGAATTTGATATTCGGGGCCTGCCAACAGTGATCGTATAGGTGGCCTTCGAACTCCCAGAGGCAGGGAGGGCCGCCTCCATTGTCCGGAGTCCACGGAGCAAAGACCGGGTTCTCATTCTCTGGGTACATCAAGCTGGATATGTACTGGTTAGCGGCAACGGCGCGGCCGACGGACTCGATGGACCACCAGGCCGTCCATAGCGAGGCCATATCCGGCCGTAGAACGCCATAAGTTGTGAGCGCTCTGATCCAGCGATACGGTTTGGCGTTCGAGCCCTGATAGGCGAGGCCGCGCTGGTCGTCAATTTCTTCAAGAATGGTTTCGTGCATGTAGGCTGACACCACTGCCGCTTGATTTTCATTCAGGTGTTCGTCGAATATTTTGCGGTTGGCGAGGACAGGGTAAAGATATTCGACAAAACCGCCGTATCCATAATTTCCTTTCAGATCGTCACGCCACGCCTCTAAACAAAAAGGCAGCAGATAGACGAGCAACGAGGACTGTATCTTCGTGTAAAGCAGGTCATGCACATAATTCCACAAATCTTCTGCTTCAGCGCGCTCTCCGGGCTTGAGTCGCACAAGCCGCCTTAAATGTCTGTCGTTGAATTCAAAGGGTTCTTGCGTAATTTTCTCTGGAGGTTTCGTCGCATGAAGTGCGCGATGCAGCGAGACTGGGGCTCTGTTTCCGCGGGAAGTCATTGCAAAGTCAACGATAGCGTAAGGCGGCTGAGGCCTCAATTGCCTGCGGACCAATTAAACAATGGCGACGCTAGATGCGGCGAGGGGTGTTGGGGAAGTCGAGCCAGACTTTTACGCCGCAGAAGTGAGAGCCTTCCGTGCAGATGGGTGTGGTGATGTTGGCGCGGAGATGGCAGGGTGGGCCGATATATTTGGCGAGTTGAGGATGGACCTGGCGGAGCTGGGCGACTTCGTCCATGGAGGCGGCGTAGATTTCTTCCTGAGCGTTGAAGCAGGTGCGCATGGTCCATTTGTGGAGAAGGTGGAGAAGGGAACCGGACTCGACGAGGCGGATGGATTTGGCGTTAGGGAGGAGATAGAGAGCGATTTCGAGCGGGACACCTCGATCGAGAAGGTCGTTCTTGGCGGACCAGGCATCGCGCATGGCGCGGTCGTAGAGTTCTTTGGCGCGGGGATTTTGCATGAGCAGAGCGGGAGTGATGTAGTCGGGTTCGCGCGTGTCGGCGAGAGTGAGCAGAGGGCGGGAGCCAGGGACCATGCGATGGCGCTGGTCCTGGGAGTCGGCAGTGTGGGAGATTTTTTTAGCGAAGGTGTAATTGGCGTGCTGGAGAGCGCGCATCATGGGAGCGTGAACGCCGATGTCGAGGACTTCGAGGCGGTAGGGATTGCGGGCGGGATTGAGAAGGCGGTCGATGGCTTCAGTGTCGGAGCATTGGGATTCCGTCAGGCCGAGGACCGCGCGATAGGAGTCGGCGATGACGCGCGAGGCGTTGGGCGAATAATCAACGAGCCTGGAAGTTTTTCCGGCGAGCTTGGCGTCAAACTCGCGAGCGAATGTTTCGCCACAATGAAGTGGGCTTGATGATGCACCAACATTGCCGCTTGACGCCTCGCCGTTCCATTCGGGGCGTTCTTCCAGAGGTTCCGTGCCGAATCGATCGAAAAATTGAGGATCGATTTTTTTAACTTCTTCGACCATGGCGCCGATGATGACGCGGGATTCGCTGGGAGTGTCCGAGGCGGCGCTCATCCGCCAAAGGCGATGGAGAACGATGCCGGAGACGGTGTGAACCATGGTGGTGAAAGCGGCGACGGGGAGGACGTAGCGAGCGATTTCAATGGCGCGTTTTTCAGCGGCGCGCTCGATTTTCTGGAGGCGCTTGGGGTGGGACATGGGGCCGATGTGCCAGATGTCGCTGAGGATGGCGCGGGCGTCATTGACGAGGAGGAGAGAGAGTTCGCGGTAAGAGTTCCAGGCGCGGGCGATGGCTTGTTCGTAGGTGGCGCGATGAGCGTCATTAAAGAAGAGGGAGGAAGGCGGGATGTAGGCTTGCGCGCGATCGAGGCGGACATAGCGCTGGCTTTGCTGCTCGGAATTATAGAAGGGATGGGCGTGGAGAAAGGACCAGACGAATTGCCGGCTGACATTCTCGAGACCGAATTCGAAGTGGGCGTGCTGGTAGACGGTGTGATGGCCGCTGTAGAAGGTGGCGGCGCCGATGTTGAGGCGCTGCTTGTCGGTGATCTCCTCCGGAACGATGAGACGCGAAGCATAGCAAGTGCGAGCGGCGGCGATGGCGGAATCGTAAGGGTGCGCGAAAGCGTTGCGGAGAGTCACGCGGGGAGGGGCGGTTTCGACGAGTTCACCGGGACGGCTGGAATCGAACATGCGGGATTGCGTGGCCACGTTGGTGGTTCATTTTACACGGGTGAGGTGGCGGGGAAAGGCGAAATTCGAAAAGCAAAATTTGAAAAGCGGATGTTGGATGTTGCGAGCTAAGAATTGAGAGTCAGTGAAAGAGAAGAGATAAGGAAGACGGAGAGGCGCAGAGTTGGCAGAGAGTCGCGGAGAGGGGAGCCTGAGGAACGAAGGGGCTTGCGCTGAGAGAGGCGTACCCTTATTATGGGTAGAGCTTCCCTTATTATGGGTGAGATATGAATATTACGCTGACGCTGGACGATGAGCTGGTGAAGGAAGTGCGCAAGATCGCGGCGGATCGGGAAACGACGCTGACGGGATTGGTGCGGGCGCATCTGGAGCAACTGGCGGCAGAAAACGCCAAATCGGGGCGAAAGCGGCGGGAGTTGGAGGCACTTGAGAGGAGCTTTGAACTGGTGAAGGTTCCGCTAGGGAAGCGGAATTGGAGGCGCGAGGACCTATATGAACGGTCCTGATTTTCTGGACACGAACATTTTGGTGTACGCGTACTCGCCGGCTGACGCGCGAAAGCAAAAGATAGCGCAAGACATCGTAGGAAAAGCGCTGAGAGGCGAAGGAGTTGTGTCGAGTCAGGTGCTGGCCGAATTCGCGGCCACTCTTCTTCACAAAGTGGCTCCGCCAATGCGAGCAGAAGAGGTATTAATAGCTTTGGATGCGCTTGGGCCAGTGAGATTAGTTCCTCCTCACCATGGAATGGTGCGCCGGGCTGTTGAAGCGAAAACGGCATATGGGATTCACTTCTACGATGGAATGATAGTCGCGGCAGCCGAGGGCGGGGGATGCAGGCGGATACTTTCCGAAGACTTGAATGCTGGGCAGATGTACTTTCAGATCCCCGTGGAAAATCCCTTCGTTTGAAGGCTTAAAAAACAAGCAAGCAGGACTAGAGTGAGACAGCCAGGAGTATATCTCCGACTCTCGGCGCTTTGCTGTGGCGTGCGCGGCTACTTTTTTGCGGCGGTTCTTGAGGCTTCGACTTTGGCGGCGGCGTCCGCGTATTTTTTGGTGAACCGCTCGACGCGGCCGGCGGTGTCAATCAGCTTTTGTTTGCCAGTGAAGAAGGGGTGGCAGTTGGAGCAGATTTCCACGTTCATCCGGTCGCCTTTGATGGTCGAGCGAGTCTGGAAGTTATTGCCGCAAGCGCAGTGCACGGTGATGGAATGATAATCGGGGTGAATACCGGGTTTCATGAGGCTCCATTCTGTCGCGTCCGGTCTGCACGGCCTCCCGGTTTGCTGGGAGAAGAGCTCCACCCAAGCTGAGGCGAGCTACAGCCGCGTCGCTAGGTCGCGAGGCAAACCCCAATTATACGGGAAAGATGAGGAGAATTCCAAATCGCGGCTCGCCAACGAAGCGGCAGCGCTGAAGCAGAAGTCGTTTGGCCATTGTGGAAAGAGGGCCGGGATTGGGATATGTTTCCAAGGCGAGTGCGGCGCGAAGACGGAGGGAACTCATGAACTGGATACCAGTGATGGTCTTGACTCTCGTGGCCGGCGGAGCTACGGCGAGCATGGGCGGCGTAGGAGCGGCTGGCGCAAGGGATGAAATCGATGCCTTCAACAAGAGATATGTTGAGATGCATCTGAAGATGGATACTGAAGGGATATTTGCGACCTGGGCGGAAGATGGTGTGAGTTTGATGCCCGGAGAAGCGCCGCTGATTGGGAAGAAGGCGATTGTGGCGTGGGTGGAAAATATTCTGGGGAAGATGCCGGGATACAAGGTTGTGAAGGAAGAAATCGATTTTCACGACATAGAGATCTGGGGAGAATGGGCTTCAGAATGGGCGCTTGAACATCAGGTGGTGCAACCGCCGGATGGGAAGCCGGCGATCGATTCGCGCGGGAAAATGGCGCTGGTGCTGCACCGGGAAGCGAGCGGGGAGTGGAAGGTAAAGCAGGAGATGTGGAACCAAGCGCCGAAGTTATAGGTACGCGCAAGGTTTTGAAGGTTATGACTCCGCAGGTCTAGGTTATCTAGAAGCGCCAGCGTGTGACGGATTCGGCGAAGTTGGCGGCGTGCTCGTCCTGGGCGAAGACGGTGTGGGGCTCCACGCGGTAGACGTTGCCGCTGGAAGCGAGGAGCATGGGTTCGACATCGCCGCCATATTTTTTGTTGTAGACCGCGGCGAGACGCTTCCAGACTGATCTGTCCGAAATTTCCTGAGGAATTCCTTCGAGGATGACGGCTTCGTCAGCTCGTTCTGTGCCGATCGAGCAGTGGCGGTGCGCGGTGATATTTTTTGCTTTGCGTGTATTCGGGCCCGTGCTGAACCAGAACGCGTCCTCCCACCAGACGCCCCAAACCAGCATGAGATGAGCGCGGCCGTCAGGACGAGCGGTGGCGATCCAGTAGTTGTGGGATTTTTCAAGACGCTCAAGGGCCCAGGTCCAAGGCTTGAGGCCCTTCTTCGGATCCTTGGGCATCTCAGCAAAATCAGGCCAGTAGGGACGACTTGCTTGGGGCTCGTTCATGTGCGCCTCCAGCTGCGTCAGAAGTTAAGGCGAAATTCTAACAGGGTCAGGATGACGGCGAAATTGCTGATTCGAAGGGCGGGACGAATATCGCACGAATGCCCTTGCGGGGTGGATTCGGTTCGCGTAGCTTCGCAGGCATGCGGGTAGAGTTGGTCGAGAAGATCCCTGAACGACTGGGCGAGACCGCCACGCTTGCCGGAGAAGCAGCAGCCGGCTTAGCGATCAAGAATTTCCTCGCCGCGATTGAAAGCGAAGATTCCCTCTTTTGCCTATTGGAACCGATAGCATCGCCGAGAGTGTTGCAACCGGCGCAGGAAGCATCGGGCGGCCGGGCCTCTTCGACGGATATTTTTCTCGGATTTCGGCAAGCCGAACATGGCGGAGAGAAGAAGCTTCGATTTCTTCTCTTGGAAAAATTAGTGGAATTATTGAAAGAAGCGGGATCGCAGGAAACGCTCCAGGCAACACTCTGCATGGTGCCGGGAGGAATTCAGGGGAGCCAGAAGAAGCCGATCCAGAAAGAACTCACGTTGTGGATCGGGCTTGCTGCCAAGGGAGAATCGACGGAGCAAGCGGTGTTGCGCCTGTGTCTTGGACTTGCGCACATCCAGCAGGCGCTGCTGTTCAGTTCACGCTTTTTGCGGCCGCATCTGGCCCAGCCAGAAGCCTGAAATTTGACGGAAACGAGAATTTCAGAAAGCCAGAGTCAGCAATCAAGAGATGAAGGCGCAACCAATGCGGTAAGCGCCCTGAGCGGTGCGTTGGAACCAGACAGGCTTCAGATTGACACGAACTGGAGGAAGAATGGGAACGTGAAGGACGGCGAGAATGCTCTCCGGAATTTCTTCCTGGTTTTCCAGTTCCAGTGCGACTCCTCCAAAGCCGAGATCCAGGACACGAGCACGACGAATCCCTTGTTCACCAATGACGGCATAGGCGTTGGTGCCCGTCATGGACACGCGTTCGGCCTTGCGCGGGACCGCGAAGACGCGGGCGGGAGGCGGGACAGACAGAGTCTGACTGCCTGCCGCTTCAGAGGCGGTTGTGCAAGCGGCGGCGGGGAAGGCGGCTTCCGATTTTTCATGCGGACGCTTCGATTCGAATGGAATGGGCCGGGGTACCGAAGACGCGCGCTCGGAAGCCGGAGAATCGGTGGGTTCCGAGGTGGCGCTGGAAACAAGTTCAGTGCGTGAACTGCCACTGGGTGTCTTGCCGTGGTTAGTGTGTTTCAAATGGTAGAGGCGTTCATCCGCAACGCGAATCAACTGATCGGCGTGATCGCCGTCTTGTGGAAACGTGGCGACGCCATGGTCCATGCTGACGCTTACACCCATTTGGAGATGGGCGATCGATTCTTCGAAAACTGTTCCTATGCGGCGGCTAAGCGCAAGGGCCTGGGCTGCATCCGTCTGGGGAAGCAGAAGAGCGAATTCATCGCCGCCGATACGGAAGGCAGAGTCCGAGGTGCGTAGAGCTTTCTTCAGCGTGGTGGCGGCAGCGCGCAAGACCTCATCGCCGCGCGGGTGACCGTGCTTGTCATTGACTTCCTTGAAGCGATGCAAATCCAGAATAACAAGGCCGAGAGGCTGGCCGTAGCGGCGCGCGCGATTTAATTCCTTCTCGAAGGCTTCGCCAAAGAGCCGGCGGTTGTAGAGACCCGTGAGCGGATCAGTGACAGCATTCAATTGAAGCTTTTTCAACTCGTCGTATTCGATGAGAATAGGAACTCGGAAAAGATCGGCGGAGGTCAGAACATCCATGAGCGCGGTTTTCAGAGAGATTGGCCGGCCGAGATGATCGCTAAGTTCACGGCGGCGCAGGAGCATGTCATCCCAGAGTTGCAAACACTGAGGTTCACCAAGATCAAGGTGGGTGATGGTGCGGAAGAATCGCTGCAGAAACTGACCGCGCGCAGAAGTATCCAGGCTTTCGAGCGTATCCGTAAGCAGCTCGAGGTAAGAATCCTCAATCGACAAACGCGGGGGCGCAGGAGCGCCGGGGCTGGGCATAACCGGTATACACCTGACTTTAGCCTATCCCCGCGGGGTTTGGGGAAAGCACATGTGGCTTTCTCTTTCTGTATGGAGCAAGCCTAAGACCAATTGAAGCAGAGTCCTGAGCAGCTCCGGCCAGTAACTTGGCAGACCTAACTTCCAGCTATCTCCTTAAGAAATATAGGTATGGGCGATAATCTTTGCGGATATGACGAGCACTGCTTCAGGGGATTGTAACCTTTTCACCCGGCGCAATGGAAGTCGTCCGTCAAAGCGGCAATACTTTACTCAAGTGGCTTGAGGAATTCCAGCCCAAAGAGTCGCACGTCACCTGCGGAATCCTGGCGGAGGACCTTCGCAGTAATTGGCGGAGTTTCGCTCGGAACCATCCCTGAGGCTCCGGAAGAGGGGGCGGGAATGGTGAGATGGACAATCTGGTCGGGACGCAGGATGTGTGTGGAGGCTACGCAAGCCCCGGTAGAGCTTATGTTAAGCGTCTTTGTGAGTTCGATGAACTCCGCTCCTGAGCTGTCGGCGGCACGCAAGAAGACGGGCATCTGCAAGCGAAGGCGAGGGGATCGACGAAGATTAGCAGGATCCACGCGCTGACCATCCTTAAGAAGACCAGTTTGCACATTAGCTCGCTTAGTACCGGGGAACTAGTACGAAAGCATGCATCCGGAGTACCACACTCTCAACCAGAGGGTGAGCAGCAAGTCATTCTTTTTCAGCAGACTATGGATGCGAATCGAGTGCCATTTTCTTGCTCGTCCATTCCAGTTCACCAGCTTGCCAGTTGGTTTCCGTAAATGTGCAAATGGAACGCTTTTGCCATTGACAGGCCGAAACTCCTCTGCGAGCATGAGCATTCAGCACGGGAAAATTTTTTCCTTCTCACTTGGAGCGCCGACATCCGCACATGCCTGGGACTATCGATACGCCTGCCGTAGCCGCTCAGAGCAAAACGCTAGCCATGCCATACGGTTTGGTAAGAATACTCCTGGAATCTTCGAAAGTGGCAATGTGGGTGGCTGAGAGAAGCGGGCGGGTCCTGATGTCGAACCAGGGTGCCCGTCAATGGAGTGGGCAGGAGAGTCCTGCCCAGGGTAGTCAGCTGAACATATTCAGCGAACTGCTGAAAGTAGACGCAAGTGAGATCAGCAGGAAAATCGACGCGGGAGAGCACGAGATGGAGGCGGAAGTCGTGCGCGGCGAAAAGAAAACGCGCGCCCGCCTGATGTGGATTTCCGAACCAGGATGCTTGCTCGTACAACTCGAAGCGGAACCGAGCGCAGAGTCCGCGCCGGATGCAGCGACACAGCTGACCGTCCAAGAACTTCTCCAAGAGCGGGAGATCACGTATCGAAATCTGCTGGCGGCCTACTTGAAATTGCAGGAAGTGAATCGGCAGAAGACTGTGTTTCTGGCGTCCGCGGCCCACGAATTGAAAACACCACTCGCAGTAATCAAGGGTTATTACGACTTGATGCTGACAGGATCTCTAGGGCGTTTGACGGACAAGCAGCGCGACATTCTGGAAGAATCGAAGGACAGCTGCGAACGGCTGGTGCGGCTGGTCTCGATGTTTCTGAACTATTCGGCGCTGGAGAGCGGGAAACTCGTACTACAGCTCCGGGAGAACGACCTGCGGGATTGCCTGGATGAGTTGGCGAAGCGCTGGTCGGAGGCCTTCCAACGCAAGGGGGTGAAGCTGGATGCCAGTTTCGATCCCTCCATTCCGACGTTCCGGTTCGATTACCAGAAAGTGCAGCAAGCGGCGGCCAATCTCCTGGACAATTCCCTGAAACACACGCCCGCAGGCGGCAGCGTAACGTTGAGAGCCGCGCCGCACTTCTGGGAAAGGCGCGTTGCGGCGGTAGCGCCGGTAGAAGAACGCCGCCGATTCCGTTTACCGCGGCCGAATAGCGTGGAAGTATCCGTCGCGGACTCGGGTGGGGGAATCCCCGCCGAACACCATCAGGAAATATTCGAAGATTTCGTGCGGGTAGACCGAAACACTTCCGGCATGGGGCTCGGACTGGCGATCGCAAAACGCCTGATTCAGGCGCATCGCGGGAAAATCTGGGTGGAGAGCGAGCCGAAGACCGGGAGCAGATTCACGTTTTTGTTGCCGATGGATCAAGGTTAATTGTTGAGAGATGGGCACCAGGTAAAGGGAGAGCGCGATGGCAGCTAAAGAGAGAATTTTGGTCGTGGATGACGAGCCGAGTATCCGAAAATATTTGCAAACGCTGCTGGAAGTGGATGGATATGACGTCGAGACCGTGAGTTCCGGGAGGGAAGCGATAGCGAAGGTGAACGGCGGAGACCGTCCGGACTTTATCATTTTGGATGTTCTGATGCCGGAACTGAACGGGATAGAGACGTTGAAGGAACTGATGCAGGCGGACCGGAGCCTGAACGTCATTATGCTGTCCTGCTCGAACGAGGTTGGCACGGTCGTGGAAGCGATTCGCATCGGCGCGCACGATTACCTGACAAAACCATTCGAGAAAACGGAACTGGACGCGGCGATGCTGAAGTCGCGGCAGAAGAAACAGCTCACGACAGAGAATCAAGCGCTGCGCGACTATTGCGATCAGGTGACGGAAGATCTGAGTTTTCTGGCGGCCAGTCCTCAGATGGTACGCATCCGGCAGCAGATACTGCAGATTGCCCCAGTGGATGTGCCCGTTTTTATTTGCGGTGAGAGCGGGGTCGGCAAGGAAGTCGTCGCGCGGATGATTCATCTGCGTTCGAAGCGGCGCAACCAGCCATTTGTGAAAGTGAATTGCGCGGCCTTGCCCGGCGAACTGCTGGAATCGGAGCTGTTTGGTTTCGAACAGGGCGCGTTTACCGGAGCAATTCGCAGCAAGCCGGGCAAGTTTGAAATGGCGAACAAGGGGACGATCTTCCTTGATGAAATTGCGGAAATGACCACGCCATTGCAGGCCAAGCTGTTGCACGTACTGCAAGATCATCAGTATTCAAGGCTGGGAGGACGACATCTGATCGATACGGATGTGCGAGTGCTCGCGGCGACCAACGTGGATGTGCAAGAGGCGATGAAGACGGGTCGTTTCCGCGAGGACCTTTATTACCGGCTGAACGTGCTTTCGATTCTGGTGCCGCCTTTGCGCGAGCGTCTGGTGGAAATACCACTTCTGTTCCGGCATTTCCTCGAACAGTACAGCGAGAAATTCGGAAAGACGCCAGCAGGTCCCTCGAAGCATTTGATGGATGCGGCCGTGAATTATCCCTGGCCGGGAAACTTGCGTGAGCTGGAGAATTTCGTGAAGCGGTACGTGATTTTAGAGGACGATGAAGGCAGCCTGCGGGAGCTGGTGGAGATGTCCTCGGCGAGGCAAAGAACTTCCCCGCGCGAGGAGCCCGCGCCGCCGCGTGAGCAAGGACTGAAAGCGCTCGTTCGCGGGTTAAAGGATGAAGCGGAGATGGAAGCGATCGCGGACGCTTTGGAGAAGACGCGATGGTGCCGCAAGGACGCCGCAAAAATGCTGGGGATCAGCTACAAAGCGCTGCTCTACAAGATGAGACAGTTCAATCTGGACACGCCCCGGACGCGACGTTCTTCGACGGCAGCAGCCACCGCGGAAGCGCCAACGCCGGTCGGTACACGGAACGAATGAGACTTGGAGTATTCGGAGTTCGCCGTTTTTGCCGAGCCACCAGAGGGCGGGGCTGGCAAAGTGTACTGATTTTTAGTAAGTTCACAGGCGGACAGCGCGGTTCGAAGCACGTCACCGCCGCAAATACCGGAGGTCGGGGGAATGACGGAACGCCGCACGGCTCGTCGTTATGATTTGTCCTTGCCAGTCATCATTCGCGTACCTACCGAACGCCAAACCGATTCGCAGGAAGGGAAGACGCGCGATATATCGACGCGCGGATTGTATTTCGTCATTGAACAGAATATGGAGGCCGGATCCGAGCTGGACATTACTCTAACGCTCCCAGCCGAGATTACGCACGGAACGGAAGTGTTCGTGCGCGCGCTCGGGAAAATCGTGCGCGTGGAGCGGCGCGATGAGGATGGAACGGCGCGAATGGGTGTGGCGGCCGTGATCGAAAGATACGATATTATTCGCGGAGAAGCGGCGAGGGCGTAGGGAGCCGCTACCTCGATAATTTAGAACTTTTCAATCGTAGGTGTGACAGGACTGTTATAAGTTCGAGTCTCGAGTACATCTTCCTGGGAAGCTGCCCTACCCGTCAAGCTGGTAACGGAGTTTGTAAAATAGAGAAAATCCTTGTCAGACTGGGGACACTTCTTTTCTCGTTTACTCTTGACGGAAATTCGCAGCCCCGATGTGCAGTACTGGGCCTCCGCTCTCCGTTTTTTCGTATATCGATAATTACAAAGGACTTAAGAGAACGGACAGGTAGAGGATGCGGCAGTCCGGAACTATCCCTATTGGCCTCCCATGTGCACCCGCCTAGCAGACACGGCCGTAGCCTTCGTGGCTATCGCTGCTCGCTATGACTGCGAAGAGCACCCAATCGGTCATGACCCAGCCTCTGCCTCCGGACGACGTCCTATTTGGGCGGTCGCCGAAAATGGCTTTGTTGCAAAGCCGCGCCGAGAAAGTGTGCCAGACGGACCTGCCAGTTCTCGTGTGCGGAGAAAAAGGAACCGGTAAGGAAACGCTGGCCAAGTGGATCCACACACACTCCGTCTACCGCAACGGCCAATTCGTAAAGTTGAACTGTGCCGCGATCCCAAGTAGCTTGCTAGAGAGCGAGCTTTTTGGATATGAGAAAGGCGCTTTTACCGGCGCCTACGCGTCCAAACCGGGCCGCGTCGAACTCGCGAGAGACGGAACGCTATTTCTTGACGAAATTACAGATCTCGATATCGGCATCCAGAGTAAGCTTTTGCACTTTCTTCAAGACGGGCGTTTTTCGCGATTAGGCGATGAAACCGAGCGGGTTATTCAAACTCGTCTGATCTGCTCAACCAGCAAAGAATTGGAAGAGGAGATAGACATAGGTAGATTCCGTGCGGACCTCTTCTATCGAATCAGCGTAGTCCAATTGCGATTGCCCACGCTGAGGGGGCGCAGAGAAGACATACCATGTCTCGCGGAGTACCTGCGAGCCTGCTACGGAAACCAGTTCGGCAAGGAATCCGAGCGTTTCGGAGCTGAAATACTTAACCACTGGAAGAACGACAAATGGTCGGGTAACCTCCGAGAGCTTGCAAATCGCGTAGCGCGGTACGTGTTGATGGGGCCGGAAGCTGCCCTATCGCAAGATCTGCCGCTAAACCGGTCGGGGAGTTCAGCTAATCGTGTGGTGGATGGCGGCGCAGTTCCACTAAAGCGGATAGCGAATGAAGCAATCCGCGAAATGGAGCGGAATCTCATTCTAGGTGCCCTACGTGCCAATAGGTGGAATCGCCGCAGAGCAGCGGAGGCACTGAAGATAAGCTATCGAGCGTTGATTTACAAGATCCGCCACGCCGGTATTGCACGACGGCATTCGCCCGCAGGGTCCTCCGATCACGACAATGCGACTGATGGGAGAGCAGAACCAACGTTTCCAGCGGATTAGCCGAATTTTTGGCCTCTTTCCAAAACAATGCGCAACGCTAAGGCAGCGTGCCTCGCGCGCCCGCAATATCGATCTTCGTTATCAAATGTCTTCTCCGTGATTTGCCCTTGAGGGCAGTGATTTACGGGCACTCACCCCTGTACTCTTTTGCGCCTATCGTCCAGTTACGGAAGCAATCCAGTAGCCAGTAGCCTAGCTGTGCGTAGGGGAACCGCGCGCACTGCCTGCGGAGTCCGCAGAGAAGGCGCAGCTACTGAGGGGAAAAATGTTCACTACTGTGCGCCGCATTGGAGAAGTGAAAACAGCCACTGGGGAACACGTTTCGAATTTCCTGATTCTCCTACTGATTGCAATATCTTATGTTGGCTTAACCGGTTGCGCTGGGTTAGTGAGCAGTAATGGGGCTCCGCCCAATCTTCAGACGTTAACCATCACGAATGTGCAAGCGAGCGGGGCAACCCTGACTGGATTCCAGGCGGGTTGGACCACCAACACTGCGGCTAATTCAGACGTGGACTACGGCACCACGGCGGTTTATGGGTCGAGCACAACATTAGACGCCTCCATGGTTACCGCCCATCAAGTGAGTCTTTCGGGATTGGCAGTTGGCACGCTCTACCATTTTCGAGTCCGTTCGACGGATGCGAAGGGCAATAGCGCAACCAGCGGTGACCTAACGTTTTCCACGCTTAAGGACACGACACCGCCGACGGTTTCTATTGTTTCGCCCGCAGCGGGAGCGACGCTGGCCGGGTCTGTGAACCTTACGGCGAACGCTTCCGACAGTATTGTTTCCGTGTCGAGCGTGCAGTTTAAGGTAGACGGTGCCAGCAGCGGCCCCAGCTTAACAGCTCTGCCGTACACGACGGTACTGAATACGACCTCGCTATCGAACGGCAACCACACAATAACTGCCGTGGCCACTAATACAGTCGGGAATAGTGCCACGAGCGCAGCTGTTTCGGTCAAAGTGAACAACGCCAGCACCACGCCGCCCCCGACGGTCTCGGTTACAGCGCCGACGGGCGGCACGACGGTTTCAGGAACTGTAACGGTGACGGCGAGCGCTTCGAGTACAGCCGGCATAGCCAGCCTGCAGTTTCAACTTGACGGCGCAAACGTGGGGGCGGCGGAAACGGCCTCACCATACGCATTCTCTTGGGATACGACCAAGACGAGCAACGGCAGCCATAATCTAAATGCCCTCGCGACTGATACAAACGGTCTGAGCGCGACGAGCGCAGGGGTGACGGTCACGGTCAGCAACACGACTTCTCAACCGCCATCTGTTCCGACGGGACTGACAGCTACCGCCGCGTCGTCATCGCAGATAAATCTCACCTGGAACGCGTCGAACGACACGGCCGGGACGCTAGCGGGATACAAGGTCTATCGCGGCGGCTCGCAGATTGGCACATCGACGACCGCGTCATATCAAGACACTGGACTGGCTGCTTCGACAAGTTATACCTACAACGTTGCGGCGTACGATACGTCAGGCAACACGTCGGCACAGTCAGCAGGGGCTTCGGCGACGACGCAGAGTTCCTCCGGGGGCGGAGGTATCCCCTCAGCGCTCGGGTGGTACCAGATACCCAACACGACGTTGGCGCCCGTGTGTTCGACGGACCAGAATATTCAGGGCTCCACGGGTTGTTCGGCGGTGATTTCCGCGTGGAGCGGGGGCATCGCCGATACAAAGCGAAACCGCTTAGTGATCTGGGGCGGGGGCCATTCAGACTACTATGGCAACGAACTCTATGCGCTGGACCTGAACACGCTCAGCATGCTGCGGTTGAACAATCCGAGCGATCCGGCGGGAAGTTGCACGCCCGCGGCGCCGGATGGAAAACCGACCTCGCGCCATACGTACAATGGATTGGCGTACATTTCTGATCTGGACTCCATGTATGTTCTTGGCGGGGCGCTGGCGTGCTCGACCGGGGAAGATTCCAATGACACCTGGATTCTGAATCTGGGCACGCTGCAGTGGACGCGGAAGGACCCGACCAACAGCGGTGCTGGGAATGGGATAACGACGATGTATGACGGCAAGTATGCCGCCTATGACCCGGTGGGCAAGCTGGTGTACGCAAACGATGCGTTCAATTTTTGGAGCTACGACCCCAACGCCAATAAATACACGAACCTGAATACCGGTTCCCTGGGCATAGCCGGTGGAGCGACAGGCGAGATCGATCCGGTTCGGAGACTGTTCATCGTCTTCGGACGCGGTGTGGCGGTCGGGCTGAATCTCACTACCGGCACAGTAAACGACTGGAGTTCCACCGCCAGCGGCTGCTCTGCACTCATCAACAACGACTATCCGGGTATCGCATACGATTCGTCGCGCGGATTGATGGTCGGATGGGTCGGCGGGAACACGGTATACGAGTTTAATCCGGACACCAAAGCATGCAACGCGGTGACCTGGCCTAACGGCCCTGGAGCAGCGCAGGCCAACGGTACCTACGGCCGCTTCCGCTATTTCCCGGCGCTGAATGTGTTCGCGGTCATCAACGACTGGCAGGAAAATGCTTACACCCTGCGGCTGACATCGGGCTCCGGCAGTGGAACACCAGGTCCGGTGATTTCCGCCGTGGGTGCCACGAGCTTAACAAGCACCTCCTTCACTGTGAACTGGACGACAGACGTTGCCGCGACCTCGCAGGTCGATTACGGGACAACGACGGCGTATGGCACGACGACAACTCTGAATTCGACTCTGGCCACCAACCACTCCGTAACTTTGACGGGCCTCCAGGCGGGCACTCTCTATCACTATCGCGTGCGGTCGAAGAACTCCGGGGGCACCGAGTCAGTCAGCGGCGATTTTGCCGTGACCACCAGCACTGCCGGCGACACGACCCCGCCGACCGTGTCCATCACCGCCCCTGCGGGCGGTTCTACGGCATCGGGAACCGTCACGATTAGCGCGAACGCTGCGGACAATGTGGCCGTGGCGAGCGTGCAATTCTTGGTCGACGGAACTGCAGTTGGATCGCCGGTTACGACGAGTCCCTATTCTGTGAGTTGGGACTCGACGACGGTGAGCAACGGAACGCATGCTCTAAGCGCAACTGCCACCGACACCTCGAGCAATAGCGCAACTTCGACGGCAGTTTCCGTGACGGTCAGCAACCAGAGCGTGACAGCCTTGCAAGACTTTCAGCAGCGCTGCGCGGCTGCAGGGGTTCTTGTCTGCCAGGGTTTTGACTCGCCTTCCGACTTTGTGGTGCAGACCACCGGCGCATCCGGCCTGTACGCCGGCAGCAACGGTGTGAAGGGCACGATGGATACGAGCATCACCGCTTCCGGAGCCGGGGCTCTGCGTTTCGAAATCGATGGACTGACTAGCGCGGGCGGTGCAGGCTTCTGGCGCCAGGCGTTCGGTCAGAACTTCACGCCAAACACAACGTTCTACCTGCAGTATCGCTACCGTGTCGATACGACCTTCACAACGGTTGACTGGACGTCGTTCAGCGGAGGCGTCAAGCAGTCGATTTTCCACATGGATGGCAGTACCTGCGCCAGTATTGAGCTGACCACCCAGAGAATCGAGAGCCCCAATCTTCCGATCATGTACACGGACTGCGGAGCGCGCGGACTGTATGTAAGCCCGCCTTCTCCAGGAGGTGCGCCGAACCCCGGAAACCCGCCGTATTACAAGCAGCAAGGAGATACGACGACCACGGGTTACAACTGCGCGTACGGTACGAACTATGGTACCGACCCGAACTGCTTCAACTATCCTGCAAACACCTGGATGACGTTCTATTACATCGTGCATGTAGGGGATTGGGGTCAACCGAACAGCACGGTCCAATCGTGGGTGGGCGTGCCAGGGCAGCCGATGAAACAGTGGATTAATACGACTGGTCTGGTGCTGAACTGCAACGACAGTCCTTGTGGAACAGACAGCTATAACAGCGTGGATTTGCTGAACTACATGACAGGTAAAGACCCCACGGTGAATCACCCGACCGCCTACACTTGGTACGATGAACTCATCGTCTCCTCGCAGCCAATTGCGGCTCCCAAAGTTAACCAGTGATCAGGGATGCTTTCAAAATACCCCCGAGAAGCCGTCGGGGTCGCTTGGGAGCGACAAGTGACATCCCACTTACTCCAAAGAAGTCGGCTCGCAAACAGTGATCGCGATTGCCCGCGGTTGACGAGCCGTGAGGACGTAATTCTAGAAGACCTGAAACCGCCATTACTTCCGGCTTGCCGACAATATGGGAGTTGGGCACATAGGTCCCAGCTGCGACTAAATCAGGGTCCCAGAGAACTCTAGAATTTCAAGCTCCTGCGAGTAAACTTCAACGAAGTGCTGCATCGACCGGCTGAGCTAGCATCCGTTTATGCCAACGTCCGAGCCGATGTTACCAAATCGGCAGAATCGTCGGGGAAAATCGAGGGATATTGCCTCCCCTCTCCCTGCGGCTGTCTACCCCTGTAACTTGCACCGATTCTGCAACGCTGTTTCCAAGACAAGGAAAACAAAGACGTGGAATGTGACCGTCCGTGATCTTGCAGGGAAATCGAAGGGGTCGGTGAACTGAGGTTTTTAACGGCAAGGATTTCAAAATCTTGGAGTGATTTTGGAGGCGCGGGACGGAATCGAACCGACGATAAAGGTTTTGCAGACCTTTGCCTTACCACTTGGCTACCGCGCCACTCTTGCGGGGACTCCAGAAAAATCCCGTGCGAGAGCCGTGTTGCAGCCCCAGCGCATGGAATTCGTCTAAGTATAGCATCACCCCCGGAGCAGTTTTCGAGGCAAATCTTCGCGACCGCCGCGAAAAATCAATCACGCGTTTCGCTGCGCTCGTTGACGCTTCGGAATGCTTCCTGTACGATTACTTGTGTAGGGGCGCTTAGCTCAGCGGTTAGAGCGTTCGGTTTACACCCGAAAGGTCGTCCGTTCAAATCGGACAGTGCCCACCATGGTTTCGCGGCGCCTGCAATTTTCCTCATCAGTTGTTACGTTTTGCAGCGTCGATTAAGTTTTTGCAGCACCAGTAAGTTCTTGCATCGTCGATTAAGATTTTGCAGCAGTGGTAACGTTTTGCAACACTTGTAACGTTTTCAGCTTTTGTGATGTTTTGCAGCACAGTGAGGTTTTGCAGCACCTGTGACGCTTCACCCTTCAGCGGGGACGTAGTTCAGTTGGTTAGAACGCTGCCCTGTCACGGCAGAGGTCGCGAGTTCGAGTCTCGTCGTCCCCGCCATTCTTTCTAAAGGAGTTATCGGACGTGACACCGAAAACTCCTACCCACAATCCCACCCACAGCTTCTACTGAACGCTACCCGATTCGAATCCCACGGCATCGAGAGACTTTTCCTGAGCCGCGATCATCTCGTCGAGGTTTTCGTCCGTGTACAGGTCAAGTGTCGTGCGAGTTTGCGAGGCTGGAATAGCACCTCGGATAGTTAATTGACTTAAACTGTTCATCCGAGTCGGGGGAGAATGTTGCTGTCGCTCCCGCGAAAATGTCTGCGGGTGTCACAAATGCCGATTCTCATCGAGGGTGTTAGGCGCTGCTATACTGCGCCCGCTGGCTGGCACCTGATCGACCAAATTTGGTTGATGCCCTTACGAGGAGTCCAAAATGATTGTCGTGACAGGCGCAACAGGACGCACCGGGCGACGGGTAACAGAAGTGTTGCTAACACAAGGGATAAAGGTTCGTGCTGTTGGGCGAGATGCAAGAAAGCTCGCACCCCTAGTGGGGCTAGGTGCGGAACCTTTCGTCGGTACAGTTGAAAACGTATCTTTCCTGACCGCAGCTTTTTCTGGCGCGACCGCCGCCTATCTGGTTCTGCCCGAAGACTTGTCACAGCCGGACTTGCGTGCCCATCAAGAACGGGTTTCCGATTGCTACGCGGCTGCCATAGCAAACGCGCAGGTGCGATGCACGGTTAACTTGAGCAGTATCGGTGCTCAACACGCCAAAGGCACTGGTCTCATCGTGGGGTTACATAATCAGGAACAAAAGCTGGATCGAGTCGCCGGACTCAACGTCCTGCACCTGCGGGCGGCGTATTTTATGGAGAATCTGTTCATGAGCATCGTGCCCTTGCGTGAAACTGGGACACTGCCCGGTGGAATGCGGGGCGATGTGCCGATGCCTTGGATAGCAACGAAAGACATCGGGGCTTATGCGGCAACTCGTCTCGCAGCCAGCGATTTTTCCGGCAGTTCGATACGGGAACTGCACGGGCAGCGCGATATTTCGATGAACGAGGCGGCGTCCATTGTGGGCAAGGCGATTGGCAAGCCCGATGTTGCGTATCTGCAAGTGCCCAGTTCGATGCTTCGGGACACCCTTCTTAAGATGGGCTTGTTTCAGAAAACCGCTGAATCGGTCATTGAAATGTGGGAAGGCGCGAATGCGGGGCTTATCGTGCCCCAAGAAGCACGGTCGGCACGAAACACGACACCCACCACTCTGGAATCGTTCATCACCGAAACCTTCCTCCCGGCATACTTGCACGCGGTCTGAAGATGGAGCGCTCCTACCGCAATCTTGGCTACGTCCTAATTGTTCTTCTGCCAATCTTCGTCGCGGGTTTCTGGATTCCGTATTTTTCAGGGATTTCCCATTTTGACGAGACCATCACGATGGCAGTCCATGTCACTTATACCGCACTATGTGAGATTGATAGCACCAATCTCTGGGCGTAAGTTGCGGCAATAGTCGCCCCGGTCTGACGGGAAGACATTCGTTATCATGGAACCGTCGGAGGGCAAACCCTCCGGCAGGGGAGGCGTTCGATGAATCTTTCTGCATATTGGAAACCGAGTCTACTTCTGCTTGCCTTCGCTGCTATCGGAGGTGCGTCATGGAGAGCGGTCGCGTCGGCTGAACCAGCGGCGATCGCAGAAACTATCAAGTCGGACGTCGCTCAACTCGTCGCTGGGCTCAATGCCCACGATCCAGTTAAGACGACTTCTTTTGACGCCTCGAATGTCATCTCGATGGAATGTGGCAGCCCCTCAACCGTGGGGATCGAAGCCGATCGAGAGGGCTTTAAGACGGGCTTCGCTCACGACCCTTTTTGGAAAGTCAGCCTGATCAACGAGACTGTGGATGTTGCGAGTAGCGGAGACTTGGCAGTCTACCGTGGCACCTATAACGAAGACAACAGTCATGCAGGTGTGCTGATGACCCATAAGACGAACTTCATTGCGGAGTTCAAGCGTCAAAGTGATGGATCGTGGAAGATCGTCTGGTACAGTGTTTCCAACATGGAACAGTCGCATCCGAAGTAATTTCCTGATGAGGCAAATGATTCAACATCTGTCTAGCACGCGATCTGACGACGATCTTTCATGTTTGGTGCTCAATCCCCAACCTCAAACTCGATGCAAGCGAGAATTCTTACTCACGAACTTACCCACAGAGAACGGTTCCCACAGTCTTTTCAGCGACTTGGCAGTCCCCGTTGAGAACGTCGTCCTCGCCATTTTCTTACCGTCGTACTAACCATTCGGTGAATCTGAGCCAAAACGGTGTGCTTCCTACCAGCAGAAAGGCAGGCCACGACAGGACGATGCCCAAACCACCCCACGCAAACGCGGGATGTAGACGTCTACACCGCACGGTGTCGAATACGATGAAGGACAGCGGAACTATTTCCGTGAAACCAACTAGTCCCCACAGTCCACCTCTTCCGAAAAGACCGGGGATTCGACCGAGCGCAGGAAGAAGAATGCTGGACGAGCCTAATAGCATCAAGCGTTTGTGAACTTCGCCGCGCCGCCGGAAGTAAAGCGCTAAGCCAATAAAAGCAGTGAACGCAAGGCAAGCGCCAAAATCCAGTGCTAGAGGCGGAGCTTCAACCGAAAATGACTTTGATTGTGTTTCGTAGACGCGCTTTCCTGCATGGATGGCGACACCTATTGCCACGGGTACTGCCAGACCTGCAAGTCCGGCTCCAAACATGCCCATCCGTCGATGTAAATCGACTCGGTTGAACGCGATAAAGCGGCTTTGAACGAAGAAGAGCGCGAACCAACCCGAAAAAAGCAAGCCGTGCACATACAGATAGACGGGCATGCCCGCGGATGTAAACAGGAATCGTAAGAAGAACGTCCGCGCAAAACCTGCGAAAACCAAAGTGAACGCCACAAGCGCGAAAATGGAAAACAAGTCATGACGAACGGTCTTTGTGACGATGCGCTGATTAAGCCGCACGTCACCGTCAACAAGCTTACTCATTGACAAGAGCCTTTCAGGCAGTGCGATTCCATGCGAATGCTCACCTAGTGCGGCAAGATACTACCACTTGTCCGTTCGTCACGGTTCCAGTACAGCGGATTGTGCCGTCGCGGCGAACAGGCGTCAAATTATGGAACCAGCCAAGTTGGCAAGCTCAAGAGGCGTTCTGTTTGAAGAATTCTTACCCACAAATTTACCCACAGGGAAAGGTTCCTACAGTCCTTTTCAGCGACATGGCAGCCCCCGTGAAGAATGTAAGTCGCTGATAAGACGTGTATGCCTAGACTGTCACGGCAGAGGTCGCGAGTTCGAGTCTCGTCGTCCCCGCCATTCTTTCCAAAAAGTTGCACTCATTTCGCTTAAACCAACCAGTTTGCAGACATGCTTCGGCATCGCACGTATCCAAGGAGATGAATTCCGATATCGTCGTGCATCGTTCGCAACTTTTTGACGAGGATAACTCTGGCGCGCCATGACTCCGACACCAGCCGCCACAGATAGCAGCCGAAGGTCATGAAATGAGAATCATTTTGTCCGTAGCAGGCTTGCAGATCTAGAAAAGTTTTAGAGATCTGGCGGCAAACTCAAATTTCTGGTCGAGGCCCCTGCCCAAGTCAGGAGGCGAAGGGATCGGGCTTGCTTGCCGCTGAACACCGGCAGTTCAGTGGAACTTTTTGACGCGGCCGACGTAGTATTCGATGAGGAGAAGAACTATGTTTTGCGACAGCTGCGGAACACCGTTTGCGGCAGGGACTTACTATTGCAGTTCGTGCGGGAAACAGCTCAAGTCACCGCCGGCAACTCCGATATCAAGCGGCGCGGCGGCTCCGATGGCTGTGAGAGCTGCAGGTGATGCCCGCGTGCGTCGGAACCTCAGCTTGCTTGCGGGATTGTGGATGGTGAGCGGTGTGTTGCGGTTGATGGGACTCGGGTGGCTGATGATCTTCCGCAAAATGATGTTTGGAGCGGACTGGCCGCTGGGGAATTGGGGGCCAAGCCTCCGCCCATTCCTGCTCGGTGGACTCCTCTCTGGGGGGATTTTCCTTGCTCTGTTCGGCGTAGTGCATCTGCTGTTGGCCTGGGGACTCTTCGAGAGGCAGCCCTGGGCGCGAATGTTGGGGATTTTACTGGCGTTTCTCGCATTGATTCGAATACCGTTTGGAACTGCTTTGGGAATTTACACTTTGTGGGTACTGCTGCCGGAGAGTTCTGGCCAGGAGTATGACGCGTTGGCCGGAGTGAGCGGCCAGGCGAATTCGGTGCGGAATCCGGTTTGAGCGCGGCTACTTTTTGAAGAGATCTTCGAAGGCTTGGCGAGCGTCGTTGGTGCGTGGCGGGGCCTGCGCGGCTGCGGCGACCTGAGCCGGCTGGGCGTAAGAAGTCGGCGCAGTATCTTTTTCGATGGTCATACGGAATTCGTAGAACTTGCAGTCATTCTTGGTGTCTTTGGGCGTGATGCGCTCGGGGATGGGCTGCGTGCACTCAAACTGTGCCCCGGAATCGAAGAAGCGGCACTGCTTGCAGCTGTGAAGTTCAAACTGGCACTTGGGGCATTGGCCGCTCGGGTCGAAACCCGCGGTCAAGACGGCGCCGCAATTGGCGCAGCGTCCCCGCGTGACAGTGCCAACCATGCGCGGAGTGCGCGGGCCGAATTGATCGGCGCGCGGGCCGCCCTGTGGCGGCTTACGATCGTGCTTCTCTCTTTTTTCGCCTTTTTCCGCGTCGCGATAACCGCGGTGACCGTACTTTCGATCCACGAACGCCTCCATCCGGACGCAATGCCGGGGTACAACTCGAACTACTTAGACTACAGCGCGGATGCGCACTCTAACCGTGGTATGTATCCAACCGGATTGTTACACTCGGCCCACAGCGCAATCTTTACTCAGAGGTTCCGAACAGGATTGGCTACGTCCAAGCAGGAGATGGGACATCTATGTTTTTAATCCTCTGGGAGTACGATGTCAAGCAGGGATGCGAAGAACAGTTTGAAAGGGTATATGCACCTTCGGGCGATTGGGGCCAACTGTTCCGCCGAGACCCTGCGTATGAGAGAACTCTCCTTCTGCGGGATGTAAAGCATGCCCACAAGTATTTGACGTGCGATTTCTGGAAATCGCGTGAAGCATACGGCTCATTTCAGATGGCCCATCGCGACGCGTATTCCGCTCTCGATAAGAAATGCGAGGAGCTCACCGCGGCAGAACGCAGGATCGGCTCGTTCGAACAACTCGCCGACAAAGAATGAATTGCGTGGAGGCGAGAAGGGCTCGATGCTCTTCCAGCGGCGATGCATCCGAAGCTCAACTCTTTGCCCACAGGCCAGACAATCCGTCGGGCTTCAGATCTGGCCGAAGAAATTGCTTTGGTTCGCCTGCGCTACGCAGAACAGCTTCAGCCGCCAGATAGCCGCTACGCACAGCGCCTTCCATCGTCGCCGGCCAGCCTGTTGCGGTCCAATCGCCCGCGAGAAATAGACCACCAATACTCGTCTCCTGGATTGGACGCCAGCGGTCGACACCTGGTTGTGGAGAAAATGTCGCGGCCGGTTCCTTTATGACGGTGGCTTTAACAAGCTTCGCTTCGCGGGCGGCAGGGAGCGCGTGGCGAACTTCTTCGAGGCAAAGATCGATGATCTCCTGGCGCGGTTTCTGCAATAGGTCGTACGAGGCGCTGATAACGAGCTGGAGATATTGGCCTTTCGAGGCGGCGGAAACGGAGTTCGCGCCGGCATAGAGAGCGGATTTGTTGAAAATCCACTGCGTGGTGGTGTCGAGGAGGGTGAGGAAAGGCTCGGTCATGACGTTGCGATCAAACCAGAGATGCACGCCGGTAATGGGGGCATCGACGATCTTGTCGAGATGGCTGAGAGCAGCGTCGTTCTGTTTGATGCTTTCCGGAAGCAGGTCCGCAAGCACGCGATGGGGCAGAGCCAGGACGTAAGCATCCGCGGATTCCTCGCGGCCGTCATCGAAGAGCACGGCAGCCAGCTTGTGATTTTCGATGCGGAGTCCACGGACAGGGGAGCGAAAATTCACTTCCCCGCCCCTCTGCTCGATGGCGGCGCGGCAGCCGTCGTATAGCTCCCCGAGAGCCACGGCGGGGACACCCATGCGGTAGCCGGTCTTGTTGGAGAGGACCGCTTTCCAGAAAACGTCGATGCCGTAGCGCGCGTCAATGCGCTCGAGTTCCTCGGAAAGGGCGCTTACCAATACCACACGCCAGAAGCGGCTGATCGCAGCAGGAGTCTGCTTGCGGCGGCGGAGCCACTCGAGCATGGAGATGCCTCCCGGCTCGTCGAGATCGGGCGGATGGCCGCCACTTTGCAGGATGGAATAAAACGCGCGAGCGATGCCGATTTTGTCCGCGAGCGAGAGAGGAGAAAAAGTGAGAAACGAGCCGGTCATGTGGAAGGGAGCGGGAAGAATACCCGCGTGCATTTCGCCGCGGCGGCCTTGCGGATCCAAAAGGACGAGGCGGTCGAAAAACTTTATTTTATCGCCGGAGCCGACGCGGCGATAAAAGTCTTCGAGATTGGTGCAGCAGCCAAATGTGACGTGCTGGCAATTGTCCACATGCTCGCCGTCGGGCAAAACATAAGAGGCCGCGCGGCCGCCGAGAAATGGGCGTTGTTCAAAGAGACGGACACGCCAGCCCGCTTCAGCCAGCGCGACGCTGGCCGCCAATCCCGCCAGCCCGCCACCAATCACGATTGCGCTTTTCAAGAATGTTCTCTTCCGAGAGGCGGCCGAAGCGCGCCTTTGCGATGAACAGCATTTTTTCTGCTTTGGACAGCCGCACGCGTTCGCCGAAAACGCCAAAATCGAGAGACTCGATGCGCGCCAGTAACGCGCTATAAGTATGGACGAGGAGCCAAAGGGCGCCGCGGCTATCCGGATCGATCAGACTGAAGAGCGCCCCGCCTTCATTGTAATTCTGCCAGGCGCGGTCCGCTTCGAAGCGGAGCAACTCGCGAACGCCCAGACTGGCTTCGTTCTTGCCGAAATCCTGCGGCGAGACGCCATAGCGAGCAAGATCCTCTTCGGGCAGATAGACTCGGCCGAGAGCGTAATCGTCGTGGAGGTCGCGGATGATGTTGGTGAGTTGAAACGCGAGCCCGAGTTTCTCCGCGAGGTCGAGCGCGCGAGGATCGCGGAAGCCGAAAACGTGCGTGCAGGTGAGGCCGACGGTGCCGGCAACGCGATAGCAATATTCGCGGAGGCGGTCGAAGGTTGGGTAGGCACGGAGCGTCAGATCCATTTCGGCGCCGCTGATGAGATCGTGAAGGTAGCGTGCGGGCATTTTGTAGCGCTGCATGGTGTCAACAAGGGCGGGCAGGACCTCGGTTTCGCCACGCAAAGGCTCTGACGGCAAGGGCTTTGCGGCGTTGCCATCAAAAGCTTGCGAGTGTCCCGTAACGGCTTCATCGAAGGCTGCACGCCACTTTGCAAGGCCGCGCTGCTTTGTGGCCAATTCCTTGCCGTCGTCGGCGACATCATCCACTAATCGCATGAAAGCGTAGAGAGCGGCGAGCGCGTCTCGCTTCGGCTTGGGAAGGAGGAAGAAGGCGTAATAGAAATTGCTGTGGGCCGCGCGAGCGATGCGGTGGCATTCGTCGTAAGAACTGGAAACCGAGAAGCGCTCATTCGGCCGCAGACTCGGCTCTTTAGCGAATTGGAATCCACCAGTTGGGGAGTCGGGCCGCGGGGCGCTCTGAAAAAGATGCGCGACAAAAGCGCGGCCGAGCAGGCGAGCCTGTTTGCCTTTGCTGACCGAGGGGCGCATATGGAGCGTGTCGTAGCCCATGGCTTCGATCGCGTCGAGAACCGCGACGCCGCCACGGGTGAACATGTCGAGATCAATGCTGATGCGGCCGGAAACCATTCTGGCGAGCGGAGCGCCTTGCGCAAAAAGAACGCGAGTGCGCGCGATGAGATCTTTCATGAGTGCGACGTAGTTGTCGCCGAAGCGGCGCTCGACGATGTCGTTTTCGGAGACGCCGTGCGCTGCGGCGATGTCGAGCGGAATATAAATGCGGCCCTTCTCGAGGTCGCGATCTACGTCCTGCCAGAAATTGGCGAGCTGCAGCGCTGTACAAGTCGCGTCGGACATTAGCTGACGCTCTTCGTCGCGATAGCCGCAGAGATAGAGAACGAGCCGGCCGACGGGATTCGCCGAATAGCGGCAGTAGCCAATCATGGCGTCCCACGTCTGGTAACGCTTGACGAATTGATCTTGACGAAACGCTTTCAGGAGATCGGCGAACGGCTCCTTCGGAATGCCTTTCGCAAGAATGGTCTGCCGCAGGGCAACAAAGACGGGGTGAGACGGACTTCCCTCGTAGCAATCGTCGAGTTCGCGTTCCCACCAATCGAGAAGTTCGAGGGCGCGATTTTTGTCGGAGATTTCGTCGCCGAGGTCGTCGGCCCAGCGGCAATACGCGTAGAGGTTATAAAAATGCTGGTGTAGATCTTTCGGGAGCAGCCAAGAGACCACGTTGAAATTTTCATAGTGATGCGTGGCGAGCCAGCGGGTGTACCCTTGCGCGGCGACCGGGGAGCAATTGGCCGGCGGGGCTTGCGCGGAAATTTCAAGTTCACCTGGGCGCAACATAAAAGAAGGAGTCCTCAATTCGCTGTGAATGACAAACACTGGGGACGCAGGATAAACGTAAAAGGACTGCGGCTGAGTCGATGGTTTCTAGCCCGTCGGCGACGGCCATCTCCCGCCTTCTTCGGCGTGCCAGACTCAAGGGCGGACAGCCAGCTTGATTTCCCCGCTGCGGCTTTTCATCCGTTCGAATGCCTGCGGGAGCTCGGTCAGGCGAATTTCCTCTGTCACGAAATCGTGGCCGACTATATCCCCGCGTCGGATGGCTTCGAGGGCCTCACGAATAAATCGTGGAGTGTGATGGAACGGAGAAATGAGCTTGATCTCAGAATAATGTATGGCGGCAGGATCGATGGACACATTCGTTCCCGAAGGCAATCCGCTGAAGAAATTCACAACGCCGCCGCGGCGGACCATGGCCAGGGCTTGCTGCCAGGTCGCGGGATTGCCGGCGGCTTCGACAACGGAATCCGGTCCGCGCTGCTCGTCGGTCAAGGATCTCACGGCACCAACCACATCCGTTGATTCCGTTACATTGATCGTAGCGATCGCGCCCAGCTTGCGGGCCACGTCGAGTGGAGCGGAGCGGCGGGCAAGTGCGATCACGCGGACGCCCCGCCGCGAAAGCATCCGGACAAACGTCAGTCCGATTGGCCCGCAGCCAATCACAGCCGCGGTGTCTCCGGCACGGACTTCCATTTCATGGATGCCGCGCAAGACACAGGCAAGGGGCTCAACCAGCGCGGCGCTGCCGTCATCAACAGCGTGCGGCACCTCCAGCATGTTCTCCATCGCGATGCGGCCGGGGATGCGCATGTACTCGGCGTACGCGCCGTTATTGAAGAGCAAGTCCTCGCAAAGATTTTCCTGGCCCCGGCGGCAGTGATAGCAGCGCAGGCACGGAGCGGAATTCGCGGCAATGACGCGCATGCCAATGCGCCAGCGGGCGTCCACACGCTTGCCCACCGCGGCGATGTCGCCCACGACTTCATGGCCAAACACTGCGGGAGGCTGGATCATTTTCGCGTGATAGCCGCGCTTCCAGACTTTGAGGTCCGTGCCATCGGTCAGCGCGAGGCGAACGCGCAGAAGCACCTCGTCGGCGGCAAGCGGAGGAACGTCGATCATTTCGATGCGCAAATCTTCGCTGCCATACAAGACGGCCGCGGTCATCTTCGAGGGCACGGCCACCCGCGCAACGGAAAATTTCTCTTCTTCACCGACTTCGAGCTTCTTGGTCGTGGTTGTTCTCATGCGTGAGTAATCAGAATCTTGAGCGATTCCGCCGTCGGCCTGGCAGCGAGCTCCAGGCCCTCCTGGATTCTATCGAGAGTGAAGCGGTGCGTGACAATCTCCATCACCGGAAGTTTCTTTCCCAGCACCAAGCCTGCTGCCGAATCTTGAATGTCCACCGCCGCGCTATAGCTGCCCAGGATTTCCTTTTCATCGATGCCCACCGCCGCCGCGGGAAACTCGATTTTCGTGACCGGATCGTTGGCCGCGAACAGAAGAACACGCCCGCCTGGCCGCGCCGTTGCCAGCGCATCCGAAACCACTGAGGGATGCGCCACGGCAACAAGCACCGCGTCGGCTCCCCTGCCGTCCGTGCGGGAGCGAACCTCTTCCACAAGCTTACCACTTGTTGGGTCAAACGACTCTACGGCACCAAGGGTCAGACTTTTTTCGCGGCGCTGCTGAATCGGGTCGCTGGTGTATAGCCGGGCGCCTTCCAGCTTGCTGACCATGAGCAACTGGAGGCCGATGGGGCCGCAACCGAGAATAAGGACTGTCTCGCCGGCGGTGACGCGAGCCTTCTGGACCGCTTTGACGATGGTGTTGATTGGCTCGATGAAGGTCGCTTCTTCAAAAGTCACATCATCGGGAAGAGCCACGATGCCGCGTTCAGCCACCCAGGGCATCGCCTTGACATATTCAGCGAATCCGCCGCCATTGGGCGTGAAGCCGGCAGTGAGTCCAGTCGTCTTGTATTGCTTGCACTGAGAGAAGAGGCGCTTTTCGCAATAGAAGCAACGGCCGCAGGGCGTATGGTGAAAACTCATGACGCGATCACCCGGCGTCCATTTGGTGACGCCGCGTCCAACCGCGACAACCGTGCCGGCAAGTTCATGGCCGAGAATCTGAGGAGGCTCGACGTAACGCTGAAAGATTTTCTTGATGTCCGTGCCGCATATGCCGCAGGCGGCCACTTTGATGAGCACTTCCCCCGCGCCCACTTCGGGAACCGGCACTTCCTCGACGCGGACCAGACCCTTTTCGCGGAAGACGCCCGCCCGCATGGTCCTCGGAATTGGCGCGATGGATTTCGCGTGCTCCGCCATGGTCTCAAGGCCGCTCATGTCGCGGAGAACTCCTCAATTCTGGAATCGACTTCCTTCGCCCAGCTTCGTGAAATCGCGGAAAGGTAACGATCGAGAAAGTCCGCAAGCGCTCTCGCGGCGGCGCGGCTCTGGCGCCCAAACTGTACCAGGAGCGGAATCCGGTAAGGACTGAGGCCGACTTCCTTGATCAATCCTCCGAGTTTCAGATGTCCGTGCGAATCGAGAATCCTCTCGAAATTCACGGGCAAGTCTTCCTCGAAGCCGTCGCTGATCGCGCGAACGGCCACGCAGGGAACTTTGCTCCGCGACGCAGCTGAGAGAATGTAAATCGACTCCATCTCGACGATACTTCCCTTCCCGCTCAATTCTTCCTTCTCTTCCGCGGCAGCTACGATCTTCTCGGAAGTGAGAGAGACTTCAGCGGGCCTTGCCCCCGCCGACACTGCGAGATCGAAAAGGAACGCGTCACTCGCGGCCGTGCCGTCTTGGCGGACCGTTTGTGCAGTCCGCGCGACGACAACATCCCTGGGCTTCAACGTCGGGTCGAGAGAGCCGGCGAGTCCGGAGCAGATACAAAGATCGTGAACCTCCACGGGGAGCGACGCCATGGCCCGGATGGCGTTCTCCATGCCCATCCCGGTCAGCAGGACCGTGACTTCGTCACGCCCGATGTTCGCTTTGAAGAGATCGAAGTTCCTGCGCTTCTCCCAATTCTCAAATTCGTAAGGCACGAACGGATGGCGTGAGGCCCACTGCGAGAACTCGGCTTTGAGGGCGAAGGTGACGAGAATGCGCATAGGCTAAGAATCTAAGATGTTCGACGCCGACCCACAGCTACAAACACCACGTTACGCAGCGGCACGAAGCATTTTCCGAGCGCGGCCCGGCTTCACGTACCCGTTTGCTCCGTACCATCGCACAGCGCGCTCCAGCGCCGCCGCTACCGAACCCGGCTGAAACCCCAATTCCCTTTGGGCGCGGGAGCAATCCACAAACATCCTGTGCCGGGCGATCTTCACGCCCTCAACGGGAATTTGCGGCTCACCGCCAATGAGCCGCGAGAACGCCGTGCTCATGTAGGCTACACCCAAAGCCAGGCTATGAGGAATCTTCCATGCGGGAGCTGGCAAACCCGTAATTTTCGCCAGAGCGTCCAGCATTTGTTTTAGCGTCAAATTCTCACTGCCCAGAAGATAGCGCTCTCCCACTTTTCCTTTTTCCGCAACCTGCAAATGCCCGGCGGCGCATTCTTCCGCGCCCACAAAATTCAATCCCGTTTCGACATAACCCGGCAGCTTTCCATTCAGGAAGTCCACGATGATTTTCCCGGTTGGCGTTGGTTTCCAATCTCCGGCCCCGACGGGAGTGGTAGGCATGGCGACGATAACGGGCAATCCGTTTTTCGCGGCATTAAGCGCTTCGCGCTCCGCCATCCACTTTGAACGCTTGTAGTGGCCTACCATTTCCTCGAGCCTCGCGTCCGTTGTTTCCGTCGGCAATTCAGGACGATCCACTGCGATGGTCGCAACTGTGCTGGTGTAGATGAATTTCTCGACGCCGGCGCGCTTCGCCGCCTCCAGAAGATTCTTCGTCCCGCCGACATTGGAATCATAAATATCGCGCGACTTCCTGGCCCACAAACGGTAATCGGCCGCGACGTGAAAAACGGTCTTGATACCGGCAAGGGCGCGCTCAAGTGAAGCGGGATCGCGCAAGTCGCCCGTTACGTATTCCAGCGAAAGGTCCGCAACCGCGCGGTTTGTGCTCGAAGGCCGCATCAGAACACGCACGTCATCACCCCGGGCAACAAGCTGTCTCGCCACATGGCTGCCAAGAAATCCCGAAGCTCCTGTAACCAGCGTGGTCATCCCGCCTCCGCACCCTGCCTCACCGAGTCTGCCTGCGGATCGGAGCGCACAAGTCGCGCAATACTCGCTGGCGAATGCGAGATGGAGAGCGGAGCGCTGGACTCCAGCAGAGATGAAAGCAGCGCCCAGCCGCGGCTCAAGAAGCGCTTGCGCATTTCCGCCACTTGGCCAGCCAAATCGGGAGCGGAAGATGGAGCAGTGATCAGGCATCCGTCAACGTCGTGGCGGCAAAGCTCAGCGTGGAATTTTTCCCATTGGCGGATGTCCGCCTGGCTCCGCACAACGAGAATCGCGCAGGTAAGAAAACCTGCGAGCCGGGCCATGCGAATTGCTTCGAGCCCGACGCGAAACTCGGCAGCGCCAGAACTGTGCTCGTCGGGAACCGCACTCGAATCTTCAAAGCGAACCGTAAAGTAAAATCGCGAAGTCGGCTGAAATTCGTGAAGCCGGTGTTTCAAGGAAATCCCGGAAGTTTCGAGGAAGATATGACGCCCGGATGAGGCCAGCGCGTTCGTGATGCGGGCTATTCCTGCGTGCTCCAGCGGCTCGAAACCGCCGATCCATACGATTGGCGAGGAAGATCGCGGGGGAAGTCTGAAGGCCGGGTCGGATTCCTCTGCTGCCGGCTGACCCTCGACGACCTGCGAACTGCCTCCCTCCACGAAAGCAACCCCAGGGTCGAGATAGACAATTGGGCTGCCGCCGCGTCGCGCGCCTAAAGTCCGCAGTGCCAAAGCGAAAGTGAGGTCCGCGGTGAGCCGCAGAGAAATGGACATCGCGGGCTCTAGAAGCCGCTCCGCAGCCGGAAGTCGGCTGGCTGGAATTTCATGGCGCTGAAGTCTTGCAGACCTTGCACCTGATTGCGAAAGCGCGCAAGGGCGTACAGGGGGAACGAATTTCGGTAAAGGTGGTACTTCAGGTAAAAAACTCCCGGGAAACCGGTCCCTGTGAAATCGGCTTCACTCCAGGAGCCGTCCGTATTCTGCTTCTGGACAAGATAGGAAACAGCCCGTTGAATCGCGGGATCATCCGGCTGGGCGCCAGCGAGAAGTCCGATCAAGCCCCATGCCGTTTGCGATGCGGTGGCGTTTCCCCGACCCTTTGTGCTCGGATCGGTGTAACTCCAGAGAGATTCGCCGAAGCTGCCGTCTGGTTTCTGCACGGCGCGCAGCCAACTGACCGCGCGCTGACAAAACTCTTTCGCTGTCAACGAGACCGTTTCGAGAGCTCGTAACGCCCCGCTGGTGCCATAGACGTAGTTCACGCCCCAGCGTCCGAACCACGAGCCATCCTCGCACTGATCCTTGAGCAAAAATTTCACGGCGCGCCGGATGGCGGGATGCTCCGCGGGCCAGCCGAAGCGGCCCAGGCATTCTACGACGCGGGCGGTGACATCCGCCGTTGAAGGATCGATCATGGCGTTATGATCCGCAAACGGAATATTGCATAGTAGCTGGCGATCGTTGTCGCGATCGAATGCTCCCCAGCCGCCGTCCTTGTTTTGCATGCTGAGGAGCCACTGAATGCCGAGCCGCACGGCGGTTTCCATGCGCTCGGGCTCCGGATACTGCACGCGCTGCAACGCCATGAGGACGAACGCGGTGTCGTCAACGTCGGGGAAGAAATCATTTCGAAACTCGAAAGCCCAGCCTCCCGGCTCGGCGTCTTTATTCTTGAACTGCCAATCTCCCGGGCCCAGCACCTGCTTGGACAGCATCCAGTCCGCGGCTTTTACGAGAGCGGGATGGTCCGCAGGCAGGCCGGCTTCTTCCAGGGAGACCATGGCGATACAAGTGTCCCAAACCGGTGAGACGCAAGGCTGCATCCGCAGCGTGTCACCCTCTTCAATCTCGAAGCGCGAGAATTCGCGAATCTCACGCGCGGTGAGCGGATCATCCGGGCCGTGACCAAGCGCCATCAGCGCGAAAATGGAATTCATCATCGCGGGATAGATGGCGGCGAGTCCTTCACTGCGCTCCATGTGAGCGAGCATCCAGGCTTTGCATTCCCGGAGAGCGCGGCGACGAAGTGGCTTCCACGGCAGCTTCTCGTAAAGTTTCAGGCCGCGATCGATCGCCAGAAATACATTTCGCCATGAGATGAGCTGCGTGCTCCAGTCAAACGCGGCCGCCTTGTGAGAAATGTCCTTGAAAAGTTCATCCACTCTGGCCCGCTCCGGCAAACGCCAGTCCGGCCGCAGCGCGGAGAGAATGGCCATGGGAATGACAATGCCGCGCGTCCACGAAGACATCTCGTAAATATTGAGATAAAACCAGTTCGGAAGAAGCAGCAGCTCGGGAGGAATGGAAGGAACGAGTTCCCAGCCGACGGCGCCAATGAGCGCGAGATAAAAGCGCACATAAGAGTTTGTGAGTTCAAGGCCGCCCAGACGATGCACGGTCTCGCGCGCCTGTGACATGTGCGGCGCATCCACTGCGTCCCCGACAAGCTTCAGCGCAAAATAGGCTTTGCAGGTGGCATTCAGATCAGAAGGCCCGCCCGGAAAAATATTCCATCCCCCGTCCGGCAACTGACGGCGGCGAACGTAATTGGCCAGCTTGGCGATGCGTTGCGGATCCGCTTTCCCGAGTACAAAAAGGTAATAGATGTAGTCGGATTCGAGAGTCGTGTCGGCTTCCAATTCGCCGAGCCAGTAACCTTCCTCAGCTTGCAGCGACAGGAGATGATTCGCGCCGTTTTCGATGGCTTGCTCGAGAGAGCCAGCCAATTCGTTCTCCTGCCAAGAAGGCGGAATGGCGGGAGCGGGCCGATCTAGTCCGATGCGTGTGCCTGTCGCCAAAGCAAGTCCCCCGAAGCCCAGTCCACTGAAAAATGGGCGCGTTCGATTTGCCGGTCCGGGCTTCATGCCGCTAACTGCCGTATTCCGAGCGACTTCCCCCAAACCTCCGGCTAGGTGCGGAGCCCGATAAAGACCGAGTAATGCGGGTACCAGTAAATTATCGCCGTCTTGAGCCGAAGGGTCAACGACTAAGATGCAAGAGCGTTACTGAAGCGTTGTCAGAGTAGGATACTTGGCGGGGCCTGCAATACCCGCTCGATGAGCACCTGTAGCGGTTCGGGCAACGGTTCGCCTTCGCGCTGAGAGACGGATGGCTTGCTTCGCAATACGTTCGCGGGAAGTTTAATCCAGGAAGGTTCCCCGGGCGAATCCATCGGCCCCCGCAGAACCAGCGCGTCGGCGCGGTCGAGGACAACACGAGCAGAGTCCTTAAAATCTTCGCGGGCGGGATCGATAACCGCGAAATAAAGGCTTGGCTTCATAAACTGCAGGAGAGAATTGCTTTCAAGAATCAGCGCACGCGAGTCTTCAGCCAAATTCATAAAAGATTCTCTCAGGGCCTCACGCAGCAACGGCATCCCTTCCGCGAGAAAACCCTGTTTCGTCCTTAGCCAAAAAGATTGTTTGGCTCCCGCGGCCAGAAAGCGTGCGCTGTCCGTGCCCGACTGAGGCTGACTTTCCCACTCGATGGCGCACACGTGCTCGTCGGGAGCGCAGTCACAATTATTGCCGTTCTGCGCGCAGACGCCGTGACCATACTGCGTGATTTTCCCCGCGATCCAGTTGGCCTGCGGGAAGCCGCGAATGACGTCGCACACGAGCTGCGTCTTGCCGATGCTGCGGGTGTGCCCGCCAACCACGATTACGCGCCACTTCGGTACTGCGCTCACTTCACTTCCCTTCCAGTTTGGCTTCCAGCTCTTTGATGCGTGCCGCCAATTCGGGAAGACGTGCCTGCCAGGCGAATTGCTCTTTGAATTTTTCGAGCGGGCGCGCTGGCGTTCCCCAAACGGTTTGGCCGGCACGAATCGTTTTCCCGCCAAGAACTCCTGCCTGGCCTCCGATCACAGCGCCTTCCTCCAAATAGCATTGCTCTCCGAACCCCGCTTGGCCTCCCACAACGACGTGCTTGCCGAATTCGCAGGACCCGGATAGGCCGGCCTGCGCCGCCATGACGGTGTGCGCGCCAATCTGGCAGTTGTGGGCGATGTGCACCAGATTATCCAGTTTAACCCCTTCGCCGATCCGCGTGTCGTCAAGCGAGCCGCGATCGATCGTCGTGTTCGCGCCGATTTCAACATCATCGGCGATTTCCACGATTCCGGCTTGGGGAAATTTCCAATACCGCCCATCGCCTTGTGCGTAGCCGAAGCCGTCGGCCCCGATGACCGCGCCTGAATGAATCTCAACGCGGTGGCCTATTCGGACGCCTGCGTACAGCGTAACTCTCGGGTGAATGCGGCACTGCTCTCCAATCCAGGAGCCCGCGCCGATGACGCAGTGCGCGCCGATTTGAGTGCCATCGCCGACGTGTGCGTCCTCCCCAATCACGGCAAAGGGTCCGATGCCAGCGCCTTCACTCACCGTGGCAAGAGGAGCGATGATCGCAGTCGGATGAATTCCGCGGGCAATGGGTGCCCTTTCGAGGATCATGGCCGCGGCTTTCGCAAACGCTACTTTCGGTTGTTTGTCCCGTAGAATTGTCTTCCCGGGGAGCGAAATATTTTCAGCCGCGATCACGCAAAGCGCGGCCGAAGCAGCCGCTCGTTCGGCGTGCTTGGCCTTTTCCACGTAGATAAGATCGTGCGGACCTGCGCGCTCCGGGGCAGCCACACCGCGCAACTCGATACCGCCGTCGCCTTCCAGCTTTGCGCCAACCGCTTCCGCCACCGTCTTTGCTGTGTGCATCATCGAAGACCTCTCTCAAAAATCATACAGCGCGGCCTCGTCTTTCGGACGAGCCTTCCAGCGCGCGTGAACCCATACCCATTGGTCCGGATACTTGCGAATGATCTCTTCGATCACCTTCGTGAACCGTTGCGTATTTTCGAAAACGTCGCGCTCGGCGTCTCCCGTTCGGACGAGTTCCACTGGTGGCTCGAACCGGAGACGGTATTTTTGGATGCTCTCATCCCAGTAAGCATACCCGGGCACCACCGCTGCGCCAGTATGCAGAGCCACGCGCGCGATTCCAGAAGTGGTGCATGCGGCTTTGCCGAAGAAATCTACAAAGACGCCTTCTTCCGGCATGGTGTTTTGGTCTGCGAGAATGCCGACGGTGCCGGCCTCCTTCAGAATTTTCAGCATCACGCGCGCGGATTCGTTTTTGAAGATCGGCTGGTTACCCGACGCGCACCGGTAGCTGTTGACCAGGGCATCGAGGCGCTTGTTATCCAAAGGACGCGCCATGTAATGCAACGGGTATCCGTAAAGCGCGTGCGCGAAGGACGAGAGTTCCCACGCTCCGATGTGGCCCGTCAGGTAAAGAACGCCCTTGCCGCGGCGCTGGCCTTCAAGAAAATTTTCGTGCCCGTCGAGAATGATCACCTTCTCGATGTTTGCTTTCGTGAGCCGCGGGAAGCGCGCAAATTCCGCGGCCATCCAGCCCAGATTGCGCACCATTTTGCGCATTGCGTCTTTGCGCTGCTCGTCGTTCCACTCGGGGAAGGCGAGGCGCAGATTGAATTCCGCCGTTTTTTTCAGCTTCGGCCGCAGAAAAAAAAGAAGGCCTGCTATCGACGCCGCCAAGCCTCGCGCTTCGGGCCTGCGCAGTGCTCCAATCGTCTTAAGCACCAGCCAAACAGCAGCGTATTCGAGCCATTCCTTCATGGTTTTCCACGACGGCCGCACATTGGCCGTCGCGCGACAGTATGCAAGAGGTGCCCGGTTCGAAGATAGAGGTTCAATGCTAGACTTTCCATTCTGTGACCGAATCTCCTTCAGCCAATCCCGAAAAGGTGCGGCCCAATTTTCCAGCCCGCATCGGTTGGACACTTCTGATTGTCGCCACACTTTACGTCTGCTATTTCAGCCATCTTGGCGCATTAGGGTTCCTGGGACCGGACGAGCCGCGCTATGCGTGGATTGCGCGTGATATGGCTGAAACCGGCGATTGGATCACGCCGCGGCTCTACGGAAAACCGTGGTTCGAAAAGCCTCCACTTTTCTATTGGGGCGCCGCAATCTGCTTCAAATTATTTGGGGTGAGCGAAACCGCGGCTCGATTGCCCAGTGCGATTTCCGCACTCCTGGCGACGCTGGCCCTCGCGTGGTTGGCATGGCGGCTCTACGGCGGGGAAACTGCGCGCTGGACGTTGCTGCTGCTGCCTACCACCATCGGTATGATCGGATTTTCGCACGCAGCTGCGACGGATATGCCTTTCAGCGGGATGTTGACCATCGCGATGGTTTGCGCCGCGGTAGTCCTGCGCCTTGCCCCGTCTGAAGCTCGCGGAACGAATCCACCCTCGACAAATTTATCGACGCTGTGGGCTGCACTCGTGCTGTTTGGTTTTTTTCTGGGGCTTGCCGTCCTTGCGAAGGGGCCTGCAGGGATCATTTTGTGCGGCGGAGCGGTCTTCTTCTGGGCGCTCTTCACAAAGCGATGGCCAGACGCATTTCGTTTGCTTCATCCCGCGGCCATCGCCGCGTTCTGTGTCACGGCTCTCCCCTGGTACATTCTATGCGCGCGCCGCAATCCGGACTTCTTTCGCGTTTTCATCATCGAACACAATTTCAAGCGCTACCTGACTCCCGAATTCCAGCACATCCAACCCTTCTGGTTTTACATTCCGGTGCTCTTAGTTGCCCTGCTTCCGTGGACCGCGAGCTCCATTCGCTTAGTAGCGGTTCCATACCAAATGTGGAAGCTTGCGAAGCGGCCAACTTTATCTGGGCTTTTCTTCATGTTCTGGGCCGCATTCACAATCGTCTTTTTCAGCCTCTCAAAATCGAAGCTCCCCGGCTATATCTTGCCGGCAGTGCCTCCTGTCGGACTGTTCTTGGCAAGAGGCGTTTCCGTTCGCATTCTGAATGCCGTCCCTGGTGATCGTGGGATGAGAATCGCAGTGGGGCTGTCGTTAATCGCCCTCGGCATTTTCGGTGCTTTGCAGGTGGAACGAATCCCCTTGATTTCGCCATCCCTGATTATCGCCGCGGGCGGAATTCCCATCCTGATCATGGCAAATCTGCGGCGCGGACTGGCGCTCAGTGTTTGTGCACTCCTCCTTGCCATAGCCTTGGCATTGACAGGAAATACACGGGAAGTGCTCGACCAGCGTTACTCGGCGCGTGACGCGCCTAAGGCTGCTCGCATTATCTGGAATGCTTATTCGCCGGAAGAGTCATCGACCTACAGGCTGACTCGATCGTTTCAGTACGGCCTGAATTTCTATCTTCATCGCGAACTCCCCGAATGGTCACCCGATCGGCGTCTTCCGGGTTGGGTGTTTGCAATGGCGAAGGATAAAGCCGAAATGGAAAACTTGGGGCTTAGCTGCCCTCTCAATAGTCTCAGACCTGCCGTAATTGTCTGTAAAGATCCGGGGCTAACGACTCGGGACACCCGTGGCGGGGAGCTTGACTAAGAAGAAGCTGACCACGCGGTTCTCGTAGTCGCGCTTGTCATTGTCGTCCATGGCCACAAAGTTTCCGTGCGGAATCACCATCTGTTCGCGCGGCTCCGGCGCCTTCAGGAACATCTCCCGCGTAATATCGGCGAGTTCGGGGTCGTCTGCGGCTTCGATGAAGAGTTTCGGGACTCCGGCCAGTACGTTCAGCTTTTTGGAAAGTGGCGGATCCTCGCGGTACTTGTAATTCAACCAGGTGAAACTGAATTCCGCCGAGCGGACCATCAGCGGGAACCCGCCGAGGCCGCTGCGCTCGACGCCGATTTTCACCATCTGCTCGGGCAAATCGTAGACCGAATCCAGAACGATGGCCCGGATGCGACGGTCGTTTTCGGCCTCGCGTAAGGCGGCGTAAGCGCCCAGGTTGTAGCCCCACATTCCATAGCGCGCTGGATCGATATCGCTTCGTGCCGCGACCGTGTCAACGGCGGCTCGCACTTCGTCGGCCTCGCGATAGCCGAACGTGGTAATTCCGGCGTTTCCGCCATGCGCGGCAAAGTCAAAAACAAACACGTTGTACTGATGGTCTTGCAGGGCCGAGACCAGTGTCAGCAATTCGCCGCGGCTGGAGCCGTATCCGTGGCACAAGAGGATGGTTGGCGCGCCTCGCAAGCCCGGAAAAAACCACCCGTGACGCACGCCCATTCCGGAAACCATGTAGTCCACCGCATCGGGCTTCCCAGGAAAACTCTCCATGTCGATTTCGCTGCCCGTTCGCTGCGGTTTGACGATGCGGTAGACAAGAAAGCCGGCTATGGCTGAAGTCGCCAGTACGGCAAAGAAAACCAGCGCCAAAACGGCGGTAAAAAGTTTCGCGTACCACTTGGTGGGATAACGTATTTCGTAGAGGATCGACATTCGTGTTCTGCGAACGGGCGCACCCTGCGCCGCTGATTCTTACTCCTCAAGTAACAACGATGACAGGCGCGATGTTAGCACACCTTCGCCGGACCAACTTGCCAAGCGTTGATTCCTTGTGTCGGTATTGTATCGGCGGGGCGCCGTGCTTGTCTGCGCGCCCTCCGATTCGGCTATCATAGAGTCTGCGCGGCAGGTGCCCTGCGGCAGCCTTCACCCTCCATGAATATTGTCGATTTGCGCCAGACGACGGTCCGACAACTTGAGCCGCTTCTCGAAGAAGAGGCGCGGCACTGGCGCGACGAGCTCCATTGGGACTACCGGAGCGCTTTGGAATTGATCAAGCGCTTTCTCGATGCGCATGCGCTTGCGGGTTGCGTCGCATTTGAAAACGGCGACGCCGCGGGCTATTCGTTTTACGTGCTTGAGGAGCAGAAAGGCCTTATCGGCGGATTGTACGTTTCCGCAAAATTCTCGCAGGCCAGCGTCGGGCAGCGGCTTCTCGACGAGATGCTCTTCTCCATGCGTGCAATCCCCCAGCTTTCACGCATCGAAGCGCAGCTCATGCCCTTCAGCGGGCCGGTGGAAGTTCCGCTCGGCAACCAGGGCTTTCGCCTCTATTCACGCCAATTCATGCTGCAGGACTTGCACAAACTTCCCGAAGCCAAGCCCGGCGTCTCTGCCGGTATGCGCCTGGATCGCTGGAGTGACCGCTACTTCGAGCCTTGCGCCAAACTGATTTATCTGGCTTACGCGAATCATATCGACGGCGAGATCAATGATCAGTACCGCAGCCGCTCCGGCGCGCTCAAATTCCTGAAAAACATCATCCTCTTGCCGGGCTGCGGCCATTTCGTGCCGGGAGCTTCGTTTGTTCTGCGCCAGCCTGGCAGCGATGAACTCATCGCAGCCGTCCTCACCAGCGAAGTCTCGCCTGGGGTCGGCCACACGACGCAAATCTGCGTTCTGCCGGGCTATCAGGGGCACGGCATCGGCCGCATGCTGATGCAAACCTCCGCGGAAGCGCTGCGAGGCATGAAGTTTAAGGAGCTGACGCTGACCGTCACCACCGAGAATTACGGCGCTGTTCAACTCTATGAAAAACTGGGGTTCACAAAGATCAGGATGTTTACGGCAGGCGTCTGGCCGCGCTGAAAAAAGCGCTCATTTCTTCGTCCGGTCTTTCAGTAAATTCCTCAATTCGGACATGAATTCCTGAACATCCTTGAAGTCCATGTACACCGAAGCGAAGCGCACGTAAGCCACCTTATCGAGCTTCTTCAGGCGGTGCATGATCATCTCGCCGATCTCCGTGGTGGTGAGTTCGCGCTCCGTCGCTTCGTGAACCACCCCTTCAATTTCGTCCACGATGGCCTCGAGCTTCGGCGTGGCCACCGGCCGCTTCTCGCAAGCCTTCAGCAACCCCTGCAAAATTTTCTGACGCTCGAACCTTTCGCGGCGTCCATCCTTCTTGATGACCATGTAAGGAATTTCATCGATGCGCTCGTACGTGGTGAAGCGGCGGCTGCACTTCAGGCACTCGCGGCGGCGGCGGATCGTGTCTCCGACGCGGCCTTCGCGCGAGTCGATGACCTTATCGTCCAGATGCGCGCAAAATGGACACTTCACTCAGTGTCCCTCCTCTCGTCCGCCGGGGATCTCTTTTTCGTGCTCGGCCAATTCCTTCAACTTCCCGATCGAAAGCCCTTCATGGACGAGCGATGGTACTCCCACAAGGCTACACGCAGCAAAAGTAATCAGCCATAAAACGATCGCGGCGGCGGTGGCTGGCTCATTCTCGATGCCAAAAAACTTGTAAACGGAAATGGCCGCCAATTGCGAGCCTCCGCCCGCGAGCGGCAACTGGAATATGGACCCCGCTAGCGTGAACGCCATCAAAAGCAGCACATCAGCGAAGCTCAGCTGTACAAATTTCCCTCGAAAACTGTAGGTGATCCACACGTAGACCAAAAATACCAGCCCCCAGTGTGCCACTGAAAGGAGGATGGCCAGTCCGAGTTCACTCCAGGTTCGGATAATCCGCACGCCGCGCGCAAATCCCAGAATCGTCCCGGCAACTTTTCCGCGCCACCCGGGCGACTCCTGCCAGCCTCGAAATGCCTTCTCAAGAGCCGCGGTTCCGTGCAGCCGGAAGTAAATCAGAAACGCAATCACTCCGACGACTCCCACGATCAAGACGGTACCGGTCGTGTTTGCCACCGGAACGTGCCGTTTTTCCACCAGGAGCGCGATGCCCGCGACCACTGCGGCGCTGATTACGTCGAAGATTCTTTCGAGCGCGTATATGCCATACATGTCCGCGACCGGCAACTTTTCTTTTCGCGCGAGAAGGAGGGGCCGGAGAGGTTCCCCGGCGCGCCCTAACAGGAAAACCGCCGCGAAGCCGCCCAACGTCATTTCATAAATGGGCCAGAAATTGGACGCTCCCAAATTCTGCTGAAATACTCCCCAGCGAAGAGCGCGAAGGGCATAACACGCGTAGATTGCTAACAGGGAAATCAGCAGGAGATACGGGTTTGCTCCCCGTACGGCCAACCACAATTTCGTCCCGCTAAAGCTCGCGCCGTGAAGCGTGCCGCCAAACCGGTAAATTGCGGACGCCACGGCCAACAAGACCGCCAGCAAAATGAGCAGCTTCCACCACGATGAACGCATGAGCTTGCCAGACTAGCGGTCGCAAGCACTCGCGTCAAGGCGGGCCGGCAGATCAATTCCGTTCAATTTCATTTATGCGAAAAGTGCTGCGGATCGCGCAGTAGCACGAGCGCCGTGCGGCCATACCCGTTTTTAACACTACTCTGATGCGTCTCGTAATCCGGCGCCAGAGCCCGGCGCAACTCCGGCAGCGCGTGATACGGCACCGAGGGGTACAGATGGTGCTCGAGGTGATAATTCACATTTGACCAGAAGAATTCCAGGAGAGGGTGTGTGACGATGGAGCGCGCGTTGGTCCATTCGCTCCCTTCCGTAACATCGTGGTGCTCCGTCACGCTGCGCAAGACCGAAGCCACATAAAGCCCTGTCACCATCGGCGCAAACACAAAGAGCAGGTAACGTCGCCACCCGAACACAAAAACCATCGCCGCATGCAAAAGTGCGGCTCCCGCCAGCTCCAGGACAATCCTTTGTCGAACCTTCGCGGGCACGGACCTTTTCAATCCGTACGCGTTCACGCCGGCTTGTGCGAATACGGGTATAAAAAGGTATGCCCATCCGGGCACGCCCCGCACCACTCGGTCGAAGTATTGATACTCCGGGTCTTCAGCCGTATGCGCATGAAGGTGATGATCGAGATGAAAGCGCCGGTGCGCCTCCGCGGAAATTCCCGCGAGCGCAAGCGTAAACCAGGTGAAGAAGTCGTTGACGCCACGATTGCGCGAAATCAGGTCGTGCGTGCCTTCGTGTCCCTGAACGAGCACGTCGTGGAACGGTCCGAAACCAATCGTAAAGATGCAGAGCGCTGTGAACCACCATCGCTGGAAGTAAATCGCCAACGCAGCTATGCCAATCCACAAAGCTAGGTCAAGGAAAATTCGCGGCACCGACCGGTAACTCTGTGCGCTCAGTTTCAAGGCGAGTGAATCGACTTGTGGATCGGATGCCATGGGCGCCGTTGAGCAGGCCTCGCTTTCGATTCCTCTCTTGCCAGATTACTGTGCTTTGCCGCGAGTCCGCACCAGAAACTCGAGGAACAACACCCCAAATAGCAAGTCCCCCACGGACGGTGCAACCAGGCTCGCTGGGATCTCTTTGGTGAGCGCATGGCCCAGGAAAACCAGAAACACGAGCGGCTTGCCGATCACACCAAGTTTTACCAGATCGCGGTTTCGCGTCAGATCGCGGCTCACCCAGTAGTAGCCCACGCCAAAAACGAACAAACAAGTCGCCAATAATTGCAGGCTGATGGTGTCCACTTGCCCCGGATAACCCATTTCGCTTCGAAACCTCAAACTGGTAAGAAGAAATAGCACGGCGGCCGCCGAGAGCACATTCCAAGCGGCCGCCGAAAGAAAAAGCAAGCGGTAAAAGCGCGCTCGCGCCGCCTCGGTTGCCACGCCTGCTTCACTCATTTTCATGCGCCTCTAGAAATCGCAGAATGTGTGAACTCACTTTTTCCGCCAAATTGAGCGCCATCCAATGCCTGGCGCCTGGAATCTCCTCAAGTTTCGAATCCGGTACCAGTCCGGCGAGCTTTCTTGCCTGCGCGACAGGAAAGTGCTTGTCGTGCTCCGCCCATAAAAACAAGGCAGGAGTGCGGATCGAAGGATAGAGCTGCTTCAGATGCGGCAACGTGCCTTGATAACCGGCGCACATGCGCACCACGAATTTTCTCACCTCTGGCCGCTCGAAGCTCTCCCACAGGTCATCGCGCAACTCGGGGCTGAGCTTATAGCCGCGTGGCAAAAAGGTCCGCATCGCCCGAAAAAAAACGGCGCGCGGCAACCGCTCCAGCAAAATCCGGTTCCATCCAAACTTCCTCAGCAGCGAAATCTCCCAGGAAGTTTCTTCATCCCAGATGACAAGCGAATTCATCACCACCAGACGTCTGACGCGATCGGGATGTTCTGCGGAGAAAGCGAGCGCCGGCTGGCCGCCCATATCGTGTCCGACGAGCGTAGCTCTCTCGATTTTCCACGCATCCATGAGCGCCCGCAGCCGTTTCGCAAAATCGAACGGCGTGGCTCCGCCCGGCCAGGCTTCGCTTTGGCCCATCCCCGGCCAATCGAACGCGATCACTTCGAAGCGCGCGCCAAGCAGTGGCGCCAGCTCCGACCACACTTGCAAATTGTCTGGATAGCCATGCAACAGGATCAAAGGCGGCCCGTTTCCCATTCTTGCCACGCGCAGCTTGCGTCCGCCGTGCGACTCGATCGTTGTCGCCAGCATCAGCCGAAGTCCTCTCGCAGGCAATCGGCGGCAAGCACTCCGGAAATGGCGCAAAAGCTGACCCATTGTCCCGGATGCGTCGCGCTGCCGGCGAGATAAAGTCCGCGCAAGTCCGGGCTCCGATGTGCCAGCCTTCCTTCGCGCATGAATTTCGCCGTCATCACGGGATTCATGCTGTCGCGAGCCAGCGAATACTCCGAGCCCCATTCGGTGGGCGTGCGCCGCGCAAGCACTCGATACTCGCTGATTCCCTCTTGCCACCATTTTTCTTCCAGCAATTTCTCCAGGTACTCGGCTTGCCCCGCCGGTCCTATGCGTTGCGCTTTCGCATGATCCATGGGCCCAAGAAGCCGCGCCCCAGACCATCCGTCGCGCGCTTCCTCAGGATTTAAAACCACTGGCCGAATCAAGAGCCTGCAGCGCTCGTCTCCACCGGGCAACAAAAATCGCAGGTACGGCGGCTCCTGTTTTCCTCTCACCGCCAGATAGGCGCACACTCCCGGCGATTGCAACGGCAGCTTTTCGCATCGCGCACGGCTGGTGCTCTCCTTCTGATCGAGCAATTGGAGGTAAGTGCCGATTCCACAGTTTGAAACAATCGCGTCTGCCGGAAACGTCTGCCCATCAAACGATTCCACTCCCGTGACTCTCCCTCCATCCGCGCAAATCTTTTTGGCCTTTTTCTTGTACAGGAATTCCACTCCTGCGGCTCGCGCGGCCTTCTCCAGAACCGTGGGAATAGATCGAATGCCCTCTCTCGGGTAAAAACATCCGACGGTATGCACGAGCGCCGGTACAAACGCCAAGGGACTAGGAGCCTCTTCGGGACGCTGCCCTGCCACATGGGTCCAGATCGAGAGCGCGTCAACCACCGGCTGCGGCAAACGCGATGCCCGCAGCACCGATTGCAATGACTGCAGCAGAAATCCCGCGTGACGCCACCGGCCGCCGCCCAGGAGCGACATCGGCCCCGGCGCTGAGCCATAGAGCAGCGGCCGCAGTGAGGCTTCGATCGCTCCGGTCTTCTTTACGAACTGCAAGTAGTGTTTTTCGCTTCCGGGCCAGATTCCCTCAAGCTCGCTCGCGGTTTCTTGGTCGCTCGAATGGATATTCACCGTGGCGCGATTCGGCGATTCGACGCTGTACACGTGGTCAATCGCTCGCAGGCCAATTTGTTCGCCGAGTTTCAGTCCCAAGGAAGCGAACGCCCATTCGAGGCCTGGCCGGTCCAGCAAAATATATGGCCCGGCATCGAACGAAAATCCGTCGCGGGTAATTCCCGAAGCCAGGCCGCCAGCCTCTGCGCGTGCCTCCAGCACCTGAACACGGTATCCATCCCGCGCCAACCGCAGCGCGGCCGTCAGGCCGCCCATCCCTGCGCCGATAACCACAACATTTTTCTTCACGTGTGAGCAGCCTCGACGGCTGCTGGTGTCTTGCTTCGAGGAAAATGCAGGCCGAGAAGCCTTCGGAGCGCCGCGCGAACTGCGCGATGAAATAACGACACGCGGCGAAGCGGGGGAAATGCCTGCTCATCCATTTCCGGAACGAACAGCGAACCGCGGCCGCTCCCGAAAACATAAACCGGATATGCCACAAAGCTGAGCATTGTCGAAAACTCCGTCTCGTATGGGCCGCGCCACTTCTCGAGTTTTTCGTTTTTTCCCACGACTTCGATGCGCTCGCGTGGGTCGCCGAACCAATGGCATGCCGCGCGCAGAATATTCGTCAGCTCGGGTTCCTGTACTCCCATGTGTCGCGCAGCCACCAGGTCCACCGATAAGGCGTCCGCGCCCGCGTAGACCCTTCTGGGCGAAGGCGGATGCGGGCAGCCCATTACACCCACGAGCCCATCCGAAGCCTGCTCGTACGCATCGAGTAGCGCGAAATCCGGCGGGAATCCGTCCAGCAGCATCATCAATGCGGTTTCGCGGTGCGCCTGGCGCTCCACAAATAGAAATTCATCGCAGCGTCCTCCCATCCACTCGAGATTACCGATAGTCAGGTACGCCATCTCTATCGGGTGGCTCCGCATCTTCCCGAACGAAATCCGGAAGTCCGCCTCTTTCCAACTCCGCGAAATTGTGTTCTGCGCCATGCCGCGAAAATATGCATGCGGCACCTGATCGTTCGAGGCATCGACAAGCGGCAGCCCGCACTCCCCCATACCAAAGTAATTCGCCACCTCCTGCACCGTCCGGTGCTCGAAAAATTGGTCATAAATATTCGCGGACTCGACGAGTACCGCGTTTCTCCACCCTCGTTCCCTCAGAAAATTTGCCAGCTCCTGCAGCAGCTCTGCATCCGTGATGATCGAGCGATCCTTCCTCGCGTAGCCAAGCATGAAGGAAGGCTTGATCACGATCCGCAGATCTTCCGCTTGTTTTCCAAGCGTTGCTGCGCGTTGCCGCAGTTTCTCTTCCAGGCCGCTTTCGTCAAGCATCCGGCGGAATACGGAGCATTTTTCCTCCGCCGATTTGCCTTCTGACACGATCACTCGCCCGCCGCTTCCGATCGGATTGTTCACCACGGTGCGCTTCCTCAGCGTACGCGGCAGGAAATACTCGCCAACCTCCTCGATTTTCCGCTTCAACGATTCCTCGGTCTCACCGGGAACGAGTGTGTCTTTCTCGTCCAGCGCCTCCGCCAGAATCTCAAAAATCTTCGCGTGCCGGTCTTCGTCATCCCGGACTCGGACAAAATCTTTCGCCAGTTCTCCTCCCAGCTCCGGCGCTTTCCGCGCCAGCTCGATCATTCGGTCATAGCACAGCCTGGCCGTTTTCTCGGCGTCAATGTTGAACACGCAAAAGTCCCTGAACGGTCCGTAATTCAAATATTTTCGTACGTCCTCAGGAACTTTCCCCGTAAGCGCCCCAAGCCAAGTCACTAACGTTGCGCCCGCCCTTGAAAAAGGTGCTCGCGACCACGGCACATGCTGGCGCACCGACCCTGCCCATCCTCCGACCAGCCCACCGATTTGCTGCGCGAATGCTTTCATCCTCAAGAGCGCTCCACCGTATTTCAGAAGCGCGCCGCGAATGTAAATCGAGTGCATCTCCTCGTCGCGCCAGGCCCATATCAGCGCATGCCGCATCAACTCTCGCACGGCCGGCGCGAGGGGCATCGCCGAGAGCCGTTGCGTCATCAACTCTTCCCGGTAACCGACGCTCACAAGCTCTTCCCGCTCCAGCGCCAGCAAACACAACCGGATCAACTCCTCGCGAGGCCGGCCTTCATACTCGGCCTCCAGACCCTTCAACTCTTCGGCGAATTGTTCGAAGACCGCACCCACGGATGGAACCTCTTAGCTCTCATATACGCACGAGTTTGCTTCGCGTACAAGTCGCGCTCTGGGCACACGAACGCTATGAATCATCCAGAACTTTCGAAGGTTTCGCCTGGGTCGGTTGCACTCTAGCGTGCAGGGCCTGAAGTCCCTCAATCGAGCTTCCCGAGTCTAAATGCTATGCTTGTGTCCAGGGGCAGCCGTGAGTAAGATGCCTCCACTTGCGGTCGGCCGACCAGGCCAGGACTAAAGGGAACTTTTGGTGAGCAGTTTGCGTTCCATAGTTGCAGGCCGAATTTGGCCCCAGGCAACTTTGGGGTCAAACTGGTCACCGTAGCGGGATTTGAGGCTGATGATACGTTGGAGCAGGACGCCCAACTGGTCCAGCAATGCCTCCAGGGCGACGGTCCGGCCTGGGAGGAACTTGTGCGCCGTCACACGCGCCGCATCTTCAATATCTGCTACAGGTTTACCGGCAATGGCACGGAAGCCGAAGACCTGTCGCAAGAGGTTTTCCTCCGGGTGTATAAGACCCTTGGAAGCTATCGTTCCGCCCACGGCGGCTTTGCCACTTGGATGACGAGCGTGACGCGTAACCTCTTGATCGACCATTACCGCCGCACCAAACGCGACCGTATTACGGACTCGCTCGAAGACGCCATGCCCGTGGTCGAAAACAAGGAGTCCGTCGGACGGCGCCCCGATCAGCAATTGCTCCTGGGCGAACTCAGTTTCCAGGTTCAGGCGGCGCTGACCAGGCTTTCGCCGGAATTGCGCGAGGCCGTGATACTTCGCGACTTGCAGCAACTCGAATACAACGAAATTCGACAAGTATTGGATGTACCGGAAGGAACCGTGAAATCGAGAATCAACCGCGGACGAATCGAACTTGCGCGTATCCTGCAACAGATGGGAGTGCGCCCGTCATGATTCGTTCATTCAGCTGGAGAGTGGCTGGGGTTCCGGCGCGGAGCACGTCATGACCTGGACTTGTGAACTTACCGAAGCGCGTCTTAGCGAATACCTCGACGGCCTATTGAGCCCGGATGAGCGTCACGCTTTCGATCTCCACGTAAACGCTTGCGTTCACTGCGTGCCGCTTGTGTCGAGCGTTTCCCATCTCTTGAGCGATCTCCATTCGATCGAGCAGATCGAACCGCCAGCACAGCTGGTCTATTCCATCCTGAATCAGACGCTCGGCCCACGCGAGAGCAAAAAGGGTTGGCGCGTGGCGTTCGGCTGGCTCAACGCAGTCGCTTCCGCGCGCTTCGCCTATAGCGCAGTCTCCCTTCTCGCTACTGTGGCAATTCTACTTACTGCCTCCGGTTTTTCGTTCCGCAAGCCAAAGCTCGCCGACCTTTCTCCCGTCAACGTGTACCGCTTTGCGGACCGCCAGGCGCACGTAGCGTACGCCCGCAGCACGAAATTTGTCAGCGATCTTCGCGTGGTCTATGAGATCCAGTCGCGCCTCAGCAAAGACAACGAGTTGCCCACGACTCCGGAAAGCACTGTCCCGAAATCCTCCCCGGGAAAAAATCCGGGAAGCACCGACGGCACGCGCCCCGAGACTCCTCGCCAGCAGAACCGCGCCAATGACATTGGCCGTCAGCTCGAGCTTCTTGCCATGCAAGTCCCTGTTGCCAGCGCTGGATTTTGCCATCAGCTGATCCTAAGGAGAACTCCATGAAGTGTGCTGTCCATTCGGACGCTGACGCGACGGGCTATTGCCGCAATTGCGGTAAACCGATGTGCCCGTCCTGCATCCGGCCCGTGCGCGACGTTCTCTATTGCGAGGATTGTCTCGCGACCATCCTGGGTCATCCTGCTCCTGCTCAGGCTTTTCCGGCCGGTGTTGCTGCCCAACCGCCCGTTGCGGCATTGCCTCCCGCCGCGCCTGCGGCCAATGGGCCCAACCCCGTCTTGGCTTTTTTCCTCGGATTTCTACCAGGCCTCGGCGCCTTTTATAACGAACAGTACGGCAAAGGCATGATTCATCTCGCCATTTTCCTGGTGCTTTTTATCATTGGCGTGAACGGCTCGATGAGCGGCGGTGCTGAAGCCGCTCTTTGGATTTGCCTTGGCGTCCTTTATTTTTACATGCCCATCGATGCTGCCCGTACCGCGCAAGCTCGGCGCTCCGGTCAAACGCTTTCCGACCCTCTGGATCACATCGCCAGGAATCGGCCCATCGGTCCCATCGTGCTCATCGGCGCTGGCATACTCTTGCTTCTTAACAATTTCGATTGGTTCCCGTGGTACAGGATCTCCCAATTTTTCTTTCCGGCAATCTTGATCGGCGTGGGAATTATCATGTTTCGGAATCGACTGGATCGCCGTCCCTAGGAGGCTCCTTCGGGAGTTGAAATACTAATGAGCAATCGAGTTCATTGCGCATGCCAGCGATGCACCGTCCGCGGCCTTATGGGGCCCGTGATCGTCGTCACCGTGGGCGTACTTTTTCTGCTCGCGGAGATCCGCGGTGGCTTTTTCGATTTCAGCAACACCTGGCCTGTCATCCTCGTCGTGATTGGCCTGGTCAGCCTCGCCTCCTCCTTCGCCTCATCCGACGGCCACGATTCTTCGTCTTCTCCTGTCCCGCCCGCAATTCCTGCCCAACAAGGTCTGCCCCCTGCTCCGACGAGCACGGCTCCCTCTTCTACGCCCGGACAAGGACAATAAATCCAGATGTCCACGAGCCGGCAGCGAACCAGCGGAATCTTCACGGGCCTTGTTCTTATAACGGTCGGTTGCTTACTCCTCCTCCACAACTACCGCGGTTTGGAGCTTGGTGATGTTCTCCTCCACTGGTGGCCTCTCGCGCTCATCTTCCTCGGCCTGATCAAGCTCTATGATCGCACCGTCGCGCGCCGCTCCGAAGACATCGGCTCTGCTCGCATCACCGGCGGCGAAATTCTTCTCGTCATCGGCATGATCACACTCGTGAGCCTCGTTGTGGCCGTTGACTACGCCAGACGTTCGATTCCTGGCAAGCTCCCTATAGAGTTTTCGGGTGACTCCTATCCCTTCGACTTGGACGTCGTGCCTGTGAACGTCCCCGCAAACGCCCGCATCATCGTTCGCGGCGGCCACGGCCAGATTTCCGTTCGCGCCTCGGATGCAGCCGAGATTCGCGTCTCGGGCAAGAAGAATGTCCACGCATGGAGCGAAAGTGATGCGCAGCACCGCGCGGGCCCCGTGTCCGTGGAAATTGTCCAGAACGGCGACGGCTACGAAATTCACCCGAGTGGCATGGGCGCGGGTGACGACCGCATCAGCATTGACATGGACATCCAAGTTCCCAAGAAGGCCTCAGTAGCCGTCCGCAACGAGCGAGGAGACATTAATGTCTCCGACATGACCGCTCCTGTTTCTGTAACTAGCACCAACGGCGACGTCGAAGTCCGCGACTCGGGGAGCGACGTCAGCATCGAAATGCACAAGGGCGATGTAAAAGTTTCGGACACCAAAGGCGACATCAAGATCTCTGGAAAAGGTGGGCAAGTCGACGTTGCCGGCGCTACCGGAAGTTTTACTCTCGATGGTGAATTCTACGGCCCCATCCGCGCAGACAAAGTTGCCAAGGGCCTTCGCTTCATTTCCCAGCGCACCGATCTCACTCTCACCTCTCTCAGCGGACATATGGAAGCCAGCTCCGGCAATCTGGAAATTGCCGATGCGCCGGGAGACATCACCTTGCGCACGAATCGCTACTCCGTGACTATCGAGAACGCCACCGGCAAAGTAAAAGTAGACAATCGCGACGGAGACGTCGATCTGCGCTTCTCTTCTCCGCCCAAGGATGACATCGGTGTTACCAACACCAACGCCAGCATCTCGATTACGCTTCCGGGCTCCTCGAGCTTCAACATTCTCGCGGACTGCCATTCCTGCGATGTGGACTCGGAATTTTCCGGCGACACTCTTAAGAAAACCACTTCGCAATCAGGGGATTCGCATCTCGAAGGAAAGTACGGCAAAGAGCGCAGCCCAAAAATCACGCTAAAGACCAGCTACGGCGCGATTTCCATACGCAAAACCAGCTAGCAAACTCTGGAGAATAATTTCGAATTTCGAATTTCGGATTTCGAATTTAGAATTTCGTTTCTCGAATTTAGTATTTCACTTTTCGCATCCTTCAACTAACGTTCCGCCAGCCTGTTCAAATCTTCAAAGAATGTTGGATAAGAGACTCCCGCGCAGTCCGCATCACGGATGATTGTGGGCCCATTCGCCGCGAGCCCGGCCACGGCAAACGCCATCGCAATGCGATGGTCTCCCCGCGGATCGATTTCCGCGCCGTGCAATTTTCCCGCGCGGCGTCCTTCTACTCGCAATCCGTCGGGCCGCTCTTCCACGGTCGCGCCCATTCGCCGCAGATTTTCCGCCAAGGCCGCGATGCGGTCGCTTTCTTTCACGCGCAACTCCGCCGCGTCGCGAATTTCGATTCCTTCTTCCGTGTAAGGACCCAGAGCCGCGAGCATGGGCAACTCGTCGATAACCAGTGGAATCTGCCCGCCCTCGATCACTCCACCTTTGAGGGGCGCCGCCTTGACAGCCAGATCGCCAACGATTTCTCCGTGAGAACTCCGCAGCGAAAGCATCTGAATTGAAGCGCCCATTCCCGCGAATAAATCCAGAATCGCTGTGCGCGTCGGATTCAGTCCCACGTTGTGAATCGCAACGCTGGACTCCGGGAGCAACGAGGCGGCGGCTATAAAAAAAACCGCGGACGAAAGATCTCCCGGCACATCGAGGGACTTGGCCGACAATTTTGCCGATCCATTCCCGCCGAAGAGTCCATGAATCTTCGTCGTCCGGCCGTGCCGCTCCACTGCCGCGCCAAATTCTTCGAGCGCCAATTCGGTGTGGTCGCGCGTTCGCGCCGGCTCCGTTACGCTCGTCACGCCTTCGGCGAAGAGCCCCGCCAGCAGCACTGCCGATTTCACCTGCGCGCTGGCCATCGGCATCTGGTAATCCATCGCGAGCAACCGCGCGCCGGTAATTTCGAGCGGCGCAAAATTGTCATCGCGAGCGCTGATTCTCGCGCCCATTTCGCGCAGCGGGCTCACCACTCTCTTCATCGGCCGCTTTTGCAACGAAGCGTCACCTGTAAGCTTCGTACTAAATTCCTGCCCAGCCAAAATTCCAGTGAGCAGCCGCATCGTCGTCCCGGAGTTGCCCGCGTCCAGAGCGCGCCGGCTGCTTCGCAGTCCTCGCGGCCCGTGACCTGTAATCAAAACCTTCTCCTTTTCGACTTTTACTTCCGCGCCCAACGCCCTCATGCACGCTAGAGTGCTGTGGCAGTCCGCGGCAGCCGCAAAGTTCCGCAGCTCGCTGGTGCCCTCCGCCAGAGCCGCCAGCATCGCGTAGCGATGAGAAATCGATTTGTCCCCGGGCGGCGCGACGCCGCCGGTCAGTCGTTTCGCCGGTTGCACGGTTTGTTTTTTCACGCGAAGATTTTAGCACGCCGCACGACTTCGCCCGGCGGAGGCCGGCATTCCTCATTCAACTCTCCGCATTCTTCGTCATCTCGTCTTTATTTACTCGGCTTCCTGTCCGTCCGTACAGTGCTTGAAGAAGAACCAGACAACTTCTCAGCCGTTATTTCCATCCGCCTTAGTGCGTAATATGGATTGAGGAGATTTTTCATGTCAGCCCGCAGTACGTTGTTCCATCTCGCCGCGAAAACCATGATGGTTTCGAGCGCCATTTTTGTGGTGACGGTCCTGCTGGTTGCCATGCCTGGCCACCACGCTCCCGCCGCTCAAGCGCCTGCCGCGCAGGAAGCCGCGGCCGGGCAATCCAAGCCGATGCCCGGGATGGACATGGGCGAAGAGAAAGCCAGTGAAAAAGCGGCTGTCGAGGACATGACCTCGGGCCATCACGACGCGCACAACCTTCATATGTTCATGACGTCCATGCGGCCACAGCGGCCGGAAGACGTTCAGCGCGCCAACGAAATCGTCGCTGAGCTTCGCGCGGGCATCGAAAAGTACAAGGACTACCACGTCGCTCTCGATGACGGCTTCAAAATATTCTTGCCAAACATCCCGCAACCCGAGTATCACTTCACCAGTTATCGCAACGGCTTTCTCGAAGCCTTCACCTTCGATCCCGCGCGCCCGACTTCCCTGCTCTACAAAAAAACCTCCACCGGCTATGAGCTTGTCGGCGCGATGTACACCATGCCCAAGCGCGCCTCCGAAGACCAACTGGATGCCCGCGTGCCTCTTAGCGTGGCCATGTGGCACCTGCACACGAATCTCTGCATGCCTCCGCGCAAGGAGCTTCGCTCCGCTGACTGGACGCAATTCGGGCTGCACGGCTCCATCGCCACGGAAGACGCCTGTTCCGCAGCCGGCGGACGCTTTCACCCGGTTGTCTTCGGCTGGATGGTCCACGTTTATCCGTACGAGGACAGCCTCGATAAGATTTTCGCCATGCACCACCACATGGATTAGTCCGCAAGTCCCTTTCCCATCGAAAATCACGCACTTGGCAAATTGGAGCCGGGTAGCGTAGCCGTTGGCGCGGAGATGCGACTCCCCCCACCCCGGGTGTTTTCTGCAAAGAGTGCGCAGATGATTGAGAATGCGGGAGTTAGCGTTTTGCACGTGGCAAAAGAGTGCGTAAGAGTATGAAAACAAAGGACGGCTAAGTGGCGCGGAATGATATTGATGTGGACAGGTGCGAAAAGAGCGATTCGGAGTCAAAAGTTCAAAGTCGAAACTGAACACGGAGGCACACCCCCATGTGTGACGGAAAGCGTGTGGATGAGATTGATAGCAGAGGGGTTGCGGCGGTACCGGCGTGTCGAGTTGTGACGGGTGTGTCGAGAAAGGACGGAGCGGAGATGGATGAGGCGTTGGTGTGAGCCGGAAGAAGGTCCGGCTGACGGGAAAAGGCGACAGCGGGAGGCGTCGCGGGGAGGACGAGATTGCCGGGCGGGGCTGGCGGCTTCGGATCATGTTACATGGTAGCATGAAAGTTACTATGTGTCAATAGCTTATTTATGTGTACTGCGTAGTCATTCGAATTGGAGCGCTGGTTCGAATGAGGGCTTCGCAAGGCGCTGAGGTGGAAAGGGTTGGCCCTTCGAGGCTCAGGGCAAGTAGGGTACACAGGGAATCTTGTGGTTTGATACGGCTGTGGAAAAATGTGGAAAAGTCAAAACGTGCACGCCTCCTCCGGCGGGACTCAGGAAGACGAAATTGAAAATACGAAATTCGAAATTAGGAAAGCCGAAAAGCAAGTCGGAATGACGGAAAAGAGTGACCCACCCTTTCAAAAGCCAAAACCGAAAGGGCAGGCCACCCCAGAGAAAACAAAGTCAAAATCGTCCTACTGCGTTAAGGGTCGTCCACCCGCCCCAGCCACGTTGTATGACAGGAGCCGAAACTAGAAAAAATCGGGAACGGCTGGCCGACCTGCCCTTACTGCCGCCCTACTTTTTGCAGGATTCGGCGACCATCTTTAGGCTTGTGACGCGCAAATCACCAGCTTCTTTTGCTTCTGCTTCTTTGCTTTCTTTCCCCTCTGTCTTCTCTTCTTTGGCTTCCTCTGCCTTCGTTTCGTGGTGGCGCACGCCGGTAACCGTCACCGTGTGCCCCACGTGCTCCTCCAGCTTGACGGTTTCGCTGCGCAGTTCCCAACTCTTGCCATTCTTTCCTGTGATGGCAAATTCATCCGCGGAATCCCCCTTCTCCAGGCAGCCGGTCACCACAATCCTCTTGGCACTAGCCTTTGGGTGCGCCGCGGCCTCCTGCGCCTTCAATGCAACCGGGCAGAGGCTGATGGACAAGGCGGCAACCAACCAAAATGTAACTTTCGCGATCTTCTGGAACATATGCTCTTCCTCCTCAGTTTTGTTCTGTGATCTGTTTTTGATTTTGATAAAGCTCCCAAGCTGCGACCATCGCTTAGCGGTTAGACCGATGACGTACACCCGGGAAACTTCAGAGTGCAGCCCGTGTTTACACCAACCCACGAACTCTTCCCGGGCGCATTCTAGAAGTTGCGAAGAAAGGCGTCTGTTCATTTTGGAACACATTGCAGACCGCTAGCGGGTGCGGGTGCCCCACATGTCCCTTTTGCGCCTGGCCATTTTACTTTTGTCTTTCTTCGTCGTCCGCCCATTTTTCCGGCTTTGGCTTAGAAGCTGTGAAATAACCTCACCTCGGAAACGGGCTCAAAAACTTTTCTCCATTAGCGGCCCGAGGAGCGATTATTTGGGCCTCGGCATAGATTTTGTATCACCCAAAAAACCCTCGAAAACATTGACAAAAGGGTTTCTTCACAGCTTCAAAACCAAACCCGAAAAGGTGGAGCACCCAACCAGAAAAGATAAATTCAAAATCGGTTCGGCAAGTTTAGGGTGTCCCACCCGCCAGATCACGTTTGGACCATCGCGGAGGTGGTTTCACTATTGGACTCTCGCCTTATCGCTTGTGCATAATTGACCAAATCAATACACCAAAAAAGCTAGTCATTACAAATACAGCACAAGTTTTGATAGTGAGGTCAAACCATGATGAGGTATAGATTGGCACTTCTATCGGGGTTTCTGAATCTACTCGGGTCATTTCTTGTGTTTCTATCATTTCAAGCCACCTCTACGAACCTATTGGTAATCGCCAATAAAGACCAAAGCTTTGCATTCTGCATAGGGGACCGTGCCATCTTTGGATTGATACCGGGTGGGCGTGGAACATACATTGGCACAGCGTGTCCAACAGGGACTGATGCGAAGCCAGCAGCGGTGGTTAATACGGATTCTCCGGGACTGGCTAAGTTTGGTTGGATACTAATCGCATTCGGTTTCTTTCTCCAAATGTTTTCCATAGAAAAGCCCCAGTTGGTCACAGTCCCACAAATTGCTTCTGGTCCGCGTCAGAGAAGCCCTAAAAAATCAAGTTGACCCACTACCCAATTCCTCCATTTGTAGAAGACTGCAAGTATTGAATGTTCACAGGCATCGAACCCACGCAAAGTTGGTAGTATTTCTCGAACCGGTCGTATAGGTCGTTGGCGGGGCTCGCTCGATTCTTCGGAAGTTTCTGCTTGACGTTGCCGCAGAGGGAGGGGTTACCACTCTCGTAATGCACCGCCGGGTGATAAGACACGGGGCACTCCGCTGCTTTCTTGGAAGCTTCGATCGTTTGCGCAGGCAATTCATTTCGGGGTTTGCAAGTACAAACCCCGAGCCCGGTTTACTCGGAGCTAGGAGCCGACGCCTTCATCTAATCAGCCTAGGCACGCTGACGGTGCTACTATTTTGTTCTTGGCAGGTGCAAGCACCAAGCTGAAGACGCAGGGGACTGTCTGAGGAGAGTCCAAGCGAGGCGTTGGCGGAAGTGACGGTATGTTGCGCAGCTTTCTTTGCGTTTGCGTCGGCATCCTCCTGGCAACGGAGGTGTCTACGGCCCCTCAGCAGGTCCCGCCTCCTCCTGATGATACGCAGAACTCGCCAACCATCCGCCGCACGACTCGGGTGGTGAACGTCGATGTGGTTGTGACGGACCGGAAAGGCCAGCCAGTGCAGGGGCTTGGCAAAGAGGCTTTTCAGATACTTGATAACGGGCAGCCGGAGCAGATTGCGTTGTTTTCGGCCCAGCGGCATACAGATGCCCCCACCGGTGGAGTTCACTCCCCTATCCCCGGCGAATACAGCAACGATCCTCAGAGGTCAGGCATAGCGGACGAAGGGGCGAGCCTCATTCTGTTTGACACCATCAACACCGGGTACCTGTCGCAGGCGTATAGCTTGGGAAAAATCAGAATCTTCCTTCAGCAGCTCCGGCCGGAAGACCACGTTGGAGTCTATGTCTTAACCGAGAAGGGCCTGAAGGTGGTGCATGACCTGGGCCAGCCTGCCTCGGCTCTTATCAACGCCATGCAACGATACAACGAACCGCATGGCGGTGGAAGGCGCGGTAAAGAAGAGACGGCGGCTTCCACCGAAAACAGTACAGGCTTGGTGGAACTGGACCGATTCCTTCATGGAAAAGAGGATCGTAGGCCACTCACTAGGTGTGATCCCGACCGATTTCCGATCACGTTTGCAGGTTTCCAGGAAATCGCCAGGCGGTCCGCTGGATTGGGTGGCAGGAAAGCGGTCATCTGGGTCACCGAGCATACGCCGTTGCCGCTGGATGACGAGGAGAATGCGTTCGATATCGTGCGTGGCAAGTTCTGCGGGGTCGGAGCTTACGATCCAAACCTCGTCCTTGAAGAGTTAGCTAACCTTCCGCCGCTATCTGGCTCACGTCGCTCGCGACCCGTCCAATACCCTCCTGCGTCGTCTCAGCCGCCAGCGGTCGGCACTGCACAAGACAAGGGACTCAGCGAAAACGACGAACTAGATCTCGTGCTCCGACTGTTAAACCAGAACAATATCGCGCTTTATCCAGTGAGCGCCGAGGGACTCCAGACGGTTCGCTTATTTGGGCCCGGCGACCCGAATCCCAATGCGCCGCTGCCACCCGCAGGCATGGACGCCACCGCACCTCTGCCGCGAGACACGACGGTTATACCACAGCGAGTGATGGACGCCACCGACGCCGTCGCAAACGCTGCGAGTCATCAGCACATGGAAGAGCTAGCACGCCTCACCGGTGGCCGCGCGTATTTTGACCGCAATGACCTCGAAACCGGAATCCGCCGTGCCTTGGACGACGCCCAAAACGGCTACGAGTTAGCTTATTACCCGGACCACGACCGCTGGAATGGCGATTGGCGCAAGATTGAGGTGAAGGTGAATCGGCCTGGAGTCACCGTCCTGGCCAGGGCAGGATATTACGCTTTCCCGGAACCGAAACTTCTCCCGCCAAAAGCCAGCAAACAACTGCTTGAAGAAATTGCTACCAGCCCGTTGGAAGATACCGAGATCCCCGTTACGGTAAAGCTCACCCCATCTAGAGGTGTGCCTTCCGGGACGGTCGAGGCGCGGGTCTATGTCAACGCGCAGACTATGTTCAGCAACCAGCTGGGACACGGATGGAAGAGCGACTTTGAAGTGCTCTTCTTCCAACTCACCGCCAAGAACAAGATCCTCGATGTGACAACGGAAACCGTCGGCCTGGAGCTGACCGACGCGAAATACACAAAGGCTTTGAAGGAGGGCTTCGACACAGTCGGAACGATCCAGCTGAAACCCGGTGCCGCTCTGCTGTGTGTGATTGTCCACGACAAAAAGACCGATGCTGTGGGTTCCGTCCGCATATCGCTGGACCAGGATGCAGCGACCGTGAAGCGAACTGAACCGTCGCACTGAGGATTTCCGCGAACCAATGGAATTATCTTTCGTGTATGCAGGAGAAAGTTGGTTCTAGATCATCCGCCTCGAACTGTCAGGGCCAGCGGCAGACAAGATGTTCCCGGACCGCCTGAACAAACCAACGCTAATCCTGTCCCTTCAATTTCAGCTTGCTCTTGTTTTCTTCGAGAAACGCGCGCAATTCCGTCCCGACGTCCAATGGTGCAACCGGGGGCAGACGGGAGGTTTTCCATTGCGTTGTGAGAGCCTTGTGTCGCGGCGATGATTTTCTCGGAAAGTGGGAACGTTCCTGTCCCGAATTCCGCACCCATCAAGGTCCGATTAGCGGGTCGGCTTCGTGCGGATGCGTTCGTAGCGGAGGCCGACTGAGCCGTTCGAGTAGGACTTGCATTCGGTCAGGCGGAAATCGCGCTGCGGGAACTTGCCGGGGAAGCCGGGGATACCATCGCCCAATAGAATGGGACCGATCCCGATGTACAGTTCGTCCACCAGGTCCGCTTGGAGGAAACTGCGGCATAGTTCGCCGCCGCCTCCCAGGTAGATGTCTTTTCCCGGGCGGCGTTTCAGCTTTTTCACGAAGGCGGCGAGAGATCCGCCGACGACTTCGAATCCCGCGCGCTTGCCCGGCTTCCATCGCCGGGAGACAACGTAATTCGCCATGCCGGGCGTCTCGGGCATTTCTCCGCTCTCGCGCAATTTCGCGGCGGCCTCCGCGGTCTTGCGGCCCATGATAGTGGTATCGATCTTGGAGAAGAAGTCGGCCATCAGGGCTTCCCCTTCCTGGTCGATGACCAGAAAATCGAGGCCGCCGTTGCGCCGGGCAATATAACCGTCCAGGCTGATTCCGAATCCGAGGATGACTTTTCGCGGCATGGCGCGATTCTAGGTAGGCAAGTACGTGCCGTCAAGAAAGCAGCCGTGGCAGCATTTCTTGTGAATTTAAGGGTGCGGATTCCGGCTTCGAGTTTCAACGTTGAACTTGCAACCTGGCCATACTTTCCACTGTAGACTGAAAGGTGTGAGCCCGGCGGTCAGGGGCACGCTTACTCACGATCACGAGGAGATTCAACATGCCCGCCACTGCTATCCATCCGGGGGAACACCTGGCTGAAGAACTCGAAGCACTCGATATGAGCGCCGCCGAACTGGCGCGAAAACTCGACGTGCCGACAAATCGCGTCACACAAATCTTGCATGGCACGCGCTCCATTACTGGCGACACCGCTCTGCGACTCGCCCATTTCTTTGGCACCAGCGCCCAGTTCTGGCTCAATCTTCAGACTCTCTATGATCTGCGCCTCGCCGAGCAGAAAACCGGGAGAGCCATCAAGACTCTTCCACGGTTGAAACGGCGCGAGCTCGTTCACGCATAGAACGCCTTAGTCTTGCGTCTTGAGCTTCAGCTTGCTCTTGTTTTCTTCGAGAAACGCGCGTAATTCCGTCCCGACGTCCAACAGGCGCACCCACTGCTCGTAGTAGAGCGTGACTGGAAAGCGTCCGAGTCCGTAGACGCTCACTCCGCCTTTTTCTCCAACTCGAAATTCCAGACTGCCCTTCTTCCGCGATCCCGCCTGCTTTTCCAGTTCCGCGATCCGCGCCAGCAATTCTTCCTTGCTTGGTTCTGACATGTTCTTGCTCCCTTTTTTTCAGCCGGAGAGATTCACAAGCACCACGACAGCTCGAAGAATCCTACCAGTTTTTCCGCTTCCAGGTCTTCACCGCGCCAGCCCACTGAGGGGCTCTGAGGCGCGCTCCATTCCCCGCTGGTGGCCGTTCCGACACACCACCGTTGCCTCCCCCTGTTTCACGGTGTACGATACCCGCCCAAGAGGGTGTGGAAGCCCTGTTCGAGAAGCGTTCTCCGATTCCAACGAGGTAAGAACCACAAATGAAACGAATCGCCAGTTCAGCTCACAAATTCTCCGGGTGTGAGGAGCAAATTCTTATGTCACGACTCGTTCGTCTGCTTTGTATTTCCTTCCTGGCAGTTGCGCCATGCGCGGCACAACAGTTGGCGCCTGCAACCGCTACGCCGGCACAGCCAGCCGGACCGAAAAAACTCGTGGCCGTGATGAATTTTGATTACGGCACGGTCAAGACCGTGGTGGCTTCCATCTTCGGCACCGACCAGGACGTCGGCAAAGGCATCACCGACCTGATGGTGCAAAAGCTCGTTCAAGACGGCAAGTACCGCGTCATCGAGCGCGCCGCACTCGATAAGATCATCGCCGAACAAAACTTTAACAACAGCGACCGCGCGGACCCCACCAGCGCCTCGAAACTCGGCAGAATCCTGGGTGTGGACACCATCATCCTGGGCTCCATCACCAAGTTCGGCCGCGACGACAAGAAAGTCGGCGGCGTGGGCGGCGGTCACAGCGGCTGGACCGGCGCCATCGCAGGCATGGGCAAAAAAGAGTCGAAGGCGGAAGTTGCCATTACCGCGCGAATGGTGAACACGACCACCGGCGAAATCCTCGCTTCCGTTACAGGCAACGGCGAGTCGTCACGCTCCGGACTGTTTCTCGGTGGCGGAGGCGGCACCGGCTACAGCGGCGGCGGCGGCGCGTTTGACATGAGCAGCAGCAACTTTGCCCAGACGATTCTCGGCGAAGCTGTCAACAAAGCCGTGGCCGATTGCGCCACGCAGCTTGATAACGCGTCCGCGACGCTGCCGACCATCAAAGCTACTTATTCCGGCGTGGTTGCCGACGTAAGCGGAAACACGTTGATCATCAACGTTGGAAACAAATCCGGCGTGCGCGTTGGGGACACCATCGACATCAGTCGCGCGGTGCGCACTGTCAAGGATCCCACGACCGGCAAGGTTCTGAAAACCGTAACCAACAAGCTCGGAAGCGCAACGGTGACCGAAGTGGACTCTGATTCGGCGACAGCGACCTATAGCGGTGCAGCACCGCCGAAAGTCGGCGACGTTGCCGCCAGCACTCCGTAGATGGCTCCGATGCCCGTTTGGCACTTGAATGCATTGTTTTGATATTGTCGTTGGTTGATTTCCCATAGGCGAGGCGGCCGCTCAGGCCACCTCGCCTATTTTCCTATTCGAAGGGAGCGCCACAATGAGCCAGGATTACGCGGTTGGACAAAAGCTGGGCGATTACGAAATTCTTGGCATCCTCGGCGCCGGCGGGATGGGCAAAGTCTACAAAGTCCGCAACACGATTTCCGACCGCGTTGAGGCCATGAAGATTCTTCTCCCCGACCTCGCCGGCCAAAAAGATCTTGCCGATCGCTTCCTGCGCGAAATCAAGCTGCTGGCCAGCTTGAGCCATCCCAATATCGCCGCTCTGCGCACGGCTCTCACACTCGACAACCAACTGGTCATGATCATGGAGTACGTCGACGGAGTCACGCTATCCTCCCGGCTGCAGGAGGGCGCCATCCCCCCTTCCCTGGCCGTCAAGTACATCGACCAGGTTCTCAATGCTCTGAGCTACGCCCACAAACAAAACATCATTCATCGCGACATCAAGCCCGCCAACATGATGCTCACGTCCGATGGCACCGTTAAGCTGATGGACTTCGGCATCGCTCGGTCCTCTACGGATCGCAGCTTGACCATGACGGGCACCACGCTCGGCTCTCTGAACTACATGCCTCCCGAGCAGGTGAAAGGCGAGCCTGCCGACAATCGTTCCGATTTGTATTCCCTCGGTGTCTCCCTCTACGAATTGGTCACAGGCCAGCTTCCCTTCCAGGCCGAGAGCAATTACGCCATGATGGCCGCGCATCTTCAGGAGGACCCGAAGCCGCCGATCGTGCTACGGCCCGGCATCCCCCAGCCTCTTAACCAAATTATTCTGATGGCTATGGCTAAAGATCCCGGCAACCGCTTTCAATCCGCCGACGCATTTCGAGGCGCTTTGAAAAACGTTCAAGCGCACGGCGCGGGGACACAACCTGCGGTGGATCCGCGATCGTACGCGCCAACAAGCGCTGCGACTGCTGGCGGCGCAACGGCTCTCTTCCAGGAAACCCCAGCTTCCCAGTCTCCAACGACTGTACTGGATACGCCTGCATATCAGCGAACGCAGCCCGCTGCCGCCGCGGAGACGCCCCTCGCTCCTCCGCCGCCCGCGGTCCGCACAGGCGGCCATCGAGGGCTCTATATCGCTCTGGGTGCTTTTATCGTTGTCGCTGTGCTCTTCGTCGCCGGGCTCTATCTCCCCGGTCATTTGAAGACATTGGCCGGCGCGGGAAAGCACTCTCCATCCACGCAGCAAGCGCAGCCCGCCGATTCTTCGGCGTCCACTCCCGCCTCAAGCACCCCTTCGACGCCTGCTGATGCGGCAACTCCGGGCTCCGCCACAGCGACTCCCGGTGACGCATCCGCCACCACTCCCTCCACATCGCCCTCGACGGCGACAGGCTCTTCGCCGACGACGACCGGGGCTCAAGCTCCACAAGCCGGCCAACCCTCAGCGGACGCCAGCGGCACTCCATCGACTCCCGCCACCGACTCATCCGCTGCTGCCGCAACTACTGCCGGCGCTGGCGGCGCTCCGACTCCGCCAGCGAAGAAACCCAGTTCGGCAAAATCCCGGAAGAATTCGCAGTCAGCAACGCAGTCGAGGGACGTCGTCCCGCCGGCTTCGGGCAGCAACGCTTCGCAGCCGCAAACGGAAGCAGCCGCGCAAGCGGAGGAAGTCGAACAAAAGTACACCGATGTGGACAGCCGGTCGGTTGCCGCAACGCAAACTCTGGACAACCTTCAGCGCCAGCAAGCCGCCGCGGGCTACGGCCTCCGCAGCGACATCGTCTCCGCCCAGCAGCGCATGAAGGCCGACCTAAACAAAGCGCAGTACTACATGCAAAAACAGGATTCGAAAAACGCCAAGAAATATCTGGATATGGCTGACGCCGAACTCCAGACCATCGAAAAATTCCTCGGGCGCTGAGAATTCTCAGCAGCGCGCACCTTCGAATTGCCGATTCCTAAATCGCTCCGGGGCGGCCTCGTTCCGTTTTTCCCGGCTGTGTCACTTTCCCCTTGCTTACCGAGCGGAGAGCGAGTATCTTACACTCGGTTACCGAGGTGAACCAGTGAGCAAACCTTCCGATCTCGTTCAGGGCACTCTCGATTTGCTTCTGCTCAAAATCCTCGCACTCGAGCCCATGAATGGCTACGCCATCAGCATCCGCCTCAAGCAAGTTTCCGGGGACGTATTGCAAGTGAGCGACGGATCGCTCTATCCCGCGTTGCACAAACTCGAACAAGAAGGCTGGATCAAGGCGGAATGGAAGCCGACGGAGAATAATCGCCGCGCAAAGTTTTATTCGCTCACACGCCTCGGCAAGGGCCAACTGGAAAGAGAGTCGGCCAACTGGAGCCGCCTCTCGGCCGCGATTTCCAGTGTCGTGAAACTCAAAGAGGCCTGACGCGCGAGGGGCCGCCGCGACGCGCGACAGCGCGTCCGGGAAGGAGAAGTTGCATGGGGCCAAATCATTGGATCTACACCGTCCCTCTTCGCTTGCGCTCCCTCTTCCGCCGCCACCAAGTCGAAAAGGATTTGAGCGAGGAGCTCCGTTTTCACGTTGAACAAAAAACTCAAGAGTACGTTGCCGCGGGCCTCCCGCTCGAAGAAGCTCGCCGCAAAACCCGCCGGGAATTTGGAGGCGTCGAGCAAGCCAAGGAAAATTGCCGCGACACACGCCGCGTGAATTTTCTCGAGACCCTTCTCCAGGACATCCGAATCGGCTCGCGCATGCTGCGCAAAAGTCCCGGTTTCGCGAGCATTGCAGTGCTCACGCTGGCGCTCGGCATCGGCGCAAATACCGCGATTTTTTCCGTCGTTCATGCTGTCCTGCTCGACGGGCTTTCCTACCCCGATGCAAAGCGCTTGGTCCTGCTGAACGAAGTGCGCCTGCGCACCGGCCCGATCTCCGTATCGTGGCCAAACTATCTTGACTGGCGCGCACAAAGCCGATCGTTTGCCGACTTGGCGGCTTACCAGCTTCTGCAATACGACCTGACTGGGATCGGCGAACCGGAAGTTTTGCACGCCGCACAGGTCTCCTCTTCGTTTTTTGCGCTGCTGGGCGCGCAGCCATTGCTGGGGCGCGCCTTTGTGCGATCGGAAGACAAAGCGGGGACGAATTCCGTGGTCATTCTCAGCTATTCCTTGTGGAGAAATCGTTTCGGGGGCGATCCGGAAGTTATCGGCCGAGCGCTCACGCTTTCCGGTGCGCCATTCACCGTTGTGGGAGTACTGCCGGCGGAATTTGAATATTTTCCGCAGCACGTGGATTTGTACACAGCGATTGGTCTGAGCGCCGCGGACCCGCGCTGGGCGAAACGCGAACAGCATCCCGGCATTGTCGTGCTCGCACGCCTGCGCAACGGTGTGTCGCTCTCGGATGCGCGCATGGAAATGAAAGCCATTTCCGAACGGCTGGCGGCGGAATATCCGGAAGCGAACACGACGCAACGAGCAAGCGTGACGCCTCTGTCGGAAGAGCGCTTCGGCTCGGTCCAGGGAACGCTGCTCGCTGTGCTGGCGGCCGCCGGGTTCGTACTTCTGCTCGCGTGCGCCAACGTCGCGAACCTGTTTCTTGCGCGAGGCAGCGCGCGAAAGAGGGAAATGGCGGTTCGGTCCGCTTTGGGAGCCGGGAGACTGCGAATTGCGCGGCAATTCCTGACCGAAAGCATGCTAGTTGCAGGCCTTGGCGGCTGCCTCGGAATTCTTGTGGCCTTCGGCGCACTGCAGCCACTTTTGCGCATCGCGCCGGCGGACATACCGCGGCTGAACGAGTCACGAATCGATTTGAGCGTGCTTGCCTTTGCCATTGGGATTTCCGTGCTCTGCGCGGCGTTGTTTGGAATCGCGCCGGCCGTGCAAGAATCAAAGATTGACCTCATCGCCAGGCTCAAAGAACGCGCGGCGGCCTCAGGCGATTCAGCTCGTCATCGTGTGCTGTCAGGTTTGTTTGTCCTCGAAGTCGCCTTGGCGCTCGTCCTGGTCAGCGCCTCGAGCCTGTTGCTGCGCAGCCTGATCCGCGCGCAAGACGTGAATCCTGGATTTAATCCACGAAATATTCTTGCGCTGGATGTACTGCTGCCTGTGTCGCGGTATAAAACGCGTGAGCATCAACTGCAGTTTTTCACGCAGGCACTGAGCCGTCTCCGCGCCCTGCCTGGGGTGCGCTCGACCAGCGCCGCATTTTGCCCGCCGATCGTGGGAATCTGCTGGGGCGCCGTGTTCACGATTGCCGGCCAGCCTATTCCTCCGCGCGAGCAGATGCCCGGCTCGATGTTCAACGCCGTTTTCCCTGGGTACTTTGAATCGATGGAGATCCCGTTGATTCGCGGGCGTACTTTCATGGAGGCCGATACCGCGACATCGGCACGCGTGGCCGTCATCAATCGAACTCTCGCGCAGCGCTGGTGGCCAAACAAAAACCCCGTCGGACAGGTCATACAACAGGGCTTCCCAGAACAGGGTGGACCGCAACTGGAAATCGTGGGAGTTGTCGGCGACATAAAACAGTTCGGCCCGGATAAAGAACAATGGCCGGAGGTGTTCTTGCCGTCGCAGCAAAGCCCGTTTCAAGCAATGACATTGCTGCTGCGCACGGAAAAAGACCCCATGCTGAGTTCGGGAGCCGCCAAAGAGATCATCCAGTCCCTCGATAAGGACCTACCCGTTTCGCGCATCCAGCCGATGACTCGCTTCATCGCGGATGAATTGTCGCGAAGAACTTTTGCAGCGACTCTGTTCGCCATTTTTGGAGGCTTAGCCGTTCTGCTCGCGGCCATCGGGATTTACGGCGTGATGGCGTTTCGCGTGGCGCAGCGTTCCCACGAAATCGGTATTCGCATAGCGCTGGGCGCGCAGCGGCGCGATATCCGGAACCTGATTTTTGGTCAAGGGATATCGCTAACGTTGGTCGGGATCGCGCTTGGCTTGGGCGGAGCGCTGGCGCTCACGCGGTTCATCAGCAGCCTGCTCTTCCAGGTAAGCCCGACCGACTTGGCAACGCTGACCGGAGTGCCCGTGGTGCTATTGGCGGTGGCGGTGGCTGGGTGTCATCCGCCGATGCGAAGGGCGTTGAAGGTCGATCCAATTGCGACGTTGCGTGACGATTGAGCAGGAGCGAATTCGCGGGAGGTCCGAAGGAGCAAATATGCGTATCCAAAAATGGCTGTACACGGCGCCCCTGAGATTACGATCGCTCTTTCGTAAGGAGCGCGTGGAAAGCGAACTGAGCGAGGAATTGAAGTATCACCTCGAGGCAAGAATCCGGGAGTACATGGCATATGGATTGACACGCGAGGAGGCGCGGCGCAAAGCGCTCCGTGAATTCGGCGGCGTGGAACTGGCCAAAGAAAATTGCCGCGACACGCGCCGCGTCAATCTCATCGAGACTTTTTTTCAGGACGTGCGATTCGGCTGCCGCATGCTGCTCAAGAGCCCCGGATTCACGGCCGTCGCGGTCCTGACGCTAGCCATCGGCATCGGCGCCAACACCGCCATTTTCAGTATGGTCAATTCCTTCCTGCTGCGGCCGCTCCCGATAAAAAACCCGGAGCAGCTCACTGTTCTCGGCATGCAGCTCAAAAAAGCAACCCTGCAAACTGCTTTTTCCTACCTGGAATTCCAGGATCTCCAGACGCAGTCGTCTTCCGTTTTCTCCGATGTGATTGCTGACAATCTCGGAGAAGGCGGCATCACCTTTCACGGAAAAACCGAGCCTATCGTGGTCGTCTACGTCAGCGGCAATTTCTTCTCCGCGCTGGATATCAAACCCGTCCTTGGCCGTTTGATTCTTCCCTCCGAAGGTTCTCTCACCACGATGAGTCCCGTGATCGTTCTCAGCTACTCCTGTTGGCAGACGCGCTTCGGAGGTGATCCCGCCATCATCGGCGAAACCGTTCTGTATGACGGCCATCCTGTCACCGTGATCGGCATCACACCCAGGGACTTTCACGGCCTGTACGCCTTGGCGGACATGCAAGCCTATTTGCCTCTGGGCATGCAACAAGTGGATAGCAGCTATCAGCAAGACACCCCCACCAATCGCGCCGACCGTAGCTTTGTGCTCTACGCCCGCCTGGCTCCCGGAATCAGCCTGGCAAAAGCGCAGGCCGCTCTTGATGTCATCGCGAACCGGTTGGCCAAAAATAATCCAAAAACTGAGGAAGGCATGTCCGTGAGCGTCTTCCCGGAGCGTTTCTCTCGGCCCGAACCTGACCCGGACAAAGGCATGCTCAAGATTTCCACGTTGTTTTTGGTCCTGGCGGGCCTCGTCCTGGTTCTGGCCTGCGTAAACGTCGCCAATTTCCTGCTCGTTCGCGCAACCGCGCGCCGCCGCGAAATGGCCATCCGCGCGGCGCTCGGTGGCACTCGTATTCGCCTCATCCGCCAATTGCTCACCGAAAGTATTCTGCTGGCGCTGTGCGGAGGGATTGCCGGGGTCTTTTTCGGGCTCAGCGGCAGCAATGCCCTGGGCTCGATTCATCTAGGCACGACACTTCCCGTGCTGCTGGATTTTCATCTCGATTGGCGCGTCTTCGGCTATGCCTTCGCCGCCGCGCTGGTGACAGGCTTGATCGTCGGGATTGTGCCGGCGCTTCGCGCTTCACACCGCAGCGTGATTGAGGCCATTCGCGATGGCGGCCGCACCATGAGCGGCAGCCGCAGCCGTTTTCGCGCCGTCCTCGTCGTCACACAAGTAGCCGGTTCCCTCATGCTGCTCATCGTCGCTGGTCTCATGATGCGCAGCCTGAATCACATTCAGCATTCCGACCTTGGGTTTGACCCTCACCGCGTGTTGAACCTTTCGCTCGATCCGAACGACATCGGATACGGCAGGCAACAAGGTCTCGAGTTTTACAACCAGCTCCTTGACCGCTTGCGCACAAGTCCCGGCGTCGAATCGGCCAGCGTGGCCTTCTCCGTACCGATGGGCTACTACGGTAATTTTGATTGGGTGGAAGTTCCAGGGTACGAAGTCCCGCCCGGTGGGGCGCAGCCTACCATCGGCATAAATTACGTTACGCCCGATTATTTCCGCACCATGGGCATCTCACTGCTCGAGGGACGGGATTTCAGCAAAGCGGATGTGGAAAGTTCGCAGTGGGTGGCCATCGTCAACGAAGCGATGGCGCGCAAGTTTTGGCCCAACCAAAGCGCGCTCGGCCGTGAATTTCATACGGCCGGCGATCACATCCATGCGCTTCGGGTTGTCGGCGTGGTGAAAAACAGCCGCACCAGTGGGCTCTCCGGCCGCATCCACGAGTTTTTTTATCAGCCCTTTGCCCAGCAATACAGTTCTATTGCCACGCTACAGGTTCGCACCGCGGGCGCGCCAGAAGGCATGGCCAACGCCATCCGCGCCCAGATTGCTGCGCTCGCTCCTTCCATGCCGGCCTTCGATGTACACACCATGTTGCAGGGCCTCTACACGATCAACGGCTTCCTTCTCTATGAACTGGCAGCGGCTCTGGCCGGCATTCTGGGTTCGCTCGGTTTGATCCTGGCAATCGTCGGCGTCTTCGGCGTGATTTCCTTCACTGTCAGCCAGCGCACCAACGAGATTGGCATTCGCATGGCCATGGGAGCGGGCCAGCGCTCGATTCTGCGCATGATTCTTGGCCAAGGCGTCTGGGTTATCGCCGCGGGACTGCTCTCCGGGATTTTGCTGGCGCTGGCAATCTCACGCCTGGTCGGAGATTTCATTTCGGGGGTGAGCCCCTACGATCCGCTGACCTATCTAAGCGTCACTGCGATTCTTGCGGCCGTGGCGTTTTTGGCTTGCTACATCCCAGCGCGACGCGCGACACGGGTCGATCCGGTGGTGGCGTTGAAGTATGAGTAGCACGGAGTAAGTCGTGTGAGTTGCCTGAAGGAGGGGTGATGCGCATACAAAAATGGCTCTACACTTTGCCCCTGCGGCTGCGCTCGCTGTTTCGGCGTAAAGAAGTAGAGCAGGAACTCTCCGACGAACTGCAATATCACGTCGAAGAAAAAGTACGCGAATACATGGCGAGCGGATTGACTCGGGAAGAGGCGCGGCGCAATGTGCGACGGGAATTCGGCGGCGTGGAACAAGCAAAGGAAAGCTGTCGGGATGCGCGTCGCGTCCGCATCCCTGAATTGCTGCTTCAGGACATTCGCTTCGGCCTCCGCATGCTGCGCAAGAATCCCGGATTTACGCTAGTGGCCGCCCTGACGCTGGCCCTCGGCATCGGCGCCAACACAGCTATTTTTTCCGTAGTCTATACGGTCTTGCTGAAAGCTCTTCCCTTTCCCCAGGCGGATCGTCTGGCCATGGTGTACGAGAACGTCCGGCTGCCGAATTATCAGAATGATCGAAACGAGCCATCACCGGGGAATTTCTCGAGTTGGCTCCATCAGAACACATCCTTTGAAGAGATGGCCGCATATCGCAACAGGAGTTTCAACCTGACCGGAACCGGCGAACCATTGCGTTTCGAGGGTGAGCTGGTTTCCGCCGGTTTTTTCTCAACCCTGCGCACCAACGCCGCGCTTGGCCGTGTTTTTACGGCGGATGATGACCGTCCTGGCAATGCGCACGTCGTTGTGATGAGCGACTCGTTCTGGAAAACGCAGTTCGGCTCCGACACCAGAATCCTCGGCAAGAAAATCTTGCTGGACGGCGAGAGCTACGCGATTGTCGGCGTCATGCCGCCGGGATTTCACTTCCCTGATCCCGACGACCAGCTTTGGGTTCCGCTCGCGCTGAGTCCGGCTGATCTGGACAACCGAGGCAGTCACTATCTTCTAATCTTCGCGCGCTTGAAGCCGCGCGTCACGCTCGCACAGTCGCAAGCGGAAATGAATTTGATTGCCAAGCATTTGACGGAACTTTATCCCGACTCGAATTCCGGCCAGACGGTCACGGTTGTACCGCTGCAGGAGGACATCAGCGGACCGGTGCGGCCTGTCCTTCTCACGCTACTAGTGGCCGTAGGTTTGACTTTGCTGATTGTTTGCGCGAATGTGGCAAACCTTCTTCTGGCGCGCGCGTCCGTGCGCCACCGGGAAATCGCGGTGCGCCTGGCTCTTGGCGCCAGCAGAACCAGAATTCTCTCTCAGCTCCTAATCGAAAGCCTTCTCTTGGCAGTGCTCGGATGCGCCGTGGGTCTGCTGCTGGCCGGCTGGGGAGTGGGCGCATTGAAACTTCTCGCTGCCTCGGGCCTCCCTCGCGTCGACGAATTCAGCCTCAGCGGCCCCGTACTCGCCTTCACGCTCGGAATTTCCATTTTCGCTGCGTTTGCCTTTGGGCTGGTACCCGCCCTGCAAGCGGCGCGGGGCAAGTTCCAGGATGCCCTGAAGGCGGGCGCTCGCGAATCAGCAATGGGATCCCGCCTGAGAATGCGCAATTTATTGGTCGTGGTAGAGACCGCATTGGGGGTGATTGTGGTCATTGGAGCGGGACTCATGCTTCGCAGTTTCCTGTTGATCGAGCGAGTCCCTCTGGGATTTCAGCCCCAAGGAGTCCTTAGTTTTCGTGTTATCCCTCGCGGCGAGCGTTATTCCCTGTTGCCTCAGCGAGTCGCATTCTACCAGCAAGCCATTGAACGATTGGACGCGCTCCCGGGCGTACATTCCGCTGCTGCTGTTTCCTTTATTCCCCTGACATTTGCCAGGGGTAGCAAAGGTTTTACCATCGAAGGCCTCACGCCGGCCGCTCCCGGACAAATCCCCATGGCCGGCTATGATGTCGTCACGCCGGGATACTTCGCGACCATGCGTATTCCTTTGCTCGAGGGAAAGGATTTTTCCTGGACGGACTCGACCCAAAGCCAGCCCATCATCGTCATCAATAAGGCCATGGCCGAGACCTATTGGCCGGGTGAAGATCCGCTCGGCAAGCGCATCCGGCAGGGTGGGCCTGCAGACGATGAGTTTCCCTGGCTGACTATCGCAGGTGTCGTGGGAAACGTTCGCGAATTCTCTCCCATGAATCCGCCGCGGCCCACGATGTATTTCCCCATCACGCAGTTCTCCGATCCAGGAGGATTGCTTCGCGATTGGGTCGTAAGAACTTCGGGGGATCCTCTATCTGTGGCCTCGGGAATTCCCGGAGCCATTTGGGACGTGGACAAAGACCTGCCCGTCACGAGACTACAGACGATGGAAGAAGTTCGATCGAAATCCGTTCTGTCTCAGCGGCTGAATTCTTTGCTGTTTGGACTTTTCGCGGCGCTCGCGCTTGTCCTCGCGGCAGTCGGCCTCTACGGAGTGACCTCTTACGGTGCGACGCAGCGAACTCGCGAAATGGGCATTCGTCTCGCTCTCGGCGCGCAGGCGCGCTCCATTCTCTGGTTGTTACTGGGACAAGGCCTTCGCCTGGCGCTCATCGGTGCCGCTCTTGGCGTCGCCGCTTCTTTGGCGTTAACCCGCTATATGTCCCATTTTCTGTTTGGCATTAGCCCGCGGGACCCGCAAACCTTTCTCTTCATCCCGCTGCTCCTCTGCGGCGTTGCCCTTCTCGCGTGCTATCTGCCGGCGCGCCGAGCCCTGCGCGCCGATCCACTCGTTGTTCTTCGTTACGAATAAATTTTCCAACGTTGTCTCGGTGCTAAGCGCCTTTCCCCAACAGGCTCTTCCAGCGTTTCCAAGCTTCCGTTCGGGCTTTGGCATTCCCTTCGCTCGCATCCGGCGCTTCTCCGGCCCGCATGAATCCGTGTCCCGCGCCCTCGTAAGTCACTGGCTCAAACGTCTTCCCTGCTGCTTTCATGTTGGCGATCGCATCCGGAATCATTGCGCCGATGCGTGCGTCATTGCCCGCGAAGAAACCATAGACCGGCGCCTTGATCCGCGCCATGGCGTCCTTATCCGGCGGCGGCCCGTAAAAAACAAATGCCGCGGACAAATCTCCGCGGTTTGTCGCGAAGCGGAATGACTGTCCTCCTCCCCAGCAGAATCCAGTGACAAACAATTTCCCGTTCGAGGCCGGCAATTTCATTCCATAGTCCGCCGCTGCGTTTAGATCCGCAGTCACTTGATCCGGGTTCAGATGGCTTACCGCCTCGTTCGCCTTGCCCTCCGCGAACGCCGAACTTCGCCCTCCGTTCGGCCCCATCCCGGAAAGCAGGTCCGGCGCCACGGCGATGTATCCTGCCTCGGCCAGTTGGTCCGCCAGGTCCTCTACCCAGTCCGTCATCCCGAAAATCTCATGAATCACCAGCACCACGGGGCGCTTGTCCTTCGACTCCGGATAGACAACGTAGGTCTCGACCGATCGCCCATCGTGCTTTACGGTTACCCACTCGCTATGCCGCGGTGATTTCGCCAGCTTTTCTTTCGCCCAATCTTGCCCCGATGCCGTTTGGGCCATCGCCATAATCAATAAAATCAAACAGATACGCTTCATCATTCCCCCTTGTGCCGTACGGCGGCATCAAACAGCGTCAGCCAGTGTTTCTTTCCCTTCCCCGGGCCCGCATCATATATGCTCACACTCTCTTCATCAATCCCCTCGTCGCCAAGCCTTATTGACTCGTGTGCCAGCCCGCTTTCCAGCCCTGGCCTGGGTCTTTTAACCTACCCGGCGGCAGCTACACACAAGAAAATCTTTGCAGGGAACAAAAAGGTTTCAGCTTACGTTCGTCCATATAGCTGAATGGCCAACGAACAAAATCTGATCACTCGCCGCTAGCCGTCAATGTGATAATCGCGGAGGCACTTCTATGCGCTCGCTCTGGCAAGACCTCAACTTCGGTGCTCGACAGCTCCGCAAAAATCCCGGCGCCACCTTCGTCATGATTTTTACGCTCGCGCTGGCCATCGGCGCCGTCACCGCAATTTTCAGCGTTGTCTACGGAGTCTTGCTGCGTCCCCTGCCCTACTCCGATGCGAGCCGTATCATGGCGATATACGAGGTCAACTTCAAGGGCGGGTGGTCGCGTCTTGCGGACCCCAACTTCGACGACTTCCGCGACCAAAATCGCAGCTTCCAGTCGATCGCGAAATACACCGACTACGTCGTGTCGGTTTCAGGCTCGACACAGCCGACGCGTACCCTGGCCGCCAGCGTCTCGCCCGATTTTCTCAAAGTCTTCGGTATCCAGCCGATGTTCGGACGCGACTTCACCGCCGCGGACGCAAGAAAAGGAGCCGGCCCCACTCTCCTCGTCAGCTATGGGTACTGGAGAGAACATCTAGGATCGCTTCAGGACCTCTCGCAAGCTCATCTGAAAATCAATGACTCCGTCTTCTCCGTTATCGGCGTGCTCCCCGCCGAGTTTCGATTTCCGCCAGAAGTGGACCTGTGGCTGCCGGCTGATTTGGAGGGCGAAAACCGAAGCCGGACTTCCCATAACTATTCCGCGGTCGGGCGCCTCCGCGACGGCGTAGAAGTGGCGCAGGCAAATCAAGATATCAGTTCGATAGCGCGCCGCATTCATGCCACTTCCAGCGAACAAAACGACTATCTCCTCAAGGATGGAATAGTCCTCCCGCTCCAGGACTCCATCACGGGAAAGGCGCGCTCCCCGCTGCTTATCTTGCTCGCGGCGGTGGGCTTCCTGCTCCTGGTCGCTTGTGCGAACGTGGCCAACTTGCTCCTCGCGCAAGCGTCGGTAAGAGAGCGCGAGCTCGCCATCCGCAGTGCGTTAGGCGCCGCGCGCGGACGGCTGATCCGTCAATTCCTCACCGAAGCATTCCTGCTTTCGCTGGCGAGCGGAGGCCTCGGCATTTTGGGGGCGCTCGGCGGCGTCGCCGGGTTGGTTGCGATGGCCCCGCAAAATCTCCCTCGCCTGGATAGCGTCTCGATCAATATTCCAGTGCTTGTGTTTGCTTTCCTCCTCTCTGCGGCGGTTGCCGCCGGCCTCGGAGCCTTCACGGCCATACGCGCTACTTCCGGGGACCCGCGTGAAGGCCTCGCCGAAGGTGCGCGTGGACAAGCGGGTTCGCAAAGCAGCCAGCGCGTTGGCCGTTTTATCGTGGCGGCGCAGGTCGCTATCACCTTGGTTCTTGTGATCGGAGCGGGATTGCTCGGTCGCAGCCTCATGAAAGTTCTCGAAGTGAATCCAGGCTTCCGCGTGGACAAAATTGTCGCCATGGACGTCTCTCTTCCGTGGCTGGAGGATCCTAAAGCCAAAGCAGGACAAGCGATTTTCTATTCAAATCTGATTGACCGACTCAAACAAATCCCCGGAGTACGCAAGGTGGGCGCCGCGAGCGTGTTGCCGATGGTGGAAGGCGGCCTTCCTGACGGTATGTTTCTGCTGATGACGCAGAACGAAGTCCCCAAGGACTTTTCCGGTTTTGGCGCGCTGACCCAGCAGAAGGAGCGCATTGGCAATGCCGATTTCTGCGTCGCGACGGATGGATACTTCCAGGCTCTCGGCATTCCGCTGGTTCGAGGGCGAATCTTCGATGAGCACGACGGCCCGGATTCACCTCACGTAGCGGTAATCAGCGAATCCCTGGCCCGCGAACGCTGGCCGAACCAGGATCCCATAGGTCACACGATCGAGTTTGGAAATATGGATGGCGACTTGCGATTGCTTACCATCGTCGGAATTGTGGGTGACATTCACGAATATGGCCTCGATGCGCCTGCGCGCCCCACCGTGTACGTCGATTTATTTCAGCGTCCGCGCTCCGAGATCACAATAACTATGTTGAGCGACGCCGGGACGGGCTCGGTCACCGCCGCGGCACGGGGTATCCTGAAGGACCTCGACCCGGAGATTCCCACCAGGTTCCGGACTTTTTCTCAGGTATATTCCGCCTCGCTCGGCTCCCGTAGATTCAACGTCATTCTCGTCGGATTCTTCGGCATCACTGCGTTTCTCCTTGCGACTGCCGGAGTGTTTGGCGTAATGGTTTATTCCGTCAATCGCCGCACCCGCGAGATCGGTGTGCGTATCGCCCTCGGCGCGGGCCCGGGCGACGTTCTCGGCATGGTTTTGGGCCAGGGTTTGCGCACGATTCTCATCGGTGTTGGCATTGGAATTGCCGCCTCATTGGGATTGACGCGCACCATGGAGTCGCTCCTCTTCGGCGTAACGACCACCGATCCGCTTACTTTCGGCGGTGTGACTCTGCTCCTCGTCGCCGCGGGGTTGTTGGCGTGTTACATTCCCGCGCGCCGCGCAGTGCGCGTAGACCCCATCGTCGCGCTCCGCTACGAATAATCGAGTTGCGGAAGAGGTTCGCTCCGCCACCAGTTTCAGCCCTTGTGATGTTTTAAATTTTTCTTGCGTACGCGCCTCGTTTCCAAGAGACTGTGCCCCTGTTTCAAGTCTTTCGGAGGCGATATGACCCGGCCGCGCACCTTCGTAATTCTTCTCGCGCTGTCTATTCTTCTTCCTGCGTTCGCGCTTCCTCCGCAAGTGCCGACGCCGCCTAAAACGGCGCCGGATCCAGCGCTGCCCGAAGCAAAGCCCGCCGTCGCCGCTCCAATTCCCGTCGCCCACCCGCTCGAGAAAGCCGACGTCGAAGCATTTTTCGACGGCCTGGTCCCGCTTCAGATGGAGCGCAGCGACGTCGCCGGCGCCACAGTTCTCGTCGTGAAGGATGGTCAGGAAATTCTGAAAAAAGGCTACGGCTACTCCGACGTGACGAAAAAATCCCCTGTCGATCCAGCGACCACCATGTTTCGCCTAGCCTCTATCTCGAAACTTTTTACCTGGGTTTCCGTCATGCAGCTCGCCGAGCAAGGCAAGCTGGATATAGATGCGGACGTCAATAAATACCTCGATTTCCAGATCGCTCCCGCTTTTGGAAAACCCGTCACGTTGCGCAATCTCATGACCCACACCGGCGGATTTGAGGAGGTCCTCCACGACATCATTTACACCGACCCCAAGAAAACAACATCCTTACGAGACTTCCTGATCGCCAATCAACCTCACGGGATGTATCCCCCGGGCGAGATCCCGGCTTACTCGAATTACGGGGTGGGCCTCGCCGGTTACATCGTCCAACGCGTCAGCGTCGAACCCTTCGAGCAATACGTCTCCGAACATATCTTCCAACCGCTCGGCATGCGGCACTCGAGCTTCAATGAGCCAATGACCAGCGAACTCTCCCCGTTTGTCTCCGAAGGCTACCGCAGCTCGACCGAGAAGCCGGCGATTGGTTTTGAAGTGTTCAACCCGGCCCCGGCCGGCGGCATCTCTTCCTCCGCGGGCGATATGGAGAGGTTTGCTTTAGCTCTTCTAAACGGCGGCGAGCTGGATGGCCATCGCATCCTCAAAACCGAAACCCGCGACGCCATGTGGACGCCGCAATTCCAGGCTTCCAATCAGCTGCCCCCGATTTGCATGGGCTTCTACCAAACATGGCGGAACAATCTCCATTTCATCGGTCACGACGGCGATTTAGTTGCTTTCCATAGCATGTTCGTGCTCGAACCTACCCAGAAACTCGTTCTCTTTGTCTCCTACAATTCCGCGGGATCCGCTTCCAAGAATCGCGCTGAACTTCTTGACGGCTTCTCCGACCGCTACTTCCCTGCTTACACCCCGCCTGCATCTCAGACTTTTCCACTCGCTCAGCTCAAGGACATCGCCGGCAATTTCCAGTCCACTCGGCGCGCCGATAGCACCAAGCTCGCTATCGGAAACCCATCCGGACAGGCCACCGCCAGAGTTGACAAAGACGGCGTTCTCACCGTCGACGTCGCCAAGGACTTGCGTGGCCACACACGCAAATGGAAGCCAATTGGCAAGGACCTCTGGCAGGACGAGAACGATCAGGCGCGCATCTTCGCCATTCGAGATTCTTCGGGCAGAATTGTCCGCGTCGCCGTCAATTTTCCGGGAGTGCAGCTCCAGCGAGTTTCCTGGTACGAGAACAAGACTTTCCTGGGAGTGTCTCTAACGATTTGCATTCTTACGCTGCTCTTGGTCGTCCTCGCCAGCTTGGTCCGTCTGGGCAGGAAACTCTTTTTCCGGGATCGGCCGCCTTTCCAGCCTCAGCCCGGAACGCTTTGGGTCACCATCGGTCCGCGGCTGGCCGCGTTTACCTGGATTATTGTGGCCATCTGGCTAGGGGCTTTGGCGTCAAGCCTTCAACGTTCCGACTTGCCCTCGTTCCCCACAATCGTGCGCTACTTTTGGCTGATTAACTGGTTTTCAGTCCTTGCGGCCTTCTTCAGCATCTTCGCGCTCATCGCGGGAATCCGAATCTGGCTGCGCGCCGACGTTCGCACCATCTCGCGAATAAAATTCTCGTTGGTGGCTGCCGCCTGCGTCTTTCTAACGTGGTATTCCATCCACTGGAACCTGATCGGCCCTGTCCACCGCTTTTGACCCAAAGCTAACCGCTGTGGCACGCCACGACGTGACTGTTCTTGTGGGTTGCCTCGTCATGGTAACCGCAAACCTCGAGGGGTCGCGCGGCACAATGCTCTGAGCTTCGGCCCGCTTTCAGCAAACGGATAGGATTTTCACGAGGCACGAGCCAGGAGTCACACGCCCCGGGTCACCACTCACCCAGTTCATTCCCTCAAAATCCGCGCTCCTCCTAAATCTCCCAGCCCTTCCGTCTCTCGGGACTGATCAACTTCTGCGCCGCATCCGAGTTTGGCACCTTCATCCCCGCGCGATCCCAATGCAGCCGTTCACCTGTCATGGTCGCGACGTTGCCGAGCAGCAACGTCTCGGTCACCACTCCGGTAAACTCAAAATTCGCGCCCGGCTTCGTTTTGTCGCCCTTACAAGCATTCAGCCATTCCCGCTCATTCCCCGGCGACCGCGGCAGCGTCTTGGGAGGCTGAACAAACGCGTCCATTTTGCTTTGCGGAATCAGGTGCGGATTTGAACCGTTAAATCCACACAAGATTTTTCCATGGTCGCCCACGAACAGCAGCCCTTCGCCTTCTTCATCTTCATGCGTCAACGTCTTCCCGTCCTCCAGCTCATCCGGCCGCGGCGGCTTTAGTCCTCCGTCGTACCAGTTGAATTTCACCGCGGGCATATTTCCCCGCGCCGGAAAGTTGTAGCGCACAATCGACGCCATTGGATAGGTCTCCGCATACCGGTCCGTCGAACTTGCTTCCACCGTCTCAGGCGCCTCCAGCTTCAGCACGCGGAAAATCGTGTCGTAGCTGTACGAGCCCATGTCGCCCAGCGCCCCGCAACCAAAATCGCTCCAGCCGCGCCATACGAACGGCAAATACTCTTCGTTGTAAGGTCGCGCTTCCGCGGGGCCGAGCCACAAGTCCCAATCCAGTCCATCTGGAACTTTCTGCGAGTCTCTTGGCCGCTCGACTCCCTGCGGCCAAAACGGCCGGTTCGACCAGTTGTACACTTTCCTCACCGGGCCGATCGTTCCCGTCCAAATCCATTCGCACAGAAGCCGCGTCGCTTCCGATGCTTGGTTCCCAACCGCGATCTGCGTTGCCACCCCGGTTTCGCGCGCGACCTCCGCCATTCGACGCGCTTCGAAAATCGTGTGCGTCAACGGCTTCTGGCAGAAAACGTGTTTCCCTTTCTTCATGGCTGCAATCGAAACCGCCGCGTGCAGATTGTCCGTCGTGCAAACCACCACTGCGTCCACATCCTTTTGTTTCTCCAGCAGTTCGCGGAAATCCGTGTACGCCGCGCAGCCTTTGTAGTTTCCTGATCGCGTCTGCGTCGCGTAGAGCCCGTCCACAATCTTCTGGCAAGGTTCCCGTCCCGCGATCCCGCTCGTCACCCGAAGCGAGTGCGTCAACTGAATCGGCTGGTCCGGGCTGAGCCAGTCCCACCCGCTGTCCACTCCCAGCAATTTCTGAACAGACTTGCAGAACTCGTGCGTATCCCATTGCGGATAATTTGACGCGCTCTTGTTCACGTCGCACACCGCCACGCCCTGCACGTCCGGCTCCTTCAAGAAGTGCAGCATCACGCGCAATCCCTGCGCCCCAACGCCGATAAATGCAATGTTCACCTTGTCGCTCGGTGGCACATATCCCGGCCCGCCCAACACTCGTCGCGGCACAATCGTAAATCCAGCCGCCGCGGCAGCGGTCTTCCCCAAGAACTCTCTTCGCGAAACTCCGCTTTTCATCGCGCGGTTCCCTTCTCCGGCGCCTTCGCCGTTCTCCGCGTCAACGCGCTTTGTTGCCTCATTCAATCGTTTCAACTCTCTCATTTTTCACCTCGCCGCCGAAATTCTACCTCTCCCACCACCAGTTGTCATCCGCATCGAAGAGTCGCGTCGCTGACGGCTCGACGCGCTTCCTCCGGCCGATACGGCGTAAAATGCTCAGCGATCACCTTCTGTCCGGTCACGCTGCAATCTTGGAGGATCGTGCAAAAACTCCGGCGGAATAGGCAAGCGTCCGAGGCGTCAGCGCACTACACTTCTAACCGTTGATTCTGGCAGTTTGAAATCATCGCCGAAAGTCGGCGTGGAGCGATTCGAAGGCTACCGTTCGACACCTCTGAAGGAGAAACGATGCAGAAGCGCAAACTTGGAAAAAGCAATTTGGAAGTTTCGGCTATCGGCCTGGGTTGCATGGGAATGAGCTTTTCCTACGGCCCTCCTAAAGACAAAAAAGAGATGACCAACCTTCTTCATGCCGCAGTGGATCGCGGCATCACGTTCTTTGACACCGCGGAGGTCTACGGCCCATTCCTCAACGAAGAGCTGGTGGGCGAAGCCCTCGCTCCGTTCCGCGGGAAAGTCGTGATCGCCACCAAATTCGGGTTTGATCTCAGCGGTGGCGACCATCGGCCGGGCACTGCAGGCGTTAATAGCCGCCCCGAGCACCTCAAGCAGGCGGTCGAAGGGTCCCTTAAGCGCCTCAAGTTGGAAACAATCGACTTGCTCTATCAGCATCGCGTTGATCCAAATGTGCCAATCGAAGACGTCGCCGGCGCGGTGAAGGAACTGATTCAAGCGGGCAAGGTCAAGCACTTCGGGATGTCCGAGGCAGGCGCAAAGACGATTCGCCGCGCGCACGCTGTCCAGCCGCTTACCGCCCTGCAGAGCGAATACTCGCTGTGGTGGAGGAAGCCCGAAGCTGAAATTATTCCCACCCTCGAGGAACTCGGAATCGGATTCGTTCCCTATAGCCCGCTGGGCAAGGGCTTCCTGACGGGCGCGATCAAAGAAGATGCGAAGTTCGCCAGCACCGACTTCCGCAGCACTCTCCCTCGCTTTGCGCCGGATGCGCTGAAAGCGAACCAGGCAGTAATTGACCTCCTCGGCAGGATCGGCCAGCGCAAGAAAGCGACTCCTGCTCAGATCGCACTCGCCTGGCTGCTCGCTCAAAAACCGTGGATGTCTCCGATCCCCGGAACGACAAAGCTGAACCGCCTCGAAGAGAACATTGGCGCTGTATCAATCCAATTGACTGCTGACGACCTGCGAGACATCGATGCTGCCTCATCAAGTATCACCATCGAAGGCGCCCGCTACCCGGAACGCCTGGAAAGAATGACCGGTCTCTAAGCAACATCCTTGAAGCGGTCTTCGCGTCCACTGGACGCGGTGTCTTTGTTTATCTGTACGTCCACAATGACACCATTGGTCACCAGCAGGCATGTAACGAAGCGGGGCGGCTTCTTCTGCACTTCGACAATTCCCTTTACCCGGCCCGGCCTGCTGCTTCACTCCCTTGTGTAAACTCGTACTTGTCCCTGAGCTGGTAATGTGTTTTGGGATTCGTCGGGCCGCTTTCTCCTTAGACGCGAGGCAACTCATGACGACACTGCACAGCGAACTTCTCGGTGAGTTTCAAACCTATGCCCAGAACGCCAGTTCGGCTCACGCTCTCATGGAGCACATCGCCATTCACCTTCACGAGAAAATGACACGCTACAACTGGACCGGCTTTTATCTCGTCGATCCCGCCGACTCCAATTTCCTCATCGTTGGTCCATACGCCGGAAGCTTCACACCCAACACTCGCATCCCTCTTGATCGTGGCCTGTGCGGCGCGGCCGCCACCAGCGGCCAAGTCATTGTCGTGCAAGACGTCTCCAAGGACCCACGCTACCTTGCCGGCGCCACCACCCTGGTCAAATCAGAAATCGTGGTCCCCATCTTGGCCGACAAGAAACTCGCCGCCGAACTCAATATCGAAAGCTATTTCGCAGGCACGTTCACCAAACCCGAACAAGATTTCGTTGAGTCTTGCGCCGCCGTGGTTGCCAACTTCATGCGGAAGGTATAGTCGTCCAGATTCCCTGCACGTCCGCCAGCCACACGGAAACCCTCCCGGTTCTAGAACGTCTAGCCTCTTTGGCCCACTCCGTGCCGCTCCTGCAGTCCAATTGCTTCCCCGTACCTCGCCGCGTATGATTGTCGGTTCATGCTCGCGGCTCGGCCTAATCTGTCAATGACTCGCGCTCTCTCCCGCTTCCTCATTCTTCCAGTCTTGCTCTTCATCGCCTTGCCGGCGTTCTACCCCGCCCGCGCGCAAGCTCCCACAACCACGGAAATCCTGCCCCTCAGCCAGGTACGCCCCGGCATGCAAGGCTACGCCTACACCATTTTCGCCGGCGACCAGGTGGAAAAATTCGATCTTGAAGTGATCGGCATCATGCCCAATTTTCTCGGCCCCAAGCAATCCATCATTCTCGTCCAGCTCAAAGGCCCCAAAGTCGAGCACACCGGCGTCGTCGCCGGCATGAGCGGCAGCCCCGTCTATCTCGATGGCAAACTCGCCGGCGCCCTTTCTCTCAAGCTAGGGGTCTTCACCAAGGAGCCCATCGGCGGTGTCACCCCGATCGAAGACGTCCTTCGTCCACAACCGCAACTTTCCACTGAATCCGTTCCATACCAACCGACTGCCCCGCAGCTTCCCCTCCCCCAATACGCAGCCGCCAACGCCAGCCTGCCCACTGGCTCGGCTCTCGAACCCATCGAAACTCCTCTTGTTTTCTCCGGCTATCAGCCCGAAGCTCTTCGCCAATTCGCTCCTCAGCTCCAGAGCTACGGCTTCGTCGCCGCACAAGGTGGCACGGCCGCTCCCAAACCCGACGACGGTCATCTTGTCCCTGGAGACATGGCGGGAATGGTTCTAGTGCAGGGGGACACGTCTATCAGCTCAGCCTGCACCGTAACTGCAGTTCGCTCCAATCAGGTCTATCTCTGCGGTCACCCCTTCCTCAGCCTCGGCGACGTACAATTTCCCATGGCTCGCACCGAGGTCGTCACCACTCTTTCCTCCGAACTCGCCTCCACCAAAATCATCAACGTCGGCGGCTCCATCGGCACCATCACCGGCGACCATCTCACCGCCGTTACCGGCAAGCTCGGCCCTCCTCCGCCGATGATTCCCCTCGACCTCACGCTCATCTCCGGCGGCGCTGAGAAGAAACTTCACTTCGAAATGGTGAATCATCCCAAACTCACTCCGCTGCTCATGGGCCTCACGGTTTTCAACGGCCTCACGCAAAACTCGCTCTATGGCGAAGGCACCACTCTTCATCTCTCCGGCGAAATCGCGGTTCACGGTCACGCGCCTGTCCAAATGGAAAGCACTTTCGCTCCCGGCGATGCCTTCTCTCCCGACGGCGTCCCCATCGCCCTCTCCATTCAAAGCGTGTTTTCGCGTCTTTTCAGCAACACCCAGGAAGCTCCCGTCTTCGACCGCATCCGTTTCCGCGTCGAAAGCGTCCCCGGCCGCGATTCTTTCTCGATCGAAAGCGCCTGGCTTGAAAAGGGAGAAGCTGCACCCGGCGAAACTCTCCGCGTTCGCGTCCTGCTTCGCCCCTATCGCGGCCCATCCCGCGTGGAAGAAGTCACCGTGCGAGTCCCCGACCAGGTCTCCCGCGGCACCACTCTCCGCGTACTCGTAACCGACGGCGATCTTCTCAACCGCGCCTCTCGCGGCTTTTCTTTCGCTGGCGCCGGCGGCAGCCCGGGCGGCCTCGATCAGCTCATTTCCATCCTCAATCGCGAGCGCCGCAACGACCGCCTCTACGTCGGCCTTTTCGCACCCTCTCCCACCATCCTCTGGGACGACAAAGAACTTCCTAACGTCCCGCTTGACCAGATCAATGTTCTCGATGGCCGCCCCGCGCCCGGCAGCGTCCAGATTCTGCGCGAATCTCTCGCCTCCGAGTCTTCCATCCCGCTCGGCGGGCCTGTTACAGGGATTATTTCTCTCAATCTTCCCATCCGGTGACCATCCACATGCCAAAGCGCTTGCCATCCTCGCTTCGTTCTTCTCAACTCCCACTGTTCTTGATCTTCCTCTGCGTCCTTTGCCTCCTTCCGTCTCCGCTTCTCGCTGAGCATACCCGCCACTGGCTCCAAACGACTTACGAAGAGTTTCTCAAAGGCGCCGCCCATGGCATCGCCGTCCGCAGTGACGGCCGTCTGGAGCTCGCTCCCAAGTTCACGCTACTCGCCGACGCGGACGCTTCCTATCTCTGGTCGCTTCGCCTCGATGCAAAAGGCGCTCTCTACGCTGCGGGAGGCTCCCCCGCTAAGGTTTTTCGATTCGACGAAAATGGCAAACCAACTACCGTTTTCGATTCCGCCGATCTCGTAGCGCAATCCATCGCCTTCGATTCCAAGGGTCTTCTCTACGTCGCTACTTCTCCCGACGGCAAGGTCTATCGACTCTCCTCCACCGGAGTGAAGTCCGTTTTCTTCGATCCCAAAACAAAATATATCTGGGACATCGCCTTCGGCTCCGACGGCGTTCTTTATGTAGCCACCGGCGACAAAGGCCAGATCTTCGCCGTCTCGCCTGAAGGCAAAAGCCAGCTCTTCTACGACAGCGACGAAGCCCACATCCGTGTTCTGGCATTCGATTCGAACAGGAACCTCCTCGCAGGCACGGAACCCAACGGCCGCGTCCTCCGCATAACTCGCCCCGATGCCTCATCCGCGCGCAAGGAAAAGGTTTCCGCTGCTGCCGCAGAAGGCTTTGTCCTTTACGAAACCGCCAAGCGCGAAGTCACTTCATTAGCCGTCGCTCCCGATGGTTCGATTTATGTCGCCGCCATCGGCGAGAAACAGCGGACTATTGTTCCAGCCACCACAATCGTCACTTCCCCTCAGGGCACCGCTACGATCACCAGCGGCGGTGTAGTAGGTGTCGCACCGGGCGCAGCTCAGCAGCAACAGCAGACTCCCTTTCTTGCTTTCCCTTCGCTGCTCTCCAGCAGCATCTATCGCATCGCCCCGGATGGCGCTCCCGATGAACTCTGGAGCTCCCGCGATGACTTGGTTTATTCGCTTGGCCTCGCCCCCGATGGCCGCGTCCTGGCCGGCACTGGCAACAATGGCGCTCTACTGGCCATCGATGGCCACGGCGTTTTCGCACAACTTGCGAAAGCAGGCTCCGCGCAAATCACGGGCATTGCTCGCAACTCTGAAGGCAAAATCTTCCTTTGTACGGCAAATCCTGGAAAGGTTTTCTCCGTCGGCCCGGAATTCGAGCCCGAGGGTACCTACGAATCGCACTCCTTTGACGCCCGTCTCTTCTCCCAGTGGGGAAGTCTCGATTGGTGGGGTCCGCCGCCGTCAGCCACCTCCCCAAAGGCCGCATCGTCCTCTGCCGCTCCGCGTCTTGAATTTTACGTTCGCTCGGGCAATACGGAGGATCCCGGCAAGGAATGGTCCCGGTGGTTCGGCCCTTATTCGAAGCCGGGCAGCGCCGTCGAGGCCCCCAGCGCCCGCTTTTTTCAATGGAAAGCTGTCATCCACGATGGCCGTCCCGGCGACGGCATCAACTGGGTCAACCTCGCCTATCTGCCGCGCAATGTCGCTCCCGTCATCGACGCCATCTTGCTGCAGGATCCGGGCGTGCGCACTCAAGGCGCCACCATTCTTTCCACGGGACAATCTCCCAGCGTCGCTTTGAAGACTCCCCCCGCTCCAAACACCACGGGCATTTTCATCTCACAGAACATCACGCCCGCGAAATTCGAACAGCCTCCGCAGGGTTTTCGCGAAAAAGGGTACCAATCCGTTCTTTGGAGCGCCCACGACGACAACGACGATGATTTGCATTTCTCCGTCTACTATCGCGGCGAAAACGAACACGAGTGGAAACTGCTGAAAGACAAACTCGACCAGAAATTCTTTTCCTGGGACACCACTGCGCTTCCAGACGGCGCCTACTATCTCAAAATTGCCGCTTCCGACGCCCCTTCGAATCCCCCGGCGGTCGCTCTACATGTCGAACGCGAAAGCGACCGCTTCCTGGTTGACAACACGCCGCCCGCGATCGAGCACCTTGAAGCCTCCCTGGCATTGACGCCTCAGAAGGGGGGCAGTCTCACCTCGGCAACTGCTCTCGTCAAATTCATCGCGCGCGACGCGACCAGCAACATTGATCGCGCCCAATACAGCGTCGATGGTGGCGACTGGGTTCTCCTCGCCCCAATCGGCAACGTGAGCGACGCTCTCGAAGAGCGCTACGAATTTCCCATCGCCGCCGGACTTACTCCTGGCGAACACACTATCGCCGTCCGGGCCTACGACACGTTCGAAAACGTCGGCAGCGCCAAAACGATTCTCTTCGTTCCGGCCGTCAAACGTTAGTTTTTTGGATTCTCATGCTCCACAGGAGGCGGCCCGCATGAGAGGCCCAGTTTGTCAGGGCGATCTAATTCCGTGGCATCGAACTTCCAAGCTCTAAATTCCAAACCCGGCTCTTAGTTCGCCTGCCGCTCTTGCATCGGCGGCGTACTGAACTTCACAATTTCCGCTCCGAATCCGATTCGCCCGTCCCCGTACGCTTCATTGCGCACGTGCACCACTCGCGCCGTGCACTGCATCTCTTCGGTTTGATTTCCCGTCACTTCTCCGGGCATCTTCAGCGTCACTTCGATCGGCATCCCCACCTGCAGCGGTGCCGACGACGCAAAATAAAATCCACCCCGCGAGATATTCAGCGCTTCGGTGAAATGATCGCTCTTGTCCGCCGTAACCCCCGTGGAACGAAATCGCAAGGGGACGCGGAAATTGTGACGGGTTAATTGTCTGCGTTCTTGCGTCTGCATTTCGCCCTCCTCCGGGGCGAGGAAGTTCGCGACGCAGCCTTCGCGCCGCTTGAGTAGGTGTAGAAGAGCCTAGCAGACCTGAGTTGCGGGTCAAGCATCAATCCATAGTACTAGAAGTACTCGAAATCCCCTCCAACCATCCGCCCGGAGATCAGCTCCATTCTGAGCCACTTCTTGAGCCTGGGCCACTCTTCTAGCTCAAGGGAGGGCTTGCAAAGTCGAGTGGCTTGCTCCAGACTGCACCCTTCAAATGACCCATTTCTGAATTGCTGCCCTATCTGAAGGAGGACCTTATGTTCGCCGGTATGTCTCCTCTCACCCTCGTTCACGTCCTTATCAGCTTGATTGGCATCCTTACGGGCTTAATTGCGGTCTTCGGCATGATTGCCGGAAAACGCCTGGACGGCTGGAACGCCATCTTTCTGACCACGACCGCGCTCACCAGCATCACCGGCTTTTTCTTTCCGTTCCACAAGGTGACTCCCGGGATCATTCTCGGCGTCATCTCGCTGGTCGTGCTCGCCGTCGCCATTCCAGCACGATACGTCAAGCACCTCGACGGCGGCTGGCGCAAGATTTATGCCTTCACTGCCTCCCTCGCTCTCTATCTCAACGTTTTCGTCCTGATTGCGCAGCTCTTCCTCAAGGTGCCCTCCCTGCATGCACTCGCTCCCACTGGTTCCGAGTCGCCATTCCTGGTTTCCCAATGCGTCGTTTTGGCCCTCTTCTTCGTCTTGACCGTCGCCGCAGCGCTAAAGTTCCGACCCGAAGCCGCACAAGCCTCTTAATGGTCGAACATTCGAGTACCTCGTAGTTCGCCGGATCAACCGGAGAGATCGTCGCAATTCTTTGGGACTACGGCTTAGCAGCCAGTTTGTCCAATAGTTCGTACTGTGCCCGTTGCGCGTCTTTCTCTGCCGCAGGCTTCGCCGCCAGATGCATCACTTCGTAGCCACCCTTTGCCATGTAACGCGGCCACTCCGGCAGTCCCGCTCCATTCGGATTCCCAGTTTTTGCGAAGTTCGTCCAGTACGAACCCATCCGCTCGGATAATTCGAAGTCCTCGGGACGCCACGGCAGGTTTTTCGATTTCAGCATTTCGAAGACGAATTCGATCTCCGCCGAATGATAGGCGCCCCGGGAAACACCGGGCGTCCCATCTGCCGTCACGGCGGGCGGCGGCGCGTCGTCAAATTCATAACGGTAGACGGCGGCATCGCCTGCCTTCTCCTGCATCTCCAGCCATTTCCAGGTCCCATAGCCGATGAAGTTCGCCGTCGCAAGCAAGCTCGCAGAGGTCTTCACCTGTTCCTCCGTTTCACCGGGAAAACGCTTCAACACTTCTGCCGCCTTATCTCCAAAGGTCTGCTCGATTTTCTTCACGTAGTTTTCTTTCGTCGGCTCCTCTTTTCCGAAAAACTGATGGTAGTTGCCTTCATCGTGATTCCATCCCGCCAGCAGGGCCACGTGCGCCTGTTTGCCCTGCGCATAAATCTCGGATGGACTTTCGGGGAAAAAATAGCCATCGATATTCGGGCCGAATCGAAACGAATTTCTGTCCTTCATCGCTGCATCGAGCAATTGTTGCGCGCCCACCCCGCGCAGCTTCTCCAGTGTGTCCGCTCCGATCGTTTCCCCGAACTTGGCCCCATCCTGTTCGCTTTGCGCGAGCGGTTTCGCGGTCAGCGTCCTTCCAAAAAACGCTCCGCTTTCCCCGATCGCCCGGTGGATCAGCCCCTTCGAAACGGGAGACGCCATCAGCGCGCTCACCGAAAACGATCCCGCCGATTCGCCAAAAATCGTCACGTCCCCCGGATCCCCGCCGAACCCGGCAATGTTGTGGCGCACCCATTCCAACGCAGCGGCCTGGTCCAGCAGCCCATAATTTCCGGACGCGTGGTGCGGCGATTCCTTGGTCAACTCCGCATGCGAGAAAAACCCGAATATTCCCAGGCGATAGTTCATGCTCACGACCACGACACCTTTTCGCGCCAGTTGCTCGCCATCCTGCCGCGGCTCGGACGTCGCCCCCGCCTGGAATCCGCCTCCATAAATCCACACCATCACAGGCAGTTTCGCCTCAGCCGACGCCTTCGGCGTCCACACATTCAGATACAGGCAATCTTCGCTCGTCCCCGCATCGCGAAACACCATGTCCCCAAACACATTCCCCTGCATACAGCGCGCGCCAAACTCCGTCGCTTTCCGCACGCCCTCCCACTTCGCCACGGGCTGCGGTTCTTTCCATCGCAGCGCGCCAACTGGCGGAGCTGCGTACGGAATCCCCTTGAAGATTTGTACCTTTCCATCATGGTTAGTCGAACCCTCCACCGTTCCGGCTTCCGTGCGCACCTGCTGTGCCGCCGCTACGTCTGCTCCGGCCAGCATCGCCACTAGAACCAACGCGTACGTCGCCATTCCAAAACGTCTCATGTGAAATTCCATAAGCTCCCCTCGCTTCACTTTTTTCCCCACTGCCGAAAGCCAGAAGATAGTACCTCCCAATCGCACCTTCGAACAGGCCGCACTCTCTTAATTTTTTTGGTTCTCGCTATTCGCACTTTTCTAGCACACGCAAGTTTCATGCTCGGCCACTTTGGCCTGCTCACGCTCTTGCAATCCGCCGCCCGGCCCGTTCGGGACGCCCTCTCAGTATGCAATAATGCTTTTTCGCTTCGGCCTTCGTGCGGCGTAGCGCGATCGTCGCGAAGCCTCGACCCCATGAGCTCAACACCGCAAGTTGAATCCCCGCTCTATCAGCCGCCCACTTGGGAGACCATTTGCGAAGCTCACGCGCGCATTGCGCCGCGCATCCACCGCACACCAGTGTTGACGTCTCAGTCCCTCGACGACATTGTCGGCGCGCGCCTTTTCTTCAAATGTGAAAACTTTCAAAAAACCGGCTCGTTCAAGATTCGTGGAGCCGCGAACGCCATCCTCTCCCTCAGCGAGGCTGAAGCCGCGCACGGGATCGTCACGCCGTCCAGCGGGAATCACGGCGCAGCGGTCGCCTGCGCCGCCGCATGGCGCGGCGTTCCCGCTTACATCGTCATGCCCAGGAATGCGCCAAAAGTAAAATGCCGCGCCGTGGAAAGCTACGGGGGGCGCATCACTTTTTCCGAGCCGACCATCTCTTCCCGTCAGGAAACTTCCGCCCGTGTCCAGGCGGAAACCGGCGCCATTCTCATCCATCCCTATGACAACGATCGCATCATTGCGGGACAGGCGAGCGCTGCGAAGGAACTGCTTGAGGAAATTCCGGATATCGACGCCGTCTTCGCTCCCGTCAGCGGAGGCGGCTTGCTCAGCGGCTCCTGCCTCGGCGCGAAAGGCATCCGTGCGGATGTCAGGATGTTTGGCTGCGAACCCGAACGTGCTGACGACGCATTCCGCTCGCTCACGACCGGCACTCTTCAATCCCTCGATTCCAGCGATACTATCGCCGATGGCCTTCGCGCTTCCCTCGCCCCGCGCACGTTCGAAATCCTCCGCCGCTGCCTTGATCGCGTCCTCCTGGTCAGTGAAGAAGAAATCATCGCCGCGATGCGCCTCGTCTGGGAGCGAATGAAAATCATCATCGAACCAAGCAGCGCCGTGGCCATCGCTCCGCTTCTTCGCTCCGCTGCCGTCACGAGCCTCAACCTGCCGGCACGTTCGGATGCTGCTGCGCCCAAGCTCGGCGTCATATTCTCCGGCGGCAATGTGGACTTCTCTGCCCTTCCTTTCTAGCTCATCGCATGCTCATCCGGCGGATATACCCTTCTCCCGTTTCGGGCCCTCGACAGAAGCAATCTCCTATTGAGTCCATTCCCATCAACCAAGCATCCTGCTATTATTTCCTGATATCCAACATTTGTAGCGCAAAAGCCGAACGGAGAACTTCGGCGGGGCCCCAGGTCGAGGAGAGGACCTTGGATTTCCACCCCGCTTTCTTGAAAGGCAGGAAATTGCTGTTTCGCGGACCCTGCGCATCCACCCTTGCACTTTCGCTCTGCGGTTATGGCTACCCCTATCCGTGCTACTACCCCGGCTATAGCTTTGGCCTCTATTCCGGCTTTGGCTGGTGGGGGCCGCGTTTCTACGGCCACGGCTTCTACGGCCATCGCGGTTTCCGGCGCTACTGATTGTGCGGAAAAACTCATCCTGAAAAAACGGGCGTTCCGGCAAGGCCGTGACGCCTTTTTCCGATACGCGTAAGACCAGCGATGATTTGCAGATCACATCGGAAAGGTGTGCGAGGCGTGGCCGGGGCGGTTTAGCCTTACTCTCCAGGCCGGAAAATTGTTCTCGTCTTCAGCGCAACAAAAAGGCAGTCCCTGGGTTTGAAAGCAGTTAAGCAGCTGGAGCGTGCCGGTCAAGCGGCAACGGGGAACTTCGCGAGCCGGTGTCAGGAATAAAAGACGGGCGGTTGTGGTCAGGTAAGACGGAGCACCAGGAATTCCCGGGTTCAGGACGAGTCAGGGGTGCGGTCAGGAATGCTCTGCGGCGTTTATTTCTACGCAAGCGCAGCGGGCTTCCTCGGAAAGGACCGAACGGGTCTGTGATAACTTCTCCGTTAGATTCTCTGGAGAATATGTTTTCAGGCCCGGCTCCTGGCAAAGCAACCTATTCGTGGAAAAACTAATCTCTCATGGTAAGGTTGCTCTCCCGGACCGATCGCAGTTCCTGAAATTGCAGTGCACACCAAATTTGCAGTGTGGGCGGATCATGAAAACCAACTCGCTGATCGTTCGCAGTCTGACTTTGTCTATCGCCGTCGCAATACTGTTCCCTGCCGCGCGCGCTTCGGCGCAAGCCGCGTCGCAGAGTGCCGCGGCAGCCTCGCAAGCTCCGTTTGTTCCCGCGCGCATCACGCAAGCGATCGATGAAACGCAACTGGTCCGCCTCAAGGGCAACGTGCATCCGCTCGCTCGCCCCGAATTTGATCGCGGCATCGTGCCCGATGGCACGCCGATGAACCGCATGCTATTGCTATTGCAACGCAGCCCTGAGCAGGAGGCAGCGCTGCAACAACTGATGACGGAGCAAATGAGCAAGGACTCTCCAAACTTTCACAAGTGGCTGACGCCCGCGCAATTTGGCGCGCAGTTTGGGCCCTCGGATGCCGATGTTCAAATCGTTACAGATTGGCTGAGTTCACACGGATTCCATGACATCAAGGTGGGAACCGGGCGCGTTACGATTGAGTTTTCCGGCAGCGTTGGTTTGGTGCGAAACACCTTCCAAACGGAAATTCATCATTTTTTCGTGAATGGTGAAATGCGTCAGGCCAACGTCAGCGACCCCCAAATCCCTGCCGCGCTGACTCCGGTGCTCAAGGGAATCGTTTCGCTGCACAATTTCCCGAAGCAATCCATGCGACATACGGTCGGCGCATTCACGCGCACGGCTGATGGCCGCATGATTTCCCAATTGACCGGCAGCACAAACCAATTCTTCGCCGTGGGTCCCGCGGACTTCGCCAAGATCTACAACGCTCCGACGGGCCTCGACGGCACCGGAACGAAGATTGCCATCGTCGGATTTTCCGATATCAACATCCAGGATGTCCGGGATTTCCGCACTCTCTTCGGATTGTCGGCCAACGACCCCTTCATCGTCCACAACGGCCCGGCCCCAGGAATCAATGGTGAAGAGGGAGAGGCCGATTTGGACGTGGAGTGGTCCGGCGCCGCCGCTCCTGGTGCCGAGATTGATTTTGTGACCTCGGAAGACACTCTTACCACCGGCGGCTTGGAATTGTCTGCGCTCTATGTCGTGGACAACAACAGCGATGACATCATGAGCCTGAGTTTTGGTTCCTGCGAATCTGGGCTGGGCTCGGAGAACGGTTTTATCAATGCATTGTGGGAGCAGGCCGCCGCACAAGGCATCACGGTAACTGTTTCGGCGGGTGACCCCGGTTCAGCCGGTTGCGACAATTTCAATAGCGCAACCGTCGCGACTCAAGGTCTGGCCGTTAATGGCCTGGCTTCCACCCCGTTCAACATCGCTGTCGGCGGCACGGATTTTGACGACGTGACAACACAATCCACATACTGGAACCAAAATCCTGGAGCAAACGACCCCATCACGAAGCTATCCGTAAAAGGTTACATACCCGAGACTACGTGGAACGACTCTTGTGCGGCTGCCGCCACTCCGACAACCCTGAATACGGTTTGTGCGACGGCCACGAACATAGTAGGTGGTGGCGGCGGACCAAGCACCTGCGGAATCGTGAATTCCACCACAGGAGCGTGCGTCTCGGGCTATCCTAAACCGCCCTGGCAGGTCGGAACGGGAGTCCCCGCCGCCAATGTCCGCAACACTCCAGACGTTTCGTTGTTTGCGAGCGACGGCCCACAATCCAAGAGCTTCTATGTGGTCTGCGAAGCTGACGCCGTGGCGAGCAATTCCTGCAGCCCGACAGGCTCTTTTAGCTTTTTGGGTGTGGGTGGAACCTCGGCGGCCGCTCCCAGTTTTGCGGGTGTCTTGGCGATAGTCGAGCAAGGTGAAGCCAATGCGACCAGAACCAGGCGCCAGGGTAACGCTAACTTTGTGCTGTATAAGATCGCGCAGACTGCTGCAAGTAAGTCATGCAATTCAAGTCTGCGCACCGACCCCACGCAACCGCCCCCCGCTGGATGCGTCTTCAACGACATAACAAAAGGCAACAACGCCGTGCCGTGTGCCTCGAGCTCCTTGAATTGCAGCAGTACGACCGCCGGAACAAACGGCGTCCTTTTTACGACGATTGGAGCTACCAAGACGCCGGCCTTCACTACAACCGCCGGGTATGACCTGGCCACCGGCCTCGGCACCGTAAATATCGCGAATCTGCAGCTCGCCTGGGGCGCCGCCGTCGGTACCTTCAAACCTACAACAACAATCACGAATATCAACGGGGGCACCGCGCAAGTCACGATTACGCACGGTGCGTCCGTGACTCTGTCCGCAACCGTTACCTCAGGGTCCGGTACTCCAACAGGTGACGTTTCTTTTCCAGGTCCGGTCCCTCCTCCTTCGACGAACGTCAACGGCGGCATCGGAGATGCAACTCTAAATGGTAGCGGAGTGGCCAGCCTCAGTACTACCTTCCTTCCCGGCGGAAGTTACACCTTGAAGGCGCACTATGCGGGAGACGGAAATTTCGCTGCAAGCGACGATCCGACCGGAGTCCCCGTAACCGTGAATAAAGAAAATAGCGGCCTGCTTTACGGCATTGTGACCTTCGACCCCATCTCCGGGGCGATCGTAAGCACCAACGCCACTTCGCTTGTCTATGGCTCGCCGTACATCTTGCGAATGGACATCCTGAACCATACAGGGACCAGCGCGAACTGCCAGCCTCTCGTCACTGGAGGCGTGACGACCGGATGCGCAGTAGATGCAACAGGCACTGTGACGATCACAGACAATGGAGGTTCGCTCGACACTAGCCCATTTGTCATAAACAGTTTCGGACACGCAGAGGATCAGCCCATTCAACTTACTGGCGGCTCGCACGCGCTCTCGGCAACCTATTCCGGAGACATCAGTTATAACGCGGTCACGACTCCCGTAACAGACACCGTAACTGTTTCGAAGGCCGCAACCCAGGTGCCAGCGGTAGTGGCTGCTCCTTCGTCGGGTGTCACGACAGCCACTTCAGTCACTTTGACCGCGACTATTCTCTCGAACAGCAACAGCGCGACCGGCACAACTGGAACAGTCACCTTCTTCAATGGCGGCGTGCCGCTTGGCTCGCCAGCGGCTGTGACGCCGGTGGCGGCTACGGGAACCAGCGGAGCGGGCGGAACGGCTGCGCTGACGACTACATTTACCACCGCGGGAACGGAGTCAATCACCGCGCAATACAACGGCGATACAAACTACGCGAACTCTGCCGTCTCGACGCCAATAACGGTCACCGTAACCCAGGCGCAGGTGGGAAACTTCACCGTGTCGGAGAGTGCGGTAACTCTAAGCTCGTCGGCAGGTGCGGCCGTGAATTCCACGGTTACCGTGACGCCGAGCGGAGGTTTCACCGGGACCGTGGCAGTAACGCCGTCAACAACCACGCCGGGCGTCACCTGCACGCCTTCTCCGCTCAACATCAGCGTGACAAGCGCGTCAGCCGCTACCGGGCAATTGAGTTGCTCCGTGCTGGCGACCTCGACAGCCTTGACGGCCTCCAACATTCCGCAATCTCAATGGCTGGCGGCGAAGGCTACTCCTCCATCGGCCGGAGGCAATGGATGGTGGGCGCTCAGCGCAGGCACGGGCTTCGCGGCGCTATTCCTGCTCTTCCTCCCGGGCGGACGCAAACGATATCGGGCGGCGCTCGGCCTCGGCCTGGTCTGCATTTTTAGTTTCACGCTCGGCTGCGGCGGCGGTTACGGCGGAGGCGGTGGCGGTGGTGGCGGACTGACAGCCACGATCACAAAGTTGACCGTTCCAAGCGCCAAAGTCGCATCGGGCACCCCTTTCACTTTCAGCGTCACGGTAACGGGAGGGACGCCCACAGGTCAGGTTGTCCTCTTCGACAACGGAACCATGATCGGTACGGCAGCTGCAGTGTCGGGCGGGACTGCTACTCCCACAGCGCCCGCACTCGCGGTAGGAACACACGTGATCACCGCGCACTACCAAGGCGACGCCTATACGATGTCGTCGGCGAGCGGAGCTATCAACATGACCGTGACGGGAACCACGAGCGTGGCCATCACCACGAGCCCGGTTGCCTCGCCGGTCGCGCCCGCGCTCAGCGTCACCATCAACTAAGAGCTAAGCCTGCGTTGGAAGTCGGAGCGGCCTCGAAGTTTGGGGCCGCTTTTTTTTGAGCGTGCGAGTGCAGCTCTGGCAAGCGCGGCCGGTCGCCGCCCGCCACAGGAATACTCACAAAAATTCAGTTGAGAATCGGAGGAAAGAAGATGCCCCAGAAATTCGGCGAAGGCGCGCTGAACTCGACAGGAACGAGGGCGCCTTCGTGGGTCATTTGCGGCGGCCGCACCACTCGCGCTTCGACCTTGGCCTGCGTCTTGGGATTTTCGAGCGTAACTTTGGTGCCTTCCGAGAGAGGCTCCGGAACGATCAACATGCCGCCGCTCGCGCTGACGGTGTGTGTAGAGCTCTCTAGAGAATTCGGATTGCCGGCGACCTGAACCAGGACTCGGATCCTGAGCAACACTCTCTGAGCGCGGCGGCGTTCTTCCGCTGTCGGCGGACGCGTGGCAACGACTCTCTGGGCCCCGGCCGGTTTACCGTGCGGTTGAGGTTTCACAGCTCAAGCCCCCAAAAATCCATCTCCGGCGCGACGAGTTCTACGCCGTACTCCCAGCCGTCCGGGCGCGGAACGCCGCGCCAAACCACGACGGCCGCATTACTGGTCTCCGTCGCAAGATTGGTTAGCGCAAGGCGGTGTTCAAGTTGAAGCTCTTGCTGCAAAACCACCATGCATCCGTAGGGATTGACGACGCGTGTATGCGCTTCGACGGAGATGCGCTTTCCGGTGTCGGCATCCCATTCCAGGCGCACGGGAACGCGCGAATTCATGCGGCGGCCGCGGCGCTTGTCGCCGTAGCGCTCGCCCATCACCTTGTGTTCGCGCGTCTTAACCTGCATTTTTGCCTCTAAAAGGCATGCTAGAGTTGAGGGGAAAAACGGTCAATGGTACGGTCGAGGGATGGCGAACGAAAGGATAGCTGTACGAAAGGACAGGGTGGAACCCAAGGACAGTCAGGCATTGAGGAATCTGATCGTAAATGCGGATGATCTGGGTTGGACGGAGGGCGTCAACCGCGGCATTGGCGAGGCCAACCGGCGCGGGATCGTGACCAGTGCATCCCTGCTGGCCAACGGCGCAGCATATGAAGCTGCAGTGGACTTGGCGCGGACGATGCCGGCGCTGGGAGTGGGAGTGCATCTGAATTTGAGCGACGGAGAACCCGTGGCGCCGCGCGAGTTGGTGACGAGCCTCTTGAACGACCGCGGCGAACTCCAAGGACGGCCCGAAGGCCTGTTGCTGCGGCTGGCCCGCAGAAGCGTTTTGCTGGACGAGGTGGAACGCGAGTGGGACGCGCAGATCCGGAAGGTGCGCGACTCCGGAATTTCGCCGACGCACATCGACGGGCACAGGCACGTGCACATGCTGCCCGGGCTGTTTGAAATTGCGCTGCGCCTCGCAAAACGGCACGGCGTTCCTGCGATACGTGTTTCCCACGAAACATCGAGCTTGCGGACGGCGCTTTCGGCGGGCGCGAAACAAAAGGGCGCGGTGGTGATGAAGCAGGGAGTGCAGGCACGGGGACTGAAATTGCTGGCGCCGGACGCGCACGAAAAAGCGGAACGCGCCGGGATTGCCACGGCGGATTATTTTTGCGGGATCGCACAAACCGGCGAACTGACTCGCGAAGGCTTGTTGAGGCTGCTCGCGATTTTGCCGGAAGGAACCACCGAGCTGATGTGCCACCCCGGTTACGCCGACGCGGAGCTGGCAAAATCGAAGACGAGGCTGCAAGGTTCGCGGCAAACGGAAGTTGAAATCCTTACGGACACAGACGTGCGAAATCTTGTCGCTTCGCAGGGGATTCGGCTGATAGACTATGCCTTCGTAGCCCAGGAAGCTTGAGGAAAGCCCAGAACCGCGAGCATGAAAAACGATCCGCCTATCCGCTACTCGATCGTTGTTCCCTTTTACAACGAGCAGGAGAATATCTCGCCGCTCTACGTCAAGCTGACGGAAGTGATGGATGCGATTGGAGAGCGGTACGAGTTGGTGTTTGTGGACGACGGAAGCAAAGACAAAACGTTTAAAGTGCTCTCCGATATTTACGAGCACGACCCACGCGTGAATATCGTGCAGCTGCGGCGCAATTTCGGCCAGGCGCCGGCGCTGAAAGCGGGATTTGATTTTGCGCGCGGCGAAGTGATCATTTCGATGGACGGAGATTTGCAACACGACCCCGAAGAGATTCCCCGGTTCCTTGAAAAAATCGAGGAAGGTTACGATCTGGTGAGCGGCTGGCGCATCTCGCGTACGGATCATTGGCTCACGAGGCAACTTCCGAGCCGCATCGCGAACAAGATGATGGCGAAGCTCTCGGGAGTGGACTTGCACGATTTCGGAACGACGTTCAAGGCCTACCGGCGCGAAGTGCTCTCGGAAATTCATTTGTACGGAGAACTGCACCGGTTTATTCCCGCGCTGGCGAGCTGGGCGGGCGCTTCCGTCGCGGAAGTTCCCATCTCGAATATTGCGCGTAGGAACGGAGCGTCCAACTACGGGATTTCGCGAACCGTGCGCGTGCTTTTGGATTTGATGAGTGTGAAGTTTTTGCTGGATTATTCGACAAAGCCGCTGCAATTTTTCGGACTGATGGGGCTTCTGTGCCTCGGCGGCGGCGCGGGAATTGGATTGTGGGTGTTTCTACGCAAGGCGCTGCTCGATGAAGGGTTGCTGGCAAACCACGGGCCGCTGATGCTGCTCGGCATGGCGCTGGTGATGGGCGGCATCCAATTTATCGCGACTGGATTGATCGGCGAAATGCTGGCGCGGACGTATTATGAATCGCAGAACAAGCCGGTCTACAGCGTGCGCGAATTCCGCAGCCGGCGGGAAGCGCTGGCCGGCCACGATGAGCCTCCGCGAACTGCCGGAGCCGGCGGCTGGTAAGCCATCAGAAATTGCGCGCGACCTCCCACGATAACTTCGAGAGCATGAAAGTCGAATCACCCGCCAACAGCGGAGCCGCGCGAATCTCAACCTCCTCCAAATCTTCGAAACACACGCTGGCGTACCTTTTCGGCATCTTTGCGTTTTGGGCGCTGATTTATATTCCGGGGCTCTCATCGCCACCTATGATGGACGACGCGGATTCGGAACACGCGCGCATCGCGGGCTAAGATTTCACAGCTGGGCTTGGTGTATCATGGATTTTCACCATAGACATGCGACCCGAAGCACTGAAATTCATTGTGTGCCCTAATTGCGCAAGCGAATTATCCTTGTGCGACGACACGCGAGCCACGGACGGGGACGGCCACATTTTGGCCGGTAATCTCGCCTGCGTCGGCTGCTCTTCAAAATTCGCGATTCGCAACGGCGTACCGATTCTCCTCCCCGTAAATCTGGCGAGCGTCAAACTCGAGACCGCTTCGCGCTTTGCGGAGGAATGGACGCGCTGGAGCGATCTACGCGACTACTACGAACAGGAATTCTTCGATTGGGTCGCCCCGCTGACCGCCAGGGATTTCGCGGACCAGCATGTCTTTGAAGGAGGCTGTGGCAAGGGGCGCCACACGGCCATCGTTGCATCCCACGGCGCAAGAGCAATAGTCTCGCTGGATCTGGGAGAAAGCGCCTTCGTGGCGTTTGGCCATACGCGCCATTTTTCAAACGCGCATGTGATTATTGGTGATTTGTTGAATCCGCCCGTTCGGCCTATTTTTGATTTGGCATTTTCCGTCGGCGTTTTGCATCATTTGCCGGACCCCGCCGCCGGTTTTGCGAGTCTGGCCTCGCGAGTGCGAGAAGGCGGGCGCGTCGCGTTCTGGGTTTACGGCCACAAGGGAAACGAATGGATCACGCGATTCGTGGATCCCCTGCGCAAAAACATCACCTCGAAATTGCCTGCGCGATTATTACGGATCGCCGCAATTCCGCCGGCCGCCGCACTCTGGGCGGTTATAAAACTCTTTTACCGCCCGCGGGCTGACGGGAAAGGACCCTCGAAACTTCCGTATGGCGATTATTTTGCGGCGCTGTACCACTATCCGTTCGACGAAATTCACGCAAATGTCTTTGACCAACTCGTCACGCCCGTGGCTTACTATTTGCGCGAAGAAGAGGTTCGGCCTTGGCTGGCGGCGGGATTCAGAGAAGTGACCCTACGCTCGCATCGCGGGTACAGTTGGACGGGACTTGCGACAGTTTCACGAACAAGAACTGCGGTTGCCAACTAGCTGGAATGGGTGTCCCGCCGATGCGTGCGGAGCGCCGACCGGCGATCTCTGGTCCAATCAGATCTATTGTGCGGCCGACGACAAACTCATGATTAGCGACCGCACGAAAAACGCTCAGTTCATCGAAGCAAGGCTGTCATTTCTCGATCCCCGCATCGTGAAATTTGCATATCACACGTGGGCTTGATATTCCTATTTCAATGAATGAAATGACGACGGACACAAGCGGCGGGAAGCTCGCCGGCGCAAGCATTCTCACCAGCAAAAACTGGATCGTATTCCTGATCGTGGCGCTTGTTACCGCGGCGATTTACTTCGGCTGCATCGTGTCTCCGCCATCGCTGATGGACGATGTGGATGCGGCCGTGGCACAAATCTCAAGAAACATGGTTACTTCCGGGGATTGGGTCACGCCGCGCGCTGATGGCGTCGCCTTTCTCGAGAAGCCTGCCCTATTTTACTGGCCGATGGCTGTCTCGTTCAAAATCTTTGGTATTCATGACTGGGCGGCTCGCATTCCCTTCGCACTTTCGGCGATTGGGCTGGCTTGCCTGACTTGTGCATTTGGCATATGGGCGTTTGGACGGAAAGCGGGCTTGTGCGCGGGTTTGTGCATTGGAACGTGCGCCGGGCTCTTCTTATTCACGCGAATCGTCATTCCTGATGTGACGCTGACGCTCGCCATCGCGCTGGCGATGTGGGCTTTCCTGCGGACGCTCGAAGAAGAGGAACCGCACCCGCGATTCTGGGCATTCGTTCTGGCATGCAGCATCGGGACTGGCGTGATGCTGAAAAGCTTGATCGGGGCAGTTTTTCCTATCGCTACGGGCGTGCTGTATCTGTTCGTGACCAGGCACTTTTTCCTAGCCCGCACGTGGAAACGGCTGCGTCCCGTCAGCGGTCTTGTTATTGCTCTTCTCATTGCGGCCCCCTGGCACATTCTTGCCACGCTGCGCAATCCGCCTTATTTCTCCCTTTCCCTTCACGGCGGGCCAGGCGAATACCACGGCTTTCTGTGGTTTTATTTGATCAACGAACAGGTTCTTCGATTCCTCAATCTGCGCTACCCTCGCGATTACAATACGGTTCCGAGGATTTGGTTCTGGCTCTTTCATCTTCTTTGGCTGTTTCCCTGGAGCGTATACTTTCCAGCCATCGCCAAGCTCTCATTCCGGCCCGTCGACCGAGCGGGGCGAACCCGGCTGCTGGCGGTTTGCTGGATCGGATTTATCCTGGGGTTCTTCACGCTCTCCACGACGCAAGAATACTATTCCATGCCTTGCTACCCGGCGATGGCCTTGCTTCTCGGGTCAGCCATGGCGTTGGATGGTGCGTGGGTTCGCTGGGGAACTCGTACGCTCTCGGTGATTGCCGCGTGCGGCGCGCTTGCCTGCATCACGATTTTCTTTCTGGTACGCAACGTTCCCGCGCCCGGTGACATTTCGTCCGCTCTCAGCCATCATCCAAGCGCATACACGCTATCGCTGGGCCACATGCTGGACCTGACTTTTGATTCCTTTGCGTACCTTCGCCTGCCACTGCTGGTGGCGGCGATTGCGCTGTTAGGAGGAGCTCTAGCGACGGCGCGCTGGGTCAATCTGCGCGCGTTTCTGGCGGCAGCGCTGATGATGGTTTTGTTCTATCAAGCGGCTCGTTTAGCTTTGGTGGTATTTGATCCATTCTTGTCGTCGCAGCCGCTGGCGGAGGTGATCGCAAAAGCTCCGCCGGGAACTTTAATTATCGACCGGAACTATTGGAGTTTGTCTTCCGTCACATTTTATTTGGATCGCGGCGCGTTAGTCTTGAATGGCAGGTATAACAATCTCGAATATGGATCCTACGCGCCGGGCGCTCCGGAGGTGTTCATTGACGACGCGCGATTCAAGACTCTGTGGCTGGAGCCGCAATGTTTTTACCTCGTCACCTATCAGGCAAGTCTCGCCCGTTTCGAAGATTTGGTTGGACGAGACAATCTGAACATCGTGGCCGCCGGAGGCGGCAAGCTTGTGCTTACCAATCATCCGTTGAAGCGCGAGAGCCAGAGCCGGAGTGACAATTCATTCATCCACAGGAATCGGGATCCGCGTACTTCTTTGGACTCCCGCGTCTCGGCTCGAAGTGCGCTAGGTGCGCGAATCGCCTCCGGAGTATGATTCGCGCGGAACGGATCAATCTCTGGCTAGTGAAGCGCGCCGACGGAAACAGCATGTCTAGCAACCTGCGCTGGAAAACGCGGACGGAATCTGAAGTCTTAGCCAGCAAACCATTACAATGACCGATGCTACATAAACTGAGCGAATTGGCTCGCGGTGAGCTTCACGCAAGGAGGCTTTCGTGAATCGAGAGCAGTTTTACACGCTGATGGCCGGCGAGGGCACGCTGGATTACGAGCTGTACCTGAACACGAAGACGCTGCTCTCTTGCCAGTTGGATTACGCGAAGCTGTGCAACGCGGATGAGCTGCAGTTTCAAATCGTGCACCAGATCGAAGAGTTGTGGATGAAATTGATCGCGTACACGCTGCTGGACATCGACGAGTATCTGCAGCAGGAAAATACGAACCGCGTGATAACGCTTTTCCGGCGCGTGCATACAGCGCAGAAATTGATGGTCCAGCAGCTGGCGCTGCTGGAGACGATGTCGCCGAAAGAGTATCAGGAGATACGGAAGAAGCTGGGAAATGGAAGCGGCCAGGAGTCGCCGGGATTTCGCGTTCTGCTGAAGATGTACCAGCCGGTCTGGAATTCCTTCAAAGCAAACTATCTGGATAAACACGGGCTGACCATCGAGAAGATTTATGATTCGGAGTACAACCACGGCGATGCGTACATGGTCGCGGAGGAGCTGGCGGAGTTCGACGAATTGTTTCAGAAATTCCGCTACGAACATATGCAACTTATTTACCGGACGATTGGATTCGGCTCGAAATCGCTGAAGGGGCGGCCGGTGGAGATTCTTGAAGATGGAATGCGTCATAAATTTTTCCCGGAACTTTGGGAGATTCGCGGGCGAATGACGGACCGCTGGGGCGCGGAGTACGGAGTGAAGCGGGATTCGCTGGGTGGACACGATTAGAGGATCAGAAGTTAGAAGTTAGAGTGAGAAGCAACGGCCGGAATACCGGCAGACTCGCGATTCGAGATCTGTGAATGAAGAAGTTCACCCCGAGTGCTGGGTAAGGTTTGTGGCTGTGCGCCCGGAAATCTGTGACAGCTCTCAAGAATCAGTCGCGGCACCCTCCCCCCTTGGTTTTTTGTAAGTGTTGCATCTAAAGAACTTAGTGTTGCTGTAACTCATTTAGAATCAACACTTGTGCGCATATTTGCCAAGTGTTGATTTCAAAAGACTTATGTAGTGGCACTTGGGAACGGGTTTTGAGTGGAAAGCGCCGGAGCCCCCAGGGCGAGAAGGACGCGGCAAAAACAAAAAACGCCAGCGGGAAGCTGGCGCTGCGGTATATCCCAATCGTTAATGTACGCTGATGTTAAGCTCTTGTCAAGAGGATCTTCAGCTGTACCGCCTGCGCTGGATGAAGCTAGCTGTCTGAAGATTGGCCTAGCGGGGAGGGCCGAGCTGGCGATATTGGCTGCGAAAGAAGAGCAGCGGCTCACCGGGAAACAGTTCGGCGGATTGAACTTCTCCTAGAAAAATCGTATGGTCGCCCGCGATGTAGGAGGCGACTACCCGGCAAACGATCTGCGCGATGGTGTCTTCGAGGAGAGGAATACCGGCGGGCGTCCAGCGAAAGCGGACGCCAAGACTGGCTTCGGCTTCGGGAGTCTGTTCGGCTTGGGCGAAGTAGACCGAGACAGGCTGCTGATGTTCCTTCAAGACGCTGACGCCAAAAAAACGGTTTTGTTTGAGAAGCGGGAGGAGGTGGCTGCGCTGGTCTACACAAACGAGGATGAGGAAGGGATCGAGGGAGACGGACGCGAAGGAATTGGCGGTCATGCCATAGGCAGAGCCGGGGGCACGAGCGACGGTGACGACGGTGACGCCGGTGGCAAAGTGGGCGCAAGCCTGTCGGAAGTCGGTCGTGGTGAGAGGAGTGGCAGTCATGTTCGAAGTTTCCGAAGATACCATACTGGGCGGCGTGAGGGGAAAGTGCGCGCAACCGGTTGGGGGGCAGCTTCCAAGAACACGTCTGATTCCATGCCCGCTGAACACACACCTACCGTGCGGTCGCCAGTTGCAACAGCAGGAGTCAAACTTTGTTAAGTTCCCTCAGATTTTCTCAATTAGTTCGTCTGTCGCGAGACTAACGGCTTGTCCGCGGAACGTACTTCCCCCGTCATCCCAGTGGTCCTGCGCCAATCCACTTCGTTGACATCCACGCCGCCCGTTCTCCCTTGGGTGTCTCGGAACATCAACAAGTTACCGTCCCTTTGGTACCTGGCCACTTCGTACATCTGGTTTGACTTCGTCACCAGGAGGGTAATTCTCTCGCTGGTCGGGCTGCTGAGCGGAGGTTGCCCGGTGGCTTGCACGGTTGCGCCGGTTTCGCTCGTGGTACTCGCGCTTTTCTCCACCGCCTGCTGCATCGCATTTGTCCGTGGCACGAAGCTATACGAGCTAGGACGTGTGGAAGAAGCGTACGGCGGGCGGTCCGGATGAGCGAATTGCGCCAGGCTCCGAGGTATCACGATGTCGTCCATAAGCCGCAGCTGCAGCGGCTCCTCGCCCTTCAAGGTCGGCCTCGGTCCACGGAACGGCAAACTGATCACCTTCCACGGCCACAAGGGCGGAAGCATCCACTCGACAACGTCGCGTCTTGGGTGTCCCTTGCCGTCGATGTCACCTTGCTTGTCCACCTTATAGCCGCGGGCCATGATGACCTTAGCCGGGACGGGCAAATCCCCGCTCGGCAGAATCACCCGGTCAAACGTGATCCTCATGTAACCTTTTCCGACGAAATGCCCCGGATCTTTGGCCGCTTCGAGATGACCGCCCAACATGGTGCCTCTGGGGAACAGAGGCCTGCCGAACTCCTGCATGGTTCTCAAGTGACACAACACGGGATCACCAACAGCCGCAGTCGCCGAAGAAAAATTCGGCTCGTTCAAGGTGCATTGCAAAAGCGTACCAGCGGGTACGAGTTGGTCCTGAGCATGGACCCCCTCCGCCAACACCAGTAGCGCCACCGCACTCACCAACATGCCGATGAGTAATTTCATGGTCATCCTCCTGATTGTCGTCTTAAAGCAACGGCCAGACGAGCTAGCCGCTTCCACCGACGGCCAGACCGAAAACGGGGACACCCGGACGAGGCCGCAGTTAATGGACGCAAACCCGCTGTTCCTTAAAAAGTCGCCGGAATGTCGTGATTTTTCTCGCGAGTACAATTTTCACTACTCGGTACCAGTACCGGTTTGGCGAAGGGCAGGTGATCGCATCGGCGGGCGGAATTCTTGGACAAACGGTTGGGCGCATAACCAAAGGACAGTCGTGAGAGCAGCGCATGCCCGGCCGAATCCAGAATCTCGTGGTCGCCGGCATGAAGCGGCGAACGAATCAATTGCTGCTTCGCGGAGACGAGCGGCTTCATGACCAGATGAAAAACAAAGAGAAGGAAACGCGCGGCTCGTATGTGTGTGGGTTCTTGTTCTCTCGCTCAAATGCGCTTCCGCTTGCCAAAATTTTCGAGGGTTTCCAAGTCAGATTGGCCACCTATGCTCAACCCGTGGCATTCGTCTCGCAAGAGATTGCAGAAGCTCCGAAAGATTAATTAGCTCGACATGCATTTGCTTGACAAATTTATGAGGAAGCCTCAGCGGGCTCCTCTTGAAAGCAAGGGCGAGGTGAAATAGGCTGCAGTGCTTCGCGTGTGGAAAGCCAGATGCAGGTGCAATGCGTCGCGCAGCTGCCGGAACGACACAATGCAGGAGATACTCATGCAACGGCTTCAAGCAAATGTGGTTCGCACCGTTACAGCTTTCGTAATCTCGACGGCGATAGCTGCGTTGAGTTTCTTAGCGAGGGCGCAAGAGCACACGCCGGCGCCGGGCGCTTCCCAGCCGACGATTCTTTACGGAGCGGCTTACTACAACGAGTACATGCCCGCCGATCTGCAGCCCGGGCGTCTCGAGAAAGATGTCGAGTTGATGAAGGCTGCGGGCCTCACCGTGGTGCGCATGGGGGAATCGACGTGGAGTTTGTGGGAGCCGAGAGACGGTCATTTTGAATACGCGTGGATGGATCGCGTCGTGGATGCCATGGGAAAAGCGGGCATCAAGGTCATCATGGGAACACCAACGTACTCGATTCCCGCGTGGATGGCGCACCAGCACCCGGAGATGCTTGTGCGGCCGCTGGGAGATGGATATGTCGGCTACGGCATGCGTCAAAACATGGATTTCGACAATCCCAAGTACCGCTTCTACGCGGAGCGCGTGATCACGAACCTCGTGAGCCACTACAAGAGCAATCCGGCAGTGATCGGCTGGCAGATTGATAACGAAACCAGCGGGTACGGCGCTTCGAATCCCGATGTTTTCGTCGGATTTGTCGAACACCTCAAGAAAAAGTTCGGAACCACCGACGCGCTCAACAAGGCGTGGTTCCTGAACTACTGGGGCCAGGACGTGAACGATTGGGCGGACATGCCCACGCGCGACAATGCCACCAGCACGAGCTACAAGCTCGAATGGAGCCGCTGGCAGGAAATGCGCGTGGCCAATTTTCTTGGCTGGCAGGCCGCGCTTGTCCGCAAGTATCGCAGGGCCGACCAGTTTGTGACCCATGATTTTGGTGGAATGATGGGCGGAGGAACGGATGAGCCTACGGTGGCGGCGGTGCTCGACGTGGTGGCCAACAATCCTTATCACGGCACGCAAGAGCACATGGATGGCGCGTGGCAGGCTCTGCAGGCCGATTTCGCGCGCTCGCTGAAACACAAGAACTTTCTCGTGACAGAAACGAATGCGCAAACGCTTGGCTGGGACTCCGCTGGCCAATTCCCTCCTTACGACGGACAATTGCGGCTGGATGTTTACACGCACATCGCGAGCGGGGCCAACATGGTCGAATACTGGCACTGGCATTCCATTCACGCCGGCCAGGAGACGTACTGGAAGGGAGTGTTGAGCCACGACCTCCAGCCCAATCGCGCCTACGCGGAAGTCTCGCGCGTGGCGCACGAACTCCTGAAAATTGGCACCGAACTGGCCAACATGAAAACCAGCAACGACGTGGCGATTCTATACAGCGTAGATTCCTCCCACGCCATCGGATTCATGCCTTTCGAGCGGATGCCTGAAACGGGCTGGACGCCGGGCACAGCGACGCACGGCTACGGGGCGATTCTTTCGCAATTGCACAACTCGCTCTATTTCGCCAACGTGGGCACCGATATCGTCTTTCCCGGCGTGAGCGCGGGCGAACTCGCCAAGTACAAGCTGCTCATCGTTCCCTGCCTCTATATCGCCGATGACGCCCTGCTCGAGAAAATCTCTGACTATGTTCGCAATGGCGGCCACGTTTTGATGACCTTCAAGAGCGGGTTTGCCAACGAGAACTCCGCCGTGCGCTGGGAACTTGCGCCGGGCCCCCTGCGCAAAGCCGCCGGTTTCACCTACCAGGAATTTTCCAATCTCGAGCATCCGCTGGCGTTGAAAGGAGATCCGTTTCATTTGGGCGAAGAAAACAAAGTCAGAACCTGGGCGGAATTTCTGCAATTGGAGACGGCCAAGCCGCTCGCGTATTACGATCATCCTTTTTTCGGGCGCTGGCCAGCCATCACGGAAAATCATTATGGCTCGGGAACACTGCTTTACGAGGGAACCGCGGTGTCCGACAAATTGCAGGACGCCATCGTCCTGGAGGCTCTAAAAGCAGCAGGCCTGACGAGTGCGGACCAGCAGCTTCCACCGAGCGTTCGCGTGAAACACGGCATCGGCCAAAACGGGCACAAGATGCACTACATCCTGAACTACTCCAGCTCGCCGGCGACGATTAGCTATTCCTATGGCGTCGGAAACGATCTCCTGACTGGCAAACCACTGGCGCGTGGTCAACAGATAACGATTGGACCCTGGGATCTCATTATCGCGAAAGAGTGAAGTCAAAAAGAGCCTCGCGACTTTCGCGCCGCGAGGCTCTTCTGTTGTTGCGAACTGCGCAGACTGAACGAAGCTGCCGCTAGCGATCCAACCGCATGGTTCGAGTGACGAGTGTCGGCGTGGTCTGCGTATTGAAGAGCAGACCTTTGACCGACACCGTAGAGCCGACAGCGGGCATCCCTCCTGAACCATCCATGAAGTTCATTAGAGAGAGTGTAATGACATTGATGGTGGTAACAGGCGGCGTCGCGCCGGTAAAGAGTGGAGAAAGGCCCATTAACGTAATGGAGCCGTTCATGGAATTGACGGCGCTGACTTGTCCTGTGACTTGCGAGGGCCACAAACGCACCAGGGCTGTCGAAACGCTGCTAAAGCCGCCGCTGGAAGTGACCGTGTCAGGCCGAATCTGGATGTCCTGCCCAACAAGAAGGTCCGCACCACTGGCGAAGCTCAAGCCAGTGATGCTGAAGCCGCCGTCCTCGCCCAGCTCTTCGAGGCCTACCTGAAAGACGGCGTTTGGTTCAATCGTGACCGCGATGGAGGAACCTTCGGAGATTCCCTGAACGTCGGGCTCTTCGTTAAACACGACCATATGGAACTGCGTGGAGCTGTCCACACTGGTGATGGTGCCCTTGATGGCTTGTTTGCTGGCGTCTTCTTCGAACTCAACGCGCTTGGCGAGCATGGTTCCCATACCGTTTTGGCTTAAATCCACGTCGAGGACCTGGCCAGATTTCACGCAAGTAAAGTCGGCTGGGCTAGCGGTGCAGCCAGCGCGATCAAAATCCTGAAAAACGGTGTTGCTGTCAACCGTGATCGCAAAGGACTGACCGCTGCGCCGGTTCATCAGGGTGAATTGATTGGTTCCAAGGGCGGTAACCTGGCCGTCCACTTCGTCGTCCTGGTCCATTTCCATTTCATCGTCGTCGCGTTTTCGCTGCGTCAACTGCTTGATGGTTACCGTGGGATTGATGGACAGGTCGGCTTGAATAGAAGAATTCACGTTGAAGTCCAGCCGAATTCCGACAACCGAGTCCTGGCTGATGGTGATGGGAAAAGGAGACGCGGAAATAGAGGCCGTCGAAGGATTGAAACTGGGCGCTAGCTGACAGACGGAATTATTCGCGCAGGTGCCGATCGCGGCGCCGGAATGATTGACGATGGTCAAAGTGGCGTTGCCGAACGTAAGTGTCATGCTTTTGTAAGTATCCGGGGCGATGTTCGAGAGGCTGAGGAAAGCCCGGTCCGTCTGTAGATGGCCGAATTCGACTTCGACAGGGTTTGCCATCGCGGAAACGGCGGGCTTGGTGGAATCCGACGGCTGGAGGCTGGCTCCGGTAATCATGGCTTCAAAAAACAGCACGGCCACACCGTTCGGCGGGGTGTCCCCGATCGTCAGGCTCATGGGAACGCCGTTGCCCGAGGGGAGAGAGCTCATGTTCATGGAATTACTGCACGCAACCATGAGAACGCAGGCCGCGAGCACAAGTGCGAAGGAGATCCAGCGTGACATAACAACACCTCCAGTGACGGTATTTGAGATGAGGCCTTGCATGGGGACATCAGGACTGGGCTTGGGCTTACGCGATTAGGATACGCCCGGGTGGGTTTGGGTTGCCTCGAAAAAATACAGGAAAAAAAGTCCGAAGCTGTCAGTGCTAGGAGAAAGAGAGGCGGCTTGGAGTTGAGGAGCGAATGAGTACGAGTGTCCCAAATTGGAACAATCCTTTCGCGCGTGCAGGGACCCGCAGGTTGTTAAAGAGCCAGGACGGAGCGGGCGAGCTTGCGTTTGTCGGAGCGGGTGCGCATGACGGTGGGAAGAATGGCGACGTGCATGCCGAGAGCTCGGATGGCGTCGGCTTGCGAGGCGTCGCGGCGGTCAATGACGAAGGTGCCGGCGAAATCGGCGTAGAGCTTGGCCACTGCAGAAGCCGAGGAACCACAACCCAGTTGGACAAGCATTTTGTCGCTGGGCCCCTTGAGCGACTTGCCGCCGACGATGGGACAGACGGCGATAACGCTTTCCCTGCGGGCGCGTAATTGTTCGCGAACGCGCGGCACGGCGAGGATCGGGCCGATGCTGATAAGTGGATTGCTGGGGCAGATGATGACGCGGCCGGCGTCGCAAATCGATTCGAGAACGCCGGGAGCTGCGTGGGCGTGCTTGATACCCTCGAAATGGATGGCACGGACGCCGGGTTCGGTGCGGTGCTTGATGAGATATTCCTGAAAATGCATGCGGCCGTCGCGGGTCTCGATAATGGTGGGAACGGGCTGATCGGACATGGGGAGAATGCGAGACTTGACGCCGAGAGCGTGGCGGATGGAGTCGGCGGCTTGCGTGAGCGTTTTGCCGTGAGCTAGCAAATTGGTGCGATGAATGTGAGTGGCGAGATCGCGGTCGCCGAGGTTAAACCAGGTTTCGCGGCCGAAGACAGCGAGTCTCTTCAGGAAATGAAAAGTTTCGCCGCGCATGCCCCATCCTGTGGCGGGATTCACGACGCCGGCGAGGGTGTAGGTAACAATATCGAGGTCGGGGGAAATTTTCAGACCGTGAAGAACGATGTCGTCACCGGTATTCACGATGACGGTGAGGTCGTGAGGATCCATGGCCTCGTAGAGGCCTAGAAGCAGTTTCGAAGCGCCGATTCCGCCGGCGAGAGCGGTAACGGCGGGTTTTCTTGCCGGAGACATGGCGGAATCAAGGATGCCCGGCGGAAGGAGATTCTCGCAAGTAAAAAACGGATGAGAGCGGCAGAAGACTAAACTTTGGATTTAGCGGAAGAGGTCCTCTTTCGAGGGGCGGATGATTCGGGAGGCGGGATCCTGCGTAAAGCTGTAGCGATAGCCGCGGATGACGACCACGGGAGTGCCCGCTGATTTTTCCATGAAGAGACCGGCGGCGGCGGCGAGTTCATCGGCGACCGCGAGAACCGTGGCGCGAAGAGGTCTCTTATTGCGGTCGCGGGTGCCGCGAATATCTCGAAGCGCGGGAACACCGGACGCACCAATGGCGACGTTGGTGAGCCCCAAGCGCCAGGGGCGGCCGAATGTGTCGCTGATGATCACTGCGAGACGATGGCGGGTTCGTTTGCGGAGGGCGGCGGCGAGACGTCGTGCGGAACGGTCCGGGTCATTCGGGAGAAGCGTGACGCAATCAAGGCGCGGAACATTCGAATGGTCGACGCCTGCATTGGCGCAGACGAAGCCGTGATGCGTTTCGACGATCAAGACGCGATCGGAGCGGACAATGCGGCGGGATTCGCGAAGGACAATTTCGACAAAGCGCGGATCGCTGGAGAGCTTTTTAGCCAATGCTATGGCCTGACGGGAGGGGCGAACTTTGGAAAGGCGCAAGACGCGCCCTTCCGCTTTCGAAATGACTTTTTGAGCGACCACGAGGATGTCGCCGTCTTTCAAAGTGACGCCCGCTCGTTGAGCGGCCAGCACTATCAGGTTCGCCAGATCGTGGGACGGACGAATTTCGGGCAGGCCGGGAATGGCAAAGATAGAGATCGGAGAACGCGGGGTGGCAGGACGTTCAGAAGAGCGCGTAGTCGTAAATTGCCGGTCCATATCAGGGAGGGGGAATCTTACGCGAGTCGGCCTTATGATTTCACATCGAAGATGAAATCAAGCAGCAGAAAAAGAAGCGGGCGAGTTGCCTGCCATTGGCAAGCAACCCGCCCGAAAATGAGAACTAGCCGAGATGACTATTTGCTGCTCTTCGAAGGCTTGTCTTCCTTCGCAGGCTTTGCAGGTTTCTGATCCTTCTTCTTTTCTTCCTGCTGCTTTGGTTGGGGCTTGGGCTGCTCGGGTCTCGCACGCTCCTGATTCTGCGGCGGGTGGACATTCTGCGGCGCCGGTTGAGGCTTCGGCTCGACCCGCGGAGTCACGTTGTTGGGGTTGTTCGAGTTGCTCGGTGGAGTATCCTGCCGGATCGCTCCCGGACGATCCGCGCGGAGATTTTGAGGCGGCTGTTGATTCCGCGGTTCGACCTGCGGATTGACTACGGGGGCATTCGGCCTGCTTGCCGGGGCGACAGGCGCGGTATTCGACGGACGATCGGTGTAGACCCTCTCATGCGTTCCTGTCGAAGGCGGATTCCCGGAATTGTTGGCAGCGTTGCCGGGGTTCACTGGCCGCCCCGAGTTGCGCTGAACGTCTCTGTTGGCATCCGCTTGCGGGTTAACGACGGGCGCATTCGGCGAATTCGCCGGGGCGACAGGCGCGGTATTGGACGGACGATCGGTGTAAACCCTCTGGTGCGTTCCTGTCGAAGGCGGATTCCCGGAATTGTTGACAGCGTTGCCGGGGTTCACTGGCCGGCCCGAGTTGCGCGGAACGTCCCTGTTGGCATCCGCTTGCGGATTGCCGACAGGCGCGTTCGAAGTGTTAGCGGGTGTCGAGGGCCGATTATTCGTCGGACGATCCGTGTAGATTCGCTCGTGAGTATTGGTGACAGGCGGATTGCCGGAATTGTTGACGGCGTTGCCGGGGTTTACGGGCCGGTTCGGATTGTGCTGGCCCCCTCGTTCCGCATCGGATTGACCAGTTCTGTCGTTGTTCGGCCGAAAGCCTCTGTTGGGCTGCGCGTCGCGGTCAGCTTGCATGTTTCGCGGCGTGGCCACAGGGGCGACTCTCACGTTGTTGCGAACCTCAGTCCGTTCAGGCTGAATCTGGCGCATTTGAGAGACTGCCAGAGGACGGCCTCCATTGGCCCGGATAGCTTCCTGTTGTCTGGCGAACGACGGAGCAGCCGGCGGCGGAGCCTGCTTCACAACGACGACGCGATTCTCCACGACGACCGGCGGCCTATAGCGAACGGCGGCGCCTGCACCGAGAACAGCTTGTCTGGAAGGTGCGACGGCGGGCGCCCCGTAGGAAACGCGGGCCGCGGCGACTTCGCGCTCATTCACAACGACGGCATGCCGTGAAACGGATTGTGCGGAGGTAAAAGCCGCGGAGGTGGTCACCATGACAGCGCCGCGCTCGCGCTGATTGACGTAGGTGACGTTCGTGACGTTGGTTCGGTTCACCACCGTGGTGTTGTAATAGTTGTTGACGACGGTGGTGTTCACGGTGGTATTTGACACGTTGATGTTATTCACGTAAGTGCGGCTCACGTGGTACGACGGGACATAGACTTCTCGCGGTCCGAGCGGGAACCAGCCGACGTTCACGCCGACGCCGAAATGCGCTCCACCAACCCAAGCGACGAGGGCCGGCGCATAGACAGGACGGACGTAAACCGCGCCGACAACGACGGTGCGCGGCGGCGCCGGCACCCAACCCCAGAAGCCGCCGACGACAACCCAGCGTCCATAGTGGAAAGGAGCAAAACCCCAGGGAGCGTCGTCAACCCAGGTGTAGCCCCAGGGAGCAATGTAAACCCAGTGGCCGGTGTGATACGGAGCCCAGCCGGCGGCAGTTTCTTGAGGAAACCAAACGTTGCCGTACTGGGGAACCTGACGCCAGCGGCCATAGTCGTCAAGGTCTTCGTAGCCGATGACGTCGTCGGAAACGTAGCGAGCAGAAACGGAGTGAGCCATTCGATCTTCCCGCTCGGAGCACCAATTGTCAAAATCATCGGAGGAGTTGTTCCAGCCTTGGACATTCCCGTCAATCTGATCGGTACCGGTAAAAGTGGCGACTTCGCGAGGGTGCACAGTGTAGGCTGAGCCGCCGCCAGTGACTTCGCCCTGGCCTTCGCGGACAAGAACGACGGTGGCGTCGCCGGCTTCGTTCACATTGACCTTATAACTTCCGGGACGAAGCAGGGTGAAAGCGAGATTGGGAGTGTCGACCTCGAATGTTTCGTCATCGGCAAGCCGTCGAACACGAATGTTCAGGGTGCCTTCGGTGAGCTGGATTTGCGCCATGTTGTCGGTGAGGTTCAGGAAAGAAAACCCAGTATTGCCGCCGAGGCGGATGACTGCCGAGCCGAGATGCAATTCGGAGAGGGAGTCGTTGTCATTCCAGAGTTTGTCGCCGGTTGTGAGAGGCCGATTGACAACGGCCGCGACCCAGTCTTCAGTGCCCGCGGGCTCGAAGGAAACGTTCCCTTGAATATAGCCGAGCCGGGCGACGCGGCCAGGAGGATCATCATCGTCGGCCAGCGCGCGTTGCGGCGCGAGGAAAGCGACAGCCAATGCAAGGCTGAGGAGGCCCACCAAGTTGAGCGCGTATCTTTTCATTTGCGTTTACCTCTCTCCTGAAATGCCAGTAACGAATAGTGCCGTTTAAAGCCAGCCGTCGAGTTTGTTTAGAACCTGATCCGATGAGCGCGACGCTAGAGGATGCTGGTCACGCGGTGTTCTACCAACATTATCACCGTCCAGAGGCAAGGCCGGGGAATAGGCCTTAGAGCGATGTCGAAAAAAGAACTGCCCCGGTCTTAAACCTATTCATTAAACACGAGCGAGCGGGGAGAGTTGTGGCTTGCGATTGCACGGGATTTGCAGAGCCGCAACAAAAAGGCCCGCCTGAACGAAGAGAGGCGGGCCCTGCTGAATCGTAGAGAAAGAATTATCGATGAGGGCGACCACCGCCGCCACCGTGCGAGGATCCGCCGCCACCTCCGCCACGAGAACTGCCGCCGCCGCCACCTCCGCCAGAACTGCGGCTGGGAGCAGAGTAACTGCGGCTGGGAGCAGAATAACTGCGGCTGGGAGCAGAATAACTGCGGCTGGGAGCAGAATAACTGCGGCTGGGAGCCGGAGCTGAGTAAGAACGGCTCGGTGCGGAATAACTTCGGCCAGGCGCAGGAGCCGAGTTCGAGCGGCCCGGTGCGGAATAGTCGCGGCTAGGGGCTGAGTAGCTGCGGCTGGGAGCCGGATAGGAGCGGCCAGGCGCGGAATATGAACGAGGAGCGGAAGAGCCTCGATCATAGGAAGGCGCGGAGCGCTGCGGAGGCTGGTAAGAGCCATTGCCTCCCGAGTAGGCCGGACGATTGGCGTTGCCAACCGAGCGCGAGCCTCTGTAATTTGAAGGTGCTCCGGAGCCGGCCCAGGGTGGTCGATCCTGGCGGTTTGTGCGGGGCGTCGCACCAGAGTTGGAAGAAGGCCTGTCGGAGCTACCGAAACCTTGTGGCGCACGGCCTCGGTCGGTCGAATTGCCCTGAGCCTCCCAAGTGTGCGTGCCGTTGGTGACGCGCTGACTAGAGCCGCGGGCTCCATTGTTGTTCAGCGTGCGGGGATTGTTTTCGACGGCAGACGGCGGGCGATTCCGCGAGACGTCGTTTTGCCGGGAAAATGATCCACCGTTATTTGGAGAATTCGTGGAGTGGTTGGAGGCGGAACTTGGCAGGCTATTCCCTGCTCGTCCCGGACGCAGACCTCTCGTATCCATAGTGCGGACTCTCATGTCCGAAGCGCCTCTGGCCGGCGCCGTTCGCGCCATGACCGAGCGGTTCTGAACTGAGGCAGGCGGCCTGGAAACATTACCTCTCAAATTGGAGGCTCCGAAGGCGCTCTGCCGAGATGGCGATACTCCGACGTTATTCGTTACCTTTGCGTTGCGGAGAGACGCCTCCGTAACGTGAAACTGACCACGCCTGATCATCTGGCTGCCGGTAAAGGAGCTACGAGAAGTGGCAGTTACAGCGCGAGCGTTGTGAGCATATCTGAAGTTGTAATTCCCGAGATTGCGTGCGTTGAGAATCGTCGTATTGCGGATGAACGTGTTGCGGACGTTGATCCGTTCTGTGAACCGTGGGCCGCAACGGAACCAGGGATTGAATGGCTCGCCAAACCCGAGTGGGAACCAGCCAACCCCGAACTCGAAGCCTCCGCCAAGAAAGCCGACGAAGGCGGGACCGTAGATCGCAGGGCCAAAGACCGGGCCCGGGCACCAGCCCCACCTGCCGCCAAAATAAGACCAGCGACCGTAGTGGAACGGAGCGAATCCCCAAGGCTCGTAGCCCACCCACGTCCAGCCCCACGGACCTACATAGCTCCAATAACCGTTGCTGTAGGGAGCCCAATCATCGGGCACGTCGGACGGATACCAAACTGGACCGTAATCCGGCTCCTCGCTCCAGGTTCCGTTGTTATCGAGGTCAGCGGTACCCGGCATGTCCTGAGGAACGTATTTTGAAGAGACTGAGTCTTGTTCGCGCAGGTCACGTTCGTTAGCCCACTGGTCGAGGCCATCTTCAGGAGGAGCCTGGACGATGGTGGACTGGACGTCATCCGTGCCGTTGAACACGCCGCGTTGATCTGGCTGGATGTTATAGGTCTTGCCGCTAGCAGTGACCTGGCCTTCGCCGCGAATAACAGTGATGCCGGTCGAATCGCCGTTTTCGTTCACATCGATGCGGAACGCGCCGGCCTGCGTGACGGTAAACGCAAGATTGGGAGTGTCAACTTCATAGAGATCGCCTTCGCGGATTTCCTTGACGCGGAAATTAATGGAACCTTCGGCAAGACGCATCTGGGTGATGTTCTCATCGAGATTGAGGAAGGAAAGGGCGGTCATGCTGCCGAGATGGATGGAAACAACGCCTGTCTGCAATTCGGCGCGTGAATCTTTGTCGGTCCAGAGTTTGTCGCCGATGGTCATGGGGCGATTGACAGCAGCGGCGCCCCAGTCGCCCGAACCTCCCGGCTGCATGGAAACAGAGCCGTCTGCAAAGCTGATGCGTGCGACTCGAGTCGGTGGATCACCGGCCTCAGATTGCTGCGATGGTTGATCGGATTGGCCGGCGAGTGCGTTGGGTACGACAAAGGCGAGAAGACCTGAAAGAGCGAGAAGCAGGCCGAGCCTGAACTTTCCGGTAAGAGTGGTCTTCGACATGGTTGGTCACCTTATCCCCGGTCCGGACCTTCGGAGGTTCCGGCCAGCGGGAGTCTTGCTGGGTCTACTATATATGACTCCCACTGAGTAGAACCCCATAAGGGAAAAGAAGTTGCTTGAAACGGGTTCCAAACCAGGAATAATGCGTTTGTTAGCTCAGGCGACATGCAGCTGTAAGTGGTTGTATATCAGTTTGTTACAAGGCTACAGGCGGGTCCCATTCCTGCCGATTTGATAGCCGACCCCGCGAACGGTTCGAATGAGCTGGCGGTCATGCCCGGAATCAACCTTGCGGCGCAGGTAGTTGATATAGACGTCCACAACGTTGGTCATCCCGTTGAACCTGAGCTTCCAGACCTGCTCGACAATCGCATTGCGAGTCACCGGTTGCCCTTCGTGTCGCATCAGGAACTCCAATAGGGCAAATTCCCTGGGGCTAAGTTCGATCGCCCTGCCAGCGCGGTGAACGTCATGCGCTACGCGGTCTATCTCGAGATCGTCAACTCTGAGTACGCCAAGTTCGGAAGAATTTCCCCGCCGTAGGATCGCGCGAACGCGGGCGGCAAGCTCGGCAAATGCGAAGGGTTTGGCCAAGCAATCGTCCACGCCGGCGTTGAGAAGGCGGACACGGTCTTCCACCCTGTCGGGCGCCGTGACTGCCAGAACGGGCAAATCCGGACGCTTTGTATGGATATGGGAGAGGAATTCGAGGCCAACGCTCGCGGGAAAGTTGAGATCCAGCACGAGGATATCGAATGGCTGGTCCGAGGCAAGACGCTGAGTTTCCGCGGCGTCGGAGACCAAGTGTACGGAAAACTGTTCCCGCTGCAAGTACGTGCGGAGATGCTCCGCCAGCGGTGCGTTTTCTTCTGCGACCAGAATGCGCATCGGCTCACACTGAACAATAGTTTTGGAAGGGGTAAGGCGATAGTGAGCGTTAGCCCGGAGTGTGTCAACCGTTTGCAGAGCGGCGCGAGCACAAAACGGCATCCCCCAGTGGTGAAGCGCGGGTTGCGAAAGATAAATCACTTTTTCGAGGCCATTTGACTTCAAATCGAATTGGAGTATCTTGAGAAAACGAAACTCTTAATACGGAGGAAGCCCATGAATCGAGCATTTGCTGTCGTAACACTATCGCTTTTGACGTTTGGCTTTGTTGCCGGCGGCTGTTCGAAATCCGCAAATCAAACGGCCAGCACAGACGCGACATCGCCATCAGCCTCCAATCCTTCTTCGGGCTCAGCGAGCTCGTCCAGCGCGAGGAAGGAATCGGCTCCGAGACCGAGGCCGCTGGTCATCCCCGCGGACACCGAGCTCAATGTGGTTCTTGACGAGGCGGTAGGTTCGAAACTCAGCACGACCGGCCAAGCGTTCTCAGCAACCATCGAATCTCCAGTAGAAGTCGAAGGTAGAAAGGCCATCCCCAAAGGGGCGCGAGCCAGAGGAATTGTGAAGGATGCAAAGCCAGCGGGCCGCTTCAAAGGGGGAGCGGTGCTCGAACTGGAGCTCACTTCCGTGACTCTTGGTGAGAGGGATTACGATATTCAAACCACTGCGCACACGCAAACGTCGACTGGAAAAGGAAAGCGCACCGCGGTTATGGTGGGCGGCGGAGCCGGCGGTGGGGCGGCAATCGGAGCGGTCGCCGGAGGCGGCAAGGGCGCGGCGATCGGGGCGCTGATTGGCGCGGCGGCCGGCACCGGAGGCGCGGGACTAACGGGAAACCGCGATATCACTTTGCCGGCCGAGACTGCACTCTCGTTCAAACTTCTTCAGCCACTCGAAATCCGGCAGAAATAGGCGCGCCAGCCTAATGGACTTGGCGCGAGTCTCGTAGCTCTTCAAGCTGTGAAGGCGTCAATGTGATTTGGCGGGCTCGCTGATTCTAGTCGCCTGCCAAGCGACCACTTGCCAGCGGCCGTTACGGCGGAGAAAAATTCCTGTATTCCGGTAGTGGGCCATGTCCACTGTTCCACCGGGCTTTTCGGTGCGGCCCACCAATTGGAAAGCCACGATGACGGTGTCGCCGTATTCGTGGACGGTGATGTCCTCGGCGGAATAGGAGCTCTTCCCTTCGGACGCGGGAGCCGGCTTTTTGAGGCTCTCCATAATGTCCGCCTTGGTGATCACGGCACCCGTGGCTCTGGTGTAGATCACATCCCTTGCAAAAAACTTGTCAAAGATCGCGGGGTCACCGCTGCCTGCCGCAGAGATGAATTCGCGCAAGAGCGCTGTGACTTCCTCCGTGGCGGCGGGTTGCGCAAAAGCCGCTGACTGACATACCGCGAAAAGAGCTGCCACAACCAGATACGATCTCAGTAGTTTCATCGCCCGCTCCATGTGATGTTCGACTACCGCAGTCAAAGCTCACGGTTTGCTATCCGAAACGCGTGGCTGGTTTGCGCGCCTATCTTGTCGTGGAGATTGAAATTAGGCAAGCGGACGGCGTGCAATAAGGGCACTCCGAAATCACGTCGCCGACCACGTATGCCTGGAACACGGACTTGGCGCTGTACGGTTTTGCTTGCGCAAGCTCAACATGATTTTTGCCGAGTGCAATCTTCCTGTTAGGATAGAGCGTTTCAGGAACCTTCAGGAACGCTGATGGAAGCCGCCTACATTTGTGACGCGATACGAACGCCCATCGGGCGTTACGCTGGCGCCCTGGCTTCGGTTCGCACGGACGATCTAGCCGCCATCCCAATCAAGGCTCTCATCGCGCGCAATGCCAACGTGGATTGGAACGCGTTGGACGACGTGGTCTATGGCTGCGCAAATCAAGCGGGCGAAGATAACCGCAACGTTGCGCGCATGGCGCTACTGCTGGCCGGACTGTCGAAAGAAGTTCCGGGAGTCACAGTGAATCGTCTTTGCGGCTCGAGCATGGACGCTGTAGCGAGCGCTGCCCGCGCGATCAAAAGCGGAGAGGGAGAACTCATCATCGCTGGCGGAGTCGAAAGCATGTCGCGCGCGCCGTTTGTGATCGGAAAAGCGGATTCGGCGTTCTCCCGAGCGATGAAACTCGAGGACACGACAATCGGCTGGCGTTTCATCAATCCGCTACTGAAAGCCAGGTATGGCGCGGACTCGATGCCCGAAACCGGAGAGATCGTCGCCGAAGAGTATCGTGTGTCGCGCGAAGATCAGGACGCGTTTGCGCTCAGAAGCCAGCAACGCGCGGCGGCGGCGATACGGAGCGGATCTTTGGAGCAGGAAATCGTGCCGGTGCCCATCCCTCAGAAAAAGGGGGAGCCGAGTTGGGTCCGTGTGGACGAGCACCCGCGACCGGACACTACCCTGGAGGCGCTCGCGAAGTTGCCGGGCATCGCGAAGAGCGGCGGATCAGTCACGGCGGGAAACGCTTCGGGAGTAAATGACGGAGCCTGCGCGGTGCTCGTGGCATCAGAGGCGGCAATCAAGCGGCATAACCTAACTCCCAAAGCGCGAATCGTCGCCGCGGCTGCGGCGGGCGTCGCGCCGCGAATTATGGGGATGGGACCTGCGCCCGCGTCTCGAAAAGTTCTTGCAAGGACCCAGTTGACGATAGGCCAGATGGACGTCATCGAACTGAACGAAGCTTTTGCTTCGCAGGCGCTCGCCGTTCTCCGGGAACTTGGGGTTGCCGACGATGCTCCCGACGTAAATCCAAACGGCGGAGCCATTGCTTTGGGGCATCCGCTGGGGGCCAGTGGCGCTCGGCTGATAACGACGGCGACGTATCAGTTGCTGCGGACAAGCGGGAAATACGCGCTCTGCACGATGTGCATCGGAGTCGGACAAGGCATTGCGATAATTCTCGA